>Ga0335396_10000526_pt1 | contig 52468 bp, 47 predicted proteins | sample FRY02_FD_205743 | JGI IMG/M metagenome (GOLD analysis project Ga0335396, IMG submission 205743) | Freshwater microbial communities from Lake Fryxell liftoff mats and glacier meltwater in Antarctica - FRY-02 (spades assembly) (version 2) | ecosystem: Environmental > Aquatic > Freshwater > Ice >...
GAGAAGTTTGCACTTCACCTCAAAGAATCAGAATTTAGATTTAACTGTAGATTACAAAAAGAAAATATGTATAATAAGTTACTAAAAATGTGTAGGAAATTTACTCAACTAGTCTAGACCCATATATAATTACCATGGGTAGTGTCCTTTTTGGACATAATTGTGTGAATAATGTAAGTAAGCCAGAAAGATTTTTTCTTTCTGGCTTCTTTTGTGGTTTTAAGGAAACAAGCAAAACCTCACGATGTTCATAAAATTTATTGTAATTTAGTTAGTCGTGTACACCCGTTCGGGCATCGTGAAAGGTTTGCTATAATGTGTTCACCGTTACACGGTACGATAGTCCTCGAGGACGACGCGAAGCTAGTGCCTTTGGTGAACACTTCCAAGACGCGAAGCTAATCCTTTAGGGCACACAACATTGTACCACAAGGGCATAATAACTTTGATATAGAATAGTAAACATTATAATCACAATCAACTTTGATGGTTATTCAGCGTTTCCTTAAATCATTTTTTCACATTATTAATTAAATAGTAAAATAAAATTGATTTATATGTAATAATAATTATTATATTATCACGCTATTGAAATAGATAGCGAAATAAGTCCTCATATTTGGAGGAAAAAAACTATACACACGATATAGCTGGCCCTACGAGATTTGCTCGTAGGGATTTCATTTTTAGTAAAAAAATACTTAGTTCACTATAAATAATTCTTTAAGGAAACACTGCAAAACCTCACGATGTTCTCAGAATTCATTGTAATCTAGTAAGTCATGTGTACCCATCCGGGCATCGTAGAAGGTTTGCTGTCATGTGTTCACCGTTACACGGCACTATAGTCCACGAGGACGACGCGAAGCTAGTACCTTAGGTGAACGCTTCCAAGACGCAAAGCTAATCCTTTAGGGCACACAAAGTTGTACCACAAGGGCATAATAACTTTCATATGGAATTGTAAACTTTGTAATCAAGATCCACTTTGATGGTTATTCAGCGTTTCCTTAAATATTTACGGATGATATAAATAGATATTATATCTAACTTTTACTCCACATCCACAAACATCGACTTCGATCTGTACTGGAGTGCTTCAGCAATATGCTTGGTCAGAATTTGATCTGCATCGTCGATATCTGCGATCGTACGAGCCAGCTTGATGATACGATGGATGACTCTGGGCGATAGAGTGAGTTTTTGAGCAGCTTGTTTGAGTAATGACTCTGCTTTGTCATCAAGCTTGATGTACTGTTGAATCTCTTTGCTTCACATATGAGCATTGGCGGTGAGCGGAGCATTGTGATATCTGACTTGTTGACGGTGTCGAGCCTTAATGATGGAGTCTTGCATTTGAGCGCTTGAGAGTTCGTCGCTGTTGTTATCGAGTAGTTTATCGATATTTTCCCTGGGTATCTCCAAGATCATATCGATACGATCGAGCATCGGTCAAGACACGCGAGCTTGATATTGTTTGATCGAGTTGATGCCACAGATACATTGTTTGTCAGGGTCTTTGTAGTATCCACATTTGCATGGATTCATCGCAGCCACAAACATGATGTTACAAGGATATGATACACTACCATTTGCTCTAGAGATCGTGACAATCTTATCTTCGAGTGGCTGACGTAGTGTATCCAGTGTATCTCTGGCAAACTCCGCTACTTCATCCACAAACAAGATCCCTCTATGAGCCAGTGATAGCTCGCCAGGACGCAAGGTAGGTCAGCCTCCAATAATACTCACTTTGGTAGCGGTATGATGGATCGCTCTATACGGTCTGCGAGTGATGAGAGGTTGATCTACTGTGAGCTTACCCACGAGACTATAGATCTGACTCGTCTCAAGTATTTCGCTGGGTGCAAGAGGTGGTAAGATGGATTGTAATGCTTTGGCAAGCATCGTCTTACCACTTCATGGTGCACCGATCATCAGGATATTATGAAACCCTGCAGCCGCCACCATCAGAGCTCTTTTGGCGACGAGCTGACCTTTGATATGAGCGAAGTCTGACTGACTTATTGTCTGATCGACTTCGATATCGTCGAGTGTGAGGTGGCGTCATTCTACTGGTGCATCTTGTCCGTGCACACTCCAGTCCACGATCTGTTGGAGATGGGTGAGAGGGTAGTAGGTAATGCCAGGTAGATACGCCAGCTCATATGCGTTTTCTGCTGGTACAAAAAAGTCGGTGTATCATTGTGTGATGGCGTGCATCACCATCGGTAATAGACCAGTGACTTTTTTAATATCACCTCATAGTCCTAATTCTCCAAACCATAGAGCACGGTGCACCAGATCTGAGTCAGGCATCGTCTTATGATACAGTAGACTGATGATGCTCATTGCGATCGGTAGATCAAAACTTGTCCCTACTTTACGCACATCAGACGGAGCCAAATTGACAATAAATTTACGATTGGGTAGATCCACTCCTACATGACGGAAGCTTGCCTTGATGCGCTCCTTACTCTCTTTGATCGCAGTATCCGCCAGCCCGATGATCTCGAGTCATGGTAGCGATCTGTTACTATCACACTCGCAGATGATCTCATATCCAGTGAGTCATTGATTGGCATATGTTTTAATAAGAGCAGGCATGATGAGAGGTTAAGGAGCAAAAGTATGAGTATATATTATGGCTTAAGCTGACTGATATTTGTAAGCAGATTATCCGGATTGATCACAGTAAATGTATGGTTTGGATAACTATTTGCAAATGATGTGGGTAGAGATGCTAACTTTTTGGGTGATCGTTTGCATTCATAGGCGTGAATCGTTCATCATCATTCAGCGATAAAATCAATCTCTTGTTGACTTGTAGTCCTCCAAAAATAATAATTATACATTCACTCATGATTTTGGAGCGTTTTAATGATTTCCATGATGACAAAGTTTTCTCGGATCTTACCAATATCATCCCTAAGTGCTGGTTTGTTAAAATTATTGATAACTGCGTTTCTGAGTCACACATCATAGAAGTAGATTTTTTTTGCTTTTTTGAGTTCGTTTCTTTGATTTCTATTTAGTGAAGGTAGAGTAAATACGATAAATGCCTTTTCCAGTAACTCAATATAACGTTGGATCGTGTTTTTGTCCACTCATAGTAGCTGTGCAAGTTCAGTATAAGAAACTTCGCTACTTATTTGTAAAGCAAGCGCTTGAAGTAATCTGGTAAGTAATTGCGGATTTTTGATTTGCTGATGTTCGAGGATATCTTTGAACAAATAGCTACTTGCGAGTGATTTGAGATCGACGAGATCATTGTGAGTAACAATATTGGGATACATACCCGTTATGACTCTAGTATTGAGCTGAGAGATAATTTCAGGGTTAGTGTATTGAGATTGTAGTTCTTGGATGGATAAAGGATAGAGCATAAATTCGTATTTTCTACCAGTAAGTGGCTCACTGATTTGTTGTGAGAGTTCAAATGAGGATGATCCTGTCGCAATGATTTGTAGATGTGGATACTGATCAATCAGTAATTTGAGTGATAAGCCAATATTAGTGACTCTTTGAGCCTCATCAATCACCACCATGTCGTCCGTACCGAGATATTGATAAAGTTCAGATGCTGACTTATGCGTGAGTGCTTGCACGACGGTGGGATCATCACAGTTGATATAGACTGGCTTACGATAGTGGGACATGAGTTTTTTGGCAAGGGTAGTCTTACCGACCTGTCTGGGTCAATATATAATGATAATTTTGTTCTTATTAAGACGACCAATGATCGCGGACTCGATAGTTCTATCAAACATAATAGTAATTATGGTGAGCACACTCACCGAAATGATATAAATACAGTGAGTTATATTCTATTACGTTGATGATTGCAAGTAATTATTACTATTTAGTTATTGAATTGCATATGTTTTGATGAGACCAACCATATTATAGATATTAGAGAGCAAAAGTGAGAGGATTAGTATTGTATTTCATATTGTTTACTTTTTGTGCTTGTGAAATCTGTCACTGATAAAGTAAATCATATTTTATCACTAATTAATGTAATCTATTGTATATCCAACATCACAATCCGCTTCTCATGGAAATGGGTTATCACATTCACAGATGATCTCATAACCGGTTAGTCATTGGTTGGCATATGTTTTAATAAGAGCAGGCATAGTTTGTGTGAGAGGTTATAAGTCAAAAGTGAGAAAGTTTAGTACTATCGTTTGATAACTCAATCATTAGTTCTAATTCATATGTATTTAAACTGTCATAGTGAGTATCCTCATCAATTTTTACCATGGTGTAGTATCGCAAAGATCTTTTGAAGACGAGGGTATCGAATATAATTATAATATTCTCCGCCTTTGTAGCACTGTAAATCACTCAATGCATTTCGATATTCTTCTACTGAAAGATTTTTTTCTGTCCTAAGTTTTTCTAGACTATTCCAAGTATTTTCTGATGGTCAAAATGAGAATTGATTTATTCATTCTATCATGTACGAAGATGTTACACAGTCTTCTCATAGACCGAGTAATCTATCAATATAGTCTATAGCTCAAGATAGACTTTCTCAACTATAAGAATGAGCTTTCATGAGTATGTTAGATAGATATTGGTGTTGAGGAGTTGTGGTGATAAGATCAATCGCTCATGAGGTAATTAATTGTAGTTGAGGTCTATTTTGACCTTCATCTTCATCTAAACTTGCAAAGATAAATATACTATCTTGATAGTCTATTGCATATAGCGTAGAAAATGGCTGAGTGATACTACCATTCATCGATAGCATTTGCTTAGCCAAAGCTGTAATTTCTCATGATTCAAAGATGTCTTGTTTTGATATGATTCATTGATTAAGTATTAACCACTCATTGAGAGTATCTTTTGTTTCTCCAATATATTGCATTGCATCGCTCTCTGAAAATAATTCTATTGTAGAAAAATCTCATACTTGTGTAACTCAAGAACTGACTTTTGTTTGATCCTGATTTAGCTGATTACACCCACTCACTACCAACAAACATATCATCAATACCAAATATCTCATCTGTAATCATAATACTAAATACTATCTTCGATATAATCATTACACTTACCGTTTGCAAGTAAAAAAACCCGACCGAAGTCAGGCTCTAATAATCTCATTTATCTAACTATTCAATCCTGGTGTATCTATAGCTACCATAGATCAACAAACCTCATAACAAGATCAACATAATATTGAGTACTGGTCAGACTTGTATCTTCTTCGTCCCATCGACTGTGACCATCGTGCCATCATTACAAGTCGCTTGGATTGTATAGTAATTATATTTGACGGTGGGGGCTTTAGGGTCAAACGGGTAGAGGAAGAAATTTTCTACAGTCTCGGCTACCTTAGTGCTTTGTTCGATCGAAGTATTGGGAAGATCTGACTGATAGATCGTATATTTGTCTACTCCTGCGATATTTGGCCAAGTGAGATAATAATTACCTCCACTATTGATTGCTGAGATTACGATACCATCAACTACACATGTACCTGCAGAGTTGTGAGTCGGATCAGTTCCTACTGGATTGATTGTAATGATTTTAGAAGGTTTGCCTTTGTTTTGACCATTGGCATCCAGTCCTTGGACTTGTGCATAATAAGTCTTGTCAGCTTCCATCGTTACTTGTGCATTGAGTACTGTAGCCAACACAGCCTTGTCGAGCTTAGCCATTGCAAGTCAGTACGTTACGCGATATGATGTGAAATCTCATTTGATGGTCCATGAGAGCTCGACTTGATTGAGATTTTTCGCATCTCTTTTTTGTTTGACAGATGTGATACCTGCTGTACTTACAGATACATTGACCGAAGTCACTTTTTGATATGTTCTGGTATTATCACCAGCAGTCACGTTAAGATCAATTGGGTATTCTCCTACTTCAGTTAGCTTAAATGATTTATTATATACACCATCATCGACTTTGTCCATCACATAGGTCTGACCATTGATCATCATCTCGATCGCAGATACGGTATCAAGGACTTGCACGGTGGCAGTGATTGTATCATCAGTTTGAGGTTCTTTAGGTGTGATAACGATATTCTTATATAAGTTGAGATCAGGAGTTTGATAGCTAAATGCGATTGAGTCTGACTCAGCCAAGACTTCTTCATCAATGTCAGTGATTTTTACTACCAAGGAGTGAGGTCATACCGTGAGCTTACTGATATAACTACTAAAGCTACCATCTCATTCAGTAATAGTGTCATGAGATTTTTTCCCATCGACATAAAACTCAATCGGAGAATTGGGAAATTTACTTGTACCTAGAACATTGACTGTAGAGTTTTGTTCAATACTTCAAGAGCTGGGACTTGTGACGATTATTGCGTCTTCAGTATTGTCATCACCATTGCCTTTGACTACTACTTCCACAGTACCTTCATGAGTTGGATCCAATACTTCATAGACACGAAGTGTAAATGTTCATTCTTTCTTAAACACCAATCCTTTATTAAAAATCTTGGATCATTGATCAACTTCTTGATAGGTATATACTCCATCAGCAGGCAATATAACATCTCTTTCTCTGGTGTCATCGACCTCCATAAACACATCACCATCATAATCCTTGATGACTTCTCCTCTGATGTCGACAGCTTGTATAGTTACATCGACAGCTTCATTGACTGCAACAGGGTTGCGTGCTATTCTCACGATAAAACGATCCACATTGGCTGCCCAAACGCTACTTGTCATCAATGTACAAGCAAGGACTCATGTAAGTAAATATCTTATATTCATTAGCTTTTGCAATATTAAGAGTAAATTAATCAATTATAATGTGAACGTGTTCATAATGCAAACTCTCTTTGGAATCACATTCGATAATAATTGACATATTGGTTTTATTCTATTCTTGTGATCGATAAAGACTGAGTTTGATCTCCAATGAGCAGCTGAGGAGATGCGATACTTAGATTACTACTCTCGCCTTGTAGGGGAATCGCCATGATCTGACCTAGTCAGAGTTGTCCATCCACAAAGATTGTGATACTTCACTCACGAGTAATACCAAAACTATAGTCATAGTTACTTATGACCTGACCAGTGAGCAAGCTAATACTCGTAGGATCGAAGGAGATCAAAATACTAAGAGTCCCTGATAACGGCTGATTAGTATTGCTCAATATCAATGATGAGTCAGTGATCTGATAGCTCAATGCTCCACCACCACTCATCGTCTGCGCACCGAGAAGATCAGCCATTGGTAAAGTAGTCTGCTGATGATAGATCATAAATCCGACCACTCACATCAATATCCCAATAATGATTGCTGTACTAGTACGCCAAATGCCCATAGATACTATTATTATAAGATAATATATCATCTATACATATATGTTATAACGAGTCAATAATATCGATTTTGTTGTAATTGACATATGTATATATTTATTTTTACATGATATATTATGCTTCTATATTATTATAGTGTGGTTGTATTGTTTGATAACTTTACTACGATATGAATAGTATATTGCATATAATTATTCGTGTATTTATCTAATAATTCTCATACGTATGTCCCACAAATCCCCTCATCAATCACACAAAACTAAGCGAGGTCGTTATATATTTTGAGTAATAATTGTTATCGTTATTATGATAAGTTTGCTGTGAAGAGTGACAATTTCTATGGAATGACAACATATTATCTCTCTAGGAGATACCTATACAGTCTTGCTTCAAGATCTCGGTCGACGGGATCGTACCAAAATCAAATATTGGATGCGTAAGCATGAAGATCAGATTCCAATGCTCAAACCAGGTATTGTCGAGTTTAGTGGATCTTATTCTTTACCAGAGCGATTTGCATTGATTGATGAGTCGACAGGTAAGCCACAGATATTGCGTCTGACTCTACTCGAGTGATGGTCAAGTTATGATATAGATCAAAAACTTCACTCATTAGGAGTAATAGAGAAAGGTGAATATCATGCTGTTATTATTGATCCAGCAATCATCAACGAATATTCTCAACAATTCGCGTTTTTAAGATCACAACGCGATACAACATTGACTTCCCTCGAAGGATATCTTTATCCTGATACGTATTTTTTGGACATCACCAAACCCATTATACCGCAGCTTCTTACACTTCAGTTGCAGGCATTCAAAGACAAAGTACGAACACCATATGGTAGTCAGATAAGCTCATTTTCAAGCACTTTACGTACGAGTGGATATGAATTTGATCTGACTGCTTATAGTGTGATCAAGTTGGCGTCGGTGATCGAAAATGAAGAAAAAGCAGACTCAAACAAGCCGCTGATCGCAGGTATCTTTCTCAATCGTATCCAACAAGGTATGAGACTTGATGCAGATGTCACATTGTGCTATGGTAAGTCCGTGACCTATGATCAATGTACTCCAAAGTTCATTGTAGAATATCTTTATGAAGATACTAATCCATACAATACGAGACAAGTGGCTTGATTACCACCTACACCGATCTCTAATCCTGCAATCGCAACCATACGTTCAGTGTTAGAATACATGCGCTCTGATAATCTTTTCTACCTCCATGATTCTCAAGGCAAAATTTATCCTGCTACTACAATAGAGCAACATAATAGTAATAAAAGATTATATATGAAATAGTCATATATATCTAATATCGAGTATATTTTATATATAAATGTCAATTAAAAAAATTAGATTTACTCAGTTTTATTCGAGAAGACTTGATTTTTATAATTTATTGATTATATATTATTCGTATCAAAGAATATTTTTGATACCACATCTCCAATTATTATTTTGTTATATATTATTTTGTTATGGTTTATTCAGAAAAATCCTATATTAACTCACTTGTCAAAGCAATTGAAAAGTATCAGGATGAAAACTTAATGAGCGAAAGAGAAATCTCGAGCAAAGCATGACTTAGTCCTACCATGATATCAAAAATTAAAAAAGGAACCACTATTCCTAAGCTTTCTACACTGAGAAAACTTAGAGAGATAGGTGTAGAAATACCAAAACCTAATAGAGTAGTAGAAGTAATCTCCCCAAGTTAAAGATATCAAGAAACATGATTAAGGAAACACTGCAAAACCTCATGACTTACTCTATAATCATTGTAATCTGGTAAGTCGTGTGAGGTTTGATGTCATGTGTTTCCTAGGGAAACGCTGTCTTGAACCACAAAGTTGTACCACAAGGGCATAATAACTTTCATATGGGATTGTAAACTTTGTAATCAAGATCCACTTCAATGGTTATTCAGCGTTTCCTTAATCAATAATTCTTTGTATCAAAAGTCTATGTTTCATTTATTTATATTACACCAAAACTTATGAAACTTATTATCAAACTTATATTGATGGGAGCTGCAGTTGCAATTGCTGCCTATGTTTTGCCAGGAGTAGAAGTAGATACTTTTTGATGGGCAATTATTGTTGCAGTAGTGATAGCATTGCTCAATGGTACGGTAGGAGCAATATTACGTCTTCTTACCCTACCTCTCAATTTTCTTACTTTAGGATTAGTTTCACTGATTATTACCATCCTGATGGTAATGTTAGCAAGTAATCTTCTGTCAGGATTTGAGATAGGTGGATTACGAAATGCATTGGTATTCGCAGTGATCGTCTGACTGATTGGATGATTGTTTGGAGTTGATGCTGACAAAGATTAAATCGAGCTGGAGTTTATTTCATAATTACTATTATTACGACGGTACAAGACACCTATGAAGACATCAAAAAAAATGTAAAAGAAACAATGAATGACTTCAATAATCGATGGGACGGAGTTGTAGATAGCGGTGAAGATAAAGCTGAAAATTTTACAGAGAAAATGAAAGACAAAAAAAAGAAAAGTGGGAAGCTCAATATGATGAGTACAAGGCTAAAGCAAAACTAAAAGCAGAAGAGGCAAAAAACGAAGCTCATGAGGCTGCAGATCAAGCAGAAGATGACTTTAATGCTCAAGCAGAAAAACTTAACCGTAGACTTAGCGAGTACTCAAATCAATAAAGTTTACTTGGTTAAGGAAACACTAAATAACCATCAAAGTTGATCTTGATATGAAATAGTGAATATTATAATCAAGATCCACTTTGTGTGTTGGAAATGTTCACCAAAGACACTAGCTTCGCGTCGTCCCCGAGGACTATCGTGTCGCGCTAACGGTGAACACATAACAGCAAACATTCTACAATGCCCGAATGGGTACACTTGATATAGGAAACACTGCAAAACTTCACGATTTTCTCATAATTCATTGTAATCTATTAAATCAGGTGAGGTTTGCTGTCATGTGTTTCCTCGAGGAAACGCTTCCAACACACAAAGTTGACTTTAATATAGAATAGTAAACATTGCAATCAAGATCAACTTTGATGGTTATTCAGCGTTTCCTATAGTAAATTATAATGAATCGTAATAACATCGTGAAGTTTTGCTTTTTTTCTTAGGTATTTTTATATAAATAACAAAATGTCATTGGTAACTAGGACAAGAATTTGATATATTTGATCAATGAGCTGATTTTAGATATAATAGAGAACTTATTGTCTTTAGTTTACTATCATCACGTTACATGGCTATACCAATTAGTATCTACACACAAAACCTTCAACTTGCGATCAATAAATCAGACATTGTCAGAGTATTTGATAATCTTCTTACGATCGGTGTAGAAAATGGTGCATCAGATATCCATATCGAACCATATGAAAATTACTGTCGTATTAGACTTCGTATTGATGGTATCTTAGATGATATTATGCAGTATCCAAGGACATTGCACGAAAATGTTATTGCGAAGTTTAAAATCGAATCAGGCCAGATGAGGCCAGATGAAAAACGTATTCCTCAAGATGCTAGAGTATCCACAATTACGCTTACGAGTAAAGAGATCGACTTACGTGCCAATACGCTTCCTACTGTACGATGAGAAAAGCTCGTAATGCGTATCGTTGATAAATCCAAAAAGACTCCGCCACTGGAAGATCTTGGTATCGAATGATCCAATTCATTGATCATTGCACGTAATTTGACTTATCCAAATGGTATTATTATTACATCTGGACCGACAGGTAGTGGTAAGACTACTACGCTGTATGCAGCATTACATAAGATCAACAAAGTAGATGTAAATATTACTACTTATGAGGATCCTGTCGAGTCACGTATCGATGGACTTAATCAAAGTCAGATCCGTGCGGATATTGGATATAAGTTTGCTGATGGTCTACGTGCATCGCTCAGACAAGATCCAGATATCGTGATGGTAGGAGAGATCCGTGATTGGGAAACACTCGAGACCTCAATGGAAGCTGCCATGACATGACATCTTGTATTCTCCACGATCCATACCAATTCCTCTGCAGAGACTATTACCAGAGTAATGAATATGTGAGCACTTTCATACCAAATTACTGGTACATTCAACCTTGTTATCGCTCAAAGACTATGTCGTAGAGTGTGTTCTGAGTGCAAAATAGAACAAGTAAGCGAAGATAAAAGACGAACAGAGTATTGGGGATTTGCCAAAGAAAGTCTGACTTCAATGATACCTGAAGCCTTGACTAAAGAGTTGGAATTGCGCAATATTGATGAAGCAATGTGGAAGAAGTTCTTTGATCAGGGTATTATGGCTGATGGAACAGGTAAGATTGCTGATGGGACAGAATGTCCTACGTGTCACGGTAAATGATACAAATGAAGAGTTGGAGTCTATGAGATGATGGAATATGACGATGAAATCAAAAATCTCCTCTTACAGGGTAAGACTGCATTAGACGTCGAAAGATATGCACTCAAACAATGAATGATGAATCTGGAGAGAGATGGTATTTTCAAAGCGATCGAAGGTCAAACTACGCTTGATGAAGTGTATAGAATTGTCAAGCATAAGTCTATTGATAAAAAGCATAATGAAGAAGAATCCTAGTCCATTTGCTTGCAAAACAGTAGCACAATCATAGATATGAGAACTATATTTAGTTCTTTTTTTGTCGATGAAATTATTATTATGAATTGTGATATGCATAGTGGGTACGAGTGTGGTGAGCATAGTATCTGCTGCAAGTAGTTCAGTGGTCCAAATAGTATGATATGATGCAGTAGGAGGTATGTATCCCAATATGATAGGATGGGGTAGTGCCTCAATTATAGACACATGAGGACTTATTATTACCAACAACCACGTAGTAGATGATGGCCGTGGATCCACGTTATGAGGTTTTTCTGTATGTATTACTACTGATGCTTCTGTACGTCCTATATGTCATTATACTGCTTCATTGATCGCTCGTGACGTGCGTGCTGATGTTGCATTATTACGTATTGATGATACAGATATCTTCGGCAAGCCAGTGAATTTTGGTGATTTGAAGGTACTCGATATAGATTATGATTATGTACCTACGACGCAAGATACTGTCACTGCAGTAGGATATCCACGAGTAGGAGCAAGTACGATCACCAAGACTCAAGGTATTATTGCATGAGTACAATCATACAACGATGCGATCTATATCAAAACTGATGCTCAGATCGCCGGTGGTAACTCAGGATGACCATTGCTGTTGGGTGATGTGATGATCGGTATCAATACATTTGGTATGGGAGGATATTCCGATCCATCATTGTGATACGCACTCTCAGTAGGTCAGATCCAAGATTTTATCACTACAAATGCTTCTCTCACTCCTAAGATTGCCAACCCTCAACTAAAATTTGCCTCATATCTACGTCAGCTTGAAACGATCAATCTGGAAAGAAAAGTATCTGATGATTTTATATCAATTAATTTTAGCTCAGATTATAAAATCACTCACTACATACCAAATCTTCAGATCAGAGGTGAACTATCCAATCCTGATATTTATCATGTCCAAGAATTTAATATCCAACGCATCACTATACCCAAACTCGCAAACGACAAACAGCAAGAATATTTTATCAAAAATCAACTCCAACTCTATGGGGGATGGTCGACAGAAAAGCTCAAAGTTACGATGATCGGCGGAGTCAAGTTTTATGAGCCAGTGATGACGTCTGACCCAAGTGATGGTGAGTGATATGGCTACAAAAGATACTTCAGTGTAATAGATCAAACGATGATGATCATTACATTGTATGCCCCATTAGGTAATGCCAATACTCAGACACAAGTCAAAGATAATATTACATCATTTCTTGCTACGATCATATTTGGAGATATCGCAAAACTTCCCACACAGACATTTACTCTTATGCAACCTTCTATCATACTTCCTAGCGATAGATTTACGATGATCGATATATTTGGTCAGATGGATCGATGATTTAGCGAGTACTATGGCTGGAATTCAAAATATACCCGTTACCAACCCAATCTCTACGAATACAGCTCATTGAGCGTGCAAGCAAACACTCTTGCAGATGGTAAAGGTAAAACTGCTCAACAATTGCTTGATGCTGCAACAACTGATGTGTATGGAGCGACGATTACCTCGCAGTGAGTGGTGGACTACTATGGCAATCAATGATATATGATTTGTGCAAACAGTAGTCGATGAGAGCTGATCGATATGCAAGGCCGTAGTCATCCATCGAGCGTATGTATTGCTCGTATTGCAGTGGAAAATGAGAAAGATCATATTCTGACTTTTACCTTGATGGCTACCAAACTCAATCTACCTACTCTCAAGACTAAGTGGTTAGAGACGATCGATCAAGTGATGTTGCAGGTGGGTGATATTGATCAGTGAGTCACTCTCGATCCAAAATTGGAAGATAGTACTGCGATGGTCTTTAATAATATTGCTGATCAAGATCCTTCATTACAAAAATTCCTTGCCAAGCTTGTTCAGTGGAAAGCCATCAAACCAAACCTTGACTTTAATGGAGACTATCCTCTCCAGCGACAAGATTATATTCCTCTCTATCTTAAAATTGTGTATAACAAAAATCTGACTGATATCTGGTCCGGCTCTACATCCTTTGGAGATCTTATTGCAACATTACCGTATACTCCTACAGCATTCGTACCAGTTAACCAAGGATATTATAACTCAACGTTTGAAACGATGCTATCGATCAAGCTTGCTGGTGTCAGATATAATGATTTGAGTGAATATGGTATTAGCCGTTTTGAGCGTCTTAAAGATACTACTTATTCTCCTCAGCGAAACCAAATCCAACAACGAGAATACGATATTTATGGTCAGAATAAAATCGACAGTTATCAAGCATATGGCGATATCTCAAGTCGATCAAGTAATAATTATGTGACATACAATCCATTGACTAAGACAATCAAAATTGACCATATTTTTAGCTCCACTCCGATTAATCTTGATCAAGGAATGGATGCAAAAAACCTCGATTCGCTAAAAACTCAGTATGAGTGTTATTCCAACTCAGTATCAATGTTATCCCAATGATGTCTTGGGGTGCGACGTGAACAAATTTCTAATTATGCAAGCTATCCAGTATTGACAAAATGAGATGCGATCAATATACTAAGAGATAAGCTCGATGTATGATTATTTGATCCATATTGGGCAGCAAAAAAGAATACTCAGATTGAGGAATAAATCATATTTTATCTATTATTGAGATACCAATCCGATGAAAATTAACCTTGATCAAGCAGTAGATCTTTTGCAATCTTGAAAGCTCGTATGATTCCCTACTGAGACTGTCTACGGACTAGGTGCTCTTGTGAACAATTCAGAAGCAGTAGAACAAGTTTACCAGATCAAACATAGACCAAGTGATAACCCACTTATCTGTCATTTCGCATCAGCAAGTCAGATCAAAGAATATACCACCAATCTTCCAGCTTACCGAGATATTTTGGTATCACATTTTAGTCCTGGAGCAGTATCATATCTACTTTATTGCAAAGATGAGCGTCTACGTCCAGCGACAAGATGATCTGACAAAGTCTTATGTCGCATACCTAGCCACCCACTTGCATTGCAATTATTGGAACAACTTGATGGACCTGTCGTATGACCAAGCGCAAATCCAAGTGGTCAACCAAGCGCTACCAATGTTGATATGATTGAGCATTATTTTGGAGCTGACTTTGCAGTGTTGGATGGATGATCGTCAATTATCGGTCTGGAATCAACAATTATCGACTGTACGATGAGTGATATTGTGACGATATTGAGACCATGACAAGTGTGAGTGACGGAGATCCAAAATGCTCTGGAGCGCGGAGGATATGAAATACCTGTCCATCTCATACAAGAAATAGATAATGAAATGACACCAGGTAGTAAATATCGCCACTATAGCCCTCACACAATCATCTACAAAATCTCTACTCGAGATCCGATCCATGAACGTGGAGATATTGCAATTATCTGACCTACTGAGTTATTACAGTGATTAAAAACTACTGAAGTACTGCATCGTATCAATCTGGGGTCAATCTATATGCCTTCGACCATAGCTCACAATCTTTATCGCAAGCTACATGAACTTGACTCACTATGAGTAAGACATGCGTATTTACTTACATGGCAGTTAGGTACTAGTAGTATTGAGCAAGCACTTGCTCATAGATTCAAGAAGATTGGAGAGGATAAACAAGATTAAAGCTAATAAATTAGAAAGATTTCCAGAAAAATCAGAAAAATATTCGGAAAAATCAGATAGCAATAATAATATACCCGAGAGAGTGAAAGTATATTCTTAATGAAAGGACGGATGGCAATCCGTCTTTTTTGTATTGTGGGTTTACGTGTATTTCATGCTGTAGGGAAGTATTATACGTCAGTTTTTTCTTTAAAAGAAAATCCCCCGCAGGAGATTCTCTGGAGGGAAGTTTAAATTCTTTTATAATACTTTACCCGCTTATCATATCCGGTCTTTTCTTTTGTTTTAATGTACAGACGAACATTCTTCTCGTCTGGGAAGTTTCCCATGAGCATTCCTGCTCCTGTGAGATTTCCAATCCCTATCGTTGTGATAAGGAATTCTTTTTCTTTTACATCCATCATTACCGTTATCTTTAACGGTAGTTCTGACTCTAAAATTTCGTGAAAAAACTTAATTTTTTTCATTTTGTTTATGTTTGTGCTCAAATGAGCGAGTGAGAAATTTATGTTTTGTAAATCGATCATAATGTTTAGAGAGAGTCAAGCTAATTATCAGTTATTATTTTGATACTCGTAAAAATATATCTCTCTTACGAGATGGTGTACTTATATTGAGAATTAGTTAGATATGATTATACTTTTACTATGATCAAAACTCTCGCTATCGAAACAAGCTGTGATGATACATCCGTCGGCATCGTGACTTATCAGGACGGATCATGGGCAAATCCGATCTTACATACCTACTCACAAGTCACCGAGCATCAAGAATACGGGGGAGTAGTACCCGAGATCGCATACAGAGTCCATGAAGATACAATCATCTGACTGATATCGAATATTGGGCGAGACGAAGTGAGATCATGTGACTGTATCAGTGTGACAGAGTCTCCGTGATTGCCTGGATCACTCATCGTCGGTAATGCAGCTGCAAGTACCATCAGTGCACAATATGACATCCCATTGGTCAGAGTCAATCATATTCATGGACATTTGTTATCACTGCTATTAGATAGATCAGATAGTGATTGTCCATTACCATGGCTCGTGCTGACCGTGAGTGGAGGACATAATGAGATATATTATGTGGAGGACAAAGAAGAAGGACAAGGAAGAAGGACAGGAAAGAAGGACAATGAGGAAGGAAATAATTGAGCTTCAGATGCAGACATCGTAGGAACATACCAAATCACGAGAATAGGATATAGTCTGGATGATGCAGCAGGAGAGAGTTTTGATAAAGTAGCGAGGATGTTGGGTGGAGAATATCCCGGAGGTCCATGGATCGATCGTATGGCACAATCATGAGTAAAGCGCGATGATATTCGCTTCAAACGCATCTTGCTCGATGATCAGTGACTTGGCAAACAACAGACGATGGATAACCCTAATCTGCTTAATTTTTCTTTCTCAGGGATGAAATCACAGATGCATCAGTATCTCAGTAAACATCCTGTAGGTACGCTTACTCATCAAGATATCTGCGATTTGTGTCGAGAGTTTAGTGAGTGTGTAAGTGATATCTTGATTCAAAAGATATGATGGGCAGTAGAGAATTATGATTGTGCAACGATCTGACTGGTTGGATGAGTGAGTGCCAATGATAGGTTATTTGACAAACTCGAGTCCCACTTTGCTGATCTTATTTGTCTCAGACCAGTACGCAAAGTCTATAGCACAGACAATGCTGCGATGATAGGAGTAGTGGGGATACTGACACACGTGGGTGAGATAAGTGAAGTTGGTTGCAAATAGGACAAATTTATATACATCTAAGATATGAGTCAGATCGAATGTGTGGATTGTCATAGTGACCACATCCTCAAAAATGGTGTATTGCCGTCGTGAGGACAAAGATACCATTGCGCGGATTGTGATGGGCATTTTAGCCTTGGTGGCAAGAGAAACACCTATAGTATAGAGTTTAAACAAAAAGTTGTCGAGCAATATTTACATAGCTGACTACCTGCGAGGGTGGTTGCTGCTCAGTATGATATCTCACTGTCTACGATCGTGTTGCGAGCCAGACAACATAAGAAATCGTGTAATGCCTGCCAGCAACAGGGGTAATAGTTTATAAGGTTCGCTGCTCGGCGGACGCCCCGACATCTGTTGAGATATATTTGGTCGAGATGTTACAGACAAGTTCTGTTGTGTGTCCCGCAGGGTCGGAGTTAAGCGGAGAAGTCATTTTTTTCCTTTATTATCTTTTGCAGAGAGATTTTTATTATTTTTTTTCGATTTTTTTCAAGAGGGGTAATGCGTGAATTGGAAAAATCGAAATTATTTTTTTATATTTTTTAATGAGAATATAATGCTTTCAGCAGGATAATTCATACGTTCACAAATTCTTTTTAAAATTCTAACAATATGATTTGCACTTAGTCCAACTTCAATAAAATGTCCTTCTATAAATTCTATTGCATTTGGTAAATCTTTATATATTCCAAATAACCATTTAAATTCATCATTTTTTTCAATCTTTATAAATTCAGTTGGTGAAAACTTATATAAAAAATTACATGTCTTTAATAATAAATCTCTCCAAGTTTTTAATTCTATACCTGATTCATCATTCTCAAAAAATAAACGAGATGGTTTGCTTCCACTAAAACTATCTTCTGATTCTAAATCAAAAGTTTGTTCTTCTGGGATTGTTTTAGAATATGTTGTTTTTGGATATGGCCAAATTTCCTCTGCATTTTTTATTAAACTTTTTGCTCTTTCTATTATAATTTCTTCATTCCATTCTGTTTGATTATTCAGCTTATAATTTAATTTTAATTTACTTGTCTGAAAATCTATTTGTTGTTTATTCTCTAATGAATTATTAGATAATTCACTGTTTTTCGCCGTTAAACTTAAATTACCCAAGGTATGTAAATATTTATTATGAATTTCTTGCCAATTATCGCCTAATTTCAGTTTCCATTCTTTTGTTGGTGTTTGTGGCATAATATGTTCAATAGTTAAATTTTCCACATCTATAGGATATGCAGAATTATAGTTTTCTAGTGATTCTAATAGAAAATTTTTGTTTTTTGCCTGTAATCTATAAATTTCTTTATTTATTAAAGCATTTTCAAATTCTTCATTAGTTGGAACTTTTTGAGAAATTCTTTTTTCAAGTAAAATATAACTTAATATATTTATATATTCATTTTTCCAAGAATCTTCTTTTTTTATTTCTTTTGAAAGAGTAATAAACATTTTATTTAATCCTTGAGTGGTGTTGTCTACTAAGATTTTTCTAAAAGCATAACTTTCAATCAATGTAAGAATTTCTAAAATATTAGTTTCAGAGATATCTTGAAGTTTAACATCATTAAAAATATCAAATAAATAAGGATAACAAATAGTAAATTCTAATTTATTTAATCTTGATAATTTTTTATTAATCTCAATGTTTTTATGTTTTTTAATTTGAACAAACCAACTAAACAATTCTGCAAATATTAATAAATCATTAAGTATCTTTTCTTTATTTTTTTTAAAATTATTAAATGAATACTCCTTAAAGACTCAATAAACATCTCCTTTCTTTACCGATGTTCTTTCTTTAAAAATTAAATAATTTCTTATAAATTCAGCAATATCACCTGTTAGATTTTCTATTTCAATCCAATATTGTTTATATAATTTTTCTTGCTCAATTGGTTCTAAATCCATTAAAATATAATTTCTAATCAAATCTCCTGCTGTTAAATCAACGCCTGTCGAGTTAAGACTTTCAAAGATTAATTGAGGATCGTCTTGTCCTCTCACTAAATCAATTAAAACTATCTTTAATTTTCTAAAAGAATCAAAAATTTGCTGTGGACCTAACTCTTTTGAGGAAATTTTACTTAAGAAAAAATTATAATTATTAATAATATTAGAATTCACGTCTAAATCATTTGATTTTTCGAAAAGATTTTCAAAAAATTCTTTATCTTGTTTATTAGGTTTTAGTCTAATCCTTTTGTCTTTTTCTTTAGAATATTTATTAATTAAAAAATCCATTAATTGCTCAATTAAAATATTATCTTCTTCCGACTTTTCTTCCTTTTCTTCTAAAAAATCATGTAATGCTTTTAATAATAAGGATACAGTGGTTAATCTTTGTTGCCCGTCAATTACCGTATATTCTTGAAAACCACTTCCTATTGTAACTAATGTACCTAAAAAATGATCATTTCTTGAATTATTGTTTAAATCAATTAAATCAGTCCATAATTTCAAACAATTGACTTTAGTCCATGCATAATCTCTTTGATAAACAGGAATAACAAAGCTTTTTCCCGAGCCTTCCAAAAATTGATAAATTGGTAATTGTTGTACTTGCATATTCCAGCCTATTATAAATTAAAATATATCTTATATGTAAGTATATACTAAATAAAATTACGTTTTCCATATAAAATCAAATAAATCATTTTGCAAATACTTGAAGCAAAATACCGCTCTCCCCCCTATTAAAATAAAAAAAATTAAATTCCCTCTTTTTTAAAATCTCTCTGCAAATTAGTAGAAAAGTTAAAAAATGATTACACATAACTCTACATTATTCAAAACATGCTACTTTATTATATTATACTACGCATACCATGCATAATATTTACGACAACACATCTTATCATGCGGTACGACCATAATCATATCAAACTATCACAATAAATCAAGCTTGGATATGATAGTGTAATCTCAAAACCTAAAGTACATAATAAACAAATAATGTATTGATTTTGAGGATGATTTGTGTATTGTGATCCTCAGTATCGATACAAATTTAACAGATGGAGCAACAGCTAATAATACAAAATCAGATACCAAAATTAACAATGTTAGCGGGAATATTTGCAGGATACACCTATTTACTTGAGTGAGTCCTCATGGATCGTATAGGATGACATCACCATATGGATATACAAAACCTTGCAATCCATACTATTGGTGATCTAGTTATTTGTTTTGCTGTGTCCAAAGGTAGGGATTTGATCAACATTAAAGCTCCGCTTTCAATGTTATTGTGAGGTATTATTGCCAATCGGATGTTGCACATGTGAGCAGAACCAATGTACCATCATATAAGCGACCAAATTAGTAAATCACATGAATTACGTCAGCCCATGGCATTCGGTATGTGATTAAAAGCAATACATCTAAAACATCATCAGCTTCTCGAAGATGCACAACATCGAAAACTTGCTACAATAGTATGACTTAAAGTATTTGCTGAAGAGATAACTAAATCTGTAATTTACAGAAAATAATTATTACTATGTAGAATATTAAACGTTTACCTCGCGAAAATTCATATACTCTTTATCGTTATTTGTGAAAGGATGAAAATAGCAATCGTAGGAAAATGATGAAGTGGGAAAAGTACAGTGAGTTGGCTCGTGGCTCAACGATTACTTGATCAGCAATATAAAGTATTAGCAATTGATAGTGATCATAATATGGATTTTATTGATCTGTTGGGTTACGAATTTACTGACTCCACGCCCACCTTTAAGGAGCGTTTTGACGATATATTGATGCGTATGTCAGGCACTACCGACATAAAGGCAAGAGAGGTGATTAATAGTTATTTGGGCAGTAAGCAATTTAGTCTCGAGCCTCAGGATAGTTTTAGCGAATGAGTGCTGATTCCTTATGTAGATAAACTCTTGCTCGGTGTAGTATGACTATGAGCTCAAAATGTTATATCATGAGGCAAATGTTCACATAATCTTAGTAATCCTCTCAAAATCTATCTTTCTCTTCTTGATGAGGGTAGTTATACTGTGGTTGTTGACGGAGTAGCAGGCGTGGATATGATTAACCACTGACTATATCATGCGTGTGATTATATTATAGTTGTGCTTGAGCCCGCTAGAAACAGTATTAAGGTCGCCCACCAAATCCAACAATTGGCGCAACTCTCACATCTTAATTATGGCTTTGTAATCAATAAATATAATAATTCTGACGAGCATAAGGAGTTGGTTACTCATCTATGAGATTCAGTAATAGGCTGTATTCAGGATGAAGTTCCGATACGCAATTATGATTATCAACATATTTCTGTTGCCAACAAACATTCAATTGCATCAATTTATGCCATGATACAATCTCATCAGTGATATTCTCTTACACAGAGATTAATGAGGTTGGAAGAACTCAAATGACCGGTATTCTAACATAATTAGTCACTATGTGGTAGTAGGAGATGCATTTCGTATCTTCTATCAACCAGATAATGGTTATCTGGATTAAACAAAAACAAAAATGTGCAAACTAAGTGAATGGGAGCAATCAGGTATATTACAACCCCTGTCAAAATCAACTCAGGCAATTACGCCTGATGGCTATCGAACGATCACAGGAGTAGTTGCTCCTGGTGATGCTGAGCTTATTCTCAACTATTATCCTATTATGAGTCTCGCTCAGATTGAAGAGTACATAGGGTACTTCCAAGGGCCTCGCTTGTATGAAGTGCTAGGACCGATTGAGCTTGCGTATCGTATGCTCAATGCTCTGTACTCGAACATCAAGACTGCTACGCTAAGTGTCGACACACAAGTGGCATACAATCCGCTGTCGATCCTGTCACGTGTAGCAGGTAAAGTAATCAGGATTACAACTCCTCAGAGTGACCTACTTCATCAAGGTATGGAAAAGCTTAATCTTCGTCAGAGGACGATGGTAAGAGTTGACGAAATGTTTGATCGATTATTTGGACTGCAAATTGTATTTGCTTGTTCATGCGGAGTGGGCGCGGTAAGGAGTTCAGATTACCATGCTCCCGATTTTGTCCAATTTTTGGATGAGCGGGAGGAAATGGGACGTACGTTTGACAGTGATGTTTTGAGTGTATTTGGGCGGCTGTACGAGTGCGAATCAATTTCGCAAGTCCCCCAGGAGGTGATTGATGGTTCGCCTGACGTGGGGCGTAGAGAGCTCAACTCTTACGCTCGGTACTATTTAACTTTACAATCGATTATTACTGAAAATCCTCGCAAAATGGATTTTCTTACAGAAAAACAAAATCAGTTTTTTTTCAACTAAATGATGGCAGAGCATTTCTCTGCCATCTTACTTTACTAGTATCTTATTATAATATATGTCTAAAACCCCTGTCACAATTATATCGTGATTCTTATGAGCTGGTAAGACTACGATCCTCAATCGTTTATTGCTTAAGCTCAAAGACAAAAAAGTAGCTCTCGTCATCAATGAATTTGGAGCAATATGATTTGATGCTGACTTGGTGGTTGTGAGTGCCGAGGAGAAGATTGAGCTAGCAAGTGGTTGTATGTGTTGTACAGTCCGCAAGGATTTTATTGAAACCATCGCTAGACTTACTAATCCAGAATGAGTCAGATATGATCATATTATCATTGAGACATCGTGATTAGCAGACCCATATGCGATTGCTCAAACCTTTCAGTCGGTAGAGTTTGCGCATGCAAAACTTGATGCTATCATAACTGTTGTTGATGGTCAGAATTATACCCATCCAATACTTAATTCCAACCATCTATTTATGGATCAGATTGCTGTAGCACATATAGTTGTGTGCAACAAAATAGACGACTTGAGCGACTCACAGATTGATGTTATGCATCAAATCATACGTCGTATGAATAATTGGTGTACGATTGTGGATGCATTTGGTGGAGATTTGGATGTGAGATATATTATCGATCCTATTGATCCACAGTTACAAGATGGTTTTGAGTCCTATCATAGAGATAATAGTGAGCATCAGCATAATACCAATATTAGACAGCATACTTATCATACCGAATCCAGACTAAGTACGTCGAAGCTACAAGATATTATGTGAATGCTGCCTCCTACCATTTTTAGAATCAAGGGTATTGCGTTCTTGGATCAAATGCCCAGACCATTTGTTATCCATAGAGTAGGATCTAATTATACGATAGAACCATATGTGTGAACAAGTATCATTGAATGATCAAAGTTTGTTTTTATCGGTGATTTTGAAAAAGAGCAAAGACCGCTTATTGACAAAATTATGGATCAAGCAGTTGTTGAATCATATCCATCTGACTTTAGTGATGTTCCATTTTAGGTGCGAGTATATTATATTTGATGAGTCTATATTGGCATCTCTGCATCTAGACTAATTGAATAAACTTCTTATATATTTTTACTATCTTTTCCTGAATTCCATGACTAATCGTATCCCTGTCACCGTCCTCTCATGATTCTTATGAGCTGGTAAGACTACATTACTTAAGCATATCTTACTCAACCGTCAAGATCTCAAAGTAGCAGTGATCGTCAATGATATGGCGGAGATCAATGTCGACGCAGATATCATCTCCAATGCAGTCAGCCTCTCTCAATCTGAAGAAAAACTAATTGAGATGAGTAATGGCTGTATCTGCTGTACCTTACGTGAGGACTTGCTCATCGAGATTAAGAAACTATGCGAGCAGTGAACCTATGATGCAATCTTGATTGAGTCGAGCGGTATCAGTGAGCCGATCCCAGTGGCTCAGACTTTTAGCTACCAGGATGAGGAGTCAGGTATTGATCTGACTCAATATGCATATATTGATACGATGGTGACAGTGGTGGATAGTCTCAATGTGCTTAAGGATCTATATATGGGAGAGGATTTACAGTCTCGTGACATTGCACTGGGGGAGGATGATACTCGTACGATTGCACATTTGCTTACTGATCAGATCGAGTTTGCCAATGTTATAGTCATAAATAAACGAGATATGCTAGATGATCAGTCACAACGCGAGGTTATTGGTACGATCAAGGCGATGAATCCACTTGCACAGATTATCACCACTAATCATGGAGTAGTGCAGCTTGATCGTGTGATTAAGACATGATTGTTTGATTTTGACCAGGCGAGTCAGATGGCTGGTTGGATCCAAGAGTTTCAACGTTGACCACAACAACACTCCCCAGAGTCAGTAGAGTACGGGATTACAAGTTTTATCTATACGAGACATCATGCATTTGATCCTATCAAATTTTGGTCACTGATTGAACGCTGACTTCCTCATGTGGTCAGAAGCAAATGAATTATCTGGATGTCTGACCGTCCACATGAGTGACTCTCACGATCACAGGCGGGTAGTATGGTGGTAGCAGAGTCTGGCGGTAGGTGGCTACATGCGATGTCTCGCAGCGAAATCGAGCAGCTTGATGATCCAGAGGTTATTGAGCAATATGATAGTTATCGTGATTATCCTGATGGAGATCGTAGGACAGAACTAGTGATTATTGGGGTAGATCTGGATAGAGAGTTAGTAGAGAAACAGTTAAATGAATGTTTAGTCTAATGATATCGTTATTTTACCTCTTCAATTAATCTAAACTAATCAGTTAAAGAAACGCTAAATAACCATCAAAGTTGATCTTGATAACAAAGTTCACTATTTTATATCAAAGTTATTATGCCCTTGTGGTACAACTTTGTATGTTAGAAGCGTTTCCCCGAGAAAACACATGAAAGCAAACCTTCTACGATGCCCGGATGGGTACACCTGATGTAATAGATTACAATGAGTTTTATGAACGTCGTGAGGTTTTGCAGTGTTTCCTTAATATGGAATTAAGAACTTAGTAATCACAATCATCATTAATAGTTATTCAGTGTTTCCTAAGATTTACGCCTCAAAAATAATCTGTTTCTCATCGCTACCATAATATGGATGCTCAAAAGTCAGGATATCACCATGCTTGACTTTGTGTTTTTTGAGCCAGCTGACTGCGCCGGATTTTTGCATATATTTCCAAAACCATTGTTCTGCTTGATCATTACCTCGAGGTATCATATACACGATTCTTGCGATATCAGGTTCATAGATTGATCGAATATTGACCGCAGTATTAGATCAATGATTGATTTGGTCAAATATGTTATCTTGATCTTCATCTTCTTCCTCAATTGTGTTATCATCTCACTCTTTATGATCCACCTCATCTTCTCATAGTACTTGGTCATAAGTCAGTATTGTTTCATCATCTAACTCCTCATCTAACTCCTCATCTTCATTCATCGCTTCATATCCGTTGGCATCTTCCCAAGACTCTTCCAAGTATGGTTTGGCATAGAGATACCCATCGATATCTTTGGCAGATTTGCTATCCAATAGTCTGACAGAGTGACGCTGGTTGGGGTCGATAAGCGTATGAGTATGTCGTGATATATCAGCAATATGATTGTACTCGGTGATAAGATTTTTCCATAGATACATGAGTTTGTCGATTCCTTCATGCAGATAGGTGCTTGTCCAGATCGTATTACTTGTTACGAGTTGTTGGATGGTAGTATGATCGATCTCGCACAACATATCTGCATCATTGATGGTAGTGCTTACGTGCTGTACAAATTGCTTCATATATTCTTGATTGATCTCTTGATCGAGAGATGCATCTGACTTATTGATTGTTCGTATGAGTACTTTGCGAGTGATGACCGTGTCAAGTTGTGATATTCCTTGATCATCTTCGATGACTCCATATCCGATAGACACAATGAGTGCTCATTTGTCATGAGTGAGTTGAAATTTGATTTCATCAGGATTGAGATCATACTCTTGAGCAAACCTATCCCCACAATAGGTCAGTATTTCTCTTCGTAATACTCCAAACTCTTGGATACCTTCGTCCCATCTACTCAGATCAATCACAAAATCAAACACCGAGCACTTGAGGATATGTCTGAGGAACTCGATACCTAATCATTTGCCTTCACTAGCTCCTTCGATCAACCCAGGGATGTCGATCACATTTCGGTCAATCCCGTCCAAGCTCACCGAACCCAAATTAGGAGTGATCGTCGTAAAATGATATTCTGCGACCTGCGCTTTGGCATTCGATACCATATTGATGATACTGGATTTACCCACACTAGGAGTACCGATCAGTCATACATCAGCCAAGAGTTGTAGCTCAAGCTCAAGCTCCATGTATTGCCCAGGTTCTCACAAAAGACAAAATTCTGGGTATTGTACGATCGAGTTTTTGAAATGCATATTACCAGCTCATCCATCTCATCATTTGAGTATTTGAGTAGGTTCTGACCCAATCTCGTTGGCGACATATACCACATGTCCCGTGGCACGATCTTTGACTACAGTACCTAGCGGTACTGATAAGATGAGATCTTCAGCATTGCTACCGTATTTATCTCTGCTTTTACCAGGTTCTCCGTATGATGCCTTATAGATTCTGTGATATTTGAATGGCATGAGCGTATTGATCTGAGGATCAATCTGGATCATGATGTGTCCACCACGTCATCAGTTACCACCATTGGGTCAGCCATACGGTACTCCAGCCTCACGTCTTGCAGATGCACATCCATCTCATCATTTGCCTGATTCTACTGTGATATATGCGTGATCAAAAAATTTCATAAGTGTAATTGTCGGATAAATCAGATAAAACCGGAAAAAATCAGATAAACCGATCTTCGATGCAGTCCTGATATTTCGGGATGTTATGCTATAAGTATAATGATGTGGTTATCAAATTCGAGAGGCTTTCAACTATTATTATTGAAATGAAAAATATATTGACTTTAAATTATAAATTATATGTGGTTATATTGTTCCTGATTGATTTTTTCAACTGAAAGCTTGTACAGCCAAAATTTTAAGGAAACACTGCAAAACCTCACGATTTTCTCATAATTCAATGTAATCTATTAAATCAGGTGGGGTTTGCTGTCGTGTGTTCACCGTTACACGGCACTATAGTCCTCTGGGAAACGCTTCCAACACATAAAGTTTTACCACAAGGGCATAATAACTTTAATATATAATAGTAAACTTTGTGATTAAGATCAACTTTGATGGTTATTCAGCGTTTCCTTAAACAAAAATAAAATGAAAAAAATAATTTCAGCTATCGCAGTCATCGAAATGGTGTTTGCTACAGTAGTTAAATTTATTGCAGGACGTTTCGATCCCCAATACGATCTGCCACCAAAAGTGTGGTATGAAGGAATTCTAACTAAATCGTTGTCATTTCAACATCCAACATTTTTCCTTATGGATCTGAATGATGACATTGTACCTCCTCTATTCGGGTTGTTTATGGTGGTGATAACTATTCGATGGGTTATCAAATACAATAACAATGGCAATGAATGGTATTTACTGGGATTGATATTCCTGACGGTAATACGACTTAGCTATTGGATACCCTATTTGATGGCAAATTAAATTCAATATTCTATCATTATTTCCCTATGTCTGCTGTGTAGATTAGGGATTTTTTTTGTATTTGGTAGGGGTGGATCAATAATCCGCCCTTATATTTCTCAACGTTCATCCATATCGGTTCGATTATCGATCGAACCCTACAAAGAAATTTAAGGAAACGCTGAATAACCATCAAAGTTGATCTTAATCACAAAGTTTACTATTATATATCAAAGTTATTATGCCCTTGTGGTACAACTTTGTGAGTTGGATGCGTTCACCAAAGGTACTAGCTTCGCGTCGTCCTCGAGGACTATAGTGCCGTGTAACGGTGAACACATGACAGCAAACCTCACCTGATTTAATAGATTACAATGAATTATGAGAAAATCGTGAGGTTTTGCAGTGTTTTCTTAATTGGACGTAAAATATTATGTCCCTACGCAGGAATCTCATGATTGGACGAGCTGTATTCGCGTCCCTACATAAGCAATAATTTCATCCCTTCCCAACTCAACTCTTCCAATCTTTTGTTTGTTAATTCTTGAGGCAAGTCATCACGTCATATTATTTTCCAGATTTTGCCTAGAGTCTTGCGTTTGTAGCCATTGATCTGATCAAGCAGGACTAGCATACGAGCATATTCATCGTTAGATAATTTTGGCTGAGCCAGTCTCGTGAGCTTGACCACGCATGATTGGACTTTGGGTGGAGGAGTGAATGACTGAGCTGGGATGATCTGTGTGATCGAGACTTCATGATAATTATTGAGTAGCCATCGCAGATACGATTTTTTGGTCGCTGTACTTGCGATTTTTTGTCCTACTTCTTTTTGAATGATAAACAGACCATGGTGATGTCAGCACTCGATCATCACGAGTCTGAGGATCGGTGAAGTAATATAATAGGGTAGTGAGCCATAGACGAGTGTGTGAGGTTTGTCATGTGTTGATTGTAAAAAATCTCCTTGCTTGAGGATATTTCATCGGATGATACGAAGTTCATGGGTTAACGGGGTTTTGGGCTCACGGGGTTTCGGGTCTTCAAATCATTTTCACATGGCATCAATATCCAATCTCTTTTCCTCGTTTCCTTGCTCCCTCATTAACTTTTCCAAATACGGCTTCATCTTCTCATCCATCTCGATCAGTGTCAAACGATCAAACACGGTCACCAATCATTGGGTGAGTGCACCTTGACCAGGTCAGATTTCGATCACTTGATCAAGATCATAGTCTGACTGCATCTGAGTCACGGTCTGGATGATCTGAGTTTTGGCTCATTCATTAGTGAGAAAGTTTTGACCTAAATAAGCTGACATATAATTGGATTTACTATAATTAAGAGTAATATAAGAATTTACGAGAGTATATTAAATTAATGCAAGAAATTTTTTTAGATGTATGTTATTGATTGTTTCAGTAACTCCTTGATCAAATAATCACTGTAAGACATTCTTGTTATTGTTTAAAATTCAGGTTTTTATGGGTTTTTGCGGTATAAGTCTGATTGATTTAATCCCTTTTAGAATTACATAATTCTTCCTCACGTTATATTCTTTCCAAAATCATTGTTTATATGTTTTACCTCTACCGAGTAAAAATAATTGTATGATCCATCTCGGAGTCTTTTGCTGCCCATCGATAATAATAATGTGTGTTACTCACATTTTGATCGATTGTGAGATCTTGGGTTCAATCGCAGAAGAGTTGGGACTATCGCCGTAGGATTTATTATTGATTGTTATTGATTTATTATAGACGATGGGCATAGCCTTGGATGCTCTCATGAGTTCATAGACATCGTGATTTTTCGTATTGAGAAACTCTACTTGCCCGCTTGCTTGATTAGTGGCTGTAATGTAATATTTTGTTGAAGATGACTTGATCTGACTAATATCTAATGATGCTTGTTGTTTAAACACAGTATCAATCAAATAATCAATGTCAATAACCTTACTCATTCTTCGTTTATGTATAAATTTACTTGTTGATAGGAGGTCACATCGTATGTGTTTGATTTGTTCGTATTGTTGAGCTACATAATACGACATTGTACCACATCATCATGATCCAGCTATTACGATATCTACATCTGTACAACCCAAATGAGTGGCGAGAGCATAGACACACCCAGCCTGATAGCTCGCTGTCATTCCTCCTCACGAAATCACGATTGCGATGTGGTTTTGCATAATGATGTTTTTAGCTCTTTTGTATTGCAATACAACGCCAAATTGTTATAAAGCAAAAACACTCATTGCTGGATAGATGTGTATTGGAGAGGTGCCTGAGTGGTCGAAAGGAACTCACTGCTAACGAGTCGTCCGAGCAATCGGACCGCGGGTTCGAATCCCGCCTTCTCCGCCATTAACTCAATGAATATCCTCAAATGGTACTTGATCTGTTGATCAAGCCATTATAAACTAACGGTACTGTAGCTCAGCTGGTTAGAGCGTAGCACTCATAACGCTAAGGTCGGTGGTTCAAGTCCACCCTGTACCATACTTTAAAGCTAGGAAGCTAGGAAGTTGCAAAGCTAGATTAAAAAAGTAAATGTATAAGGACAAGTAAAAAGGACAAGTAAAAAGGACAAGGATAACAACAGAGTATACCCGAAAGGGTACAAGTAAACTAGTTACTTAAAAATCAATTCCTCAAAGCCTAATCAGTCATAGACAATGTTGGACCATCTAGCCTTCAGAGTCACGTCAATTATTAGTATTTATCGTTATTACACTTCACACCCATGGCTAAAAAGAAAAAATGAGCAAGAATGTTAGTTGCTTTGGTATGTACAGAATCTGGTACGACCAACTATGTTACTGAATACAACAAAATGAATACTCCTAAATTGGAACTCAAAAAATATTGTCCTAAACTCAGAAAACACACTGTACACAAGATGAAACTTAAGCTTAAATAATTCACAGATTCTGACTCACTCCGATGTCAGGTTTTGCTATTTTTATACCCTATTACATTTTTTACGATGCTAACTATCAGACTTTCAAGAATCGGTAGAAAAAACTTACCTTTTTTCCGTATCGTACTCACAGATCACAAACTCTCAGCAAAAAAATGATACAAAGAAGTCCTCGGACGACACAACCCCACCAAACACGAATCTCAGATCAATACTGACAGAGTCAAAGAACTTCTCGCTCATGGTGTACAAATGTCTGAAAGAGCTGCAAAGATTGCTTTCAAACAATCCAATGACGAAATCTTCCAAAAATTTATCATCACAAGAACTCGTACGAGAACTGCAAAAGATAGCAAATAATTTTTTTCAACAAAAAAGTATACAATTTATTTTACCACATCGATCAATCTATGGAAATTTATGTGACTGACGGTTCTGAGTATAATGTCCCTTTCATCATATTGACGATCTTAGCGATAGCAGTATTGGCGGTATTTTGAGCATCGATCGTAGTATTTTTCATTACAATCTGGAAATACGTAACCTCAGGAGGGAAAGATGAACAAGTCAAACAAGCTGCCAACTCCGTCAGACACTTGATCACGGGTATCGTACTGACGATTGTGTTTTTGTTTGTGATGCCGATTGTCTTTCAAAAACTTGAGATCAGAGGATATCAATACTATAGTGCCAAAAACATTTTTGCCAGAGCTGGTGAGATTATGCAAGGATTATTAGATGTAGGTCAGTTTAGTACAAGCCCATCTACTTCTACGATCTTTATCGACAAAGATGTGCCTAGCTTCTCACCTGACACGAGTCTGTAATATACTATAATTATATACCATAAATAAGCCCACTTGTCGAGCTTATTTTTTTTATTTATATGTGACAATCCTTTGAGCAGATTGTATACTCACTACCTTTTTCCTTGTTTGGTCATGAAAAAACTTCTTCACGCTACATTACATCTAAATATCTTTATATCGCAATATCCCATTTTGATTCTAGCGCTTGTTTTCAACATACATAACATCTATAAGATAGAATAATTATATTATATTCTGACTCAACCAATGATTGATATTTACGATATACAGCGTTACACATCCTATGAGACTGATCTAACAATCACAGCAGAGCAGTTGATGAAACAAGTCATCGTACAAGCGCAGACCTATCTCACACCAGCAGAGATTGACCAGATATGGTCAGCTTTTGCATTTGCACAACAAGCACATAAAGGAGTAGTAAGATTAAGTGGTGAAGCATATATCATCCATCCTGTCTATGCCACAATCCATCTCATGATGATCCGTCCAGACTGCGCCACGATCCAGGCTTGTCTGATGCATGATGTGATCGAAGATACCGATTTTACACAACAAGATATTGATGATAAGTTTGGTCCTGAAGTAGCAAAACTATGCCAAAGTATGGTCAAGGTCGGTAAGATCAAATATCGTGGAGAACAACGTAATCTCGAGACGCGGAAAAAAACATTTTTGGCAATGGCAGAAGATCTGAGAGTAATCTTTATCAAGCTGGCAGATCGTATCCATAATACTCAAACCCTCAAATTTCATCCCGAACCCACTAAGGTCGCTCGTATTGCTCAAGAGACCCTAGAGATCCACGCAAGTATTGCCAAAAGACTTGGATTACATGATTTCCAACTCTTACTCGAAAACTGAGCATACGCTATGCTTGAGCCTGACAAATTTGCCTATGTGATGAAACATATGCTGGAGTTTTATGCCAGTGATCAAAACTATGTCCAGACCGGAATCGACAAACTTACTACTGTATTAAACAAAGATTCGCTAACGTTTTCTACGATCAAATGAAGAATGAAGTCCCCATATAGAGTAGCGCAAAAAGTTTTTGATCCCAGCAAACCTTATGATATCTATACGATTCATGATGTAGTAGCATTTAGGATCATCGTGCCCACAGTATCTGACTGTTATTTAGCTTTATGAGCAGTACATGGATCATATACTCCAGAGCTTTCTAAGATCAAAGATTTTATCGCAAGACCTCTCACCAATGGCTACCAATCACTGCATACCAGAGTATTTGGGCTTCTTCCTTTCCAGGCGGAAGTGCAGATCAGAACTCCCGAGATGGATCAGCTCGCAGAATACGGAGTAGCAGCACATTTTACCTATAGCGAGGCGGGGAGTAAAAATAGCAAAACTCACGCCAAACAAAGTGAATGGATCCAAAAGATGCAAGAAATCGTCAAGCAATACCAAGAAGATTTTGATGGGTTTAAGCAAGAGATGAGTTTAGAGTTAGTTGATACTAATATCTTTGTCTATACGCCCAAATGAGATGTACTAGAGCTTCCTACTGATGCAAGTATTTTGGATTTTGCGTTTAAGATCCATAGTGGAGTCTGACTCAGCTATCGCAATGGTATGGTCAATGGGAGTATCGTCCCGATCGATTATCGTCTCAAGTCCGGTGATATTGTGCAGATCGTGACCTGGAATAACAAAGAAGTCTGTACTCCAACATGGATCAACTACGTCATCACTACTCAAGCTAAACAAGCAATCAATAAATACCTCAGAGCATCACACAAACCAGCACTCCTAAAGTCAGCAATTGATCAAATCAACCACAAGCTTATCGAATATGAATTACCTATTCTGGGCCATCCTGACAGTGAAATCACTAAACAGCAGTCGATGGATCAGCTGGAAGGCATCTTGATTCAAATCTTTGAAAAACAAGTCACTCCATATCACCTTATCAAGCAGTATTATCCACAGATCCAGCAGCAAAATCAGCAAACTACTGAGATAGAACATAAGCCACAATCTCAATCTCAAACTATCACGATTGATGGATCGACTCAGCTCGAATATACCTTGTGCGGAGAATGTACTCCCACATCCACGCACAAAATCATTGCCAAATCTTCTGCTCATGGTATTAAGATCCATCAAGTGAATTGTGAGAGTCTGACCCATATCTCGCATGATAGACTGATCGAGTGTCATCGGTGAGATGATGCAAGCTGCGTCACAGTGTACGAGGTCACATTTGTTGTGCAGCTTCACAACAAACAAGGTCAGCTTATCCAATTACTCAATATCTTTCATCAGCTCAATATCAATATCGTCAACGTCAGCTTTGATCATACTACTCAATTGATGTCTCAAGGTACAATTATTGGTACATTTACGATCCCAAGCAAGATACACTACACTCTCAACCAAATCAAAAAAATCCCTCAGATCGAGGTGGAGCACATATCTATTTCATAGTTTATACTTAAGGAAACACTGCAAAACCTCACGATCTTCTCAGAATTCATTGTAATTCTAGTAAGTCGTGTGCACCCATCCGGGCATCGTAGAAGGTTTGCTGTCATGTGTTCACCGTTACACAGCACTATAGTCCTCGAGGACGACGCAAAGCTAGTGCCTTTGGTGAACGCTTCTAACACACAAAGTTGATCTTAATTACAATGTTTACTATTCTATATCAAAGTTATTATGCCCTTTGGGTACAAACGATCGAATATCGCAAACAAGCAACCATGATCAGGGGTCAAGTACTCCAAAACGTCGAAGAAGTATTGGAGCAAGCAGGCTGTCATCTACCATGTCATATGATCGAAGTGAAACCCTATCATAATCAATGAACAAAACCCATTGATATCAGTATCACTCACGAATCTTCCCTTGCTCCATCATCACAAACTACTTGCAATAAAGTCAGATTTGATTATATTAATGACGTGGTTAGCAATGCGGATGTAGCTCAATTGGCTAGAGCTTCTGCCTTCCAAGCAGATGGTTGCGCGTTCGAGTCGCGTCATCCGCTTTCCACAACATTATTCATTGCAAAGATATACTAGTTAAATCTCATTATGAGATTTTTTTTTGTTATTTCTATCATATGAAGATAAAATATTATCTAAGTCAATAGATACATCAGGATAAAATCATAAAGCAATGTTAAATCTTTGTGGAATAAATAACGCTCTTGCAATATCACGTAAAAAACCTATATCAGCTATATATACGATTATTTATTTTATTATTTTTATTGCACGGATGAGATTTGGTATCTATTTATTGGTAGCGGGCGTAGTAATGACCCCATTGTTTTCTATATCGTATGCACAAGATCAAAGTCTCGAAGATCTCATGCAACAACTTTCTGCATCTGAAGAAGCAACTCCTACAGGAGCAGTAGCTCCTACTACTCCAGATCCTACATTTAATGCAGCAGAAGTGAAGATCCAAAATACTTCATATACCTACAATGGTAATGAATATACACTTACCTTCACACCATTGCCTGGTACAAGCAAAGTAGAAATCTCAGTCAAAAATGCTGATACAGATATGGACTATGCAAAAGTAGAGACAATAGCTGGATCTGCTGGATCTGCTAAAGTCAATCTTACAAGCCCTGGTACCTATATGATCAAGTTTACTCCTGTTGATGATCTTAGTACGCCGTTGGGACCAGATCAAATCATGACAATCAAAGTCGAAGATCAAGCCCCAGTAGTGACGCCTCCTACTCCAGGTCAGCCTACTCCAGCACCTACTTCTCCTGCAGAAGTACAGAATCCTCCTCAAGTAGGACCTGCATCTGATCTTTTATTGGGCGGACTTGTATTGATAGCTATCCTCTACTTTGTATACAGATTTAGAGCAAACGACTAATTATTTTCTGATGTATTATGTAACCTGACTACGTTCAGGTTTTTTTGTAAACCTCCCCTAACCCCTCCTTGACAATAGGGAAACCACCCTACTTACACGATCAAGCCTGTTGCTGACTTATCAAATTCTAACTCGACAAAGTCAGTATAACTATTGATCTGTACGAGCTCATATCCATGATATCTCGCTCCACGATGTGTCTGCATAAACTGATCAATATCATCTTTCGCTTCAGGATAATAATACAGTGTAAACTCCCGACGATCATTGATTCGTATACCAACTTCATATCACGCAAAGAACTTACCAAACCGTGCTTTCTGCACAGAAACTTTGGAATAGCTGAGTTTGAGCTTTGCAATGATTTGCTCCGTGAGAGCATCGAGTTTTTGTTCAAAGAGTTTTTTGTGTTTTTTCATTATTACATTAAGATATAAAATGAGATTGACAATATATATTATATATATATCATAAACTTTTACATTAAATATAATCTGTAATGGAATATACTAACAAAGAAATACTTTATGAGTGGGATATAGTTATATCCACACTATTGAAGTTAAGACGTCAACAAGCGAACCGTATAAACAATGAAGTGTTTACATCTTGAAATACTACGCTTGAGTTAGTTAGAAGTCATTTAAAAAATAAACAGGAGGTTATAACATGTACTATTGGTGATTCCAATCAATGAATCAAAATCCATAAACTACTTTCCACTAATACTAACCCAGTATACCTTTTTGAAAAACAATGAGTTGAACTAACAGATAGTATTACAAAAATATTGTTTAACGCAACAGATACTTCTAACATATTATCTCACCCCTTGATGAAAGATATAGATAGTTTTACGATTAGTCTGAACGATAAGGATCGTAAGTTGATCTATGATCATCTCTTGAAGATGAACGATTGAATTGAAAAACAAATAACCTCATAATATTATATTATAGCATATTACACGAATGATACCAAATCCAACTCATAGAGATATCGCTGAGTTATGTGTACAGTTACATGACTAAATCCCAGCTGAAAGGATGTTAGATTTTACAAACTCAACTCAGGACGAGCTTACTGAGGTACTACAACAACATAAATACGATATTGATGAGTTATGAAATAAACGACTAGCCACGAGAGTTTAACATCAAGATACATTTACCTACGGTGAAACTGACTTACCTCAACTTGAGATTATGATTGAAAACTATTGAAATCAACGTGGCTTTAGGTTTAGTCGAAATGATTTACGTATGAGTTTCAGTGATCATGATAATAATACATCCAATATCAAAGAGATGATGTCGATCATCTGTAGTCAAAACACAATCAATGAGGTGCATGCAAAACTCAATGATGTGTTATCTCAAGTGCAATCTCCTACTATGAAATAACTAACTTATTATCCTTATAACCTAACTTCACCTCACTATTATCCTCGAGCTTACCTTCGATGATCTGCATCGCAAGAGGATCCATGACATAGCGCTGGATCGCACGCTTGAGTGGACGCGCACCAAACGCTGGATCAAATCATACATTGATCAGATAATCAATCACGCTCTCATCAAGCGTAAGTGTGATATTTCTATCTGACTTGAGCTGTGTGATCAGATCTTGGAGTTGTCCGATGACAATCTCACGGTTGAGGTTTTTGCTCAATGGGTTAAACACGATCACATCATCCACACGATTGACAAACTCAGGACGGAAATGACTCGACATCAGTCAGATCAACTCTTTATTCAGCTTGGCTCTCACCGCATCGATTCACTGGTCGTAATCCTTGGCGTACGTATCCTGGATAATTTGTGATCATAGGTTGGTGAGTACACTATGATGTTTGAGTGTGGCAGTATCTTGTGCTTGTTGGAGGGCTTGAGTAGCTTTGAGGGTATAGTCGTTTTGCATTGATCGATGATAATGATTGATAAAATAGCACGTAATGTATATTGGTGCTATTATAATCCAAAATATAAAGATTTCAAGTAGTTTTTTTGTATGTAGAAAACTGAAACTTTTTACTTCACCCCATACTCATCCCAAAACTTTGGAAGTAGCGAGTAGAAATCCATCTCATCACGACTCAGCTGGACTCAACACTTCTCGTCAGATGATTTTTGATATATGTGGTAGTGGGTACAGATCGAGTGATGATATTATTCAGTGATAGTACATCACTTGATTGTAAGTAATTCTATAGTGATAGTGGAGACATAAATGACGTAAACCTTTGACTATATAAGCCGGATTGGAGACAAATATCCGATATAGTCAGATTTGACAAATGATCACTCGCTGGATATAATAGTATCATAGCAGTACTTATACATTATATGATGAGATTGAGACGAATATATTGATTGATAATGAGTGTGTTGGGGATAGTGATATTTTCGAATTTTGCATTTGCTCAAACCAAATATTACGATCCTGCTAAAGAAGGAGATGTCATCAAAATCATCGAAGGAGTACAGAAGAAAAACCCTATCATCAGTAGTATCTTTGAACAACAAGTCAGAACCTATGCTGACGGTGGAGCGATCTGGTTTGGTTCTCAAAACCGTATCGCCAATGGTGCATGGATCTTGGTACTCTCACTCAGTCCGTATATTCAGTGGTTGGTATTTATCGGTATGACTTTGTCAGTGATTCTGATCATCTACAATGGTTTTATGATTATGACTAATGCTGGTGATGACTCGCAGATCAAAACCGCCAAAGACAATGTCAAGCATATTATTATCGGAGTATTGATCATCGGAGGATTTTATTTCATCATGAAACTGGTGAGTAGTTTACTTATTAACCTAATGTGAGGCTAATGACAATATTTAGACGATTTAGTATCATAATCATGACAAGTCTGACTACACTCATATGGAGTAGTAGTATCACGATGGCCTTGCCCAATCCTACGACTGACTTTTTTGATCAAATCAAAAAAAACTCTAATGCAAATGATGCTGCTGTCTATGATCCAGCTTCGTTTGGGATCGATAGCAAAAAATCTCTCAAAAATAATGTCAGAGATATGTTTTACCCATCGGTCATTGGTAAGAACAAACTTCGACCAGTGATCAATACAATTGGTATGATTATTTTCTTCATCTTTATCGTAGTGATCGGTGTCAATCTCATGATCAACGCAGATGATGAAGCCAAAGTCACAAGCGCCAAAAACTCATTTCTGTATCTGATGTATGGAGCATTTCTGCTCTTTGGATCGATGCGGCTGCTGCGTCAGCTCAATGTGGAGTTTTCTGAGGGCTGACAAGATCTGGTGCTAGCACTCAAAGATAGAATCATTTTCAATTTTGTGTCGTTTATCAAGGCAGCAGCATTCTTTGTGGCAATCATCATGATCATCTATTATGGACTACAGATCATCAGATCCTATGACAAAGATGAGAAATTTGCTGCTGCACGTAAGGGTATCTTGAATGTAGTAGCGGTACTTGTGTTGATCAAGGTGGTTGATTATGTGTATTTTATCGCATATGATCAGTGATTCAAAACCAAAGCAGTGGATCTCATCATCCAAGTCAGTAAGTTCTTATGACGAGCAATCGGTGTGATATCCGTGCTGTATGTAATCTATGCAGGGTTCTTACTCATCGTAGGATGATGAGAGTCCGATCGTCTTAAAAAAGCTACCAATATTATCAAAGCAATCTTTTTTGGAGTATTGATTATCTTCTTGTTCTTACTGACGATATATCAATTGTTCAAAGATTTGGGATAAAATATATCATAGGTAAAAAAGTATAAGTTATCGATTATAAAATATGTTACCCGCTTTACTATTACAGATCTCATGAAACCCTCAACTTATATTATCTCAATCGTTTTTTGTACCGCCTGTAGCTTTTCGCTTTTTGCTTTGAGCTCAACAACTCATGCTCTAACTCCGCTTGCTACCAAGTGAGTCAAAACGATCCCGTCAGCAAATGTGGATACAACTCCACCAGCTCGAGCCAAACCTATGAACACCACTAACATCAAAACATGGCTCAATATACTTCCGAATGAGTCTGACCGTACTTATAATGAGTATCTTGTTATCCCATGAATCGGTGTTGTCGTGCCGGTAATTTATACCCCTACTGCAGATCCTCGTTACAAAGATATTGCTCAGGGTCGTAATCTGGATGTCAATGAGTTTCTCAAGCAATGAGTACATCAATATCCTGGGACGAGTCTACCAGGTCAAGAAGGTAATGCACTGATCGGAGGACACAGTAATTTTTTTAAAAATCAGTCGACTGACTTTACGACAATCTTTGCTCAGCTACCGATGTTGGACGTCAACGATCAAGTCTGGTACTACAAGCGTAATACTGATCAGTCACGAGTCAGATATGTGTACCAGGTAGCTCGTTCATATGAGACAAGTGCTGATGATGCCAAGGTATTTGAAGCGACGAGCAAATGATCTCAAATCACTCTCTATACCTGTGTACCCATCGGCACATCAGACAAACGTTGGATCGTCAGAACCCAACTCTTGTTTAGTCAGACTCTGTATTATCCCACAATTACAGAAGATTATAGTAATTTCCGTAATTCACAATGACTGGACGATGAAGCACAGAAAAGATTACGCGTGATTATCGGAGATATTCCAGCCAAACAACCAATTGTTGAACCAATCCTCACTGGTCAACTTTCAACAGGATCATTGATAACTGATTGAATGACGAGTGGAGAAACTAATGATTCCATGATAAATAATGATGAATTGTTGGATGGAGATTTCTTGAGTGGAGACGCAATATCTACTTGAGATACTGAAGAAGAAGTGGCATCAGTAGATACATGAGTAAACCTTGATATCATCAGTACTGATGTTACCACTCAGGAGCCAGTTATTGAGGAACCAAGTCTGACTTGGCGACAGCAACTGTGGCAATGGATAAAGGGATTATTTCGTTAGTACTAAAATATAGTATCATTTCGTTAGTACTAAAATATAGTATCATTTCGTTAGTACTAAAATATAGTATCATTTCGTTAGTACTAAAATATAGTATCATTTTATTGGAGTGATAGTATGAGTAAAAAGGATTCCACTATATTGTTGCAATGTTCTCCACAATCATTATTGTTGCCTGTAATTAGGTCAATCGTAATGATTTTTTTGTTATTGATTGAGTCACCTATGATTATGATTTACTCGTATTATTTGTACGCATGGCAAGGACAAACAAACAAGGAATCGCTTCCAAAAAAGCTCAACAAGCCAAACAAGCGAAGAGAGGTAAAGGACTCAAAAGATTTGAATATCCAAAGAGATCACTTTCGATCGAAGAAGCCAAAGAGCTTGGAGTAGTAGGTACTCAAGTCAATCCCAAAGGTAACACATTTCACTGGTTCCTTAGAGGTCGTAAGATATGTTGGGAGACCAGACTGAGATCTGATACTGATGGATATCGTGTTGTGGTATTACCAAGTGGAGGTACTGACTATGTCGAAGCTGGATCGTCAGGATGGGTACGTAAGAGAATCATGAAGTCACAGAAATACAAAAAATAGGTCAGATCATAATAATTTTACAAATTTACTCGATATAATCTTCTTTATTAATTAATTTTATCTACGCTTAATGAAAAAAAATCTGACGGGTATTATGATTTGGTTGTTTGTGTTTTTGATTGTTGGAGGTGTTAGTATTTATATTGAGTATTTTGCTCAACACAAATATTATCATACGATGATGGAATTTTTACCCAATCTTGATAGATATCTATCTGAAGGTATTAAACGCCCGTACTTTCAGTCATTTACCGATTCTAATCGACGATTAATGATATGGGCAGTAATAAGTAGCTCATCTGTAATAGTATATTGACGATTAGTAAAAGAAATAAAAATTAAATGATTATTATGGTCAACTTTCGTGGCAGTAATAATATTTGCATACGGATTCATCGCAATCAAAGATAGTTTTTATGGATCTGGTATTATCATGCTTCCCATCAATCTATGATTGATGATAGGATGTTTCAGTGTGATGTTATGAGGGATGCGAGCAGCTGGATCGATGTTATATCGCCGCGTCTATCGTCATCTTGCAGATACACTGGATCGTGCAATTACCGCTTTGATACTAGGATTTGTCGCTGCGATGCTTGTTTCATTTGTGTTGGTACTTACAACATTGTTGTATCAGCTTGTTGTTGCTGCTGTTTTTGCTGGATGCATCTATTTAATCTATCAAGAAAAGATATTTTTCCGCACACTAGGTCGTAATATTACTACTTTGGCACATAAGCATCTAGGATTTTCTACTCGACAGAAATCTCTCACTACGATTATTCTTGGTCTTACGATTATGTATCTGATGTATGGACTGATGTTGGCTTATATACCATATCCTACAGCTTGGGATGCCAATCATGCATATATGTTTATCCCCAAAGTGTGGTCAGAACATCATGGATATTTACGAAACTCAATTGGTAGCCAATTTGGTCCATCACCATGGTTGACCTATGTTGCATTTTGGTTTCAGTGGGGTAACCTACTCCAGTCTGGATGATTATGGATTGCACCTGACACTTGGGGAGTAGTAATGAATTATTTCTCCGTAGTGATAGTGATGCTGATGGTACGGGGTTTGATCTCTCGTGTGATACGTTGGGCTCGTCTCACATATGGCACATGACTGTATCAGATGGGATGGTTAATTTTACTTTCTTGGATGACAAGTGGTATGGGAGCATTTTTGGTATTTGTTGATAATAAGTCTGACTTTGGAGTATTGGCGCTCACATTATGTGCATTGGTGTTAGTATTTGATCGATTACCATCATTGTATTATAACCAAGGAGATCAATCTACTCAAGAAGAACTACCAGCTACTTTATATCCCATATTGACCACTATTTTGTCATGAGTGATTGCATGAGTAGCAGTGCTTGCTAAACCTACTTCATTATTTGATCTTGCGACTATTATTATCTTATTTATAGGTATTGTAGCGTGAGCATGGGCGACAATCGGCTCATGATTGCTTGTTATCGGTCTCATGGCGATCCTAAAAATCACGACTGTACCGTTATATGTATCTACTCAAGCGGGAGCTATTGTGGTCGCGATTGGATTGGGATTGATGGTAATAGGATTTGTCACACATCGTAAATATAATCTTACGGTATGGAAAAAATTGATTATTCGATGAGCATCATTGCTCGCAGTACTAATCATCATCAAGACTCCTATGATGCTATGGAGATCAACATCAATCGGTACAGAGATCGGTTGAGTAAAATGATATATCCAGTCAGTACTGATGTGATATAATCAAACTGAAAGCTGAAAGCAAAAAGCTCAAGATACCACAATAAATCGTCAACTCACATATCCATCTACTCTTTTAGCACAAAACTCTACTACTCCTACTCCTCAGTCTTGTACTTTGCAATCAGAATGAATCACTCAAGAGTCACTCTATGTCGGCACAAGAAAAGCTGTCACCGAATGAGCAGGAGAAGATTTGGGTAGATATATCGGATATGGTAGCAAAACATTTAATGGAACAATTTGGTGATTTTTAGTTCCAATTGATACATGTATCGGCTTTGATGCTGATGCTCGTATCATCTGCCAAAATCGTATTGATGTATCACAAGGTACATTTGATATCTTGGCGGATCAGCTCAATGGAGATGCATTATTATTATTTGAACAAGCAACTGCACAACAAGCTTTATGAATTAGTACGAGTTTTATCCAAAAAAACCTCGCAAGACAGCTCACATTGTACCGACAAGATAAAGTAATCGTGAAAGATGATGTAAATGGGACTATGGTGGTATCTGTTCCTTATCGTTGGATCGTACCATTGAATATGACCCAAAACCGATCACTACAAAATTTAAGTAGTTATTATACTGATATAGGAGTAGTACGATTAGTCTTACTCGTGATATTATTTAGTGCTACAGTTTGGTTGTTGATCTATCGTCCTCGTCAAGCAATACTCCCTCTTGCTACATTGATGGCATGGATTATCTGGTGGGTGAGTGGAAGTTCTATCATGTGGTATGGTATTGGACTTGTGATCTGGACAATGGTATCGATGTTGATTATAGTCGATACTTGGAATGATAGAGATACAATTGATCGAAGATCTCGTATGCAAGTATCATGGATAATGATGTTAGTCTGACTGATTGTGAGTATTCAGTTGCTACTTAACTTTATTCGTATTGGATCTCAATGAGGTGGATGAACATTTGTACAATACAAAACAGCCAACGGTCAAATAGCTTATATCAATGATCAGCTTCAACAGGTTCCTAAAGAAAAAATCGGCTTGTCAGCTCAAGATATTTTCCAAATGCAATTTCCTCATTATACCAAGACGATTGCTGCAATTGATGCTAATCCTGACTCCAAAGAAGCGATATTGGTGGCTGGTACATATCTCACTTATTTTCTACGTAATCAGTATAATATTATTGGAGATGGATTTTTGAACAACATGCGAGAGTGGTTTAGTGATGAAAACGTATGCCGTGGTTACCTTAGACTAAAAGACAAAGATCTGACCTATCTCGTGATTGACCCAAATATTGCGTCGGTTGTGATGGGAGATGGTAATAGTACCTTACGTGATCGTTTGTTTGCAAAGATAGATCCTACAACACAAAAAATTACTCAAGAATGAGGAATGTCAATGTTAGCTAGATTGATGATGGCAGGACATATTGAGTTATTTAGTACTAATAATATCGGAGCAAAATATGCATATACATTGAGTGACCAAGAGCTCATAACATTATATGGAGTCAAACAAGATGATCTTCCATTACTAAGAACTAAGATAGCTACTGCAAGATTCCGATGAGAAGAAGGTAATGTGCTCTTACAAAAAGTCCTACAAGTGATGGCTCAAAGAATGTCGATCCCTGAACAGGGAATAAGTGATTTGGCAGATATCTTTGGTAAGGATATCGATCCAAATAAACTTGCACAACTTGCACCAAAACTTCAAACTCCAGAATGAGCTGCTCAAGTCGCTGGTCTAAGTCAGGATGAAAGATTGATATTAATTAATTATCTATCCGTAATGCAACTTGCTCAAACCAATAAACTTCAATACGAGCAAACTATCACAAGTCTTCTTCAACAAAGTATCGGAGGAGGAAGTCAGTTGATAGTCTTTAAAGTTAAATAACGCATCATGTTGTTACAATTAGAAATTATTGCGTGGGTAGTAAGTGTGATTATTATGGTGATCGTGCCGTTTGTGTGGTTAGGTCATTTTATCATGCGTCGCTACCAGCGCGATCTGATCACTCAAGATACTATCGAAAATGAGCTTGAGTCTGACTCAGTCGAGTTAGTATGAGGCGGTCAAGTTGATATTAACGATGAAGTCATACTTATTGATCCAGTGATCGCAGCGATGCACCAAGAGGAGCTGAATCAAGTAGAGATCATCGAAGATGAGATGATCATCGAAGAGATTATCATTGTTGGGTCGGAAGAGGATGTGATAGTCGATGATGCTATTATCATAATCGAGGATTTGTCTGATGATACTAACCTCAACCAGTCAACTCAACAATCACAGTCATCAATCTCTCACCTTGATTCAGATATCATGATCTTACAAGATGATCCCATACAGGTCATTGATATTAAGGTGACTGATACTGTTACTCAAGAAAACGTGGAAGTAATCGCAATCGACATGGATGGTGATAGTGAGATCGATGAAGTAGTAGTGATCCATACTTCAACCGCAGATCTCACTGAAGCCAAACGCCAAAGATCGATCGAGATGTATAGCTACGAGCTACGCTCCCTCAAAGACAAGGGTCAAACTTCATCTTATGAGAAAAAACTCATTGAAGCTCGCGCTCTTCACCAAGATTATCCTGAGTTCGGCATGATGCTGGCAGAACATTATTATGCACAGTCGGAATATAGAAAAGCGCTATGACTCTATCGCGGTATGCTTGACACAGACTCCACTGATGATAAGTCATTGTGGATGATTGCTAATTGTTATATCAAGTTGGGTGAGCGAGATAATGCCCGCGTGATACTTGAGAAACTGACTACTGATAAGCCTGACAATCCTAGATACTGGATGTCTTTGACCGAGGTGTATTACCATGCAGATGAAGTAGATAAAGCAATAGAATGTGTCAGAACCATGGTAAAACTCAGACCTACAAATATTGACTATCTCTCGACTCTCGCCCAACTCTACTATGAGTCAGAACAATTTGATCTTTATGTACCAGTATTATACCGTATGCTTGAGCTCGATCCACTGAACCATGAGATCAAGGCGGAGATTGCAAAGTATGCGTAGTAAAACATGGAGATAGGATCTAGAGGAAATATTTTATTCGAAACAATAAAGAAATTAGACGAGTATCATGCTCGTTTTTTTATATCAAATTTCTCGGTTCCCAATCTACCTTAAATCATCTCTCGTAGATTTTACATAGAGGAAATGCGAGATCCACAAAACTTCTAATCTCTTTACCTTTGAGGATGATGTGATAATGGTACTTACCAAACTTCTTAAATACAAGCGGGGGAGTTTGATACAGCTCGATATCTTCACGCTGATGATATTCTCTGAGGTATTGGAGCTCATTAAATAACTTTTGCACGCTGCGATATACTCTGGTTTGGACTTCGTGCTTGTACATGAGGACACAGATCTGTGAGTATGGTGGATAGTTGTGTTCTAGCTTATATGACTGGTCCCGAGATACAAACCCTGACTCATCTCATGTGCCGATGTAGCCGAAGATGGGATGTTCTGGAGAGTAAGTCTGTACAATAATATTGGCGTGAGTATGATGACGCACACCGTCGAATACACTATAAAATGTATCAAACTGTGCATTGAAGTCAGGCTTGCTCAATCATTGATCCGCATTACAATAGATCAGTAGGTCAAACTGATGTGCAGAGCTCGTCATGCTGACTAGCGATGTTCCGATGATGATTTGACTTATCTGTCGTTGGTCATACATGATGGATGATTTGCGTGACGAGTTGGTATTAGATGACTGAATGAGAAGTGGTGTGATATCGGTCTCGAGCTGGATATACTCTGCGAGCTGATCCAGTCATAGCCCACGATGCTGAAGTGATGTATGGTGACAGTGCTGACATTCTGTCGGTATCGGATAGGTTGATCTACAGCAGTGACACATCGCAAATCCTAGCTGATCAGTAGAGCCATGGATCGCCAGTGGCAGATGGCAGTGATCACAATATACCGTCTCACCGCAGTCACGACATAATATCGAAGTATAATATCCAGTCTTATTGAGAATCAGTCAGATCTTTTTGCCTTGTGAGAGATACTTGCGGATACCTCTCATCGCCAAATCACTTAACACCTCATAATGATGTCTCATATCAATAATAGTAATCGATCTGGAGTTGTGAGTGTATTGTTGATAATTCATTAGCCTAATGGATGTATATTTTGGTTTATTATATTAATTTTTAGTTTATTTTTCCGATAAGTTAATCTTTCACTAAAAAGAATTGATTCAGGAATTAAGCTTCCAAAATAAATAGGAAGCAATTTATCTGAAATAATTCTTATGGTATGTCTTTTAAATGCCGAGTTAAGAATATTTTTGTAATAAAACCTAACAAACATAATATTTAATTTTAAATAATGACTTATGATTTCTTTATATATATGATTTCTGAGAAACATTTGTTCAATTTTACCGATCGATCTTATTGGTAGCTCATGAACCCACTCGATCTTATTATAATTATTTCTTTGTAAATAATATTGAATATGGTATTCAACTTCGCCAGAAATGTATCATAATTCTTTTTGCATAAAAAATCAAATTCCTCCGAATATTTCATTAATATTTTTTACAATTGCTCCATTTACAGTATTACCAGTTCAAAGACTTACTAATGTTCTTTTATTTTTTTCTGTTAGAGATATAATTACTGGAATTGGATTATCGAATTTTAGAACAATAAATGTAATTTTGTATCATTCTCTTATTAATTTATTAAGGTAGGTTTTATACTTAGATTCAATATCATTATGATTAATTACATATCATCAAGACTTTAGTAATCGGAATAAAAGAAAAGCATCTCTTTCAATTAATTCTACGAGTCATCAATATGTAGCATCTTTTTTAGTAATATGTGTTGCCATTCCAGATGATGTAGAGCCAATTCAATAAGTTTTTTTATAGTAAGGGTAAAATAGTATTTCTTCGGGTATCGTAGTTAGATTTCAGCTATGACAAAAATATCATCTTCTAGTGGAAGTATTTTGACTTTTGATATCATATATTGCAAGTATTCTTTTAAGAAATCATTTATATATTTTATTAGAATCAATATTTTCAGATTTTCATATAATATAACTAGCACTTAATCTCTCAATCATTTCTGAAATTGCTTTTGCTTTTGATATTATTTTTAATTTATCCACTCAGACTCAGTAATTTCATATAATTTTTTTAAAATTTGGATTTTCAAAGTAAAATCATTTACTTAAACTAGTATAGATATTTCTATTTTCTTGTGTGTTATAATCTATTGTATTTTTATATAGATCTACTAATGATTTTATTAATACGAATTTGATATTGATATCTCAATAAAATTTTGCTTCTTTTTTTCAACCAAAAATTGCGACTATGTTATTATGTCATACTTGATCGATAAGGCTATTATTCATTGTAATATGATTTCAATCATCTATTTTAATATCAAGTGGTTTTCAATCCTTTTTTTGTGAAAAAAATCCATTTATAATGATATTATGAGGATATGCTTTATAATTTCATACTATATATTTAGAGATTGAATCATAATCTCAATGAATTTGGGATATTACTTTACCATCAATCGCAAATATGTTTTGATTTTCTAAAATAAACATATTAATGTTGTGTTAGGATAAACAAATTATGTGATTATAAATAATATTTTTTTGTTTTGTAAATATTTCTTCTCTATCGAAGAAATCAGCAAGTTTAATATCGTAATATCATTGAAGTTCTAAGTATCAAGTAGAATTTATCGAACATATTAAACGAAATATTCACCCAATTGCTCATGCCTCTAAGTGAATATATTTAACTCATCTATTTCAATATTTAGATGTTACTCATTTATAATTAGACACTAAAATTATTATAGAAGAATATTCTTTAAAGTTATTATCACATTCAATTAAATTTTCGTTGATAAATTTTTCAACATTAATCTCATTTTTATAATAAAATCGTTCATTATTATGATGATCAAACAAATACAATTTTCATGTTTGATGTAAAACCAAAGGAAAATTTGAATAAAATCAGCCTCAACTTCCATATAGGTATTTTTTATTTTCTCACTGTGCAAATACAGATTCTACAATCTCAAAAACTCTTTCAATTTTTGAAGGATTAATATTTTTTCAATCAACTTCATATCTTTTTGATCATTCTACTTTAACAGTAGTAATACGTTTATTGGTCAGTTTTTTATTATTATTCTCTCCTGGAGAAAATTTGCTCCACTTTTCATTATTAAGAAAAGGAAATCAATTTAGTGATTCATGATATATTTTTTTTAATTGATTTTGTGAGATATGAAGATTAAAAGGAGAAGGGTTATGATAAAAATGTTGAAGATTCAATGCTTCAACTCATGAATTAGAGTTATCTACTAAAACAATAAAATTATATTTTTTTAATAATTCAATCAGTGAAATATTAATGCTAAAAGTGTTTATTATTTGCTTATCAAAATAAATTTTTTGGTAAATAAATTCCAAAAAATCGAAAATCTTTTGCGAATAAGTAATACTAATTTGATTACTTTTGTCCTCAATAATAATTTTATTATCAATAACTTTATATGTAGAAGATTTATTTATCCTAAGCATTTATTTGCTTTATTTCAATAAATACAAACTCTCAAAAATCTTCAACTGCTTTTCTCATAATATTTATATCTTTTTTATATCAATTTCATAATGCGGGTCATGGATCATATACTATACAATCATCTCAAATGATTTCTTTAATAATTATGATATGTCATCAAGATGGCTCATCATCACCCTGATTTTTTTCATATAAAGTATACGAATCTAGTCAAGTTAAAAATAAAGTTCATTCTTGTTGATTTGCTTTAATAATTTCAAATATATCTGCTCATCGCTTAATATTTATTTTCTTATCAAGAAATCTCTGATATAATTCTTTTTCAAGCGTAGTCTCGGTTAATTTTGCTCTTTGTCAATCTGCAACAGAAAATCGATCATTAGGGTCCACCCAATGTTCTCATTTAATGTATTTATAATATTTAGATGCTAAGAATTTTTTATATTTATCAATGGTAGGATGATTCATAAAATCTATCCACTTATTCTTAGATACAGAGAAATATACAGTTATATCAAATCATAGTTCGGATAATCTTAATCATGCCTCATGTTCTAATAATAATTCGTCTTGATTATATCTATATTTTCACTTTTTAATTATTTGCATTACTTCATAGTAATCCTTACCAACAAATGAAGTATACCGAAAATAATTAAGAATTCACATTACGCAGGACACAGAACACTGTCATGGTACTCATTCAACCATTCGATTTTCTTTATATTTAGGATAATTCATATTAGAATAAATTAAATTTTAAAAAATAAAACACCTACATTAAGGTGCTTTATTGGTAAAAAAGTTGTAAAATCTAATCGCTCAGATCGCTGACTTCATAATTACCTTGAGAATTGGAACAACTTGAGCTTCTAGATCAACCGTTAGTACATCTACCAGAATTTTCTAATACATCACCTAGTTCTGTGGATGATATATTAGTAATACTCACCTCAATACCAGCATCTTTAAGTTCTTGAACAATGTTTTCAGTCGACATATATGAATGATAATGTGATAAAGTAATAAAAAGATAAATAACATTTTGCAAATTACAACACATTATATTTTTAAATTCCCCCTCGAATTTCTTACTCAAATCATTATACATACTATTACATATTAACGGTTGATCAGTGGAAATCATCGATCAAACACATCTGCAATACTCTCATCTGCCTTACAAGTAGTGATATTGTGGATCTTGTTGGTATACGAAATAGTAAGATTTTCTCTTCAGCCCTCACCCCGATCCTCTCCCGAGAGGAGAGGGAGACTTGTCATTTATATCTATCCTTGTACTTACTCATGAAAATCTGAATCGTCTGATCAGCCAATGCTGGCAAATCCTCATTATTTAACAGACTCGTAGGGTCACATCGTGCGATCGTGACAGATATCCCTGGTACGACTAGAGAGCTGTTGCGTGATCATGCCCAGCTGCATGGTATGCGGTATGAGCTTGTCGATAGTCCAGGATTACATGATTTTGATGCGGAGATGCCGTTTATCCAACAGATTATTAAAGAGGCTGACATCTTCATATTTGTCATCAATCACCGTGTCTGACTCACTCCCAATGACAAGACTGTGATTGACTTGATCAGACGTGCAGGTAAGTCAGAACGCACCATGATCTTGATCAATAAAGTCGATGCTGCCAATGTATACGAGACACCTGAGATCGTACTTGCAGATTATTATAGTATGTGAGTAGAGCATATGATCCTGAGTTCGACTCAGCACGGATACGGGATGGAAGCCTTGATCGATCGAGTGACGGATCATCCATGATCTCGTGAGGCTGGCGGTACTCAGCATATCCATATTGCGATCGTAGGTAAGCCCAACAATGGTAAATCTACTCTAATCAACAAACTATGTAACACAATGGTCGCCCATGTCAGTGATGTAGCTGGTACGACACTGGATTATTTGATGGGAGAGTTTGCTCGAGGAGGTGCAAACTGGCGTATGTATGATACTGCTGGTATCCGTCGCAAAGGTAAGATCCATGGACTTGAGCGTATTGCGCTTGAGAAGACTCGTAGTATGATCAAGTTTATCAAGCCGATTGTCTTCCTCATGGTCGATGCAAATGAGTGACGGACCAACGGTGATATGACGCTCTTGGGTGAAATGATCGAAATGGCGGTGCCATGTATTGTGATATTGAATAAGACTGACTTGATGAATGAGATCCAGCTCCTTGAGCTGACCAAAACCACCAAAAAACTCCTCACTCGAGCTCCTCGGATCCCAATCGTGACGATGTCTGCTCGTGATGGTGTTGGTCTTGACAAAGCAATGAGACGAGCCAAAAAGATCGATGACTGACGTGATCAACGCATCTCGACGCATAAGCTCAATGATACCCTCAAAAAAGCGTGGCTTGCTAATCCACCACGTTTCCCCAAGAACAAAATCTGTAAATTTTACTACGTGACACAAGTCAGTACCAAACCTCTAACCGTGGTATTATTTATCAATGATCTTGGTAAGGCAAACTTTGCATTTACCCGTTGGGTACAGAACGTATTGCGTGGTGCATTTGGGCTTGATGGAGTGCCGATTGTGATCAAGTTTAAGGACAAAGAAGAAGATAATCAAAAATGGGAAGCGAGAAAATATGATGAATCAAAGTGATCTGACATCTTTGTTGATGTCAATGCTGATGCGTGAGCTGAAGACTATGATCATGATGATAGCAAATCTCCCAAAAAACCTAGCAAATCAACATCTCCATCTTCGAAAAATACAACAAGTTCAGATTCTATAAGTAAAAAAATATCTACTAAAGTAACTCCTACCAAAGCATCACAAGATACCGCATCACCATCAAGCACTGGCAAAATAGATCTTGAATGAGTTAAGCCAACTCGTTTCAAACCTACTCGTAAAGACGGACATCCACTACGTCGTACTCGTATGGCCAAAAAAGCGGATAAGCAAAAAGTCTTTGTCAAAACCAAAAAAGACGAAAAACAAACTGCAAATCTCGAACGTAAACAAAATCTGATGAAAGCAAAGAAACAAGCGAAGAAGTAAGTGATAAGATTTCTGAAGATTTGTAATAATAACTGGGTCTAGACTAGTTGAACTGATATGATTTATCCGTAATACTATTCTATGACTACGAAAAACCCCTATAGAAAAAAATCGCATTTGTGAATAGCAAAAACAAGGCAAATTATCACATATTTTTGCG
>Ga0335396_10000531_pt1 | contig 52318 bp, 47 predicted proteins | sample FRY02_FD_205743 | JGI IMG/M metagenome (GOLD analysis project Ga0335396, IMG submission 205743) | Freshwater microbial communities from Lake Fryxell liftoff mats and glacier meltwater in Antarctica - FRY-02 (spades assembly) (version 2) | ecosystem: Environmental > Aquatic > Freshwater > Ice >...
TACACAGTGCCTGTCCAATAATCGAGACCAAAATCACGCACGGTCGTGGAGATGGCTTTTTGCAGGGCGAAGGAGGGGAGTGCAGGGACTTCAGGTGGGAAATAGTCGTTCGATGTACCTTCACCACGAATAGCTGCAATTGGAAGCACCAAGTCGCCAATGGCATTTTTACGCTTTAAACCGCCACACTTACCCAAAAAAAGCACTGCTTTTGGGTTGATGGCGGTTAGCAAATCCATCATGGTAGCAGCCATTGGACTACCCATTCCAAAGTTGATGAGCGTGATACCATCGGCTACCACGGTTTGAATGGGCTTGTCTTGTCCCATAATCGGCACCTGGTACCATTCAGAAAACATCTTGAGGTAGTGCGAAAAGTTAGTCAACAGCACGTAAGGGGTAAAATCTTCCAGCGCCCTACCCGTGTAGCGCGGAAGCCAATTGTTGACAATGTCTGCTTTCGTTTTCATACTTTTGTTGAAGGCTAAATTAAACAATATACGCTTCTTTTTGCGCGATTTTATGCACAACCAACAGCTCGACTTGCCCGTTTTTGATTACCGAACGAAGGAGGAAGGAGGTAAAGCGTATCTTTTTGACGCCTTTCGCAAGAAATTTGTGGTTCTAACTCCCGAAGAATGGGTGCGGCAGCATCTGCTTCAGCATTTATCGCGCAATCTGGGCTTTCCCTCGGCCATGATTTCTGTGGAAAAAAGCTTTTTGGTGGATGGATTGCAGAAGCGTTACGACGCGGTGATTTATGATCGTGACTTTCAGCCGATTTTATTAGTGGAATGCAAAGCACCAAGTATTGCTATTGACCAAGGTGTATTTAACCAAGCAGCTCGTTATAACCGGAGTCTACAAGTTCCCTTTATGCTGGTTAGTAATGGTTTGGTGCATTTATTGGCCAAAGTAGATGCGGAAGCGGGCCGTTATATTTTTGCGACTGGTTTGATGGCCTATGATGATTTGCTGGCTCTAGGTTAAATTTCACAGCCCTTTTGCCAATATTTCCATTTCATCATTGAAAACAATTTCTTTTCCTTCGTCGGTTTTGATAGAATTGAGCAACATGGATTTGGCGACTGTGCGCACATGTATCGTCCTGAACCTCGTCGGAAAAGTCCACTGTATGAAGGGTAAAATAGCAGCTCCCATGAGTTCCCCTATGCGTGTTTTCCTCCGTTCTCCAAGCAGCAGGCCGGGTCTGTATATCGAAAGCCGATCAAATCCCACTACTTCAATTGCATTTTCTGCTTCTCCCTTTACACGATTGTAAAAGACATTTGATTTGGCATTTGCACCAACAGCGCTTATCACGCTATAATGCGTTACACCAGCTTGTTTCGCGATGTTTGCGGCATCTACCACCATGTTATAATCTACTAATTTAAAAGCATCTTTGCTGCCTGCCTGCTTCATGGTGGTGCCTAAACAGCAATACACCCTGCTAATTCCTGAAAAGGCATCCAAATGATTCACAAGTTTGGTCAAATCAGCCTGTACAAACTGAATTTTGTGGTGATCGTATGCTGCTTGACGGCGACCTAAGCAAACAATGCTGTTGACTTTATCGCTTTTCACAAGCTCTTCGAGCAAAGCACTACCCACAGCTCCCGTATATCCAAGGATCAGTGCGTTGAAAAAAGGTTGGTTGATACTCATTAGACGTGGTGGTAAGGTTCCTTTTTGAGGATGGTGAAAGCGCGGTATAATTGCTCTAAAAATATCAATCTAACTATCTGGTGAGAAAAAGTCATGGCAGAGAGCGATATCTGGAAATCGGCCCGTTTGTAAATATCGTCACTAAATCCGAAAGCGCCGCCAATCAAAAAATCAATTTGTGAGCGCCCTGCTACCGACCATTTTTCGATTTCGGCGGCAAAGCCAGGAGAATCAAAATTTTTACCACGTTCATCTAAGAGTACCAGCCAGCTTTTGGTGTTGATTTGCTTAAGTATGAGGGCTCCTTCGCGCTTACATAAATCGTCCTGCTGCAAATGAGTGGCATTTTTAATAGAAGGGATGGTAATCAACTCGAAAAGACAGTAGTGTTTCAGTTTTTTTTCATAGAAATCAATACCAGCTTCGATGAAGGCTTCTTGATTTTTGCCTATTTGCAGTAAACGGACTTTCAACATGCTGTAAAAATAAGAAAGCCTCCACGATGGGAGGCTTTCGTTTTATCGAATTAGATCTTTTATTTGTCGATGCTCAACAATTCTACCTCGAAAATGAGCGTAGCATGTGGACCAATCAATTGACCAGCACCGCGCTCACCATAAGCCAAATCGCTTGGGAGAAAAATGCGGAACTTTGATCCGATGGGCATCAATTGAAGTGCTTCTGTCCAGCCGGTAATTACACCGTTTAATGGGAAGGAAGCTGGTTCGCCACGGTCAACAGAACTATCGAACACTTTACCGTCGGTTAAGGTACCGTGGTAGTGTACCGTTACTTTGTCGGTGGCTACTGGCTTTGGACCTTCACCCATGGTCATTACTTCATACTGCAAACCGCTAGCAGTGGTAGTTATACCCGCTTTTTTCGCATTTTCTGCAAGAAATGTTTCACCTTCAGCTCGACCTTCTTTGGCTTTTTTCTCCATTACGGTAGCAAAATAAGCTTGGATGAGGGTATTAGCCTCTTCTTCGCTAATGCTAAGGGTTTTGTCACCCATCACGTCTTCCATGGCTTTCATCATGGCAGCGATGTTGATATCGCTAAAGCCTTGACCTTTCAGGTTTTTACCGATGTTAACACCTAAGCTGTAGCTAACGGTGTCCATTTCTGTTTTGAGAGCTGCGTTTTTGTCCATTTTCTTTTGACCATTGCAAGCCGTAAATGCAAATACACTCAGGCCTGTTACTAATAAAATTGATTTGAGTTGCATAAATTTTGTTTGTGACGGTGCGAATATAAGGGATAAAATATAAACCACTAAATTTCTTCTTCGATTGATAAGATATTAAGATTGTATAAGCCTTCAAACCGCCTTCGGGCAGGCCCTATCAGGTCTACATCTCCTTCAATCTACATCTCCTTCAAAATGTAAAGCCAATCCCGTTTGTTCGTAACTGATGCTGGGTTTAAGAGCAGTTTATCGCTTACCTTTTGTACTTCCGAAAATTGCGCATAGCTGCAACTTACGATCAACTGTGTGAGCAAGCGCAGTGAGGCTTTTTTACATTGTTCAAGCGCTAGAATGGCCGCACTACTATAGGAATCTCTAAGTCTGCGTGCGCCTAACAAAATGCCTCCAAAGTAGCGAACCATCACTACAAGCACATTTATAAGGTTAAAATGATCAATCGCATTGAGGCTCGGTCTGCCTCCCGTTCCAGCTGGTTCGCCATCATCGTTGGTGCGGTGCTTTTCGCCAATTTCATTGCAGCGATAGGAATAGCACCGATGCCGAGCCGAAAAGTGGTCTTTTTTAAGTTGTTCGATGATGGACGGGATAGCACCTGCATCAACGATCGCGAAAGTATATCAAATAAACTTACTTATTTTTTCTATACAAATAGATTTTCAAAAGGTTAAGAGCTTATTTTTTCGTGTCATGCTAAAGCACTATAAAGTAAGATAGAAGCGAAAGCTGCCAACAGCGCAAGCCACTGATTGCCGTCGGGCCGCTCCTTAAAAATCCACCAGGCACCAAGACCTGCGAGCAATATGGTTCCCACATTAAGCAAAGGGAAAATTACAGCACCATTGATTTCGGATCGAAAAGCTTTTAGTAGTCCGAATACGGACGTAAAATTGGTAATTCCAAGTAAGAGTCCGACTGAAAAGCTTTTCCGCGAAAAATGCTTCTTGCTCTGCAAATGCTGAATGCCGATGGCGCTCCAGCCAAAAATGGCTGAGGTGCCAAATAAGCTCATCAAAAACAAGCCATGTTCGGTAGGAGGTAGGAGTTTGACCTCTACATAGTTTAAACTAGCATCGGCCAATCCACCACCTAAAAATATGGCGATTGGCAAAACCCAAGCTTTTTTACTTTGGGCATTGGCTGCCTTTGGGTTACTACTCCAAAAAATAGCGGCTATCGCCAATAAAAAGGCAATGAGGTGCTGCCATTGTAGACTTGTTTGGTACAACGAAAAAGCCAATATCATGGGAATAGCAAACGACATTTTGGCTGAGACGGTGGTTACATTTACTCCCAATTGTATTGCACTTTTGCCTATCAACACATAAACAACAACGAACAATAATCCGGTAAATGCTGCCCAAGGAAGCCAAGGGGTAGAAAGCCCAAATGGAGGCAAGTTCCCCTGCAGTAGCCATCCCAACAAAGTCCAGCTTAAATAGTTGCTAGCTACGGCCAACATGGTATCGATCTTCCACTGTTTGAATTGACGAAAGAGCAAGAAATTAAAGACCGAGCAGCCAATGCTGAGCAACAACCAACTCATGCTTTTATATTCAAGTAAATATTTAACTGATCTATTCCAACTGCTTGTGAATTAAATATTGGGATGCTATTTATATCCGGAGCTTTTAACCCACTTTCTAAAGCTTGCGGTGCCTTGAATTGCCTGATTTCATCCCATAACCCAGTCTCCAGGAATGCTTGCAAAGTATGTTTGCCACCTTCAACCAGTAACGACTGAATGCCCAACCTATATACTTGTTGAAGTAACGTAGGTATTTGTTTTTGTAATGTTTCTATTGTTAAAGTGAGTCTAGTTGTGGGTGCCGAGGCATCAAATATGCGCCATTCATTTGAAAGAAATGGCGTGCTCTCCATTACAAATCGATGTGGATGTAGGCCTTTAACCAAGCGCGTTGTAAGGGCGGGATTATCGGCAAGCACTGTGCCGGCACCTACCAAAATCCCGCGCTCTTCCGCGCGCCAGTGGTGGGTGAGTAGGTTGCTTTCTGGACTGCTGATCCAATAGGAACCTTTTGCTGCTGGCGCCATAAAACCATCTTCACTTTGTGCCCATTTGAGTATGATGTAAGGGCGTTTTTGTTCTTGATAAGTAAAAAAACGACGATTTAACCAACGGCCTTGTGCTTCCAAAACACCAACGATTACTTCACAGCCTGCAGCGCGCAGCATGTCAATACCCTTGCCTGCTACTTCTGGAAAGGGGTCTACATTGGCCAAAACCACCTTCTTAATGCCTTTTTCGATAATCAACAGACTGCAGGGCGGGGTTTTCCCGTAATGTGCACAGGGCTCCAAGGTCACATATAGCGTAGCTTCTGGGAGTAGGTTGGGGTTTTGTACGGTGGCTATCGCATTGACTTCGGCATGAGCTTCTCCAAATTTTTGATGCCAGCCTTCCCCAATTATTCGTCCTTCATGCACAATCACACAGCCAACCATGGGGTTAGGGGAAACAGCACCCTTACCTAAAACAGCGAGCTCGAAAGCTCTTTGCATGAATTGCTCGTGTTGCATGCTACAAAGTTAACAAAGCCGTCGCTCTGGCTAAAAACTTTTTTTGGAGAGAAAGTCACATCTTTGTACATGCATCAGGCTGTAAAAACCTATCAAGAAGTCAAAAAGCAAGCTTTCGACCTGCACCTAGCCACTCGATATGAGGCGGGGGAATTGCGAGCGATGTGGCTGACTTGGTTGGAAAGCAAAACGGGCAAATCAGCCAAGACGTGGGCCAGTTTACAATATGAGGTCTTTCCAATGGATTTGGCGAGCAGTTTGGAGGAAGTTGTAATAGCCCTGCAAACCGGTAAACCGCTCCAATACGTGCTGAATGAAGCCTTTTTTTTTGGTCGTAAGTATATTCTTAATGAAAACGTGCTCATTCCCCGTCCCGAAACTGAAGAGTTGGTTCTTTGGATATTAGAATGTCTTCCCGAAGACGCATCGAAACTGATTGATTTAGGCACGGGAAGCGGCATAATAGCCATCAGTCTCAAGCTTGAAAGGCCAAATTGGCATTTAATGGGCGTGGATTTGTCACCTGCTGCGATTTCCACAGCAAAATCCAATGGTAGGAGCCATCAGGCAGATGTGGAGTGGTGGGAAGCTGATATGTTGACTGCGACATTACCGGATTGGGACGTGCTGATTAGTAATCCGCCCTATATCCCAGATGACGAAAGAGCAAGTTTGGCACCACACGTATTGCACTTCGAGCCTGCCATGGCTTTGTTTTCACCGGCAGCTGATCCGCTGCTTTTTTACAAGCACATTGCTAAGCAGGCAAGGCAAGTACACACCAAAAAAGAAGTCTTTTTAGAGCTTAACCACGAAAAAGCCTTCGAAATTGAGGGCTTGTTTGAGGGAATGAAGACTGAAATTCGTGCTGACTTTCAGGGAAAACCACGCATGTTGCGAGTAACGACTTAAAAAATGGTCGCACTGCCGCTAGGCATTTGGCGATCCACTTTTTTGAGAAGCCCTTGAAGCACTTTTCCTGGTCCAACTTCGGTAAACGAACTAGCACCATCAGCAATCATTTGCTGCATGGTTTGGGTCCAACGAACCGCACTCGTAAGCTGGTCGATTAGATTTTGTTGGATTTCGGCTGGATCCGTCACGCCTCTTGCCTTCACGTTTTGATATATCGGACAAATCGGAGCTTTAAATGTAGTTTCCCTGATAGCGGCTTCTAATTCTACACGAGCGGGCTCCATCAAAGGGGAGTGGAAAGCACCACCCACCGCCAAGACCACCGTTTTTAGTGCACCAGCAGTCTTTAAAGCCTCATTTGCAAGCTCAATGCCAGCAATGCTACCAGAAATTACCAATTGCCCAGGGCAATTGTAATTGGCAGGCACCACTATTTCTTGAGTGATGGCAGCACAAACGTCTTCTACCACTTTGTCTTCCAAACCTAGCACAGCGGCCATGGTTGATGGCGCTAATTCACAAGCTTTTTGCATGGCCATTGCGCGTTTGGCTACCAAACGCAAACCATCTTCAAAAGCCATGCTGCCACAAGCAACCAAGGCAGAAAACTCGCCGAGTGAATGACCAGCTGCCATTTCTGGCTGAAAATCGGCACCCAACAGCCGGGCAACGATTACAGAATGCACAAAAATAGCCGGTTGGGTTACTTTGGTTTCACGGAGCGCCTCTTCAGTGCCTTCAAACATGATGTCGGTAATGCGAAAACCCAAAATATCGTTGGCTTGCTCAAAAAGTGCCTTGGCAGCTGGAAATTGTTCGTACAAATCCGCGCCCATGCCTGGAAATTGGGCTCCTTGGCCTGGAAATACATATGCTTTCATAAATTGAAATTTGGTAAACGTTCGAAGTTGAGGGTCTAAACTAGACTATTTTGATCAATTTAAGTGACCAAATCAGCCTTCCGGACCATAATATTCCACAAAATTTCTTTCCGTCTCGTAAAGTTTGATGCTGTGGAGCCGGTAGTTATCGCCATTTAAATGTGGGCTGAGCTGATCCCAAATGCCCATCGCAATGTTTTCGGTTGATGCCATTTTACCTTGCATGAAAGGCACATCTAAATTGATATTACTGTGGTCGAGCACATCAATTACATAAGTTTTAATAATACTGCTCATCAACTTTAAGTCAATGACAAAGCCTGTTTCAGAATCTGGAGTGCCTTTTAGGGTCACAAATAAGTCGAAATTGTGACCATGCCAGTTTTTATTCGAGCATTTACCAAATACCTCTTTATTTTTGGCATCTGACCAATTGGGGTTCCATAGTTTATGAGCCGCGTTAAAGTGCTCCTTGCGTGTTATGTAGATCATATGCTGATTCAAGCCGCAAATATACAACAGGAAGCGCGGATTGAAAATTGTTCGGGCGCTTAACAATTGGGCCTTTCAGGCAATTACTGGTACTATTGAATTGATTTTAATCTATCAAACACAGAATTTCGGTATAATTGAGTCTATTTTTGAGCTATGATAGTAGTTACAGGTGCAGCAGGATTTATTGGGAGCTGTTTGGCCGCAGGTTTAAATGAAGCAGGCTACAAAGACTTAGTGTTAGTAGATGATTTCGTGCGTAGCGATAAAACACCTAATTATTCCCTCAAAAACTATTCTGAGCTGGTGCATCGCAACGATTTTTTCAATTGGCTCGATCAAGAGCAAGCTTCGGTGCAATACATTTTTCACTTGGGAGCGCGCACCGATACCACCGAATTTGATGTCAGCATCCACACCCGACTAAATCTCGAATACAGCAAAAGCGTTTGGCAAAAGTGTGTGTTGTATGGTATTCCCTTGGTGTATGCCTCAAGCGCAGCTACTTATGGCGATGGTGATTTGGGGTTTGATGATGAAGACCAAAGCATTTTGCCACATTTAAAGCCCCTAAATCCGTATGGTGATTCTAAACATGCTTTTGACCGCTGGGCATTGGTTCAAGAAAACAAGCCTTATCAGTGGGTAGGACTCAAGTTTTTCAATGTCTACGGGCCAAATGAATATCACAAAGGCCGTATGGCATCTGTAGTTTTTCAAGCCTTCCATCAAATTTCTGCATCGAAAACCATGAAACTGTTTCGTTCACATCGTCCCGACTTTACGGATGGTGGGCAGTTGCGTGATTTTATATATGTGAAGGATGTTGTACGCGTTTGCATTTGGTTAATGGAAAACAGAAAGGTAACAGGCTTGTATAATTTAGGCACCGGCCATGCGCGTACGTTTTTAGATTTGACGAAGGGCGTTTTTCAAGCCATGGAAATCCCGGAACAAATAGACTTTGTAGATACTCCAGCTGACATTCGCAACAAATACCAATACTATACCGAGGCCAAAATGGAGAAGCTCAAAAAAGCAGGTTATCCTTATACATTTACCAGCCTTGAAGATGGCATTCATGATTACGTTTTGAATTACTTGAACGGAAGTAAGCATTTCTAATGGAACGTAAGCGCATCATTGAGACGTTAGTTTGGGTGCTATTTGGTACTTTTTTATCATTGGGCGTCTACAACCAGATTTCGGCGCGTAAAAAGACCACTGACTACCTCAAGGATGCCTCAAAAAGCTTTGAAAGCAAATTGATTGATGCAGATCAAACCTTCAAAAAATGGGTCAACAGGAGTAGAACGCTAAAAAAAGCCCCTTTTGAAGCATGGTATGGCCAAAATAAAAAATTCCCGTTGCCAGAAGAAATCGTGGTTTGGGAAGGCGATAGTTTGATTTATTGGAGTGGTTCAAGGCTGACTCTAGATGATATTGCAGCGCTGAAACCCGGCTTTGTGGTATTAGAAAATCTGGTTGGCTATTGCCTTTCTCATGAAGAGCACGGTCTTCGGATGGCATACGTAATTCGACTTAAAAACAACTATGCTGAAGAGAACCAGTACTTAAAAAACGAGCTACTTAGCACTTTAGATGGCAGCGATCAAATTAGAATACTTGATAAAACTGAAAAAGGAACAGAAGTAAAAGATGCTGCGGGTGCGGTCGCCTTTAAAATCGGCTTGGCTTACAATCAGCGCACCATTAATTTAAGCAGTCATGAGCGTTATTCGGCCATTTATTTTATGCTTGCCATCGCGCTGGCTATATTTCTGTTTTTTATTCGTTTAGAATTTTCGGTCATTCAAAAACATCCTTGGTACAGTCTTTTTGAGTTTTTATTGCCTTTAATCGTCCTCCGCATTTTGCTGTTCAGTTATCGGGAATCAATAGGGTTGGCCTCTCTAGAGCTTTTTGATCCCAAAATATTTGCATCGCATTGGCTATTGCCCTCTTTTGGGGATTTGCTCTTGCATTTGTTACTAATTGTGTTGCCGTTAGCCTTTTTATTTCGTTATCGAGTGATTTATCACCATCAAATGCAACAGATCATAACCTTTTTCCAAAAAACCTGGGTTTCGTTTGTGGCAAACGTATTGCTTTTACTACTATTTCTAGTAAGCTTGCTCATCAGCAGAGATTTGGTGTTTAGCAGCGATATACCCATTGGGCTGGAGTTTATTTTTGACTTTAACGGATACACTTATTTAGCCATATTCACCTATTTGATATTTATAGGAATCAATTCTGCAGCATTTTATCTCCATTTTAAATACATATTAAAAGCATTTTCCAGTTTACAAGTCTTCGGGCTGTTTATACTATCAGCTGCATTTATTTATTGGTTGTTTTCTTTTACAGGTGAAGTCACCTGGTTGATATTGTATTGGAGATGGTGGCTTTTTCTATTGTTTTGTTTCCTAGTTTCACATGCCGCCTCCAAGGTAAAATGGCGTTTCGGATTTTATTTTAACGTATTCATTGCCTTGTGGAGTTTATTTTTCGGCTACCAAGTAAGTGAGGCACTTTATCGTAAACAGATTGAAAAAGCCAGATATACTGCGCGGAAAATTTTTGCACCCAACGACCCCACTGCTATTTATTTATTGCTGGACCTCATTCCTAAAATGCAGCAAGACGAGGATATCAAAAATTATAAAAATAGAAATACAGCTGCTGCGAATCAATTACAAAACAGACTCCAGTACGTTTATTTGAAAGGGTATCTTGAAAAATACAGTTTGCAAGATGTAGTTATTTTAGGTGGAAAAGAGCTGGAGGAGCACCAAATCACAGGATTTCAAGAAGATTTGCAGCAAATTGACCGCTTCAGCATGTTGCGGCAGTTTAAGCAAAATGCCAGACAAGGGTACTCGTTGCGAGTACCTTTTCAAAGCGACTACAACCACATTGATACCCTCGTTGTGCGGCTTGTTCAAAAAAGTCTAAAGCCTGATAGTCCATTTCCTGGTTTATTAGTAGAGGGGGATTTTGTGCAGCGAAAAACCTTCAGCAGCTTCTCTTTTGCACTTTACGAAAACGGATTACTCATTCAACAGGGTGGAAAATATCCCTACCAGCTTGTTTCCAGTAGCTGGGAAGGAATTATAGATGAGTACAGTCTTTCAGAAATCGACAACCTGTCGCACTTTATTTATAAACCCGATGAGTTCAATATTATCGTAGTTAGTTTTAGCTCAAGTGGTTGGGTTCGGGTATTGGCTTTATCCTCAGGCCTTTTTCTGTTCATGATTCTATTGCTTTTTTTGTTCAATAGACTCATAAGTACGCAATTTAATTGGCAGCGATTCTTTAGACTAAACTATCGAAATAGAATTGAAATAGCGCTGATAGGCTCAGTATTGACCATCATGGTAGTCATTGGGTATGTTACCATTACGTACACTGTACTGCGCAGCCGGGTCAATACCGAGGAGCTTGTTACTTCTCGCTTGCAAGACATACAAGCGGCTGTAGAGGGGATATTAAGGGCCAAGCAGGGCGGTATGAAGCTTGGCTTTAGAGAAGACTACCAGTTAAATCAAGTGGCCGCCAATCTTTCCGCTGACTTTTCTATTTACGGACTTGATGGCGTCAAAAGATATAGCACGCAAGAAAAGCTGTTTGATCGCAATTTACTCTCTGAATTAGCTCAACCAGATGCCTTTTATCAAGTAGTAAGGCTGCAGCAAACGGTATATTTGCAAAACGAAAAGGTAGGGCAATTTGCCTTTAAATCGGCTTATGTGCCCTTGCGTGATGCAAAAGGGTCACTCATGGGGATGTTGAACATGCCCTCGTTTGATACAGACGTATTGGAGAAAGCAGAGCTTAATGAATTTGTTGGAAATTTATTAAGTTTATACTTTATTATGCTGTTGCTGGCAGGTGTGATCGTATTAGGACTGGCAGAACGGATTACTTCTCCAATCAAATTACTAACGGAAGTCATTCTTAAAACCAAAGCCGGTATGCGCAACCAAATGCCATCATGGAAAAGGGAGGATGAAATTGGAGCTTTGATCAGCAGCTATAACAACATGGTGGATGAATTGGACCAGAGCGCTAAGCTTTTGGCGCGATCTGAACGGGAATCTGCTTGGAGAGAAATGGCGCGCCAAATTGCGCATGAAATCAGGAATCCCTTAACGCCCATGAAACTCAAATTACAACGGATGTTGCGGGATTACGCCGAAAATCCAACACGTTTTAGCGAGCGTTTCAGGTCTGAGGCCCTGCTCGTATTAGAGCAAATAGATGTACTGGCGGCCGTAGCTGGTGAATTCAGCTCCTTTGCACAGGTGCAAGTAGGCGAGAAGCAGCCCTTTGATTTGCGACAGAATTTGTTCTCAATATTGGGTCTATACGAGCAGCAAATGGCTATTTCGTACCAGGATACCTTAGCAGAACTACCTCTCTTGCCCTTTTCACAAGCTTTGCTGAATGACGAAAGGGCATGGCCAAGTTGTATGGCCTATGGAGATGCCTTACAAGTTCAACGGGTCTTCCAAAATTTAATCAAAAATGCACTTCAGTCTGTACCAGAAACGCGAAAACCAGAAATTCACATCCATTTATACCAAGCCGGTTCATTTTATACCATAGATTTTATTGATAATGGAAGCGGTATTAGCCTAGAAAATCGGGAAAGGATTTTCCAACCCAATTTCACGACCAAAAGCTCTGGCATGGGCTTGGGATTGGCAATCGTAAAAAAAATCATCGAGCAAAATGAAGGGAACATTGGATTTGAAACAACAGAAGGCGCTGGAACACGTTTTTATGTTCAATTCCCTGTTCACCAGGACTCCTAATGACGCGAATATTTGCTTGGATTTGTTTTGTTTTAATGGTGTTATCGGGCAGCAATGGCTTTGCGCAAGAATTTGAAAGCAAAAGAAGCAAGGTGATTGTTGTGACGGATTCCGTCATTCGACTCGATAGTCTGCCTTTAATTGCGAACAGTATTTTGGTCAGAACTAAAAATGGTATATGGCAAAAAATACCAGATTCTACCGTTTTGAGTCAAAAGTTTATTGAATGCTCTCGGTTTTTAAATGATACTATTGAGGTGCAATATCGTGTGCTTCTTTATGATTTCGATAAACCTATTTTTAACAAGAATCCACGATTAAGTACCGATATTAAATTCGCTCGAGAAAATCCATTCAACATTTTGCCTGGGCAGCAGCAAGCCGACAATCTTTTTGATTTTCAGCAACTTGATAAGCAAGGTAGTATCTCGAGGGGCTTAGGAGTTGGGAATAACCAAAATCTAGTGTTAAACTCAGGCTTCAATTTGCAATTATCAGGCAAATTGACCGATTCTGTAGAATTACTTGCGAGTATGACCGATAACAATTTGCCATTTCAGCCTGATGGCTATACGCAACAACTGCAAGATTTCGACCGGGTTTTTGTTCAAATACGCGATAGAAAGAACAGCCTCATTGTGGGGGATTATGACCTAACACGGCCAAATAGCTATTTCCTCAATTTCTTTAAAAATGTGAAAGGAGCACGGATTGATAACAGCTTTTCACCGCTAGGCAAGGGTAATTTAAAACAAACGGCCAGTTTTTCAGCTGCTCGCGGTCAATTTGGCAGGAACGTGTTTTTGGGAAGGGAAGGAAATCAAGGGCCATACAGGCTTACGGGCAATAATCCTGGAGAGTTCATTGTAATTCTAGCCGGATCTGAGCGTATTTACATTGACGGAGAGCTGCTTAAGCGGGGTGAGCAGTACGATTATGTGATCGACTACAATACAGCAGACTTGACTTTTACGCCCAATAGGCTCATTACCAACCAAAGTAGGATCATTGCAGAGTTTGAATACGCCAATCAAGCTTTTGCACGAAGCATAGCCTATTATGGGGCTGATTACGAGCAAAACCGCGTTAAAATCGGCTTCCATACGTACCGCGAGTCTGACAACCGCAACCAACCACTATTTCAAGACCTAACCAACGACCAGCAGCGTTTTTTAAGCACTCTAGGCGATTCAATCGCCACAGCAGCCTTCCCATCCGCCATAGAAAGCCCATTTGACGGCCGCCAAGTTCAATACAAAAAAGTAGATTCTCTCGGGTTTTTCCCCGTATATGTTTACAGCATTAATCCCGATTCTGCTCGCTTTTCGGTGAGCTTTAGTCTCGTTGGACAAGGCAATGGCGATTACCTTCCCGCTGTTTCAACTGCCAATGGCAGGGTTTTTCAGTGGGTAGCTCCTGAAGTTACAAACGGAGATACGCTGCGTAAAGGCACCCATGCGGCTGTTATCCGCCTCACCGCGCCCAATCGCTTACAAATGAGTGCTGTAAATGCATCGATTCCAATCGATAAATACACCCATGTGCAATTGGAAGGTGCACAATCCGTCAACGACCAAAACCTCTTCTCTAACATTAACAACGAAAACAACCAAGGTTATGCCGTAAAGGCAAAATTGTTAACAAATAGACCTTTGACCAAGACGGGCAATCTCAAACTGCGTGCAGGGGCAGATTTGGAATGGCTTAACGACAACTTTAAAATCGTACAGCCCTATCGAAATATGGAATTTGCCCGCGATTGGAACGTACCCAGCCTATTCGCCGAGCAAGAGGAGCGCATGGCGAGTTTTTCGGTTGGACTGAGCTACAAGGATTCGACACGCCTAGATTATAGCTTCAAGCAGTACCTTATTTCTGATGCCTATCAGGGCTTTCGGCGGGGGCTTTTGGGGTCGCACCAAAACAAAAATACTCAAATAGCTTTGTCATACGACGTGCTATCGTCAAGTTCTGATTTTTTTGAAGGAGATTATGTACGCGTTAAGGCCAATCTCCAACGAAAATTTGGCAAGCTGCAGGCAGGGGCTTCTTATGAGTTTGAGGACAATTTGGTATTTAGCCCTGGTACAGATACTTTGGCCATAAATAGCTTTAGGTTCGACATCGCAAACCTCTCTTTAAGCTATCAAACTGCTGCTTTTGACAAAATAAGCCTCCAGTATACCTATCGAAATGATTTACTGCCCTTTGGTCAGACCAACTTGCAAGAAACACAAACAGGTCACAGTTATACCCTAGCTACTGAGCTTAACCGCTGGGAAGATCACCTCTTTAAGCTGACGGCTACGTATCGCCTGCTAAATACATTTGAAACGCCAGAACAAGCTGCCAATCGCGAAGGTAATTACTTGGGACAGCTCGAGTATAGCAGTAATTTCTTCAAAAAACTTTTGACCTGGAGTAGTTTTTATTCTTTTTCTCAAGGGCAAGAGTTGCGCAGGGAAATCGCTTATTTGGAAGTCCCAAGAGGACAAGGCAATTACACTTGGAATGATTACAATGAAAATGGCGTGCAAGAACTGGACGAATTTGAGCTGTCATTTTATAGCGATCAGGCCAATTATATTAAGATTTTTATCCCTGGAAACAGCTTTGTGGCCACTTATTCTAATAAGTTCAATCAGACTTTCCAGCTGAATCCTGCCAATCTACTCACTAAAAAACATTGGTTATCGCGTTTTAGCAACCTCACAGCGTTCTCCATGGAGCAAAAAAACCAAGGCGATAATGCAATTTCCTTTCTGAATCCTTTCGAATTGCGTTTAGATGACACCTCTTTGGTAGCTGCCAATGGCAATATTCGCAACACTTTGTTTTTTAATAGAAACAGTCCCCAATTTGGTATAGACTTAGGTTATCAACGCAATTTGCAACGGATTTTGCTAGCCAATGGCACGGAAACCCGAGAAAATACCGATCGAAATATCCGATTGCGTTGGAATTTATTAAAGCAATTAAATTTCGAGAATTTGTTACAACTTGGACAGCGCGTGCTGGCAGCAGACTTATTTACCGTTCGTAATTACAACATCAACCAAATAGAGTGGGTGCCGTCCTTAAATTGGACTGCGAATAGTAAGCTGCGTTTAGGTTTAAAATACTCCTACAGGGAAAAAGACAATAACCGTACTTTGCTTGAGAACGAAACATCAGTCGAGCAGGTCGATATTCAAGAGTTCGGCGGGGAGCTAAACTACAACTTATTGGCATCCAGTTCAATCCGAATTACCTTTTCAAATATAAATAATACCTTCATTGGCGACCCAAACAGTCCAGTGGGCTTCGAAATGCTCCAAGGCTTACTCCCAGGCAGCAACCAAGTGTGGTCGGTGAGCTTGTTCCGAAAGCTTTCTAACAATTTGCAATTGAACCTTACCTATGATGGGCGTAATTCCGAAAACACACCCACGGTTCATACAGGAAGGGTGCAAGCCAGATTGGTATTTTAGCCGATTCTTAGTCCGTTAGCAACCTTACGTTCTGGTTGCAGAAGGATGACTTTTCCTTGTGCGTCAACCGAGCCTAAAACCAAACATTCAGACATAAAATTGGCTATTTGTTTAGGCGAGAAATTGATCACGGCGATGATTTGTTTACCTATCAAAGCTTTTGCTTCATAATGGTCAGTAATTTGTGCAGAAGATTGTCTGATACCAATAGCAGGTCCGAAGTCAATTTCTATCTGATAAGCTGGTTTTCGAGCATTTTCGAAACTTTTAGAAGCGATAACGGTACCTACCCGCATGTCCACTTTTTCAAAAGTTGTCCAATCAAGCGCGGCTATTTGATGAGTCGCATCAGCCATTTGATAAGTTTTTGTTTTTTTGGTCCGTAGGGTGGGTAGAGTATTTTGTTAACATTAAAGCGCGTGAATTGGTGAAAAACAGATTTTTCATGCGAAAAGGTCTTAAATCCAGCTAACCCGTGGTAGCTACCCAAGCCACTTTGATTGATGCCTCCAAAAGGCAGTTCAGGATTGGTGATATGCACCACAACATCGTTGATACAGCTGCCGCCTGAGGAGGTCTGTTGCAGAATTTGGGCTATTTTGAAATCATTTTTGCTGAAAACATACAGGGCTAACGGCTTATCGTGTGCGTTAATGTGATTGATAGCGTCTTGGGTATGATCTACCCCCACTAAAGGCAAAATGGGTCCAAAAATCTCTTCCTGCATTAACAACATATCGTTACTAACGTGACTGATTACGGTAGGACTCAACCGCCTATTTTCATCGTCAAAATGGCCTCCAAGAAGTATTTTAGCGCCCTTACTGGTGGCGTCGTTCAGAAGATAGCGCATCCTGTCGTAATGTCGATCGCTCACAAGGGCAGACATTTCTGAGGAGGGTTTGTCTTTGCACTCGAAATTTTCTAAGGCATTTTCTAAAGCTGAAACAAAAACACCGATCATGTCTTTGTTGATAAGCACGTAATCAGGTGCAATGCATGTTTGTCCCGCGTTCAAAAACTTACCCCACATCAATTTGGCTGCCGCAGCTTGTAAATCAGCCGATTCATCGATGATAGCAGGCGATTTTCCACCCAACTCTAAGGTAATTCCCGCCAAATGTTTGGCAGCTGCCTTCATTATTTCTCGTCCTACCGGCGTGCTTCCTGTAAAGAAGATGTGGTGATATGGTAAGTCTAGTAAGGCCTTTGATACCTCTACACCGCCTTCAATCACTTGAACTTCCTCGGGTGGAAAGGCACTTGAGATCACTTTATTAATTATTTTGGCCGAATGAATGGTAAATTCCGAAGGTTTGATGGTCACAGCATTGCCTGCAGCCACTGCTGCAATGAGTGGAGCCAATGCCAAATAAAAGGGGTAGTTCCATGGCGCAATGATCAAAACCACACCTTTGGGTTCGTAATGGATTTCAGACTTTCCAAGTAAAAAAGGGAAGTGGTTGCTTACGCTTTTTGGCCGCATCCACTTGCTCAATCTTTTCTTGAAGTATTTGATTTCCATGTACAAAGGTACCAGCTCTGTAAGTGTTACTTCAATTGATGGCTTTTTGAAATCAGCCCACATGGCCTGCTTGAGTTCCTCTTCATGAGCGCTGATAGCGGCGTGCAAACGCTCTAGTTTGGCGATGCGTTCTTTGGCCGTGGTGAGTCGAAGCCCGTGGCTAAAGGCCAGCTGTTGCTGGTAAAGGGAATCGTAAGACAAGTCTATCTGCTGAAATGTATTTTCCATGGTAACTGTAAACAAGTTTTAAACACCAAAGGAGAATAAAATGATTCCCTTTTGGTAAGATATACCCTTAAGTGGCTTTGTTATTTAATCCAATTTCTTGCTGTTCCATCAAATAGGCCTTGATAAATTCATCTAAATCCCCGTCTAAAACGGCTTGTACATTCGATGTTTCGTAACCTGAGCGCACATCCTTGATAAGTTTGTAGGGATGCAAAACGTACGACCTGATTTGCGAGCCCCACTCAATTTTCTTTTTGGTTGCTTCGATGGCGTCACGTGCATCATTGCGCTTGCGGATTTCTAGTTCATAGAGCTGCGATTTAAGCATTTGCATGGCACGTTCGCGGTTGCCAATTTGCGAACGCTCTACCTGACACTGAATTTGTATGCCTGTTGGCTTGTGTGTGAGTTGCACTTTAGTTTCTACCTTGTTCACATTCTGACCACCGGCACCACCTGAACGCGAGGTTTGAATTTCAATATCAGCTGGATTGATGTCGATTTCTATCGTATCGTCTACCAAAGGATAAGCATATACCGATGCAAAAGAAGTGTGACGGCGGGCATTAGAGTCGAAAGGGGAGATGCGCACCAATCGGTGCACGCCATTCTCGCTTTTTAAATAACCGTAGGCGAAGTCACCTTGAAATTCCAAGGTCACAGATTTAATCCCGGCTTCGTCCCCATCTTGCAAATCAAGTTCACGCACTGTGTAACCCTGCCGTTCGCCATACATGATATACATACGCATAAGCATCGAGGCCCAATCTTGGCTCTCAGTACCACCTGCGCCCGAATTAATCGTAAGTACAGCACTCATTTGATCCTCTTCGCTTCGAAGCATGTTCTTAAACTCGAGTTTCTCGAAAAGCTGAATAGCGGCATGGTAATGCGCATCTAATTCATCTGCACTTAGTTCACCGGCTTGCTGAAATTCGTAATAAACCTCTAAATCACCAAAAGCAGCAGCTGCTTCATCATACGTTGTTACCCACTGCTTGGGCATTTTGATGGATTTCATTAGTTTTTCGGCTTTATCGGCATTATCCCAAAAGCCAGGAGCCGTTGAACGGTCCTCTATGTCTTTGATCGCGGCTAATTTGCTGTCGACGTCAAAGATACCTCCTTAACGCTTCTAGTCGCGCTCTCAAGTCTTCTAAATGCTCTGCTCTCATAAGGCTGTAAAGATAATGAATTTGCTTCAAAAGGAGGCTACGGCAACTATCTTCGCCAATTATTAGGAAACCAAACATCTTCGTAATGGATGATTTCTACGGGACGCGGCCTCAAAATCACATAGAATAAATCAAAACGAATTTCGCCTTCGTAAGGCTGCTGTTCTAAAAAATTGACCGCCGCTTTGGTCAAGGAACGAAATTTGGATCGATTTACTTTTTGCTCCGGAGGCAACACATAGCCATTTTCGAAAGTCTTTACTTCCACAAAAACCAACATTCCAGCTTGCCTAGCAACTAAATCAAGCTCATACGGATGAAAACGCCAATTTTTCGCCACAATTTCCCAGCCTCTTTCTTCAAGGTAATGAGCCACTAATGTTTCACCATGCAGTCCAGTTTGCGTATTTTTGGAATTCATAAGCTTTGTATCGACATTCAATTGTCACTTAAAAATAAGAACCATGTTGCCCCAAATCAAGCCAACTAAAACTAATGCGTGGAAACAACTCACAGCACACCAGACTGAGTTGGGCCAATTGCACCTGCGTGAGCTTTTTACAACCGACTTGCAGCGTTTCGAGAATTTTTCTATCGTTTGGGAGCAGTTTTTATTGGATTATTCTAAAAATCGCATTAACGAAACCACAATGAAACATTTGTTTGCATTGGCAGATGAATGCCAGCTGAAGCAAAGCATAGCGCAAATGTTTGCAGGAGCTGCCATCAACGAGACAGAAAAACGCGCTGTTTTGCACACAGCGCTTCGTAATCGAAGCGATAGACCTGTTTTGGTCGATGGAAAAGATGTTATGCCTGCGGTGAACGGGGTTTTGGCACAAATGAAGGTATTCACCAATGCTGTTTTGGCGGGTGAGTGGAAAGGCTGCACTGGAAAAGTCATTACAGACGTGGTAAACATAGGTATTGGGGGCTCTGATTTAGGTCCAGTAATGGTAACCGAGGCTTTAAAAGCTTATAAAAGCAGGCTCTCGATGCACTTTGTATCGAATGTAGACGGCACTCACTTAGCCGAATGTTTGAAGTCGCTGAATCCTGAAACCACTTTGTTTTTAGTGGCCTCGAAGACTTTTACTACCCAAGAAACCATGACCAATGCGCACAGTGCCCGCAACTGGTTCCTGAGTTTCGTTAAAGACGAAAGCCAAATTGCTAAGCATTTTGTGGCTCTTTCAACCCATAAAAAGGCTGTTGAAGCTTTTGGCATTGATTCTTCGAACATGTTTCAGTTTTGGGATTGGGTAGGGGGTCGTTACAGTTTATGGTCCGCCATTGGTTTGAGCATATCGTTGGGCATAGGGTTCGAAAACTTTGAAAGACTTCTGGCAGGTGCGCATCAAATGGATCAGCACTTCTTGGAGACTGATTTCAGTAAAAATATTCCAGTTATTTTAGCATTAATCGGTATTTGGAATACCAATTTTCTAGGCGCCACTTCCGAAGCCATTTTGCCTTACGATCAATACCTACACCGTTTTGCCGCCTATTTTCAGCAAGGAAACATGGAAAGTAATGGCAAAACAGTGGATAGAAACGGCAATCAGGTGGATTACAGTACTGGTCCAATTATTTGGGGAGAACCCGGTACCAATGGCCAGCATGCCTTTTACCAACTCATCCACCAAGGCAGCCAGCTCATACCATGTGATTTTATAGCCCCAGTTAAAAGCTTAAATCCGCTTAGCGACCATCATCTAAAACTGATGTCCAATTTTTTCGCCCAAACCGAGGCCCTCATGAATGGTAAAAGTATGGAGGAAGTGCGCTTGGAATTGGCAAAGACAGGATTGTCTGAGGCTGAAACACTGGCACTAGCTCCCTTTAAAGTATTTGAAGGAAACAAACCCACTAATTCTATACTTATTGATAAAATTGACCCATTAAATCTTGGTGCCCTTATAGCCATGTATGAACATAAGATTTTTGTTCAAGGCGTAATTTGGAATATTTACAGCTTTGATCAATGGGGTGTTGAGCTTGGTAAACAGTTGGCCGCTGCCATTCTTCCAGAGTTGCAGCAGGAGGCAAAAGTGACACAGCACGACAGCTCCACGAACGGACTGATTAATCATTTTAACCGTAAAACACATAAATAGGAATTTTGTCTGCTTAAATTTGTTAAACCTTATTAGCGATACATGAACACGAACTATCCACTGAAATTTCAGCCGATATATAAGGAGAAGCTTTGGGGCGGACAAAAAATCAAGTCCTTGCTTGGCAAAAACTTTGGCGATCTGACTAATTGCGGTGAAAGCTGGGAGTTGTCAGGGGTAGAAGGTGACGTTTCGGTGGTTGCCAATGGTGCGTTAGCTGGTACCGATCTCAATACTTTGCTAGCACGCTTTGGTGAAAATTTGATGGGAAAGCGCGTTTTTGCAGCCAGTCCTGTTGAATTTCCCCTTTTAATCAAATTTTTGGATGCAAATGCGGATTTATCCATTCAAGTGCACCCTAACGACAAACAAGCCAAAGCCATGCATGGCTGTTTGGGAAAAACGGAAATGTGGTACATCATACAAGCCGATGCTAATGCCAAACTCATAGCAGGTTTTAACAGAAACACGGATCGTGAGGAATACCAAGAACGGTTGGCCAGCAAACGCCTCAAAGAAATCCTGAATGAAGAGCACGTGGCCGCAGGAGATGTTTTTTTTATACCTGCCGGCCGTGTGCACACCATCGGCAAAGGCATTCTTTTGGCCGAAATCCAACAAACAAGTGACGTGACTTATCGGATTTACGATTTTGATAGGGTTGATGCCAATGGACAAAAACGTGCTTTGCACACTGCTCAAGCCCTCGAGGTTATTGACTTTAAGAAGCATGAGCATTACAAATCAACTTACCAGAACACGTCCAATCAAGCCAATCAGCTGGTTTCAGACAAATATTTTGAAACCAATAAGCTCGTTCTAACACAGTCTATTACCCGCGATTTAGTACATTTTGATTCATTCATTATTTACATCTGCATAGCGGGCAGCGGAAGCGTGGAAGCAGGTGGTACTCGCATTCTGTTACAGCGAGGCGAAACCACTTTAATACCCGCTTGCGTGGCCAAAATCACCTTACAGCCTGATCTGAATTTTACGTTACTTGAAACATACGTGCCCTATGCCAAGTAAAGTGGTAAAGGTATTGGATTTGGGGCGCATGGACTACAAGACGGCTTGGGATTACCAAGAGCAACTATTTAGTGCCAAACTGAGTCTGAAATCAGCAAACCGCGACCTTTCCCCCGAAAATCAGCATCCCATTACCCATGAGTTACTTTTTGTGGAGCATCCCCATGTGTATACTTTAGGAAAAAGCGGTAAGCCAGAGCACTTGCTCTTGGACGAGGCTGGGCTTAAGGCGGCTGAAGCCACTTATCACAAAATTAACAGAGGTGGAGATATTACTTACCACGGCCCTGGTCAGCTGGTTGTTTACCCCATCCTTGATCTTGAACAGTTCAAAACCGATATCCACTGGTACATGCGCTCGTTGGAAGAAACGGTTATTCAAACCATTGCCTACTGGGGAATAAAGGGAGAACGGTACACAGGCTTTACCGGTGTTTGGCTTAATCCTGAAGAGGATGCCAAGGCTAGGAAAATTTGTGCCATGGGTGTACGTACTAGTCGCTGGATAACCATGCACGGTATTGCGCTGAATGTTAATACCAATATGCGCTATTTTGATCACATTGTGCCCTGCGGAATAGATAACAAATCGGTGGCCTCCATGGCAACCGAAATAGGTGAAGTGGTGCCAATGGTAACAGTTAAAGCTCAGTTTCAACAAGCGTTTAGCCAGGTATTTGAAGTCGAACTGACTTAATTTCAGTTTAAATCCGGCATTTCTGTAATATTTCTTGGTAATAACATACACTTCTTTGGTGTTTCAATAGTTAGATTTGTACAAAGCCAAGTTATGTTCAAGAAAATATTGATAGGAATCACCGCCTTTGTTGTGCTCGTTTTAGCCTCTGCCGTCGTGCTCCCAATTTTTTACAAGGATAAAATCAGGGCTTTAGCAGTTGAAGAAATCAATAAAAATCTTAACGCCACGGTCAGTCTCGGTAATGTGAGTTTAAGTCTCTTTCGCAATTTTCCAAATTTCAGCTTCAGTATGGAAGATTTTACCATCATCAACCATGCGCCTTTTGAAGGGGATACTTTGGCATATATGGGGGACTTTCGTTTTGAAATTGACCTGATGTCGGTGATAAGAGGTTCTGATTTAAACATCAAGTCCATTGCCATTGCCGATGCCAATTTTAATTTGAAGTTGCTTTCGGATGAGTCTGCTAATTGGGACATCACCATCCCAGATACCGCACTCGTTGAAGAGCTGGAGTATACTACAACATCGAATTTTGCTTTTGGCATACAGAAATACAGCCTCAAAAACGTGAACCTTACTTACGACGATAACTATTACAAGCAAAAGGCAGTCATCCTAGGCATGAACCATTCTGGTACGGGCGATTTCACCTCGGATAATTTTGTGCTCAAAACCATGACCGATATTGCTTCTCTTGATTACAGTTATGAAGGAGTGAAGTACATTTCCAAAGCCGAAGGCAAATTCGACGTGCCGATCGCCATCAACATGCCTGATTTCAGTTTCACCTTTACTGAAAATGACCTGTATCTCAATGAGCTGAATTTGAACTTTGCCGGAGTAGTGGCCATGCCTGCTGACGATATCAGTATGGATTTGGTTTTTAATACCCCTCAAAGCGATTTCAAAGCGCTACTTTCTGTGGTGCCTGGCGTTTTCAATGAGTATTTTGCTGATATTAAAACTTCAGGTAAGTTCATTTTCGATGGCAAAATGAAAGGGGTGTACAACGACACCAGCATGCCGGCATTTGACTTCAAATTACTGGTCGACAACGGTTATTTTCAATATCCGGATTTACCGGCCGCAGTGAAGAACATTCTGATGGACTTGCATATTGTCAATCCAAATGGCGATTTAGATGCCACAATTGTCAATCTGAAAAACTTCAGCCTCGATTTAGGGGATAATCCCATGAGCATGCGCCTGCTCACCAGTCACCCCGTAAGCGACCCGCGCATCGATGCCACCTTAAAAGCCAACATCAACTTAGCGGAAGTCAAAAACTGGTACCCTATAGAAGAAGTAAAAGCGTTGGAAGGTCGCATTACAGCCGATTTAACAGCCAAGGGCAATATGAGTGCCATCGACCAAAAGCGCTTCAACGACTTTGTACTTGACGGACAAATGACCCTTGTCGACTTTCACGCCGACTACGAAGGCTTAGAACAGGGTGTAGACATCAAAAAAGCCAGCATGCGCTTTAGTCCACAATTTGTATCGCTAGACGAATTTTCTGTGAAAATGGGCTCCAGTGACTTCCAAGCCAACGGTCGCATCGACAACCTGGTGCAGTATTATTTTGATGCAGATGTTTTAAAAGGCACTTTCAACACATCTTCGAGCTTACTAAACCTCAATGAACTCCTGGGTGAAGGGAAGGGTGTGAGTGCCGATGAACCAGCGATAGACAGTAACTCGCTTGAAGTATTTCAAATTCCTGCTCACGTAGATTTCGCTCTTCGTGCCAATTATAAAAAGGTGATTTACGACAACATGGATATCACCAATATGGTGGGTGCTTTGGTTTTGCGTGATCAAGCAGTCGGCTTTCAAGACGTGAGCATGAATATTTTGGGTGGTACCATCCTTATGGGTGGCTCATACAACAGTCAGAACATCAAAAAGCCTGCTATCGACTTCAACCTTTCCTTACAAGAGCTTAGCGTGCAAGAGGTGTTCAAGACTTTCGTCACCATGCAAAAAGTAGCTCCAATTGCCCAATACACTAGCGGTAATTTCAGCACTGGTTTTGGTCTTGAGGGCATCCTCCTGCAAGACATGTCGCCAGATTTGAACTCCCTTTCTGGTGGTGGTCTCCTCAAAATACCCAATGCTACCATTTCTGGTTATAAGCCTTTAGAAAAGCTGGCCGAAGTTGTGAAGATGGATAATTTGCGTAAAATGATGATTAGCGATATAGAACTAACTTTTGAATTTCAAAATGGCCGTTTGTATGTGCAGCCTTTCGATATTAATTACCAGGATATCAAATTAACTATTTTCGGTTCAAATGGCTTTGACCAGACTTTAGATTATACCATCAATATGGCCGTTCCACGCGCCAAACTTGGTGCAGCCAACACCTTTGTGCAAGGCATTGCAAAGCAAGCCGCTGGTAAGGGTGTAGATCTAAATCTTTCTCCTATCATTAATATCAAAGTGCGAATGACGGGTACAAATTTAGATCCTAAAATTACAGCCGATTTGGGAGACATGGCTGGTGACGCTGCTGCCAATCTCAAGCAGCAAGCGTTAGATGAGCTGGAGCGCCGTAAGAAAGAGCTAGAAGACAAGGCGATGGCGGAAGCTGAGCGTTTAAAGCAAGAGCTAGAAGGTAAAAAAGACGATGCTGAGAAAAAGGTGCGCGAAGAATTAGAGAAGAAGCGCCAACAAGCCAAGGCGGAAGCAGACAAAATTTTGGCTGACGCCAAGGTGCAAAGTGACAGGTTGCGAACCGAAGGGCAGCGTGCAGCAGCTTTGATACGCAAAGAAGGGGACGATGCTGCCAAAAAACTTATTGCCGAAGCCGGAGGCAATCCTATAAAGAAATTGGCAGCAGAAAAGGCGGGTGAACAGCTCAAAAAGCAAGTAGAAACGCGGGCCCAGCAAACCGAAAAAGAAGCCAATACTCGAGCTGATCAATTTATGACCGAGGCTCAAAAACGTGCAAATCAATTACTGAATCCTTAATTTACCAGAAACAGCTATGGAGCTTGATGTATTTATGACAGCCGCCGTTGCAGAAGCAAAGGCCGGTTTTGAGGAAGGCGGCATCCCTATAGGATCAGTATTGGTGAGGGATGGCCAAATCATCGCTCGCGGGCGTAACAAGCGCGTTCAGGAAGACAATCCCATCTTGCATGGCGAGATGGATTGTTTGTTCAACGCCGGGCGTGTGGGTAGCTACCAAAATACAGTTATTTATTCAACGCTTATGCCTTGCTACATGTGCGCGGGCACGATTGTGCAATTTAAGATTCCTAAAGTTGTTGTAGGGGAGTCTAAAACCTTTTCTGGTGCGCGCGCCTTCATGGAGTCACATGGCGTAGAAGTAATTGATTTGCAATTGCCGGAATGCGTTAGCCTGATGGAGGCTTTTATTAAACAGTCTCCTGAATTGTGGAACGAAGACATAGGGGAGTTATAGCACTCGCAGGCACTAAATGCTTCGTTTTATACGGCATCCAGATTTTGAATAATTAAAAAAGCCGTTGTTCTTTAGAACAACGGCTTTTTATGTGGAAGCGAAAATTAGCGCTTGGTCTTTATTTTGGCTGCCTTACCTTTTGCTTCACGTAAGTAAAACAAACGAGCGCGACGTACCAAACCACGGTTTAACACTTCAACTTTATCAATAAAAGGCGACATAGAAGGGAAGATACGCTCTACTGCGATACCGTTTGAGATTTTACGTACAGTGAAGGTTTCGGTGGTGCCGCTACCGCGACGTTGCAAAACTACGCCTTGGAAAACCTGGATACGCTCCTTGTTACCTTCTTTAATTTTGTAGTGCACTGCTACCGTGTCACCCGCTTTGAAAGGGTTAAGGTCAGCACCAACTTTGGTATTTTCTGCTACAAATTTTACGAGGTCCATGATATTTTGATTATTCTTTTTTCGAAACGAGATGCAAATATAGGGTTTTAGAAATTACTGCAAAACATAAATGCGTAATTACTTTTGATTTTTGTCTGATAATAGCTCCGGTCTGCGTGCTTTTGTGCGGGTCACAGCTTGTTCATGCCGCCATTGTTCAATTTTGGCTTCGTGACCCGATAATAATACGGCAGGAACTTCCCAACCTTCGTAATTTGATGGACGTGTGTAAGCTGGTGGGGCTACTAAACCATCTTGGAAAGAATCAGAGAGGGCAGAGGTTTCGTCGTTAAGAACGCCGGGCAGCAAACGAACCACCGAATCGGCTACGACGGCCGCTGCTAATTCGCCGCCGGTGATTACGTAGTCTCCAACCGAAATTTCCATGGTGCACAAATGTTGGCGCACACGCTCATCTACGCCTTTGTAGTGCCCACAAAGTAAAATGAGGTTTCCGGTAATGGCCAATTTATTACTCAATGCTTGTGTGAGTAATTCACCATCTGGCGACATATATATTACCTCGGCATATTCGCGCTGCGCTTTAAGTTCTTTGATGCATTTGTCGATAGGCGCGATCATCATCACCATACCTGCGCCACCGCCAAAAGGCTGATCGTCAATTTGGCGGTATTTATTGCTGCTGTAGTCACGTAAATCATGTACCACAATTTCAGCAAGGCCTTTATCTTTTGCCCTTTTAAGAATGCTATGCGATACAAAGCTCTCCAGCAGCTGTGGTACAGCGCTGAGTATATCGATGCGCATCATGACGTATACACCTCCAGCAAGCCGCCAGGTAAGCGCACGCGAATGTTCTTGGCAGCTCTATCTACTTGCACAAGGATATCATCGTGCATAGGACAAAGTACTTCATGGCTTTGATGATCGAATTGTAAAAGAAACTGTTGAGGGGTTTCGAGCACGCCTGTGACCAGTCCCACAGCCCCCAGCTCTTCGTCTATCACCTGCATGCCAATTAATTCGTGGAAATAGTACTTGTCATCGGCCAATGGCGGCAGGGCATGCAAAGGCATGTATGCGCCGGCACCAACCAAGTCGGCCGCGCTTTCTTCATCGTCAATATCTTCAAACTTCAAAAGCAGCTGAGTGGTTTTAAAAGCCTTTTGCTTTTGAACTAAAAAAGGGATCAGTTTGCCCTTGATGTCAAGGAAAACTGATCCCAATTTACTATAGTCGGAAGGGCTATCAACATCCATTATCAAAAGCAGTTCGCCGTTAATACCGTGAACACGCTCTAGATAACCTAGTTCAAATACTTCGTCGAAAGTCAAAAGCTTATTCGGCTGCGCCTTCTACTTTCTTTTCTTCTGCTGCTGCAGTAGCTTCTTCTGCGGCTGCTTTGGCTACTGGAGCCTCTTCAACTGCTACTTCTGCATCTACAACTTCCTCTTCGGCTACCTCTACAACTTCCTCTACAGCTACTTCTGCAACCGCTTCAGTTGCTTCTTCGGCAACTACTTCTTCAGCAACTGCTTCTTCAGCAACGGCTTCCACAGCAACTGCTTCTTCTGCAACCGCTTCAGTTGCTTCTTCGGCAACTGCTTCTTCGGCAACTGCTTCTTCAGCAACGGCTTCCACAGCAACGGCTTCTTCAGCAACTGCTTCTTCGGCAACTGCTTCTTCAGCAACGGCTTCTTCGGCAACTACTTCTTCAGCAACGGCTTCTTCAACAACTTCTTCTACTACTGGAGTATTTTTAACTACAATGGCAGCCGCGCGTGCGTCTTTCACCTTAGCTTCCTGCTCCAAAGCAGATTTTCTACGCTTTTGATCTGCTGTACTGAGGCTACTTACCTTAGTGTTGATCAACGTTTCTTTCGAAGCAACCCATGTTTCGAAGCGCTTTTCAGCTTCTTCCTGCGTGAGGGCTTCTTTCTTTACACCTTCTAATAAGTGCTTCTTAATCAGAACACCTTTGTAAGAAAGGATGGCGCGACAGGTGTCACTAGGCTGGGCTCCGTTAAAGAGCCATTCTACGGCCTTGTCTACATTTAAATCTATGGTTGCCGGATTGGTATTTGGATTATATAAACCCAAACGCTCAATAAATCTCCCGTCTCTCGGAGCACGTGCATCAGCCACCACAATATGATAGATTGGCTTACCCTTTCTACCATGACGCTGTAATCTAATTTTAACTGGCATTTAACGTTGTTTTAAACGAACCGCAAAGATAATAGAAAAGCCTGAGTGTGCAAATTCTTGCTAGAAATGTTTGCAAAGGTGGGCTTTTGTTCTAGAGGAATTTTGTATTTATTGACGCAAGCCAGGCATTTTACCCATGCCGCCCTTCTGATTCATCTTTTTCATCATGTCGCGCATGTCGCTGAACTGCTTCATAAGCTGGTTTACTTGTGTAGCGGAAGTTCCTGATCCTTTGGCTAAACGATCGCGGCGGTTGCCATTAATCAGAGTAGGATTGGCACGTTCGGCTGGGGTCATCGACTGTATGATGGCTTCAACATGCTTAAAGGCATCGTCACTGATATCAATGTCTTTCAACACCTTACCCATGCCTGGAATCATCCCCATCAAATCCTTCAAATTACCCATCTTTTTGATTTGTCCAATTTGAGAAAGAAAATCATCAAAGTCGAATTGGTTCTTGCTGATTTTTTTATTGATGCGGGCGGCTTCTACTTCATCAATTTGTAATTGTGCCTTTTCTACCAACGACACCACATCTCCCATACCGAGGATGCGGTTGGCCATGCGTTCGGGATAGAACACATCCAAGGCTTGCATTTTTTCACCGGTACTTACAAATTTAATCGGTTTGCCAACCGTATAACTGATGGTAATGGCAGCTCCGCCACGTGCGTCACCATCTAGTTTTGTTAACACTACACCGTCGAAATTCAAACGATCATTAAAAGCTTTGGCCGTATTTACGGCGTCTTGCCCCGTCATGGCATCTACCACAAAGAGGGTTTCCCCGGGTTGGATGCTACGGTGCACGGCTGCAATCTCGTTCATCATTTCCTGGTCCACTGCCAAACGACCAGCGGTGTCCACAATAATTACGTCATAACCTTGAGTGCCAGCCTGCTTGATGCCGTTTTCAGCAATTTGAACTGGATTTTTGTTATTTTCCTCGGTGTAAACGGCAACACCAATTTGCGCTGCAAGTACCTGCAATTGGTTGATGGCGGCGGGACGATAAACGTCACCCGCTATTAACATCACCTTTTTGCCCTGTCCTTTTAAACGTGAGGCCAACTTGCCAGCAAATGTTGTTTTACCAGAACCTTGCAAGCCTGCAATTAAAATTACTGCAGGATTCCCTTTGATATTGATATCTACTGATTGCCCACCCATTAATTGGGTGAGCTCCTCATTCATAATTTTAACTAAAAGTTGTCCTGGAGAAACGCTTTTGATAACGTTTTGACCCAGTGCCTTCTGTTTTACTATATCGGTAAATTCCTTGGCTATTTTATAGTTTACATCAGCATCCAGCAAGGCGCGCCGAATTTCTTTCATGGTTTCCGAAATATTGGTTTCGGTAATGCGGCCTTCTCCCTTGAGGACTTTAAACGCGGATTCTAATCTTTCGGTAAGTTTTTCAAACATCTTGAGGCAATAAGAAGTGCAAAAATAAGGAATTGTTTTCCAACGCCATTCACAAAGGCAAAGGGAATGGGGCAAACAATATAAAAGCCGCTTCTGTTGAAGGAAGCGGCTTAATTGTTAGCTTGGGAGATTAACCCAAATAAGATTTGAGCATTTTACTGCGTGAGGTGTGACGCAACCGCTTGAGGGCTTTGTCTTTGATTTGACGAACCCGCTCTCGGGTGAGATCAAACTTTTCACCGATGTCTTCTAACGACATGCCATGGTCCATGCCAATGCCGAAGTACAATTTAATCACTTCACGCTGACGCTCGGTGAGGGTTGCCAAAGAACGGTCGATTTCATTGGAAAGCGATTCTTGCATCAAAATACCATCGCTTTTGGGGGCATCTTCGTTTATAAGTACATCGAGCAAAGTGTTTTCTTCGCCTTGTACAAATGGGGCATCCATCGAAATGTGGCGGCCACTGATGTTCAAAGTGCTTTCCACTTCGTCGGTTGATACCTCTAACATTTCTGCGAGTTCTTCAACCGACGGGTCGCGCTCATACTGTTGCTCTAGTTTAGAAAAGGCTTTACCGATTTTATTTAAAGATCCTACGCGATTCAAAGGCAAGCGAACGATGCGTGAGTGCTCGGCTAAAGCCTGTAAAATCGACTGGCGGATCCACCAAACTGCGTAAGAGATGAATTTAAAACCACGGGTTTCGTCAAAACGCTTCGCAGCTTTGATGAGGCCAAGGTTACCTTCGTTGATCAAATCACTTAGGGTCAAACCCTGATTTTGATACTGTTTAGCAACAGAAACCACAAAACGCAGGTTAGCTTTGGTTAACTTTTCAAGTGCGCGTTGGTCACCTTCACGTATTTTTTTTGCTAAAATCACTTCCTCTTCAGGTGTAATTAGATCCACCTTGCCAATTTCTTGCAGATACTTTTCGAGTGACTGACTTTCGCGATTGGTGATCGATTTTGTGATTTTTAACTGACGCATACGTTTTTTTAAAGATTGATGGGATTGTTCAGAGAATGATTGGATAGTTCAGCTTAGGGTGTAGTCTTACAAAGGTGCAAAGGTATAAATATTTTTGCGCTATAAAAAGTTCATTTTATTGATAATGAATCAATAACAGAAACCAATATGCTTTTATTTTGTTTAGAAAAGCATTAAGTTAAAAGCATGTCATTAGAAGAAGTTAAAGAAAAACAGTACTACACAGGAAATCAGGCCTTTGCACCAATTCCTTTGCATGTAGGATCAGCCATCATCCGCCCAATTGATAAGGGCAAGCTCAAAGTAACTGCACTTGAAACGGTAGAAAAACAAGCCAATCAGCAAATTTCGATGCTAAAAAAACAGGCTGAGCTCATTATGCAGCAAGTGCGTGATATAGAAATACGGGTACGCATTGCCGAAGAAATTTATGCTTCGGACATTAGCTTTGAGCCAGTGATCGGGAATGACTACCATTTGTACGAGAAAAAATCGGGCGACAGGGTGCTCTCAATGCTATCGCCTGCCGATTGGGGAAAGAAAATGCCTTTCGCTAAATTTGTTGCAAGCGTAAAGCTATTGGGCGACCGCACTTGGGAGATTTTGCAAGTAGGGTCTGGCTTTAACGCTGCCGTTGATGCTGAATCAGAAACTGATTATACGGAAGCTTGAGCCATGCCAGCTAATTTAGCTTCCAAATAAAAAAGCCGATCGTTTATGACGATCGGCTTTTTTATATTTTAATGCTTTGAAATTAAGCTTCTGCAGCTACTTCAGCATTTTCGTTCTTGTAACTGCCAAGGGTTGTCTTTTTCAAGCCTTGGTTCCGGAGCCGCGACCTGGTTTTGTTCTTGGCGGCTTTTCTTTTGATTTTAGTAACGCCCATGGTTTTTTATTTAAGGGTGCAAATATATCATTAACAAACGTGACATCAAATTAATATCCAAGAATTTTTAAAACTTGCTTACTGCTTTGTTCTTCTTGGAAGAGTTGATAGTCGAGGTTATTGTCTTTCGTTTTCCGAATCAGTACATGTCTTGGAGTAGGGATGAGGCAGTGGTGAATGCCACCTGTACCACTCAACGTTTCCTGGTAAGCGCCGGTATGAAAAAAGGCCAAGTACTGTGCTTTCCTGGTTTTGGGCATCCAAGTAGAAGCGTTATTTTGATCTGTTTTGTAAAAATCTAGTCCGTCGCAAGTAATACCACCCAAATTTACACGCTCATATTCTGAATCCCAATTGTTGAGCGGGAGCACAATAAAACGCTGATTCATGGCCCAAACGTCGGGTAACATGGTAATCAAGCTGCCATCTACTATCAACCATTTCTCGCGGTCGTTTTGTTGTTTGCGGCCTAATACTTTGAAGATGATGCCAGAAGCCTCGGCTACGGTATAGCTACCAAATTCAGTGATGATATCGGGCTCAGGCACGTCGTTTTCGTTGCAGATGGTTTTGATACGATTCACAATCTCACCGATCATATATTCGTAGTCGTAGTCGAACTCGAGGGTATTCTTGAACGGCAGGCCGCCACCGATGTCGAGGGCGTGTAAATCTGGACAAATTTTCTTCAGCTTCACATACGTGGTTACCAATTTCTCCAACTCATTCCAAAAGTGTGGTGTGTCGTTGAAGCCTGAGCTTACAAAAAAGTGTAGCAGTTTTAGCTTAAAACGATCGTCATCTTTGATTTTACTTTGGTAGAAGTCTATAATTTCATCTGCCCGAATGCCCAAACGCGAAGTGTAGAAAGGGTAGTCTGGCTTTTCTTCCGCCGATAAACGGATTCCTACGCTGATGGGGATTTCAACTTCATTATCGTAATAATTAAATTCCTCTTTGTTGTCGAGAATAGGAATGATGTTGTGAAAGCCATCGTGAATCAAATCCACAATGTTTTCTTTGTAGCTGTCTTTTTTAAAACCGTTGCATATCACCATGATGTCTTTGGTAATCATGCCTTTCCTTTCAAGGGCTTCGATGATGGGCATGTCAAATGCTGAAGAAGTCTCGAGTTGGATGTCGTTCGAGAGCGCTTCTTCCAAAATATGCTTGAAATGCGAGCTTTTTGTGCAGTAACAATAGGTATATGTTCCTTGATAATTGTGCTTTTTAAAGGCATCGTTAAAAAGCTTTTTCGACTTCTGTATCTTCCTAGAAATTATTGGCAGATAGGTGAAGCGTAGGGGAGTGCCAAAGGTTTCTCCTAGCTCCATCAGGTTGATATCATGGAAATATAACTCATCATCGATGAGTTTCCAGCCTTCCTGGGGGAATCCGACACTTAAGTCGAGGAATTCTGCATAACTTTGCATGGGCCTAATCGCTAAATTTTAGCGCGAAGTTAGGCTATTCAGCCCATTAATGCACGTTTATGTCAGAATTAGTACTTATTGAAGTTAAATCAGAATTAGGAGCGGGTACTAGAGGCGCAAGCCTCGGGGTGGATGCCATCAAAATCGCTGCTCACGACTTCGCTTCGAAGTTTTTCCTCAAAATTGACCGCCTTGAAGTTGCTCACAAAAACGAGTTGTTATACGAGCCAGTACGTACCCCTTTTGCACGTTATGCTGAGGGTATTCATGAAGTGCTTCAAAACGTGGCCAACACGGTTTCTGGTGCTATTAAAGAAGGGAAATACCCCATTGTTTTGGCTGGCGACCACAGCACGGCGGCAGGTACCATTTCAGGCATCAAGATGGCACATCCAAAAAAGCGCTTAGGTGTTATTTGGGTGGATGCGCATGCAGATTTGCACTCACCCTATACGACCCCTTCTGGCAATATGCATGGCATGCCTTTAGCCATGGTAACAGCGGAGGACAATATAGATTGCAAATCGAATGAGCCAGATGAAAAAACAGTAGTACTTTGGAATAAAATAAAGGGGATTGGTGGCATTACACCAAAAGTACAGCCGGAAGACATCGTCTTTGTTGCCGTTAGAGATATAGAGCCGCAAGAGGCTTTCTTAATTAAAAAACACAACATTAAAAATTTCAGTGTGGTGGACGTGCGGAAAAGAGGGGTTGAAAAAGTGGCCTTTGAAGCATTGACTTCTTTAGAAAAATGTGACATCATTTATGTGTCATTCGACGTTGACAGCATGGATCCTAAGGTCAGCATAGGCACCGGCACCCCCGTTCCTAGGGGCATCAACGAACGTGAGGCGGGTAAGTTGCTCCAAAACTTAGTGAGCAGTACTAAGGTAATCTGCTTTGAAATGGTGGAAGTGAATCCAACCCTCGACAAAGAGAATTTGATGGCTGAAAATGCCTTTGAAATACTGGTGAAAGTTTCTAATTCGATATCTAATCAATCTATATTTTAGCACGTATGAGTTTGCACGAAAAATTAATTTCCAATTCAATAAGCACATATGTTACTAATAAATATCGAGTATCCGAATCAAATTTAAATCTTGTTTTTCAAGAAACAAGAAAGGAGTTTGAAGGAGATGTCACCTTGGTGATTTTTGGTCTAAGTAAGTTACTCAAGTTGGCTCCTCCAGCCTTGGGTACTGAGCTTGATGCGGTGCTTTTAGCGATACATTTTGAAGGCGTGCCTCTTGTGCGCTCCACGAATTTGGTGCAGGGCTTTCTAAACATAAATCTGAGCGACGCTTATTGGTTGAGTCGCTTGAAAAACAACAGTTTGGAGCTTCCTAAAACGGGCAAAAAAATCGTGGTGGAGTACTCTTCTCCCAACACTAATAAGCCGTTGCATTTGGGGCACATACGTAACAACCTTTTGGGACATTCGGTTAGTCGAATTCTTGAGGCCGCAGGAGACGAAGTCGGAAAAGTACAAATCATCAACGATCGTGGCATCCACATTTGTAAATCGATGGTAGCTTGGCAGAAGTTTGGTGTCGGAGAAACCCCCGAATCTAGTGGTTTGAAAGGCGACCACTTGGTTGGTAAATACTATGTGGCTTACGACAAGGCTTATCGCGGAGAAGTGGCCGCCCTCATTGCTAAGGGCATGGAGGAGGAGGAGGCCAAGTCCAAGGCGCCCATCTTACAAGAAGCCCAAAACATGCTGCGCCAATGGGAAGCTGGGGAAGCGCAAGTGAAGCAGCTGTGGGAAACCATGAATAATTGGGTTTACGATGGGTTTAATGCTACTTACGAACGTTTGGGGGTGAGTTTCGATAAGAATTATTACGAATCGAATACGTATTTACTTGGCAAAGACAAAGTGCTCGAAGGCTTGCAAAAGGGCATTTTTTACCGGAAAGAGGACGGTTCTGTGTGGGCGGACTTAGCCGATGCGAAGCTTGACCAAAAGGTTGTTTTACGCAGCGACGGAACTTCAGTTTACATGACCCAAGACATTGGTACTGCCATTGAGCGCTATCAGGAATGGCAAATGGACCAAACCATTTATGTGGTTGGCAACGAGCAAGACTATCATTTTAAGGTTCTCTTCCTTATCCTCAATCGATTGGGCTATGATTGGGCCAAGCAGTGCTTTCATTTATCCTACGGCATGGTTGATTTGCCAAGTGGAAAAATGAAATCGCGGGAGGGCACGGTGGTAGATGCCGATGATTTGATTGCAGAAGTGATTGCGGGTGCGCGTGAAAAGACGTTGGAATTGGGAAAATTGGCCTCGGGTACAGAAGAAGATGCGGAAGCACTCTTCTCTCAAATTGGACTAGGGGCCCTCAAATACTTCATTCTTAAGGTCGATCCGCAGAAAAGGATGTTGTTTAATCCAGTAGAATCGATTGATTTGAATGGTAATACGGGCCCTTTTATTCAATATAGCCACGCACGGATTCGCTCAATTTTACGCAAGGCGGAAGGCTTAAATTTGTCTTTCACCGAAGATTGGCAGCAACCCGAGCAACTGAAACCAAGCGAACGGGAGCTGATTAGCCAATTGGTGGGTTATGCTGCCGTAGTAATGGAGGCTCGCGAAAAATTGAGTCCAGCTATAATCTGTCAATACGCTTACGATTTGGCTACAACTTTCAACCGTTTTTACCACGAATGTCATATTTTGAATGAGGAAAAGGTCGAAATCAAGTTGTTTCGCTTGAACTTAGCGAGTTTGACAGCCAATGCGTTAAAACGTGCTTTGTTTTTGATAGGTGTTGAAGCGCCTGAGCGCATGTGAGTACTTGATTTGAAAGTTTAAATTCCGATTACGGTCGGATGTTTATTCAACTTTTGCGTCTTTTAATTCCATAACCCAGGCGGTCGCATTTTGAGCAGCGGTCAAAATGTCTTGCGGTTGTGTAACTACCGTCCACATATTTTTATGGTTGACAGACGTAAACTTTTCTTGTTCGCAAACAGCCAGCTGTGCTAAAAGTGGGTCGTAAAAACCATCTTGATTGAAGATAATGATGGGGTGGGGAAACAAGCCTAGTCGCTTCCAAGTAATGGCTTCCAACAGCTCTTCTAGCGTTCCAGAACCACCAGGAAGCGCGATTAGAGCGTCTGTGCCTTCTAAAAAGCGTTTTTTACGCTCATGCATATCGGCTACAAAATGGAAATTCTTGACTTGCTTGTGTGCCCATTCTACTTCTTTCATGAAATTGGGCATAATCCCCGTGATTTCGCCACCGAATTCCAGCATTTTATCTGCCAATCGTCCCATTAATCCAGTTCCGCCACCTCCATAAACCACTTGAACATTATTTTCTACGAGGTTTTTCGCCAAAACGTCAACGGCTAGTAAGTACTTCTCTGGCGTTAAGGCGGAGGAGGCACAGTAAACACAGACTTGACGAATACTTCTAGTCATTTTAGATGTACTTTGGGAAACTGCTCGGATCGGTTTCGCTCATGATGTCGTATACGGTTTCCACCACATCTTCAACACTTGGCTTGCTGAAATAGTCACCATCGGTGCCGTAGGCTGGTCGGTGAGCTTTGGCTGTGAGAGTACGGCCTGGACTATCTAACCAGAAATAAGCACCTTGCTCTTCCATCAAATGCTGAAATATAAAGGCAGAGGCCCCGCCCGGAGCGTCTTCATCTAAAATAAGAAAACGATTGGTTTTCTTCACAGACTTTATCAAGTCATGCTCGAGGTCAAATGGAAGTAATGTCTGAACATCAATGATTTCTGCGCTGATTCCTGTTTCAGCCAATTGCTTCGCTGCATCCAAGGCAACACGGCAACATGAGCCGTAGGTAATGATGGTGATGTCATCGCCTTCACGCAAAGTTTCTGGCTTACCGAGCGGCACCGTAAACGTCTCAAAATTGTCGGGCAGGGTTTCTTTTAAACGGTAGCCATTCAAGCACTCAATAACAAGGGCCGGCTCATCGCTTTTGAGCAAGAGGTTGTAAAAGCCCGCCGCCTGAACCATGTTGCGCGGCACTAACAAATGCATGCCACGAATACTGTTGAGGATCATGCCAATGGGTGATCCTGAATGCCAGATGCCCTCAAGGCGGTGTCCCCTGGTGCGTATGATTAATGGTGCCTTTTGACCACCTTTGGTTCGATATTGCAGAGTAGCAATGTCGTCACTCATGATTTGAATGGCGTAAAGCAGGTAGTCTAGGTACTGAATTTCAACCAAAGGGCGTAAACCACGCATGGCTGCACCCAAACCTTGGCCAACAATGGTCATTTCACGGATGCCGGTGTCAGAAATTCGAATTTCCCCGTGTTTCTCTTGCATGCCTGAGAAGCCCTGATTTACGTCGCCAATCTTACCTACGTCCTCTCCAATGGCAAAAAAGCGAGGCTCGCGTAAGAACATGCTGTCGAAAGCTTTGTTGAGAACTTCATAACCATTGAGCACGGCACTTTGCTCTGTAAATACGGGTGGAATTGCGTTCTGATTCAAAGCCGCAGTGACGGATCTGCTGTGGAGATAACTGCTGTATAGCTCTTCGTGTTTTTTATTGAGGTTGTTTTTGAAACTGCGAAGATCTTCTAGAGCATCGATGCTTTCCTGACGACAAATCCTCAAGGTGCGCCGAATGGCACCCATGATGTCCTTGCGGTCGGGCTCAATAGCATTTGCCAATTCATTTCTAACTGCGCCAACGAAACTTGCATTGGCTGAAGCTGCAACTACGGCATCTAACAATCCCAAGGCATCGTTAAGTTCTACATCAATATCGGCCCTGAAGGCTTGGTAAGCAGCTTTTTGCTCTGTTTTAACGTAAGTAGCGGCTTCTTTTTCGATAGCTTCAAGCTCAGTTTCTAAGCCAATACCTTGTGCGAGCATCCAGCTGCGCATCTGAACCAAACAATCGTGCTCCCGTTCCCAAGCCAAGCGTTTTGCTGACTTGTATCGCTCATGCGAGCCCGATGTAGAATGGCCTTGTGGCTGAGTTAATTCCGTAATGTGGAAAATAGCCGGCATATGCGTGCTGCGCATTTCTTCAATCGCCGTAAGATAAGTTTCACAAAGGGTAGGATAGTCCCAACCTTTCACGGTGTAAATCCGGAAACCGTTGCCGTTTTCATTGGTGGCAAAACCGCTGAGGATATCGCTCAGATTTTCTTTTGTAGTTTGATATTTGGCAGGTACAGAAATGCCATACTGGTCGTCCCAGATGTTTACCGCCAGCGGAACTTGCAAAACGCCCGCCGCATTAACGGTTTCCCAAAAATGGCCTTCCGAGGTAGAGGCATTGCCAATGGTTACAAAACTGACTTCTTGTCCTTGCTTGCTGAAATTGGTAAATTCGTGTAAGTCAGGGTTGTTGCGGTACAATTTGGAGGCGAAGGCAATACCCAAGGCTCTGCCCATTTGACCAGCTGTAGGGGAGATGTCGGAGGTGGAATGAGGCTCCGCAGTAAGGTCTTTCCAATTTCCTTGGTCATCTAAAAAACGACTGGCAAAGTGACCATTCATGAGCCTGCCTGCAGAAGCGGGTTCAGCCTCCAGAGATACGTGTGCATATAATTGCGCGAAAAATTTACGCACATCGCTCATGCCTGTAGCAAACATAAAAGTTTGGTCGCGGTAGTAACCCGAACGGATGTCACCATTCTTAAAAGCCTTGGCCATAGCCAATTGAGCCACTTCTTTACCGTCGCCAAAAATGCCGAATTTTGCTTTTCCTGTTAAGACTTCTTTGCGACCTAATAAGCTGGCTTGGCGGCTTTCACAAGCAATGCGATAATCTTGTAATACTTCATTTTTGAAGTCTTCAAAGGTTACTGGACTGTTTTCTGGCTTGGTATTGGCTATAGACTTCGACATGAGCGCGTAATTTTAAGAATCACAAAGATAAGGAAAACGCGCTAAAGGTGGTTTAGCTCGCTTTGAATCGCTTTTTGAACGTTTTCATCAAATTTTAACTTCTTACCTTATTAAACTTTTGTACTTTTGGAATACTCAAACTATTTTTAATCTGAATAAAATATGAAAAAGCTATTTGCAATCCTTTCTTTTGTTGCCATTTCTGGCACTGTATTGGCACAAACCGCTACACCTCCAGCCGATAATAAAAACAAAGCTGACTTTAAGTTCGAAAAAGAAATTCATGATTTTGGAACCGTTGTTGAAGGTGAAATGGCCACACACGAATTTACATTTACAAATACAGGTAAAGAGCCATTGATTATTTCTAATGTGGCTGCATCTTGTGGTTGTACTACACCAAGTTGGACGCGTGAGCCAGTTAAGCCAGGAGAAAAAGGGTCCATCAAAGCCGTTTATAATTCAGCCAACAGGCCGGGTCCGTTTACTAAGCAAGTAACTATTACCAGCAATGCCAAAACAGCGACTAAGGTCCTTACTATTAAAGGTGTTGTAGACCGTCTACCAAGTGGTGTTCCAGAAAACAAAAACAGCAGCGCAAGTCCGGTTACAAAACCATAATTACGCTACAATGTTATCTAACCCGTGTATCTTTGCACGGGTTTTTTTGTTTAATAAATATGCCAGTAATTTCTAAAAGAGGAGAGGCGATGCCCTCTTCACCAATTCGTAAGCTCGTTCCTTTTGCTGAAGAAGCATCTTCAAGGGGGGTAATGATTTATCATTTGAATATCGGTCAGCCTGACATTGAAACGGCCCCTGAATTCCTAGAAGCGATGCATAATTTTGAAGGAAAAGTGCTTGAGTATTCGCATTCTGCAGGATTTGAATCTTACCGAAGAAGGTATTCTGAACGCTTTCAAGAGCGTGGGTTACCCATTGGCCATAACGACATTATCATCACCACAGGCGGCTCAGAAGCCATAGTTTTTGGCATGATGAGCTGTTTAAATCCGGGCGATGAAGTGATTATACCTGAGCCTTTTTATGCCAATTACAATGGTTTTGCCCAGATGGCTGGCGTAAAAGTGGTGCCAATTACAACGTATATTGATGATAGTTTTGCTTTGCCATCCGTTAGTGAGTTTGAAAAACTCATTAATGCAAAGACCAAAGCAATAGTGATTTGCAATCCAAATAATCCTACCGGCACACTTTACACCGATGAAGAGCTCAATCAGTTGCGCGAATTGGTGATTAAACACGATTTGTATTTGTTTGCAGATGAAGTATATCGTGTTTTCGTTTATGGTGAAAAAGAGCACACCTCTATTTTAGGTCTAGAAGGCTTAGAAAATCACGCCATAGTAGTAGAAAGCGTTTCAAAAATTTACAGTGCTTGCGGTGCTAGGATTGGAGCTTTGGTTACCCGTAATAAAGCGGTTATCGCAACGGCAATGAAGTTCGCTCAAGCGCGTTTGAGTCCACCTACATTAGAGCAGATTGGTGCCATGGCGGCTTTAGAAACACCGCAAACTTATTTTGATGAAGTGCGAGAGGAGTATATCAGTCGCCGCGATTTGGTGGTTAGTACACTTCGTGAAATGCCGGGTGTGGTTTGTCCAACTCCTGGCGGTGCCTTTTACTGTGTGGTGCGACTCCCCATTGACGATAGTGACTTGTTTTGCCAATGGATGTTAGAATCGTTTGAATACGATAAGCAAACGGTGATGATGGCTCCTGCCACTGGCTTTTATGCCACTCCAGGATATGGCAAAAACGAAGTTCGTATTGCCTACGTTCTCAAAAAAGAATACCTCGAAAAAGCCATGATTTGCTTGGCAAAAGGCTTAGAAGCGTATCCGGGAAGAAGCATTTAAAAAAATGAAAATGATAAAAGCCTACTGCTATTCGCAGTAGGCTTTTTTTTTGTCATGTATCTATCCAATTATACGGATTGCTTTAGCCGCAATTGAATTCAATTTGCTACATTGCCTATTCACTTAGTAATAAATTTTGCGCGTTAATTGTAAAATACAAATATGATTGTACCCATTCCAGATTTTGAGGCGTATCAACTAGCACATTCAAAGAGTTTAGCTGATCCAACCGGGTTTTGGGCAGAAATAGCCGAAAATTTTATATGGAATCGACGTTGGGACACCGTTTTGTCTGGTGACTTTGCCAAAGCAGAAACAAAATGGTTCGACGGCGCCACGTTAAACATCACCGAAAACTGTCTAGATAGACATTTAGAGACCCGTGGTAATAAGTTAGCCATGATCTGGGAGCCAAACGACCCCAAAGAGCGCTTTGTTCGGTATACATTTAGGGAGCTGCATGAACAGGTGTCGAAATTTGGCAATGTATTGCGGCAACAAGGTGTTGGCAAAGGAGATAGGGTGTGCATCTATATGCCCATGATTCCTGAATTGTTGGTAGCTGTATTAGCGTGTGCCCGCATAGGGGCCATTCACTCCGTTGTGTTTGGCGGTTTTGCTGCACATAGCATAGCTGAACGCATCAACGATTCGGCTTGCAAATTGGTAGTTACTGCCGATGCTATGTACAGAGGCGCCAAGCAAATACCCTGCAAAGCTGTTATTGATGATGCTTTGTTAAGCTGCCCATCGGTTGAAAAGGTGATTGTATATGAACGTGCTGAATGGCCGGTTTATATGCAAGAAGGCCGTGATTTTTGGTGGCATGATGTCATGGAGAAGGCAGCTAGTACTTGCATTCCCGAAGTCATGGCTGCTGAAGACATGCTTTTTATATTATACACTTCTGGTTCTACAGGAAAGCCCAAAGGCGTAGTGCATACTTGTGGTGGGTATATGGTTTATACCGCCTACAGTTTTGCCAATGTGTTTCAGTCTAAGGAAAGTGATGTTTACTGGTGTACAGCTGATATTGGCTGGATAACAGGCCACAGTTATCTTGTATATGGTCCTTTGCTAAATGGCACTACTACTTTGATGTTCGAAGGAGTGCCTACCTATCCTGATCCAGGGCGTTTTTGGCAGGTTTGTGATAAACATGCTGTGACTATATTTTACACAGCGCCTACAGCCATTCGCTCTTTGATGGCTGCAGGAGAAGATCACGTGCTGTCGTACAGCCTCGATAAATTACGAATACTGGGATCGGTAGGTGAACCTATCAATGAAGAGGCATGGCATTGGTACAATATTCACGTAGGAAAAGAGCGTTGTCCGCTTACTGACACCTGGTGGCAAACCGAAACCGGCGGTATCATGATTGGTGCTTTGGCTGGTGTTTCTCCCTTAAAGCCAAGTTTTGCAGGCTATCCCTTGCCTGGAATACATCCTGTTTTGTTGAATCAGGTAGGAGAGGAGATCCACGAAAATGAACAGGAAGGCTATTTAGCTATCAAGGCACCTTGGCCATCGATGATCAGAACTACTTATGGGGACCATGAAAGGTGTCGTTTAACCTATTTTGAAACCTACAAAGGCTATTATTTTACGGGAGATGGTGCAAAAAGAGATGCTGATGGCATGTATAAAATAATCGGACGGATTGACGATGTGATCAACGTATCAGGCCACCGTTTTGGCACGGCTGAAATCGAAAATGCCATCAACCAAAACAAGCGCATTGCTGAATCGGCCGTGGTAGGTTACCCGCATGACATTAAAGGCCAAGGGATTTATGCCTTTGTAGTGTGTAAAGACAGTGTTTTTGATTCAGTTAATTTGCGCGGAGAGATCAACGAAACTGTAACCGCGCAAATAGGAAAGTTTGCCAAGCCAGATAAAATCCAAATTGTGAGCGCATTGCCAAAAACACGTTCGGGTAAAATCATGCGCCGTATCCTGAGAAAAGTGGCGGAAGGAGATGTTAGCAATTTGGGTGATACCAGCACCTTACTCGACCCATTGGTAGTTGAGGAAATCGTGGCAGGCAAAATTTAAATAAACATGCGTAGCTCGGGAATTATCCCAAACTACGCATTCCAAATAGTATTGCTAATAGCACAACAATTTGGGTACCAAAGATTAAGAACCCGCTAAATACTGCTTTTGGTCCCATCTTAACCATTTGTTTTAAATTCATACTGAGACCTATACCACTCATGGCCAAAAGGAGGAAGTAATTGCCCATTTTCTCTAGTCCTTTGGTGTAAACAACTGGAAAAAAACCACTTGAGGTAATGATTGCAGCAATGATGAATCCCCAAAAGTAATTCGGGATAATATTGATGTCCATTTTAGCACCAGTTGTGTTTTTATTCATGATATAGCTTATAAAAAGAATTACAGGGCCCAGCATCAGGATTCTTCCCATTTTGATTAGCAAAGCGAGGGCCCCAGTTTCAGGAGAAATACTGTAACCGGCAGCTACCACATGCCCTACGGATTGCAGAATGGCCCCTGAAAAGAGGGCACTTTCACTTGTAGAAAGACTAAATGTGGCTGATATAGCTGGAAAAAGGAAGATCCCGATGGTGCCGAGTAGATTTACAATCGTCACTGCCAAGCCAATTTCTGTAACTGTTGCCTTCAATGCCGGTGCAGTGGCTGCAATGGCGCTGTTTCCGCATATGCTGCTGCCAGCTCCCAAAAGCCAACGCATTGAAATGCTCATTTTTCTGCAATACCATTGAGAACTAAATAAGGTGAGGGCTACCATAAACACAATTACAAGGAGGTAGAGGGGGGAAAGCTGCTGTAGTAATCTTACATTTAGCCCAAAACCCAATAAAACAGTTGCTAGTGCTAGCAAATGTTTTTCGGCGTACTTAAAAACTTCAATCCTACTTTCCTGCCAAAAAAACAGGTTCCCCGCCAACATTGCGAGCACTAAGGCAATAGTAATGCTACCTGGCCCTGGTATATAAGAAGATAGCAAGGTCGCTAGTGCGGCAGTGCCTATCAAAATGAGCCAACCGAAGCTGTTTTTTGGGATTTGGAACATGTTTATAAATATGTGGAACTTCTTAGCTTCTAATTTGTGACCTAAGTCACATGCAAAAGTAAAGGCGTTTAAAATATATTTGTAATAACCTTTGGATTATATGGCGTGGTGGTCTATTATTGGAGTTCCTAACCTGTTGAATGAACTTAATAGTTCGATGGCTATATGCCAGTAAAGAGTGCGTTGGTTTTTACTGACGCACTTTTTTATTTAAAATGCACGCCGTGGTCTTTCAATTCCAGCATGATTGGCTCATAGAGCGCTTTATCAGTAGGAATTAGAACTCCTTTCAAGTTTATTTTGTCTTCTAGAAACAACCTTACCGAGATCGCTAATGGCAAGCCAACGGTTTTAGCCATTGCTGTGTAAGTTTCGTTTTCACCTGCTAGAAGCAAGGTGGAAGTTTCGGTTTTTGTTTCACCGTTTAGTTCGTAAACCAAGCGATGGTGCATTACAACTAAATCGCGGTCGCCTTGCGCTAGTTGCCACTTTCTTTCGAGCATTTCGAGGAGTAAATCAGCAGGACTGCCGTTATTTCTTTGAAAGCAGAGGTTACTGAAAAAGTCTAGATAGTCGAATTGCACCATGGTCGTGGCAATCTGGGTTTCATCGAGATTCATACGTTCCCGAAGAAGACGTTCAAAGCCTATTCTAACGGTTGGACTGTCGTCAGGCGGCAAAAACATATTTAGAAAATCCCTGTAATTAAGTTGATGGCAATTTTTTAGCTGCAATTGATCGTTGGTCAATCCCAAAAAGACTAAAATGGCCCAACCTTGGCAAAAGTCAGGGTACCGAAACGTTGCTCTTAAAATAGTGTGGGCCGATTTTAACGCGTAAAAATCCTTATATGGCAATGAATCCCGGTTTGCATAGGCATCTAAAGGTCCAAAACCAGGGACGTCAACACTTTCAAACTCTCTGAAAATGCGGTTGTAGGGTTTGAAACGAATGTAGTTATTAGCCAAATAACGTGCTGGACCTGGCTGAGCAGCCATTACCACATTGCGCGGGTTCCACGAAAACTTGTAGTGCCAGGGATTGGTATCGCAATCACGGGCAACCAAACCGCCTGTATAAGAATATAGGGCCTTAATTACTCCGCCTTTCGCCCGAATACCATCGATTAACTCCATGGTGCTCATGTGGTCGATGCCCGGATCGCAGCCTATTTCATTCAAAAACAACAATCCCTTGGCCACGACTGCTTGATTCATGGATTTCATGGCATCAGAAACGTAGGAGGCGGTGAACATGGATCTACCAAGCTCCAGGCACAATTCTGCCACATGAATGTGCATGTCTGCTGGCATCAAAGAGACCACCACATCGGCGGCTGCTACTTCCACGCGAAGCTGGGTGGCATCTTTTAGGTCAAGTCCGATAGCGCGTGCTGCCGCACTGTTCCCCGCTTTTTGTTGTGCTGCGCTTTTATGCAAATCGGCAATAGTAACCTGCCAGTCTTTTTTTGCAGCGTGGTTTAAAAGGTATTCAATGAGATAAATGGAAGAGCGACCTGCGCCTAGGACAAGAATTTTTTTCAAAACCACCGGGTTTAAAGGTTGTTTGTTATATTTTGGACAATATTAGTGAGTATTCGTGGTAATCAGGTGTACGAAAAAGCGGAAAACATGAAAGAAATTAGCAAGAATTGTCAAATATATGAATACGAAAACAGTGAATTGCTTGATCCAGAGGTGCAATTGCTGTTAGACGGAGCACTCGAGGCCACCAAGCGATCTTACGCTCCTTATTCAGATTTTCATGTAGGTGCTGCCATCCAACTTGCCAATGGTGAGTTAGTGTTAGGCTGTAATCAGGAAAATGCAGCATTTCCGAGTGGTTTGTGCGCAGAAAGGGTGGCTTTTTTTTCAGCTGGGGTCCAGTTCCCTGGTATGGCGATTGAGGCATTAGCCATTACCATCCGCTCCAATTCTAAATCGGATGAACATCCTGCCGCTCCGTGTGGTGGCTGTTTGCAGGTGATGCGGGATGTGGAACAGCGTCAAGGCAGTCCCATTCGGATTTACTTGAAAGGTGCAGGCGCTACAGTGTATGAAGCGGCAAGTGTGGCTACTTTTCTGCCATTCGGCTTCGCTTTAGTTGCCAAATAATTAAAGTTCGAAGCTTCGCAGGGCGTTGTAGAGCAACTCAGTTGGCAGTCCCATCACATTGGTATAAGAGCCTTCAATGCGAGCAATTGCGATGTTACCTATCCATTCTTGGATACCGTAAGCTCCTGCTTTGTCATATGGCTTGTATTTTTCAATGTAATATTGAATTTCTTCATCGGTTAAGTGATTAAAAAGAACCGTTGTGCTGCTACTAAAGGTAAGCATGTCGTTGGTCGTGCGAAGACAAATGCCAGTGATAACGGTTTGCAATTTACCAGACTGTTTGCGTAAAAGCACGGCGGCTTCAGCAGCATTTTCTGGTTTCCCCATTACTTCTCCCTCTAAAATAACTACAGTATCAGCTGTTAACAGTAGTTCTTCATCGGTAATGTGGTACGCTTGCGCTTTTTTTCCAGCAAGATACTCAGCCACTTTTTCTGCAGCTAAATCTTCAGGATAGCACTCTTCCACCTCTTGCAAACGAACTGTAAAGTCCACGTCCAGCTCCTTGAGCAAAGCGTGGCGGCGAGGAGAACCAGAAGCGAGAATGAGTTTGAAAGGAAGGTCGAGCATTATAAATACTTGAGTTCGAGGTAGAAAAATGCCATTGAGCCAATCCCGCCGAGCATAAACCATTTCATAAGCCGAGCAACACCCGCAAAATCTCCCAGCTGTTTCGATTTGATAAGACTAGTTAGTGCTAAAGTCCCAGGTAATAGCACAGCAATTAAAATGTAGGTTGCAGTGTACCAGCTTTGCGCTTGAAGTTGCATCCCTAAAAAGAGCATCAACATCAATAAAGTCACCAACTGAAGGATAACCGCAAGTCGGCGTGTAAAGGGAATGCCGTATTTTATGGGCAGGGTTTTGTAGCCCGCTGCCCGGTCGCCTACTGTATCTTGGATAGCCTTGACCAATTCACGCACCAAGGTGGATAAATAGGCGAAAATAGCGTACGAGAGTCCTGCGTAAAGCAAATAGCGTGCTGACGCAGCGGCTTCCCGGTATAAAACGCTAATGGCGATGTATTCGTAGAGAAGCGGTATAAAGACTAAAATGGCTAAAAAGGAAGCTACTACCAGGTGCCCAAGTAGTGCAACGCCTTTCCAACTCTCGGCATATTTCCAAAGTAAAAAAGTTACAAGGATGTGGATGATGGCCAAGTTAAGCAAGCCAGCCTGCCAACCGACAAAGGCACCTAAAGCAATACCGCTCACGCTCAAAACGCCATACCAATTCAGGGCTTTTTCGGGCGATTGGAGTACTTTATGGGGTTTGTTGATTAAATCTGCGGCTTGATCATAATAATCGTTGATCAGGTACCCGCCAGCCGCCACAAGCAGACAGGATAGCACCAATCCTGCAAAACTCCAATGGTTTAGTAGCAGGTGAAGTTCATGGCTATTAATGATTGGCGTCATCAAAAAATATCGAATACTTATCATTAAGTAGGCCATCATTACCAAATTAGGCCATCGCAGGTGTTTCAGCATGTGATTAGGCACTTAGAGCATTACTTATAAACCATTTTCCTTGCATTTGCAGTACTTCACGCAACAGCATGCGTACGCAACCTTTTCCTCCGTCGATGGGTACGATATAATGGGCGATGGCTTTAATTTCTGGGACGGCATCTTGAGGACAAACGGCGATTCCTGCCATTTGCATAGGGGCAAAGTCAGGTAAATCGTCTCCCATATACAATAGCTCTTCTTTCTTAATATCGTATTTATGCATAAGTTTATGTAGTAAGCTTAGTTTATTATCAATACCTATGTGTACTTCTAATAAACCAAGTCGCTTCAGTCTCACCGCCACCCCTTCAGATTTTCCGCCACTTATTACCCAAACTGGGAAGCCAACTTTAGCTGCATGACTGAGTGCAAAGCCATCTTTGGTATTCATAATTCGATGTTCTTCGCCGCTGTTGGTGACTACGATGGAACCGTCAGTTAAAACGCCATCTACATCTAACACAACCACCTTTATTTGCGGAAAACGAGCTTTAATGGAGGACATAGGATTGATTTGATGCGAAAATACAGATAAGCGAGCAGATGACCTTAGTTGCTTTGAAAAATGCTGCTAGGTAGAAAAGTGAGATGGTGAAAAAAAATTGTCACGAGGTGTCCAACCTACTAACGAGTTTTGAAACATGATAAAATCACAAGCTGAACTTATTCGTTTAAATTTGTAACATGTCAACGCCTACCCAAATCCATTGTCCAAGTTGTGGCACCACTATCGATGTACAAGATATTCTAGCCCATCAATTAGAAGATGAAATCAAACTTAAGTATGAGCGCGAGTCGCAAGCCGAAAAACAGCGTATTCAAGAGCGAGAAAGGATTTTGCGGGAGTCTTTGGCTGACTTTGAAGAGAAGAAAAAGCGCGAAAACGAATTGTTTCAAGAACGATTAGAAAAGCAACTTAAAGAAAAACAGGCCGAAGCAGAGCTCAGAATCAAGGCGCGTTTGCTTGAGGAGCAGTCGGAGCAGTTCAATGCAATGCAGCAAGAACTTAACGAGAAATCGGAGCAACTCAAAGAATTAAACCGCAGTAAAGCTGAAATTGCTCGGCTGGTGCGGGAGCGGGACGGATTGAAGGAAGCCGCTATGGCGGAAGCACAGTTGCAACTTAATCAAACACTTACGGCTGAAAAAGACAAAATACGCAAGTCAGAGGAGGAAAAAAATGAGCTCCGAATTCGAGAGTTGCAAAAAAAGCTCGAAGACCAAATGAAGCTCACCGAGGAAATGCGTCGCAAACAGGAGCAGGGCTCCATGCAAATGCAAGGAGAGGTGCAAGAATTGGCCATTGAAGAGTGGCTTATGAGCCATTTTCCGCTCGATACCATCGATGAAGTTAAAAAAGGGGCGCGTGGAGGCGACTGTATACAAGTAGTGCATACCCGTAACAAGCAAAATTGCGGTCGCATCTATTACGAGAGCAAGCGAACAAAAGACTTCCACTCGGGCTGGATCGAAAAATTTAAAGCCGATATGCGTGAAAAAGAGGCCGATATTGGGGTTTTGGTTACGGAGGCAATGCCGCAGCACATGGATCGCGTGGGACAAATAGATGGTGTTTGGATATGTACTTACGAGGAGTTTAAAGGGCTTGCAGCGGTTTTAAGAGAAACGGTCATTCAAGTGAGCACAGCTTTGAGTTCACAAGAAAATAAAGGCGATAAAATGGTGATGCTCTATGATTACTTGAGCAGCACGACCTTTAGAATGCAGGTTGAAGCCATTGTAGAAGGCTTTTCCTCGATGAAAACTGCCCTCGAAAGTGAAAAAAGAAGTATGCAACGCATTTGGAAAGAGCGAGAAAAGCAAATTGATAAGGTAGTGACAAACACCATTGATATGTATGGGTCTATCAAAGGCATTGGTGGTAGTGCTATTCAATCAGTTAATGCCTTGGAACTGCCTGAAGCTGGCTTTGAAGAAGAAGAAGAAGCGTAATTGAATTGCGGCACATTGTCGTGATTTTTTACGATTTTCGCTTTATTAAATATTTTTTATGCTCGACAAACATGGTATCGCAAAACGTATTGCACGTGAGTTAGAAGATGGCTTTTATGTCAACCTCGGTATTGGTATCCCTACTTTGGTGGCCAATTATATTCCAGAGGGTGTTGAAGTAGTGCTGCAATCTGAAAACGGTTTGTTAGGCATGGGACCTTTTCCGTTAGAAGGGGATGAAGATGCTGATTTGATCAATGCAGGTAAACAAACCATCACTACCTTGTCGGGATCGAGTTTTTTTGATTCGGCCATGAGTTTTGGGATGATTCGTGCTGGTAAAGTTGATCTGACGGTGTTGGGCGCCATGGAAGTAAGTGACACCGGGGACATCGCGAATTGGAAAATTCCGGGTAAAATGGTTAAGGGCATGGGAGGCGCCATGGATTTGGTAGCCAGTGCTAAAAATATTATTGTCGCCATGCAGCATGTAAACAAGGCCGGTGAATCGAAGTTATTGCCGAGTTGTAGTTTGCCCATCACAGGTCTTAACTGCGTGAAAAAAGTAGTTACCGAACTTGGTTTTTTTGAAATAGATGCGCGTGGTTTTGTATTGAGAGAGCGTGCGCCGGGAGTGAGTGTAGCTGAAATCATAAGTAAAACGGCAGGGCGATTGGTAGTGGAAGGTGAAATTCCTGAAATGGTAATTTAGTTTTGGTTAAATCTGATTTTACCCTTCGCCTCACCACAGCAGCAGATATGCCTGCCGTGCATGCCCTCATTAACGAATTGGCAATCTATGAGCGTGCTGAGCATGAATTTGTACTAACTGTGGAGCAGCTAACCGCAGATGGCTTTGGTCCGGAGCCTGTTTTTGAATGTTTGGTGGTCGATCATGTGGAAAATGGTATCGTTGGGATGGCCTTGTATTATACTAAATACTCGACTTGGAAAGGCGCCTGTATGTATTTAGAAGATTTAATTGTGACAGAAGCTTACAGAGGCTTCGGACTCGGCCAACAACTCCTGGAGCGATTGATGGTTATTGCCCGCGATAGAAAGGCAGGTCGCTTAGAATGGCAAGTGCTCGATTGGAATGATTCAGCCATAGCTTTTTATCGGAAAATGGGAGCGGAACTAGATGAAGAATGGATTAATTGTAAGTTTACTTTTAAGCAACTTCAGGCTTTTCGACCTGAAAAGCGTTAATTTGCGCCAATATCCCTTTTGTGAAAGTTTTTAAATTTGGTGGTGCTTCGGTAAAAGATGCGGCAGGAGTGATTAACCTGTATCGCATTCTTTCCTTATTTACAAATAATTCTATCCTCGTGGTGGTGTCCGCTATGGGTAAAACAACCAATAAACTAGAGCGGGTCGTTCAAGCATGGTACACTGGCCATGCACCCGAAGCGATAGAGCACATTGAAGAGTTACGCTTTTACCACCAAGAATTGATTCGAGGATTGGATTTAAATCAGAATCAGCAAGGTCGGCTTCTAAAAAGTACAGATAAATTTTTCGATGATTTGCTTGGTATGGTTAGTATCGCCTCAAATGCCTACTATAACCAAACTTACGATCAAATTGTAGCGTATGGTGAACTTATCGCTGCGCACATCATTAGTGGCTATTTGAATGCCAAAAACATGCGTAATCGCTGGTTAGATGCACGAGATTACATTGTAACTAATGACACGTTCAGAGATGCCCGTATTAATTGGAGCAAGACTGAAGCTAATATTATCCAACTTGCTACCAATGAGCGGTTAAAGGACGGCATAAATGTTACGCAAGGCTTTATAGGGAGGGTAGATGGAGTATCATTAACAACGACTTTGGGTCGAGAAGGCTCTGATTTTACCGCTTCAATTTTTGCTTATTGTTTAGGAGCTCAAGATGTAACTATTTGGAAAGATGTACCTGGCGTTTTGAACGCCGATCCAAAGCTATTTCCTTTTGCTGAAAAGATAGATGAACTCTCCTATGAAGAAGCTGTTGAAATGACTTATTATGGGGCATCTGTCATCCACCCAAAAACCATCAAACCACTTCAAAATAAAGGTATTAAACTGTATGTTCGCTCTTTTTTGAAGCCAGAATTATCAGGTACGGTTATCCACCAAATTGATGAATGGCGTAGCTTTCCGCCTTGCATCATTGTGAAAAAGAATCAAATGTTGGTTTCATTTGCGTCCCGTGATTTCAGTTTTGTGGCTGAAGAAAGTTTAAGTTTTATTTTCGGGGAATTGTATAAGCTTGGAATTAAGGCGCACATTAGCCAAAATACAGCCATCAGTTTTCGGATTTGTGTGGATGAGGATCCTTTTAAAGTACAGCCATTTATCGATGCGGTATCAAGT
>Ga0335396_10000534_pt1 | contig 52148 bp, 50 predicted proteins | sample FRY02_FD_205743 | JGI IMG/M metagenome (GOLD analysis project Ga0335396, IMG submission 205743) | Freshwater microbial communities from Lake Fryxell liftoff mats and glacier meltwater in Antarctica - FRY-02 (spades assembly) (version 2) | ecosystem: Environmental > Aquatic > Freshwater > Ice >...
CGTCCAGCAAAGACAGAGCGTCCAGAAGTTAAAAAAGTTTATAAGAAAGCAGAACGCCCAGAGCGTCCAGCATTCAAAAAAGAATCAGATACTCGTCCGACTAATCGTCGCGATGCAGTAAAGGCCAGAATTGCGCGCACCGATGATGGTCGCCCAAATTTTGAGCCACGCAAGTATGAAAAGTTTGATCCAACACGTCCAAAGAAAAATAACAGTGTTGCACCAGATACTCGCGCAGCTAATGCACGTGCCGAGCGTCCAGTTCGCGATCGCCGTAATGATTCGCCAGCTTATGCGCGCGATGATTTCAAGCAGCACGCGAAGTCACATTCAAATGCAGCCGTAGATTTCGGCGCAGATGATAATTACATTTCAGCAAATCTAGAAGATGCAAATCTTGTTGATGCAACTCCACTAACTGAAATCACAACAACTTTCGGAGATCTTGGAATTGCCGCACCTCTTGTTAATGCTCTTAGCAAGCAAGGAATTTTGCATCCATTCCCAATTCAGATTGCAACTCTTCCAGATGCACTGGCTGGCCACGATATTTTAGGTCGCGGACAAACTGGTTCAGGAAAGACTCTTGCCTTCGGTTTGGCACTTCTTAATAACTTAAATGGCAAGGCCGCTAAGCCACACAAGCCATTGGCACTTGTTTTAACACCTACTCGCGAACTTGCCCAGCAAATTGATGAAGTTCTAATGCCACTTGCTCGTTCAATTGGTCACGAATCAGTTGTTGTTGCTGGTGGAATGTCATACGCAAAGCAGATCACAGCGATGCGTCGCGGAACTGCAATCTTGGTTGCAACACCTGGTCGTTTGATCGACTTGCTCAATAAGGGTGAAGTTCAACTAGATCAACTACAAATTACTGTTCTTGATGAAGCAGATCAAATGGCAGACATGGGCTTCTTGCCGGTTGTTAAGGAAATTTTGGATCAGGCAAAGCTTGATGGCCAGCGCATGCTCTTCTCGGCAACGCTAGATCGTGGTGTTGATTCATTGGTTCGTCAGTACCTAAAGAATCCAAAGACTCACTCACTACAAAACGATCGCGCATCTGTTACAACAATGGAGCACTACGTATTAGTAATGAATCCATCTGATAAAGATGACATTACAAATCAAGTTGCCGCCCGTAATGGAAAGACAATCTTGTTTGTAAAGACACAGCGCGGCGCAGATCGCTTAGCTGACAAACTTGCCCACGCAGGTGTTCCAGTTGGCGCACTTCACGGTGGAAAATCACAAGCAGTTCGTACACGTACGTTGGCACTTTTTAAGGAGACACCAAACGCAGCACTTGTTGCAACAGATGTTGCTGCACGTGGTATTCACGTAGATGGAATTTCACTTGTTGTGCACGTTGATTTCCCACAAGATCACAAGGATTATTTGCACCGCGCAGGTCGTACGGCGCGTGCAGGTGAGGCCGGAACTGTTGTAACTCTTGCGACTACACGTCAGCAAAAAACTGTTGGTTCACTGATTTCACGTGCCGGCGTTACTGCTAAATACGTTGGAGTTACATCGCTCAGCACTGATTTAATGAAAATTACTGGAGCCCAAGAGCCTTCAGGTGTTCCTTACATCGTGCCAATCGTTGATAAGCCAGCACGCAGTGGTGGCAAGCGTCCTCGACCAAACTCAAGTCAGCGTCGTCGTCGCCCCCATTAATTCCCAGTAAATAGGTACTATGCGCGTTATGACTAACGCGAACCCATTTGCCCAACGCAGTTCACTTGCATACGAGCTGCCTCCATTTGCCGAGATAAAAGTCGAGCATTACTTGCCTGCCTTTTATGAAGGCTGCACCTTGCAATTAGCCGAAGTTCAGGCGATCTTGGATACACCGGGTGCGGCAACTTTCGAGAACACGATTGTTGCTTTGGAAAAATCGGGCCAGGCGTTAATGCGTATCTTGTTAGTCTTTTTTAATAAATCATCAAGTGATACCAGCGATGAATTAGATAAAATTGAAGAAGAGATGGCGCCAAAGCTGGCCGCTCATCAAGATGCGATTAATTTAAATCCGGCGCTGTTTCGGCGGATTAAAGATTTATACGATGCCCGCGAAGTAATTGGTCTTAATAGCGAAGATGCGTGGTTACTAGAGCGCTACTACAAAGATTTAATCCAGGCTGGTGCTCATTTAACCGAGGTTCAACGCGATCGATTAAAAGAGCTCAATGAGGCGCTATCTAAGTTAGAGACTCAATTTAGTAAAAATGTTTTAGCCGATACCAATGACTTAGCTGTTTTGGTTGATACCGTTGAAGAGCTCGATGGCTTAACTGAGAATCAAATCACCGCCGCTGCAATTGCCGCGAAAGAGCGTGGACACGACGGTAAATGGCTAATTGGCATGGTTAATTTCACCGGTAATCCCGTTTTAGATTCACTAACTAATCGCAAACTCCGTGAAAAAATTATGGAGGATTCAAAGCGTAAAGCTAACCGACCAAACGAAAACGATAACAAGGCGATTTTGTTGCAAATGGTTCAACTACGTGCCGAGCGGGCACGTTTGTTTGGTAAAGAAACACATGCCGAACATGTGATTGCCGTTCAAACTGCCGAACATCCAGACAATGTCCATGCGATGCTTCGAAAGATCGCCCCAGCTGCCATGCGAAATGCCCGTGCCGAGGCCGAAGATTTACAGAAATCTGCTGGACATGAAATTCAGAGCTGGGACTGGGATTTTTACACGGAACAAGTTCGGTTAGAAAAATACAACATTGATACGGCAAAGATGCGCCCTTACTTTGAGTTGGAGCGCGTCTTGCGTGACGGCGTTTTCTTTGCCGCAAACAAACTATTTGGAATTACTTTTAAAGAGCGTCCAGATTTAATCACTTATCATCCAGAGGCGCGAGCATTTGAAGTCAACAATGAAGATGGCAGCAAAGTTGGTCTATTTATCGGAGACTTCTACACCCGCGATTCCAAGCGTGGTGGAGCGTGGATGAACAATTTAGTTGATCAAAACTTCCTCTTTAATCAACTTCCGGTCGTCGTTAACAACTTGAATATTCCAAAGCCGCCAGATGGAAAGCCAACGCTGCTTACTTATTCTGAGATCACAACGTTGTTCCATGAATTTGGGCATGCACTGCATGGCTTGTTGTCACAAGTTAAATATCCACGCGTTTCTGGCACCAGCGTGCAACGGGACTTTGTTGAATTTCCATCACAGGTAAATGAGATGTGGATTCTGTGGCCAGAAGTAGTTGAAAACTATGCCCGCCACTTTGAAACTAATGAAAAGCTGCCACAAGAGTGGATCGATAATTTAAACGCTGCTGCTACGTTTAACGAAGGTCATGCAACGACTAGTTACTTAGCTGCCGCTATTTTAGATCTTGCCTGGCATCAATTGAATGTTGAAGAAGCGGCGAAAATTACTGATGTTGAGGCCTTTGAGGCACAAGCTATAAAAGATTATGGATTAGATTTTGATGCTGTTCCTACTCGTTACCGTTCAACCTATTTCAGCCATATCTTTGCTGGCGGATACTCGTCTGGTTATTACGGTTACATTTGGTCTGAAGTTCTAGATGCCGACACCGTTGATTGGTTTAAAGAGAACGGTGGCCTAAAGCGCGAAAACGGTGAACACTTCAAGAATGAACTTCTTGGACGCGGTGGATCGATCGATTCAATGCAGATGTTCCGTAATTTCCGCGGACGCGATTCTAAAATCGAACCGTTGTTAAAGCGAAGAGGTTTGTTGTAAAGATTTAGCCAGCAGAGCCAGATCCGGAAGGACCTGCCTTGCGCTGAACCTGTGGAGCTCCGCCACTGCGTTGGCCGCCACGAATCTTTGATCCAGACTCGGCATGTGCTTGAGTTCCTGGGGCGCCCTTTTTATTTTTCTTTGCTTCAAGAGCGGCGAGCATTCTTGCTTTTACATCTTCGTTTGCATCGGCCATAAGTTAATCCTACTGCACTTATAACTAAGCGCTGCTTTCCTTATATTCACGCAATCGTTCTAAAACTTCTGATTCGCGGTAGCGACGATGGCCACCTAATGTGCGAATTGCTGTTAACTTTCCAGCTTTTGCCCAGCGGGTAACGGTCTTTGGATTAACGTGAAAACGTTGCGCAACCTCTTTTGGAGTTAAGAGAACTTCGGCATCAGGGATGCGGTTCATCAAATCTCCTTAGGTCGTGTCCGAATTGGACCGTATTAGGGTGAAGTATTACGGGGTTTTGGGCGCGAAGCAATACCGCTACGAGGCTTGTTCAAAGGCTTGAACTAAGCGCCAACGCGACATTAACCGTTGATATCCAACGCCGGCCATCATTCCATCGGCGGCGGCAAGACCGGAAACTGAATGCGTAACATCTTCAATCGATGAGTCAGCATCTAAACCAGTTTCGCCAGAGTTTTTCATTGCAACATCCATGTAATTAGCTAAACCGCCGTAATCGAGTTCAACTAATGATTCTGGATGAAACATATCTAGCCATTCCAGCAAATTTTCTAACTCTTGTTCAACTGGTCCATCACCAAATGCATTCAACACTGTTTCGTGAGCTGCTTCGCAACGCTCTTTGGCTAGTGAAATTTTTGTGAGCGCTCGTGAAAATAAACCATTTTCATTTTCACCACGAGTTCGCTCATCGGGTGAAAACAGAATGAACCAACGTGGTGGAATAATCCACGTTTCATTTAAAATATGTGGAACTTTGTCATCGAGTAAATCGACGCCAGCAGTTATGACATCCTCCATCGCTGGCGAAATAAAAAATGGAACAACCGTACTTGGCAATGAATCTTTAAAATTATCTAATGCTGCCCAACAACGAGTTGCCGTTGACCATGGTGATAAATACCTGATTCCATCTTTATCTAAAACATGAACTCCATCGGGGCGACCAGCTGGTGGTTCTGGATGTGCCAGGCGTTCTAGCGCTAACTCTTGTTCACGATTAAAACTAGTTGCATCGTTTTCAAGTGTTTGCCAACGTAAACGATCGGCTGGTTCAAATGCTGAAAGAGGTTCGTAAATACGAAGTGAAGCTACGTAAGGAGTTGCGTTCACGAACGTGGAATGTAATTGCCCTCGGCAAAAGGATCGTCATCATCTTTGCGAGAAGAAGTATCGATTTCGCCGTGAAGCTCTTTAGTTAATCGATCTAGATCCATGTCTTGCCCGTTATATTTCAAATCACGTGCAACTTTGGTTTGCTTTGCTTTTGCGCGGCCGCGACCCATGGGCGACCTCCTTCACTTATTGCTCTGCGTCAGATCCGTACTTTATCGCTCCTGGTAGCTCCCGGCCAAAGTTGAGCGTGGATCGCCCGCTTTTCTAGGCTCAACTACGCCAGCAACCCAAGCTTTCATGCCTCTGGCAGCTAAAGAACGCAGTGTCAGATCGGCAACTGATGGGTCAATGAATGCACTCATTCCAATTCCGCAGTTCCAGGTCCGTTCCATGTCGGCTTGTGGGACGCCGCCCAGCTTGGACATTAACTGCATCTCGATTGGCAGCGACCAAGTTGAACGATCATAGGTGGCCGTTAAATCATCTGGAATTACGCGCGCAGTATTTTCGGCGATTCCCCCACCAGTGATGTGTGAAAAGGCATGCAGATGTTCTGGCATAGATTTAATAAGTGCTAAACAATCGAGTGTATAGATTTCAGTTGGCGTTAAAAAAACTTCACCAGAAGATTTTCCATATTCGTTTACGTGTGCTGCCAAGTTAAGTTTTACTGTTTTAATAATGTGGCGAACAAGTGAAAAACCATTTGCGTGAAAACCACTTGCTGGCATGGCAATGATAAGGTCGCCCGCTTTTACGCGGTGCGCACCCAGTTGCTTGTCGGCGTCAACTACTCCGGTGGCGGCGCCGGCAACGTCGAACTCATCGTCGTCTAGTAATCCTGGGTGTTCGGCGGTTTCACCGCCAATTAGTGCTGTGTTTGCTTTGGTACAACCGCGGGCGATGCCGGCAACAATTTCAGCGATATTTTCTGGAATAACTTTTCCGACGGCGATGTAATCCGTCATAAATAATGGTTCGGCCCCGCACACAACTAAATCATCGACGACCATGGCAACAAGATCTTCGCCAATGGTGTCGTATTTTCCTAAAGCTCGCGCGATCTCAGTTTTGGTACCCACGCCATCAGTTGATGTTGCAAGTAAGGGTTGTTTCATATCTTTTAACTTGCTGGCATCAAATAAACCAGCAAAGCCGCCAATGGATCCCATTACTTCTGGACGAGATGCTTTGGCAATCGAAGCCTTCATTAATTCAACAGCGCGATCTCCAGCATCGATATCCACGCCTGCATCTTTATAAGTGGACATTAGTGACCATGTACTTCCGTAATCTCTAATCGCATTTTTCCTTCAGACATATCGGTTGGGATGCGGATTGGATATTCGCCGGTAAAGCATGCCGAGCAAAGCTTTTCGGCAGGTACGTTAGTTGATTCAATTAAACCTTCAAGTGAGACATAGCCAAGTGAATCCGCACCAATTGAGCGACGAATCTCCTCTAGATCTAAACCACTCGCGATTAATTCAGCACGCGAAGCAAAGTCGATTCCATAAAAACATGGCCACTTAACTGGAGGTGATGAGATACGTACGTGGATTTCCCGGGCTCCGGCCTCGCGCAGCATCCGAACAATCGCCCGCTGGGTATTTCCACGAACAATTGAATCATCGACAACCACGATGCGCTTGCCTTCAATAATCTCGCGCAAAGGATTAAGCTTTAAGCGAATACCTAATTGGCGAATTGTCTGTGAAGGTTGGATAAATGTTCGACCTACGTATGAATTTTTCACTAATCCCATACCAAATGGGATTCCAGATTCTTTGGCGTAACCAATCGCTGCTGGTGTTCCTGACTCTGGAACTGGAATAACTAAATCAGCGTCAACTGGCGCCTCGCGCGCAAGTTGTTGCCCAATAGCAACGCGTGTCTTATGAATTCCACTGCCAGCAATTGTTGTATCTGGTCTGGCTAGGTAAACATATTCAAAGAGACATCCCTTTGGCTGCGCCTGCGCCCAACGTTGTGATCGAACGCCTTCTTTATCAATTGCAACAAATTCACCAGGCTCGATCTCGCGCACAAATGCCGCACCAACAATATCTAGACCAGCAGTCTCTGATGCAACTACCCAGCCTGTCTCTAATTTGCCGAGTACTAGTGGTCGAACTCCATGTCGATCACGCGCGGCATACAAAGTATTTTCATCCATAAAAATAATTGAAAAGGCGCCTTCGAGTAATGGCAGCACCGCAAGCGCGCTAGCTTCTACGTTTTTCTCATCTTGCAACGCAATCAGCGCCGTCATAATTTCAGTATCCGTTGTGGCACCAACAGTGCTGGCCGGAACGCCTTCAAGATTTTGTACTAACTGAGCCAAGTCGCCGGTATTTGTTAAATTACCATTATGGGCTAAAGCCAGCGTTCCGTACTTGGTTGGACGCAACGTTGGCTGAGCATTTACCCACGTGCTTGAACCAGTCGTGCTGTAACGACAGTGGCCAATCGCTAAATTTCCTTTTAATGTAGCTAAATCACCTTCGGTAAAGACTTGTGAAACAAGACCCATATCTTTGTAAACCAAGATTCGCTGGCCATCACTTGTAGCTATTCCAGCTGATTCAGTTCCGCGATGTTGAAGTGCATACAAACCATAAAAAGAAAGTTTTGCTACTTCTTCGCCAGGTGCCCAGACACCAAAGACACCACACGCATCTTGTGGTCCTTTGTCTGCATCTAAAATATTGTGATTGAGTAATCCGTCGGGGCGTCTCATTGTGTGCTCCTTAGCGGTAGGTACTCAGTTAAATCGGCACGGACACCAGATGCTTGAATATCGCCACGGCTCATAGCTTCTTGCCATTGCAATTCACCGGATACTAAGGCTAGCCAAGTTTGTGCATTCATTTCTACAACATTGGGTGGAGTTCCACGTTTATGTGTTGGGCCATCGCCACATTGCACTGCTGCATATGGCGGGATTCGAACTTCAATAGCGCCACCTGGAGCTTTTGCCGTCAACAAAGCCAGGCTTTGCTTAACAGATTCAAGGATTACCGGATCGCGCATCGTTATTAGCCAAACAAATCTGAGAAGGTAGATGTGTGAGCCTTACTTAATTCAGACAACGGGATAATTGACTCATTAATAATAAGTGAATCTCCCCCGGTTGTACCAAGTCTAGAAACTTTGATTTCATTTTTTACGGCTAACGCTTCGAGTTTTGCGTAATCGGATTTATTAATTGCAACAATTACGCGGCCGGGTGTCTCGCTAATTAAAGCGATGCCAGGATTATCTAGCGAAATCGTGGCACCGACTTTATGGCGCAAAACCATTTCAGTTAGGCCGGCCGATAATCCACCTTGGCTTAAATCATGTGCGGCAACAAAGAATGAATTACCTTCCAACAAAACCTCAATTAACCGCATTTCACGGGCTAAATCAGCGACTGGTGATTGGCCCACCCGTTGATTGTGCAAGAAAGCCCACTCACTGCCTGCTACATCTTCGCCAGTTTCACCAAGTAAATACAGTTCAAGATCGCTTTCCGTAAAACTCATGGGTGTTCGTTTGCGGACATCTTGAATTACGCCAAGCACGCCAATTACTGGTGTTGGCAAAATCGCTACCGAACCCGTTTGATTGTAGAAAGAAACGTTTCCGCCAGTTACTGGTAACCCCATCTCGAGGCAGCCATCGGCTAAACCTCGTACTGATTCGGCAAACTGCCACATCACACCTGGATCTTCTGGGGAGCCAAAGTTAAGACAGTTCGTTACCGCCAATGGGCGGGCGCCGGCAGTTGCAATATTGCGAGCGGCTTCAGCTAAAGCTAATTTCGCACCTTGATATGGATTGAGATAAGACCAATTTGCATTTGCATCAGTTGAGATTGCAACGCCTAACTGTGTCTTTTCATCAATTCGAACCATTCCGGAATCATCTGGTTGAGATTGGATTGTGTTTCCCTGAACATATTTATCGTATTGCGAAGTGACCCATGACTTATCAGCCAAGTTTGGTGCACCGGCTAACTTTAATACCGCTGCTTTAATTTCGGCAGCCGTTGTTGGAATTGGAACAATTACTTTTTGATTATTTACTTGGTCAATATATGTAGGTTGTGCCATTGGTCGGTTGTAGACCGGTCCATCGTGAGCAACCGTGCGTGGTGGAACATCCACAATAAGTTCACCGTTCCAGGTAATCTCTAAATGCTTTCCATCTGTAACTTCACCAATTACTGTTACGGTCACATCCCACTTTGCGCAGATCTCTAAGAACCTAGCAATCTTGCTGGGCTCAACGATGGCACACATACGCTCTTGTGACTCTGACATCAAAATCTCTTCTGGCGATAACGATGGATCGCGCAGCGGAACTTTATCTAACTGGACTTTCATGCCACCAGAACCACCTGATGCCAACTCGCTTGTTGCACACGATAAGCCAGCCCCGCCCAGGTCTTGGATACCAACAACTAGATCTTCGGCAAAGATTTCCAGTGAACATTCGATTAGTACTTTTTCAACAAATGGGTCACCTACTTGAACACTTGGCCGTTTAGCTGGACCACTGGCACCAAAGGTTTCAGAGGCTAAAACAGATACGCCGCCGATGCCATCGCCACCAGTCTTTGCCCCAAATAAAACAACTAAATTTCCGGCACCGGCAGCTTTTGCTAACTTAATGTCACTGTGTTTCATAACGCCAACACACAGTGCATTTACTAATGGATTACCGGCATAAGTCTCGTCAAAAGTAATTTCACCACCAATATTTGGTAAACCTAAACAATTTCCATAACCACCAACACCTGCAACTATCCCCGGCAAAACTCGTCGGGTATCTGGTGCATCAGCTGGACCAAATCGAAGTGGATCCATTATCGCAATTGGGCGGGCACCCATTGTTAAAATATCTCGAACGATTCCACCGACGCCAGTAGCAGCGCCTTGGTATGGCTCAATAAAAGATGGATGATTGTGTGATTCGATTTTAAAAGTAACTGCATAACCTTGGCCAACATCTACCACGCCAGCATTTTCGCCTATACCAACTAGCAAAGCATCAGAGTATGGAGCTTTCTCACCAAATTGTTTTAGGTGAACTTTTGATGATTTATACGAGCAGTGCTCCGACCACATCACCGAATACATAGCTAATTCAGAAGATGTGGGGCGGCGGCCAAGAATCTCTTTAATCCGTGCATATTCATCGGGCTTTAGACCTAATTCGGCAAAAGGTTGAACCGTGTCTGGTGTTGATTTGGCAATTACAACTGTATCTAGCGCCATTTACTTCACCATCGCATTCAGGATTGAAGTAAAGAAGCCCAGACCTTGCGCCGTTGGTCCGGTTAACTCGTCAATTGCATGCTCTGGATGTGGCATTAATCCAACGACATTTCCTTTGGCATTAGTGATTCCAGCTATTAAATTACGGGAACCATTGGGGTTTTCCCCTACATAACGAGCAATTACCCGGCCTTCACCTTCTAGCATCGCCAAAGTTTGATCGTCGCATTGGTAGGAACCTTCGCCATTCTTTAAAGGAATAACAATCTTTTCACCGACAGAGTACGAGTTGGTCCAGGCAGTTTTATTATTAACAATTTCTAGCTCTTGATCACAGCATAAAAAGTGTAAGTCTGAGTTTCGAGTTAATGCACCTGGCAATAGATGTGATTCTGCTAAAACTTGAAAACCGTTACAAATACCAAGTACCGGCATTCCATTGTTAGCTGCCTCAATGACAAGTTCCATAACTGGTGCAAAGCGAGAAATGGCACCACACCGTAAATAATCTCCATAAGAGAAACCACCTGGCAAAATAACAGCATCGACTTTTTTCAAATCAGCATCTGCGTGCCATAGCGATATTGCTTGTGCTCCGCCGGCAACCACGGCACGTGCGGCATCGCGATCATCTAAGGTGCCAGGAAATGTAATTACTCCAATGCGCATTACTTTTCTACCCGAACTGTGTAGTTTTCAATAACCGGATTAGATAAGAGAACTTCGGCAGCTTTTTCAACTTCAGTCAACTGAGCTGGCGTTACGTCTCCTTCAACTTCAATTTCAAAACGCTTACCTTGGCGAACTGATGTGGCAAAAGTAAATCCCAAGCGAGGTAGCGCAGATGCAACTGCATTTCCTTGTGGATCTAAAATCTCTGGTTTCAACATTACATCCACCACGATTGTTGCCATTGTCTGCTCCCTTTTAAAACTTGCTGCTGGTGATTCGAAAAAACGCTTCTTCATAGCGAAGGGCGGTCTTATCTACGATCTCTGCTGGTAACTGTGGGGGTGGGCTATTTCTATCCCATCCACTTGCTACTAGGTAGTCACGTAAAAATTGTTTGTCATATGAAGGCTGCGCACCGCCTGGCTTCCAGGTTGCGCCTTCCCAAAAGCGAGATGAGTCGGGGGTTAAGGCCTCATCGCCCAGTAGCAGCTGGCCTTGGTTATTGAGCCCAAATTCAAATTTAGTATCGGCCAGGATTACGCCACGACCCTTGGCAAACTCGGCGGCAGTTGCATATAACTTCAACGTTAAATCCTTAAGTTCTGCAGCTACTTCTTTGCCAACTATTGCCTCTGCACCTGCAAAATCAATATTGATGTCATGGTCGCCAATTTCAGCTTTTGTAGCTGGTGTAAATAAATTTATTGGTAATTGCGATCCATCTAATAAACCTTCTGGCAGTTGATTACCGCAGATCATTTGATTACTCTGATACTCACTCCAACCGCTGCCAGTTAAATATCCACGCGCCACACATTCAACTTGAAACATCTCTAACGGTTGAACAATTACTGCGCGGTCAGCTACTTCTGCCGGCACATCGGTAGAAACAATGTGATTACCTACTATGCCTTCAAGTAATTGAAACCAAAAAAGTGAAAGTTGTGTTAGGACTGCACCTTTTCCAGGAATCTGCGTTGGCATTACCCAGTCGTATGCCGAAATGCGATCCGATGCCACTAACAAGATTTCATTGCGATCATTTGAATATAGGTCGCGAACTTTTCCGGTGCGCAGATGTTTCCACCCATGTATCAAAGGCGCTGGCGGTGGGCCAGCTAGGCCGAAGCCGCTCACCGAATAGAGCCGGGTTTGTACTGCTTGGCAGCAGGATGCGCGGAAGTAATCGCGTCAATGCGATTAACAACTCGAGCTACTTGTTGGCGAGCTTCGCCAGTAAATTCCATTGGTGTGCTGATCAAAATATCTAAAGCAGCGCGATCAAGCGGTAGGCGATCATCTTCTGCTAAATCATCGAGCAGCGTATTTTTTTGACCCTCACGCATACCAAGTGCTGCTTTAACAGCATGTTCTTTAATTACTTCGTGGGCAATTTCGCGACCAACGCCCGCTTTTACGGCCGCCATCAAAATCTTGGTAGTTGATAAGAATGGCAAATAACGCTCTAGTTCAGCGGCAATAACAGCTGGAAATGCACCAAACTCATCTAGCACCGTAAGCATTGTTTCGAGTAATCCATCGATGGCATAAAAAGCATCTGGCAAAGCAACCCGACGAACAACACTGCATGAAACATCGCCTTCGTTCCATTGATCACCAGCAAGTTCGCTGACCATAGATGCATAGCCGCGGAGAACAACTGATAAACCATTAACGCGTTCGCATGAACGAGTATTCATTTTATGGGGCATCGCGCTACTACCTACTTGCCCTGCTTTGAAACCTTCAGTAACAAGTTCGGCGCCGGCCATCAATCGGATGGATGTGGCTAGTGAAGATGGTGCTGCCGCAATTTGAACCAGCGTAGTAACAACATCGTAATCAAAAGAGCGTGGATAGATTTGCCCGGTTGAATCCAAAACATTATCAAAGCCAAGTTCCTTAGCGATCACACCTTCTAATTTGAAATGTGCCTCTGATGAACCTAATAAATCTATTGAGTCTTGCGCTGTGCCAACTGGTCCTTTGATTCCGCGCATGGGATATCGATCTTGTAAAGCAGTTAAGCGCTGATAGGCAAAGAGTAATTCTTCGGCAGCTGATGCAAAACGCTTTCCTAAAGTTGTAATTTGTGCTGGAACATTATGGGAACGTCCAGTGATTACTTGGTCAGAGTATTGGGTGGCCCGTTCAGCTAGACGAGCAAGTAGCGTCACAACTTTGTCATGGACAATCTCTAAACCATTTCGAATCTGAAGTGCTTCAATATTTTCAGTCAGATCACGGCTGGTCATGCCAGCATGAATACTTTCGTGGCCAGCTAAGGCGTTGAACTCTTCGATCCGAGCTTTCACATCGTGACGCGTTACTTTTTCGCGAGCATCGATAGCTGCTAAATCCACCTGTGTAATTACTTTCTCGTAATCTGTAATTACATCAGTTGAAATCGCATGCCCGAGTGTTGATTGTGCCCGCATAACCGCAATCCATAATCGTCGTTCGGTGATTATTTTTGCTTCTGGCGCGAAAATCTCGCGCATCGCAGCCGATGCATAGCGATTGGCAAGCAGGCTCATTGGTGAATTATCCGTCATTTAATCGCCCTTCTCTGCGACCGACGCATTAAATGCAATATCGGTACGGTAAAAAGATCCAGTAAGTGAGATTTGGCTAATTGCGCGATATGCGCGGTTTCTCGCCTCGGTTAAATCTTCGCCAATTCCGGTAATTGTCAAAACTCTTCCTCCGGTAGCAACTAGACCTGCATCGGTCTGAGAAGTTCCAGAATGAAAGGTGCGAACATTTTCAATTGATGTAAAACCAGATATTACGCCACCGCTCTTTGGCGTAGCTGGATAACCTTCGGCGGCTAAAACAACTGTGACCGCCGAGTCATCATTCCACTGCAACGTAACATCTTTCAGATTTCTAGTTGCAGCTTTGTACAACAAAGTTGCAAGTGGAGTCTTTAAACGTGGAATTAAAACTTGAGTTTCTGGATCACCAAAGCGAGCGTTAAATTCAATAACTCGAACTCCGTGATTAGTTAAAGCCAAACCGGCGTAGAGCAATCCGACAAATGGAGTTCCACGTGCGGCAAGTTCGGCGATCATTGGTGCCAAAACTTGGCGATGCGTATCTTCCACAATATCTGACGGCGCCCATGGCAGTGGTGAATACGCACCCATGCCGCCAGTGTTTGGTCCCTTGTCACCATCTAATGCCCGTTTAAAATCTTGCGCCGGTTGCATCGCCAAAATTGTGGTGCCATCACTAATTCCAAAGAGTGAAACTTCTGGGCCATCTAAAAACTCTTCTATGACAACACGTTTGCACGATAGGCCATGTTGCAAAGCTTCTTCTCGATTATTTGTAACGACCACACCTTTGCCAGCAGCTAAGCCATCATCTTTCACAACATATGGTGCACCAAAAGCATCTAAGGCTTTTTCAATTTCGGCTTGATTACTGCACGTAAAACTATGTGCCGTTGGAACTCCGGCATCTCGCATAACTTCTTTAGCAAAGTTTTTAGAACCTTCAATTTGTGCTGCCGCTTTAGACGGGCCAAAAACAGGTATGCCTGCTGCTCTTAACTGGTCGGCGATGCCATTTACCAACGGTAGTTCGGGGCCAATGACAACAAACTCAATCTCTAATTTTTCAGCTAAATCAAGGATCGCTTGATTATCAGTAATATCAATTGCATGACATGTTGCAAACTCGGCGATACCTGGATTACCTGGCGCCACGTGAAGTTCAGTGCATTCTGGATCTGCTTGCAATCCTGCTCCTAGTGCGTGTTCGCGTCCGCCGCTTCCGACTAGGAGAATTTTCATTCTTAAATGAAATCCTTTATGACGATTGTTTGATCCCGACCGGGACCAACGCCGATTGCACTGATAGGTGCGCCAGAGATTTTTTCAAGGAAGGCTACATAATCTTGGGCATTTTTTGGTAACTCTGAAACTTTGCGAGCACCAGAAATATCTTCAGTCCATCCAGCTAAGTATTCATAAATTGGCTTGGCGTGGTGAAAATCGCTCTGTGAAGCAGGCAGTTCTTCCACGCGCTTTCCATCGATTTCATAGGCAACGCACACTGGAATCTTTTCCCAACCAGTTAAAACATCCAACTTAGTTAAAAAGAAATCAGTTAAACCATTAACGCGAACTGCATAACGAGCAATTGGTGCGTCATACCAACCGCAGCGACGATTACGACCAGTTGTTACACCGACCTCGCCACCAATACGTCGTAGCGCTTCACCATCTTCATCTAATAACTCAGTTGGGAAAGGTCCGCTACCAACGCGTGTTGTGTAGGCCTTAACAATTCCAATTACTCGTTCAATCTTTGTAGGTCCAATTCCTGAACCAGTACAGGCTCCACCAGCAGTTGGATTACTTGATGTAACAAAGGGATAAGTACCGTGATCAACATCGAGCAAAGTTCCTTGAGAACCTTCTAGAAGCACACGTTTTCCAGCTTTTAACGCTTGATCTAAGATCAAAACAGTATCGGCAACATATGGTCGCAAAATTTCGGCATAGCCTAAGTACTCAGCCAAAACCTCATCTACTTCGATATCTTTACGGTTGAAAACTTTAATTAAGATCTGATTTTTATCGCGAAGTGCGCCTTCAAGTTTTTGACGAAGGATTGATGGATCAAAGAGATCCTGCACTCGAATTCCGATTCGGTTGATCTTGTCGGCGTAGGCCGGACCGATTCCACGACCAGTTGTGCCAATCTTTGACTTACCTAAGAAACGCTCTGAAACTTTGTCGATGGTGCGGTGATACGGCGTAATTAAATGCGCATTAGTTGAGATTAAAAGTTTGCTGGTATCAATTCCGCGCTCATTCAAGCCACGGATTTCTTCAAGTAACACACCTGGATCGATGACAACGCCATTACCAATAACTGGAATTACATTTGGTGAAAGAATTCCGGAAGGAAGTAAGTGCAACGCATACTTTTGATCACCGATAACAACTGTGTGTCCAGCATTATTTCCACCTTGATATCGAACAACGTAATCAACGCGATCACCCAACAAATCGGTAGCTTTACCCTTGCCTTCGTCGCCCCATTGAGCTCCGAGCAATACAAGTGCAGGCATTGGTAAAGCCTCTCCGATTAGTTGTTAATTACTTAAGTGAAGTTGTGCCGGTTGAACGTAGATCTTCACAAGCCTTTGTTACACGAGCGGCCATGCTGGCCTCAGCCAACTTACCCCATGCACGTGGATCGTAAACTTTTTTATTTCCTACTTCGCCGTCGATTCTTAAGACACCATCGTAGTTTTTAAGCATGTGATCAACGACTGGACGTGTGAATGCATATTGCGTATCTGTATCAACGTTCATCTTAATTACACCGTAATCAAGTGATTCGCGGATTTCGGAAAGTAATGAGCCAGAACCACCGTGGAAAACCAGGTCCATTGGCTTACTTCCGGCAGGAAGACCAAGCTTTGCGGCAACTGCTGCTTGCAAAGTTTCCAAGATTTTTGGTTGTAGAACAACGTTTCCTGGCTTGTAAACACCGTGGACATTTCCAAATGTTGCCGCTACTAAGTAACGTGTATTGACATCGTTACCTAAAGTTTCGATTGTCATGAGCGCATCTTCGGGTGTTGAGTACAACTTAGCGTCATGCTTTGCTTCGATGCCATCTTCTTCTCCGCCAACAACACCAATTTCGATTTCAAGAATTGTTCGTGCCGCAACTGACATTGCTAACATTTCTTTAGCGACCTTCATATTTTCAACCATGTCGACAGCTGATCCATCCCACATATGTGAGTTGAACAAAGGAGCTTTACCTGACTTAACACGATCTGCACCAAACGCTAAAAGCGGACGCATGAAGCCATCTAACTTTTCAGCTGGGCAGTGATCGGTGTGAATACCAATATTTACTTTGTAGTTCTTGGCGATGACATGTGCGTATTCGGCCAAGCCAACTGCGCCATCGACCATGTTCTTAACGGTTGATCCAGATGCATATTCAGCACCACCCCAAGAAAATTGAATAATTCCATCTGATTCTGCCTCGGCGAAACCACGAATAGCAGCTGTGAGAGTTTGTGATGATGAAACGTTGATTGCGGGATAAGCGAAAGCGCCTTTTTTAGCTCGATCCAACATCTCCACGAAAACTTCGGGGGTTGCAATTGGCATTTTGACTCCTATGGGCTTGTAGTAAATCTTTAGACCGAAGCGCCGTTGAGTCGTCTAGAGGCTTACGGCCAATCCTCTCACTTTCACCGGCCGGGCACAAAAAAGGCCGCCCGGGACACCCCGAACGGCCTTTTTCCTCAATCTATTGCTACCTATGTGTAGCTTTTTAGGGCTTTGGCTAACAACCTGGCTAGGGATGCGACTAGCGATGGGTTACTCAGTAGTTTAAGAAACAACAGGATAAAGCTTGTAAGCACAGGGACTCCTTTCCGTTGGCGCATTTTCGATGCTCTCGTCACTCCCAATTTCAATTTTCGATTGGCTGTTGATAACAACGCCGAACGGGTAACCTCTGTATTTATGACCCAAGATCACGAGTCGCTCGAAAATCTCTCTCACGAAGATCGCATCTTTGCGCCAACGTCAGAGTTCGCGGCAAAGGCAAATGCACAGCCCGATATTTATGCGCTGGCCGAAAAAGATCGATTAGCTTTCTGGGATGCGCAAGCAAATGCACTTACTTGGGAAACGCCATGGAGCCAGACTTTAAAATGGGAAGCACCATATGCACAGTGGTTTGTTGGTGGAAAATTAAATGCATCCATAAATGCATTAGATCGACATGTTGAACAAGGTCGCGGCGACCGTGTTGCTTTTTTCTTTGAGGGCGAACCTGGTGACACTCGAAAGATTACTTATTTAGAGTTACTCACTGAAGTTAAAAAAACCGCAAATGCATTAATTGAATTAGGAATTACTGCTGGCGATCGTGTTGCAATTTATATGCCGATGATTCCGGAAGCTGCAATAGCGATGTTGGCTTGTGCCAGAATCGGTGCACCGCATTCCGTTGTCTTTGGTGGCTTTTCAGCAGATGCATTGCTTTCTAGAATTCAAGATGCAGATGCAAAATTAGTTATTACCGCCGATGGTGGTTTCCGTAAAGGATCTGCATTTGCATTAAAACCTGCAGTTGATGAAGCGTTAATGGGTGATCACAACGTCGAACATGTTTTGGTTGTTCAGCGCACCAAACAGGAAACCGCTTGGAACTCGACAACAGATATCTGGTGGCATGAAATTGTTAACCGACAATCCGCTGAGCACACTGCCCAGGCCTTCGATTCTGAGCACCCACTATTCATTTTGTACACATCGGGCACAACTGCCAAGCCCAAAGGAATCTTTCATACAACTGGTGGCTACTTAACTCAGGCGGCATACACTCACAATGTTGTCTTTGATTTAAAGCCAGCGACCGATATTTACTGGTGCACCGCTGATGTTGGTTGGATAACTGGCCACAGTTACATTGTTTACGGCCCACTTATTAATGGTGCAACACAAGTGATGTATGAAGGAACTCCCGATACGCCACATAAAGGTCGGATCTTTGAATTAATTGAAAAATATGGTGTCACTATTTTGTATACCGCACCAACTTTAATTCGCACATGGATGAAGTGGGGCGAAGAATTTCCTAAGGTACATGACTTAACTTCGCTGCGTTTGCTTGGCTCAGTTGGCGAACCAATTAATCCGGAAGCTTGGATGTGGTACCGGGACATAATCGGTGGCAACCGTTGTCCGATCGTCGATACCTGGTGGCAAACCGAAACTGGCGGAATCATGATTTCGCCACTGCCTGGTGTGACTGCAACTAAACCTGGTTCGGCTATGGGGGCAATTCCGGGAATTAGTGCAGTTGTTGTTGATGACAGTGGAACTCCAGTTGCAAAGGGACACGGTGGTTATTTAATTTTAGATAAACCTTGGCCCGGAATGTTGCGTGGAATTTGGGGTGAAGATGCACGATACAAAGAAACATATTGGTCGCGCTTTGATGGAATTTACTTTGCTGGCGATGGTGCCAAACTAGATAAAGATGGCGCAATTTGGTTGTTAGGTCGAGTCGATGACGTAATGAATGTTTCTGGTCATCGTATTTCAACTACTGAAGTTGAATCGGCCCTTGTTTCGCACGAAGCCGTTGCCGAAGCAGCAGTTGTTGGCGCCCACGATGCAATGACAGGTCAAGGAATCGTTGCATTTGTTATTTTGCGCGGTGGAATTGCCCACGCAAATGGAGAAAGCCTCATTACCGAGCTTCGCAATCATGTGGCCAAACAAATTGGCGCAATTGCCAAACCTCGTCAGATTTTGGTTGTCGCTGAACTTCCAAAGACTCGAAGCGGAAAGATCATGCGGCGATTACTGAAAGATGTCGCTGAAAATCGCCAAGTAGGCGATGCCACAACTTTGGCAGATCCAAATGTGATGAAATTAATTTCCGAAGGTTTACATACGTCAAAGGATGAGGATTAAAGCTTTATCCCTAAATACTTTTCGGTCAGGTCGATCAACTCTTTTTCGCTACTGATTTCACCGATTTTCTTATAAGCAACGCTGCCATCGGGTGCAATAAACCACGTCACTGGCACGCCCATACCGAAGTACTGGCGTGATCGACCATCTGGATCGTAAAGATTTGGCCAGGTAACTCCATTTTCTTCAACAAATCTCTGGCCATCTTTCGCATTGGCTTCTTCAACATCAACGCCAACGAGTGCGACTTTACCTAATGCTTTTTTATTGAACGCAACAAAGTATGGGATCTCTTTTTTGCATGGTCCACACCAAGAACCCCAAACATTAATAACCATTGGACCCCGAAGGGCCCCGAGTTGTGCTCCTTCACTGCCATCGAGACACTCTAAGGAAGTTCCACCAACCCAAGGTTTTTCTTGTGCAATTGCCGCGCAATCAATCACAACACCTTGAACTTTTGGCGTTATTGAAGTGCACGAGGTTAATAACACAAGTGCTACAACTGAACCAACTGCTAAACGGCCTTTCATACAAAATCCTTATCTGTCTTTACCAACAATAACGCCTTAGCTAAATCCATCTCGCCAATTCCAGCGCTATCGCATAATTTTGCAACTGGACAGACCGCACAGGCTGGTTTTCTTGCGTGGCAGATCCGACGACCATGCCAAATTAAACGCTGCGAAAGATTTGTCCACTCACTTTGTGGAATTAACTTTTGAACCACGAACTCAACTTTTACCGGATCTGTTTCATCGGTCCAGCCAAAGCGGCGAACTAACCGGCCAAAGTGAGTATCAACGGTGAGCCCCGGAGTATCGAAGGCATAACCCAAAACTACATTGGCCGTCTTGCGCCCCACACCAGGCAAAGTGATTAAATCTTCTAACGTATTGGGTACTTTTCCATCGAACTCTTCTAATATTTTAATATTTAACGCCTTAATATTGCGCGCCTTTGCGTGATAAAACCCGCTGGAATGAATTAAATTCTCAATGTCGTGGATATCAGCTTTGGCATACGCCTTGGAATTTTTATATCGTTTAAAGAGTGCAGGCGTAATTGCATTTACACGTTTATCGGTGCACTGTGCGCTCAACACGGTTGCGATCGTTAACTCCAGCGGGTTGCTGAAATTGAGTTCACAGCGAACATTGGGATAAGTTTTAGTGAGGATCCGATAAGTCGATCGCGCCTGTTTTCGAATTTCACTATCTACCGACATGGCAGTAAAGTACTACTCGTGACCCCAGAAGAAAATGTAGTCCGGACAGCGCCTCTGTTTACTGCGCTCGACGATGCCTCAGCAGTCTCTTTGCGCGCATCTATGGACTCAGTCAAAATTGCAAAAGGCTCAATCTTGTTTGCCGAAGGCGATGAAGGCGATCACCTGTACGTAATTGTTGAGGGCAAGGTCAAATTAGGTACTTCTAGTGGCGATGGCCGCGAAAATCTTTTATCAATTCTTGGACCTGGCGAAATGTTTGGCGAACTCAGCCTCTTCGACCCAAACCCACGAACATCTACGGCAACGGCAGTTACCGATGCCAAGTTATTGAGCCTTGGGCAAGCAAAGTTAATTCCGTGGCTGGCCGATCATCCACCTGTTGCTTTGCATTTATTAGCGGCCTTGGCCCAACGTTTGCGCCGAACAAATGAAGCCGTTGGCGACTTAGTATTTTCAGATGTTCCTGGACGAGTAGCAAAAGCGCTAATCGATCTTGGGGAACGCTTTGGTAAGCAGACTGATGAAGGTTTGTTTGTCCACCATGATTTAACGCAAGAAGAGTTAGCTCAATTAGTTGGTGCATCTCGCGAAACTGTAAACAAAGCCCTTGCTGATTTTGCGGGTCGCAATTGGCTCAAGCTAGATGGACGTGCCGTATTAATTACCGACGTAGAGCGATTGTCTAAGCGCGGTAAATAGTTTTAGTCGGTGATTTCTACCGTTAGTTCGATTTCTACTGGTGAATTTAGCGGAAGCTCCGCGATTCCAACTGCGCTACGTGCGTGCTTTGCACCATCGCCCCAGATCGCTAAAAATAACTCAGATGCACCGTTTACAACTAATGGCGCATTAATAAATCCAGCGACACCGTTAACGTAACCAACTACGCGAACAATCTTGGTAATTTTATTTACATCGGCAACTGTTGCAACCGCTGCTAGCGCATTTAACGCACAAATTTGGGCAAGTTCCTTGGCGCGATCTGGCGTAATTTCGCCATCGACTTTACCGACGCCAGCCATCTCGCCATTTACTAATGGCAACTGACCCGCTGTGAAAACAATATTTGCGGTACGAATCGCTGGAACGTATGCTGCAACTGGTAGCGCTGCAACTGGTAGCGCTAAACCAAGTTCAACAAGTTTTGCACGAACATCTACTGGCTTCATGCAACTGCCCGCTTCATGTAAGCAACTAGTTGCTCACCAGTACCCGGTGCTGGAATAACTTGAACTAATTCCCAACCATCAGAACCCCATGTATCTAGGATCTGCTTAGTTGCATGTGAAAGAAGTGGCACGGTTGCGTATTCATACTTGATCATTTGTTGAGGCTCTCTTTAACTAGGGATGAAACAAGTGCTCCATCGGCTTTTCCGGCGATCTTTGGCTTAATTGCGCCCATTACTTTGCCCATGTCAGCTGGACCTGCGGCGCCAGTTGATGCGATTGCATCGGCAATGATTTGCTTAACTTCATCGGCAGTTAATTGCGCCGGTAGATACTTGGCAATTACTTCACCTTCAGCTTTTTCAAGATCTGATTTTGCGGGATGTCCGGCACTTGCAAAAGCATCGGCCGCCTCGCGACGCTTCTTTGCCTCACGCGATAAGACAACGATGACTTCATCATCACTGAGTTGACGGGCTTCTTTTCCAGCAACTTCTTCGGTGGTAATTGCAGTTAGCACCATACGAATAGTGCTTGAAACGATCTCGTTACGGCTGCGAATCGCATCAGTTAAATCTGCACGTAGCTGCTCTTTAATACTCATGCCGTGAACTCTACTGCTAGTAGCTCACCGATCTGCGCAGTATTAAGCGCAGCACCCTTACGTAGGTTATCGCCACAAACGAACATATCTAGCGCCATTGGATTATCAATGCTCTTTCGAACACGGCCAACCCATGTTGGATCTGTACCAACGACATCTGCAGGTGTTGGGAACTTGTAGTTCTCTGGTTCATCGACAAGTTTTACGCCAGCAGCATTTTGTAAAATATCTTGTGCCGCCTTGCGGGAAGGCTCTTTTTCAAAGACAGCGTGAACTGTTAACGAGTGCGTTGTCATAACCGGAACTCGAACACAGGTAGCGGCGACCTTTAGATTTGGCAGACCTAAGATTTTACGAGATTCATTTCGAACTTTTAGCTCTTCCGATGAATAGCCATCTTCTTTTAAGGAGCCAGCCCAGGGAATAACGTTGAGAACTAGTGGAGCCGGAAACGGTCCACTATCTTTCACAAAAGTACGAACATCTCCGGAATCGGTACCGGCAGTAGTTCCACTAACTAAGGAAATTTGTTCGCGCAGTGAATCGATACCAGCTTGGCCAGCGCCAGATGCAGCTTGATACGAAGAAACGACTAACTCTTTTAATCCATATTCGCGATGCAAGGCACCCAAAGCAACAATCATGGAAAGTGTGGTGCAGTTTGGATTTGAAATAATTCCACGTGGACGCTTTTTGGTATCTTCCGGATTTACTTCGGGCACAACTAATGGAACATCAGAATCCATGCGAAAGGCACCAGAGTTATCTACAACTACTGCGCCACGCGCGGCAGCTACGGGTGCCCATTCGGCCGAAATTTCATCGGGAACATCAAACATTGCTACATCAATGCCATCGAAGCTTTCGGGTGAAAGCGCAACAACAGTTAACTCTTTACCGCGACACATTAATTTTTTACCAGCACTTCGCGCTGATGCAATTAGACGGATTTCGCCCCAGACATCGGGACGTTCAGACAAAATTCCAAGCATCACAGTGCCTACCGCACCGGTTGCACCAACAACTGCCAGGGATGGTTTTTGCTTACTCATCGTCCGGTTCCGCCATAGACAACGGCTTCGCTCTGATCGGCATCTAAACCAAAGGCAGTGTGGGCAGCACGTGCGCCACGTTCTAGGTCGGCTTCACGGCAGATAATAGAAATACGAATCTCAGACGTTGAAATCATTTCAATATTAACACCGGCATCGGATAGCGCGCCAAAAAATGTTGCAGTAACACCAGGATGTGAGCGCATACCAGCGCCAACTAATGACAATTTACCGATTTGATCATCGTATTGAATCGATGCAAAGCCAACTTCGCCCTGAAGTTTTTGCAAGATTGCGGTTGCATCTGCGCCTTCAGCTTTTGGCAAAGTAAATGAAATATCAGTGAGGCCAGTTGTAGCTGCCGAAACATTTTGCACAATCATGTCGATGTTAATGTCAGCATCGGCGATGGCTTGAAAAATACGTGCCGCAACACCGGTTCGGTCAGGGACACCGACGATAGTAACTTTTGCCTCGCTTTTATCGTGTGCGATGCCCGAGATGATTGCTTGTTCCATGCTGTCTCCTTCTGGATGATCTTTGACCACCCAAGTTCCTTCGTTGGTAGAAAAAGATGAACGAACGTGAATTGGTAAGTTGTAACGACGTGCATATTCAACGCAACGCAAGTGCAAGACCTTTGCTCCACTTGCTGCCAGTTCTAACATTTCATCGTACGTAACTGTTTTAAGTTTTTGTGCATTTGGAACTACCCGAGGATCGGCGCTAAAGACACCGTCAACATCGGTATAAATTTCGCAAACATCTGCATCTAGGGCAGCGGCTAATGCAACTGCAGTTGTATCACTGCCGCCACGACCTAAAGTTGTGACATCTTTTGTATCTTGTGAAATTCCCTGAAAACCAGCAACAATTGCAATTGCACCTGCATCGAGTGCCTCTTTAATACGCCCGGGTGTTACATCGATAATGCGAGCGCGACCATGTGCCGATGTTGTAATTACGCCAGCTTGGCTTCCGGTAAATGACAGTGCTTCGTGTCCTAAATTATTGATCGCCATTGCGAGCAAGGCCATCGAAATTCGCTCGCCGGCAGTTAGCAACATATCTAATTCGCGCCCCTGCGGAATTGGCGTGATCTGTTCAGCTAAATCAATGAGTTCATCGGTGGTATCGCCCATCGCCGAAACCACGACAACGACCTGATTTCCATCGCGCTTAGCGGCCACAATTCGATTGGCAACGCGCTTCATTCCGGCGGCATCGGCTACCGATGAACCACCATATTTTTGAACAATGAGTCCCATGCCTTAATCATGAAGCACGAAATCCCTTGGGGCTACCTAGTTTTCCAGAAATTCCACATTATGAGACAGTGTTTATGTCAAATGATGAGATTAAACGTCTCGGCGGCCTTCAAAAGCCCGGCCAAGGGTTACTTCATCGGCATACTCCAAATCCCCGCCTACTGGCAGGCCGCTAGCTAACCGCGAAACCTTGATCCCCAAAGGCTTAATTAACCGAGACAAATATGTGGCCGTAGCTTCACCTTCAAGGTTGGGATCGGTCGCCAAAATAACTTCGGTAATTTCAGAATCAGCTAAACGCACCATTAATTCACGGATGCGTAACTGTTCTGGGCCAATTCCATCGATCGGACTAATGGCACCGCCAAGGACGTGATATTTGCCGCGAAATTCGCGAGTGCGCTCGATCGCAATCACATCTTTGCTCTCTTCCACCACGCAGATAGAAGAGTTCTCACGACGTGGATCACGACAGATTCTGCATTCACTTTCTTCTGAAACATTTCCACACTGAATACAAAACTTAACCCGCTCTTTAACGGTGCGAATTGAATCTACTAATGCTGATGCAACTTCTGAATCTGATTGCAAGATATGGAAAGCGATTCGCTGCGCACTCTTTGGACCAATACCTGGCAAGCGACCAAGGGCATCGATTAAATCTTGAATCGCACCTTCATACATACCTGACATTAATTACTTACCCTCAATTATTTTTGCGCCGAGTTCGCGGGCCAACAACGCCGCACCAGAAAGTTGTACTGGATCATTAGGTGCTTCCGATGTTCTAGTTTCTCTAGCTGCCGGAGAATTGGTGTCAATTGAAGGATCTACAACAACTGCGATTCGACGATCAATTCCGACAATATCAATAAAGGCGTTGCGCAAAATAAGATCAGATTCAGATCGCTCAAAAGACTCTTTTGAACCCGCATTAACCATTCCAATAGTTATTGACTCCTCATCAACCGATAACACTTGTGCGCTTGCACTCAGCAGCGACCAAGTCAGCCTGCGGCGCTTCTTTACATCTTCAATAACATCTGGCCACGCGCGTCGTAGCGCAGCAATATCAAAATTACCCGGTACGTGCTTCGCAGTAGAGTCTTTTTCCTTAGCGAGAGGTTTTTCCTCTTGTACTTTAGAGGGAGCAACATCTGAAACCGAATGAGTGGAGGTTGCTTTTTCTTTTGGCTCCACGGTTCGGGTTTCAGAAGCGCGACTGGAACTAGTTAGAGGTGCAATATTCTCGGCACGCTCTAAACGCTCAATCCGCGACAACATTCCAGATTCACTGGTATCGCCAATCGGCAACAAAATGCGCCCGCAGATAAGCTCAAGAATTAGGCGCGGCGCGGTGGCCCCTCGCATTTGAGTTAAGCCCTCGGCCGCGATATCTGCAGCCCGCGAAAGATTAGCGCTACCAATTCGGTTAGCTTGATTTCGCATGCGCTCCATTTGATCTTCTGGCAAATCACGCAAAATAGAATTTACTGATGAATCCTTAAGCGCATCGACGATCATTAAATCGCGAATACGTTCCAACATATCGCTGGTAAAACGCCGTGGGTCGTGGCCAGATTCAATTACTCGATCAATCGTTTTAAACAATGTTGCCCCATCGTGGGCGGCAATGGCATCGATTGCATCATCTAGTAAAGCACTATCGGTAAAACCTAATAATTGAATCGCAATTTCATAACTAACGCCCTCTTTGCCAGCACCGGCTAGTAGTTGTCCCAGCACAGAGAGTGCATCACGAACTGATCCACCAGATGCGCGTACAACAAGTGGAATTACGCCTTTATCAACTTTAACGCCTTCGGAGTTACAAACTTTTTCTAGATGCGCGGCAAGTGTTCCGGGTGGAACTAAACGAAATGGATAGTGATGAGTACGCGAGCGAATAGTTGCAATTAATTTATCTGGCTCGGTTGTTGCAAAAATAAATATTACGTGTGCAGGTGGCTCTTCTACAACTTTCAAAAGCGCGTTAGCGGCACCCGGTCCAAGTTGGTGGGCCTCATCAATAATATAAATCTTGTAGCGACTATGAACGGGTGCAAAAAATGCTTTATCACGAAGATCGCGAGCATCGTCAACTAAACCATGAGTCGCTGCATCAAGTTCAATGACATCTAATGAACCTGGACCATTTGCCACTAAATCTTTACATGACTGACATTCACCACATGGATTTGGTGTTGGACCTTTTTCACAGTTCAGCGAGCGCGCCATAATTCGCGCACTAGAAGTTTTTCCGCAGCCACGTGGACCACTAAATAAATATGCATGATGTGTGCCACCAGATTCCAAAGCATTTGAAAGTGGAACGGTTACATGTTCTTGCCCGATCACATCGGCAAAGACAGATGGGCGATATTTACGATACAAAGCTAATGACATCGCCGCACTCCTTCACCTACTCGTAGCCGCATCAAAAAAGGACCCCTCGCACACCCGCCAGAGCGGACCTACCCTTGCTGCATTCCTGCCCTGGGGGAGTTCAGTACGGTAACGCCGTACGAGGGATCTGGCGTAATCATAGTTATTCCAACCGATACAGTTCTCCCCTCGGGAGGATTCGCATAGCGGCCGAGTGCGCACGCTTGGAAAGCGTGTAATGGGTTAAACCATTCGAGGGTTCAAATCCCTCATCCTCCGCTCAGCTCACTGGTACCCTTTATCTTGATGTATCAAGTTTTATCAAGATGGAGGCCGTAATGACAAGTGCACGTGAAAAATTCTCTTCCCAGGCTGATCCAAAACTCTTGGCAAAGGTTCGAACCCTTGCCGACAAAGAGGGCCGTCAATTTCAATCAATTATTGAAGATGCATTAGTTGAATATCTAGAGCGCCACCAAAATGATCGCCCGCGTGCACACGTTATGGAAGCGCTCGGGCTGAGTATGAAAGAGTTCGACGAACTTTATAAGAAACTAGCAAAGTAGCGACTAAATAATGGCCTGGGATTACATCACAACCACTGATGCACTCGCCATACATCAAATTCTGATCCGCAAGTATGGTGGCACTGATGGAGTACGTGACATGGGCGCCCTTGAATCTGCGTTACACAGACCGCAAACGGGATATTACAAAGACATTATCGAGGAAGTTGCTGCACTGCTTGAGAGTTTGGCGATTAATCATCCATTTTTAGATGGCAATAAAAGAGTTGCATTTGCGGTTACCAATGCATTCCTGCACATTAATGGTTTTCTGATTCAGGGATCCAGTGATGAGATTTACCAAAAATGGATGGCGCTCTTTGATTCAAATATATTCAAATACGAAGAACTTGAACCTTGGTTGAGGCAAATCGTTTCAAAAAGAAACTCCTAAAGGGATGAGCTACTTCGAGGAATGCCTAAAGCAGGGCAAATGGCGATGCTCTGTGAAAACTTCAAACTTTAAATATGAATTGATTTAAATTAATCAGTAATCAATCTAAAAAATTATTAATTTTCTAAGAGACAGAAATCATTGAGCGGCTCTTTTGGACCAGCAACAACTATGTGGTGACCACTTCGCAAAACTGTTTCCGGAAACGCCGGTGTGTACTGGCCATCTCCACTTGAAGTAGCTACAACTGTGACTCCGAAAGTTGAGCGGATCTTGGCATCGGCAAGAGTTACGCCATCAAATTGTTTAGGGACAAAGGTTTTGACCATCACAAAATCTTTATCAATTGGAATGTATTCCAGGGATTCACCAGAGACAGTATGAGCAATACGAATACCCATATCTCTTTCCGGCAGGATAACTTTGTGTGCACCAAGCTGCTCCAAGATCCGTCCGTGCGGCTCGCTATTTGCTTTAGCCCACACGGTTTTTACTCCTAATTGCAGTAGCAATGAAGTAGTCAAAATACTTGCCTCAATATCGCCACCAATAGCGACAACAACTGAATCAAAATCTAAAATTCCTAATTCGCGAAGTACGGCTTCTTGGGTTGTGTCTGCTTTCACGCATTGGGTTAGTTCTTCGGACATCGCTTGGACTAACTTTTCATCAGTGTCGATACCTAAGACCTCGTGCCCATTAACCATAAGTTCGCGAGCAAGCGCAGTACCAAATCGGCCCATCCCGATCACAACAATACTTTTGTGACTATCTCTTTTTTTATTCTTAGCCAATTAGGGGCCTTTCCTTAGGTAGTTCGAAGTGGCGCTTTGAAATTCTTAAAGCAAGGGCGGAAGCGATAATTATTGGACCAAGTCTTCCAGTAAACATTAGAACTGCAAGCAAGATTTGACCAAAACCAGGTAGATCCTCGGTGATACCCGTAGTTAAACCAACTGTAGAAAATGCTGAGACCACTTCAAAGAGAATCTGGTCTAATGAAAAATCAGTTGCCGCCATTAAAACTGTGGTTGCAATGGACATAATCGTCACCGATAAACCCACCAGTGTCAGCGCTTGTCGCTGAATCGAACGAGGAAGTCTTCTTCTGCCAACGTTCACCGCAGTTTCACCGCGTACTTCGGTATAAATAATAAAGAATAAAACCGCGATCGTTGTGACTTTGATTCCGCCGGCAGTCGACCCTGATCCCCCACCGATAAACATGAGAAAATTTGTACCTAACCAGGTTGCCGAATCCATTGCTGAAATATCGACTGCATTAAATCCGGCAGTTCTTGGCATAATCGAGGCAAAAATTGCGTTTATTACGCGATCGAAACTGCCAAGTGCCCCTAATGTCTTTTCGTTAGACCACTCCATTAAGCCAATAAATAGCGATCCCGCTGTCAAAAGAATTCCTGTAACCCATAGCGTTATTCTTGCGTGCAAAGAGAAAGCTTTACGCTTTCCGTTAGGTTGAATATTTAGCTTCCAAAATTTTTCATGTAATTCGATCAGAACTGGAAAGCCTAAACCACCAACGATTACGGCAAGTCCAATTGGTGCCAAGATGAAGACATCTGAATTGAACATAGTCAGATTTCCTGGATATAAAGAAAAGCCGGCGTTATTAAAGGCACTTATGGAGTGAAAAACCCCATTTCCAATCGCCGTCGATAAACTCTCTTTATATTCAAAGTGGAGTCGCAATGTTAGATAAGTCGCCATTACAGCTTCAAACCCAAGATAAATTAAAAATATTCTTTTTAGCAACTGCGGAACACTTGATGCGCCCATAATTTTTGATTCTGAAAGAGCAGTCATTCGATTGCTCATACTGATTCGTCCAGAAATCAACAGACCTAATAGCGTTGCAAAGGCAACAATTCCCAGTCCGCCAAGTTGAATCATGATCATGATGGCAAATTTTCCAAAACCCGACCAATGCGTAACGGTATCGACAACTGTTAACCCTGTGACACAGACAGCAGAAACTGCCGTAAACAATGCCGCAACAAAACTAGTGTATTTTCCATCAACTGTTGAAATTGGAAGAAGGAGAAAAATAGTTCCGAGAGCTACAACAGAAGCAAAAGAAATAACAACAATTTGAGTTGGGTTTAATTTTTTACCAGAACTTACTTGTGACATTTTTTAGAGTTCAACACCAATGAACTTGGTTTGCAGGAATTCATGGATTCCATCGAAGCCACCTTCGCGGCCAAGCCCAGATTGTTTAACTCCACCAAATGGTGCCGCTGGATCTGAAATAACGCCTTTATTGATGGCCACCATTCCAGATTCCATCGCCTCTGCCGTGCGCAATGCACGCGTTAGATTTGCCGAAAATACATAACTAATCAAGCCAAATTCAGTGTCATTTGCCATTTCAATACCCTCTTCATCGGTATCAAAGATGACGATTGGGGCTACTGGGCCAAAGATTTCATGAAGCAGAATTGGGTTATCTTTTTCAACAATCAAGACTGTGGCGGGGTAAAAAGCTCCATCGCCTACTGGCTTAACTCCACCAACTTCAACTTTTGCACCGGCGGCGATTGACTCGTCAACAATGTCTGCGATCTTATTGCGCTCTTTCATCGAGACATATGCGCCCAACGTTGTCGTACTTTCAGTTCCACGCCCCATTACATAACTGCTCATGGACTTAGTCATCTGTGTGATAAATTCTTGAGCAATTCCACGTTGCACAAAGATTCGGTTAGCCGATGTGCAGGCAGCGCCACCATTTCGCATCTTTGCCAATGAAAGTTGTGGAATTGTTACTGCCAAATCTGCATCGTCATGAATTACAACTTGTGCATTTCCACCGAGCTCCATTGAACAACGAATAACGCGATCAGCTGCTTCCTTTAAAAGAATGCGGCCAACTTCGGTTGAACCAGTAAAGGATAAATTCTTAACTCGTGGATCATGCAGCATTTTAGAAATTGCTGGACCAGTTTTTTCTGGTAAAACTAAATTAAGGACTCCCTTAGGTAATCCTGCACGTTCCATTAAATCTACGATGTACATAGCTGTTAACGGTGTTTCACCTGCAGGTTTTAAAATCATTGTGCAACCTGCGGCAACGGCTGGACCAATCTTTCGAGTTGCCATTCCAGCAGGAAAGTTCCACGGTGTAATTAAAATCGATAGACCAATTGGCTCGTGCGAGACAAGAATTCTTTTGTCACCAGATGGAGATTTGCGGAAATCTCCGGGAGTGCGCACTGCTTCTTCGGCAAACCAACGAAAAAATTCCGCGGCATAAGCTGCTTCACCACGTGCATCGGGCATTGCTTTTCCATTTTCGCGCGAGATTAACGTTGCGATCGCTTCACTTTCAGCGGTCATTAACTCAAAGGCTTTTCGCAGAATTTCAGATCGATACCTGGGCGCTGTTTTTGCCCATGCTTTAGCAGCGTTATGTCCGGCAGTAATTGCAGCTTCACAATGCGCATCGGATGCAAGTGAAACTTCGGCGATTACTGAACCATCGCTCGGATCATAAACGGGGAGTTTTCCAACTCCATCAATCCACTGGCCATCGATATATAACTGAGTTTGCATGCCTGAAATCATACGCTGAGCCTATAAAACCATGAGGATCTTGCGCCCTGAGGTAGAGTGACGCTTATTAAGTTGCGTTGATTGCAATGAAATAGGGATAAAGAGGAGTTTTCGTGCCAAAGTCTTGGACAGATGATGCACCTGCCCCTGAAGTTCTCAAAGACCAAGCCCATGTTAAAGATACGTTTTTTTACACGATCAAACGTCGGCTTTTAGGCAATCCACTTAACCGTCATTCCCTTGGCCATCAACGCTTAAGTAAGCGATATGCCCTTGGAATTCTTTCATCCGACTGTATTTCATCATCGGCCTACGGTTCAGAACAGATTTTAATTGCGCTACTTCCTGCATTTGGTTTAGCAGCATTTGCAATTTTGATGCCCATGACCGCGGTGGTAATTGCAATCCTTCTAATTATTACACTTTCATATCGCGATGTAATTAATGTGTATACAAAAGTCGGTGGTGCATACATTGTTTCGCGCGATAACTTTGGTCCTGTTGTTGCTCAAATTGCAGCTGTGGCCTTGATTCTCGACTACGTTGTAACGGTTGCAATTCAATCGGCTGCTGGAGTTGCTGCAATTGTTTCTACTTTTCCATCACTAAGTCCTTATAAAATTCCAATGATTATGGTCGTTATTATTTTGTTGACCTACGGAAATCTTCGAGGCGTCAAAGAAGCTGGAAAGGCTTTCGCATTTCCCACCTATTTCTTCGTGGGCTGCATGTTCATCGTCTTTTCAATGGGGCTCTACCGCCAATTCAATGGAACTTTAGTTCAGTTGAGTGTTGATCAACCTGGCGCAATTGAGATCGGTGAAAGCCAAGGTTTACTTACATTTGCCGCAATTTTTATTCTTCTTCGCGCTTTTGCAAATGGTGGTTCATCTTTAACTGGTTTAGAAGCGATTTCAGATGGTGTGGCCCTTTTTAAAACTCCCGAGCATGTCAATGCCCGTCGAACTCTGTACATTATGAGCGGTTTGCTTGGAACTTTAGTTCTTGGCGTCTCTTGGTTTGCTCACAAGATTCACGTTGTTCCTTATGAGTCAGGAACTCCAACCGTAATCTCGCAGATTGCCAAAACAATCGTTGGTGACGGCGCCTTTGGTTCGGTTATGTTCATTATGGTTCAGCTAGCCACAATGCTTATCTTGTTTGCTGGTGCAAATACTACCTACAGCGCATTCCCAATTTTAGTTAACTTTGTTGCAACCGATGGTTATTTGCCACGTCAATTAACAAAACGTGGCCACCGCTTAGCTTTCTCAAATGGAATCATCATGCTTGCAGCTGGCGGTATCTTTTTAGTTCTGATCACTGGTGGATCTGTTGAACACTTAGTTGCCTTTTATGCACTTGGTGTTTTCACTGGTTTTGCATTAGCTGGCTTTGGCATGACCCGTCACGCATTAAGAAATCGAACTGGACAGTGGCGGGCAAAGGTCTTCATCAACGGACTTGCTGGAACACTCTCACTTATAATTGTTATTATCTTTTCCGTTGTTAAATTTACCCAAGGTGCATGGTTAGTTTTAGTCACTGCACCAATCTTGGTTATCTCCTTCCTTCGACTTCGTCGTCAATACACCCGCGAACAAGATGCACTCTCAGTGAAACAACATCAGGAACGTGCCACATCAATTGCTCGACATGATGTGACCGTATTAGTAGATAACGTCGATTTAGCAACTGTCGGTGCCATTCGCTATGCCCGTAGCTTGAAACCACGTGAATTAACTGCAGTCCACTTTGTGATCGATGATCGTCGCGCCGAAGAGATTCAAAAAGCGTGGGCGGCATCTGATGCACTCGATGATGTGACTTTAGAACTTATTGATTGTCCTGATCGCCGATTAGCAAACTCTGCCCTTGACTATGCAATTCGCATGACCGAGAAGCCAGATGTTGAATTAACACTTCTTCTTCCGCGCCGCTCTTACTCTGGTTTCTTAGGCCGGTTATTGCACGATCAAACCGCTGAACAAATTGCTGCGCCCATTTCACAGCTCTCGCGTGTAGTTGCAACAATTATTCCATTTGATGTTGAAAAAATAATCTCTGGTGCTACTTTTGTGGCACCTGCGGAAAACAAAACTCAGCAACCGGTTGTCGTTGCTAAACCTCGTACGAAAACTCCACCAGTAAATATTGAGCCAGTTAGCCATTACGCCAAAAACATAACTCCTATCGGTGCAATTGAGTGGCGCAAACGTGCTCAGGTTCAAGGTCGTGTGACATCAATTAGAACTGCCCCACGTGGTTCGGCGCCAGCACTTGAAGTAGAGATTTGGGATGAGACTGGTGGTGTTTCACTTCAGTTCTTGGGTCGACGCGATATCGCTGGATTAGAAATTGGTTCTCAATTACGCGCTGAAGGTATGGTCGGTGAAGAAGAGGGTTCTTTAGTAATTCTCAATCCTTCTTACGAACTTCTTGTATAAAATCTTTTATTAACAAACCACACTCTTCAGCTAAAACGCCCGCCCGAACCTCGGTTCGAAAGCTGCTTCGTGGGTCGCGCAGTAAATCCCACACCGAACCAACTGCCCCAGCTTTTTCATCCCAGGCACCGAAAACCACTGTATCTAAACGTGATTGCGCAATAGCACCGGCACACATAGCACAGGGTTCAAGAGTTACGACAAGAGTATGTGCATCTAATCTCCAGGATCCAAGTTTTTCACTTGCTCTGCGGATCGCAACTATTTCAGCATGAGCAGTTGGATCATTATTTAATTCACGTTCGTTGTGACCGGTTGAAATTAATTGTCCTACCAAGTTAAAAATTGCCGCTCCCACTGGAATATCTCCGCTAGCAAATGCTTTTTGCGCACTCTGCAAAGCAATGCGCATCATCTCTATATCACTCACAGATCAAGTAGCTCAGCAAACTCTTCACCAAAACCAAGTCGTGATGCAATGGCCTCAAGCTGTTCATCTGGAAATAGCTCTTCATCATCACAAAGTGCGGAAATTTCCATTCCACTTAAACCTAAATCAGCAAGAATCTCTAAATGCCCGACTGGTGTTGGCTCGTCATCATCTTCGGGCATTGGTAAATCTGCAATTTCAATTAACTCTTCTGCCACTGGATAATCTAAAGCCGCGGTTGCATCACTTAGAAATAGTGATATGTGTGAGCCAAGAACTCTGATTAAAATAAAAAACTCTTCATCAATTGCAATTAGTGCAATTGACCCACCATTTGTTTGTTGAGATTTCAACCGTGTAATTATTTGTGCGATGTCATACGGATCTGCAAGTTCAGCCAAAGTCCATCGGCCATCTTCATGCCAAGCAGCTACTGCAATATCTGCTTCATTTGTGAAGTCGCGCACTTCTTCTTTTATCTCGTCAAAAGACTCAATTTCTTCGCCATCTTCAAGCCCATCGGGCAGGTCGTTATCGAAGTCGGACATGTGCCAATACTTACACTCATTAGAAAGGAATGAAACCCCTGTAAGGTAGGAGCATGAAAGTTCATGTTGCCAATCACCCTTTGATCAATCATAAATTGACTGTTTTACGCGACGAACGGACTGATTCGCCAACTTTTAGACGCCTAGTTGAAGAGCTTGTAACGCTATTGGCCTACGAAGCCACGCGCGATGTGAAGACGCATGAAGTAGAAATTACAACTCCTGTTACTAAAACTAAGGGTCAAAAAATAGCTACACCTGGTCCAGTTGTGGTTCCGATTCTGCGCGCAGGATTAGGAATGTTGGAAGGTATGACTAAATTAGTACCAACCGCCGAAGTCGGATTTCTGGGCATGGTTCGAGATGAAAAAACTTTAGCGGCAAGTACATATGCAAACCGCTTACCCGATGACTTATCTGGACGCCAAGTATTTGTTTTGGATCCAATGTTGGCAACTGGTGGAACCTTGATCATGGCCTTCCATTACTTAATTGATTTAGGTGCAACGGATATCACGGCGATTTGTATCTTGTCGGCTCCTGAAGGTATTGCTGCCGTTGAAAAAGAATTTGCAAATAGTCGAGTGCCAATCACAGTAGTTACCGGCGCACTTGATGAAAAATTAAATGAACTTGGTTACATCGTGCCGGGTCTGGGCGATGCTGGCGATCGACTCTACGGAGTCGTATAAATGGCATCAACGTCACCTGGGTATGGAATTACTATCCGAGTCGAAGGTGCACCTGAGACAAATCCAGTTGGATTAGCAACTTCGGTAATTACTGGTGCTGGTGCAACTATCACCGCACTCGACGTCGTTGAATCTCATTTAGAGCGAGTAGTCATTGATATAACGTGTGACACGATTGATGCTGATCATGCAGATGAAATCACTGCTGCAATTTCAGCGAATACCTCTTTAATTGTTCGAAAAGTAAGTGACCGTACTTTCCTCTTGCACTTAGGTGGAAAGATCGAGATCGCTTCTAAAGTTCCCTTGAAAACCCGTGATGATTTATCGCGCGCCTACACACCAGGTGTTGCGCGGATCTGCCAAGCAATCGTTGCCGATCCATCAGATGCCAGACGTTTAACTATAAAGCGAAATACAGTTGCCGTTGTCACCGATGGTTCTGCTGTTTTAGGACTTGGAAATATCGGTCCCGCTGCCGCACTTCCCGTAATGGAGGGTAAAGCAGCACTCTTTAAGCGCTTTGCCGATGTAGATGCCTGGCCAGTGTGTCTTGATACCCAAGATGTTGATGAAATAGTTCGTACCGTTCAATTAATCGCACCTGTTTATGGCGGCATTAACTTAGAAGATATCTCTGCCCCACGTTGCTTTGAAGTTGAACGACGCTTGCGTGAACTTCTCGACATTCCAGTTTTTCACGACGATCAGCATGGCACTGCAATCGTGGTGCTAGCGGCCTTGCGTAATGCATTAAAGCTTGTCAAAAAAGATCTTGACTCGGTAAAAATTGTTCTCAGCGGTGTTGGCGCTGCCGGAAATGCGATTGCACGTTTGCTAACACTTAACGGTGCAAAAAATATTATTGGTTTTAATCTCAATGGTGTTATTCACTCCGGATTAAATTCAGATGATGCCATGCAGCAATGGTTTATCAATAACAGCAATCCACATAACTTTACTGGCTCAATTTCAGAGGCGATGTCCGGGGCCGACGTCTTTATTGGTGTGAGTGCGCCTAACGTATTAACCGAAGCCGACGTAGCATCAATGGCAAAGGGTTCAATCGTATTTGCACTAGCAAATCCAGATCCCGAGATTGATCCTGCGATCGCTCGAAAGTACGCCGCAGTTGTTGCTACTGGACGAAGTGATCAACCAAATCAGATCAACAACGTTTTGGCCTTCCCAGGAATATTTAGAGGATTGTTAGATGCGAACGCTCACAAAATTAGTGATGAGATGTTGGTGGCTGCCGCTGAAGCTATCGCTGACTGTGTTTCACCCGAACAACTCAATACATCTTTCATCGTCCCAAGTGTCTTCGATGCAAATGTCGTGAAGGCGGTTGCAGCTGCAGTTAAGAAGTCTGTGTGATCGAGCTTGCGGCTAGTTTTGACACACAATTTGCTGGAATACCACCGATCTACCTTTACTTATTAATAGGTCTCATTGTTTTTCTTGAAACCGGCGTCTTACTGGCTTTTTTTCTTCCTGGTGACTCCATCTTGTTCTCGGCTGGATTGGTAGCAGCAGCACACGGTGAAATCAATATCGTAATTCTAGTTTCAGTTATTTTTGCAGCGGCATTTTTTGGCGATCAAGTTGGATTTGTATTGGGGCGCACGTTAGGTCGATCGTATTTAGATAAAAAGGATTCGCCTCGTATTCAGGCACTTGTCGAAAAATCTGAGCGTTTTTATCAGCAAACAGGTTGGTGGGCCGTAGTTGCTGCGCGCTTCTTCCCGTGGCTTCGAACATTTGTGCCACCCATTGCTGGTGCATCGAAGATGAATTACTACAAATTCTTATCAGCCAACGCATTAGGGGCACTGCTGTGGGGTGTCGGAATTACTTTGGCAGGTTTTTATGCAGCAACGCTTCCTTGGGTAAAGAGTTCTTCCTATGCAATTGCTGGTTTCTTTATTACGGCCTCGCTGGTTTCTTCACTCGTAAATTACTTACGCCACCGGCGACAACGCCCGCATACGTCATAACTATTCCTGTTACTAAATAAGCGCTGACGCTGACGCCCTGTGTTGGCGAAAGTAAATCAATCACTAACGAACCAACTAATTGCCCACCAACGCTAAATAAGGTGAAAGTAAGAACACCTAAGTGCTGAACAATCGTTGATGTAAAGGCAATATAAATGACACCAATAACGCCACCTGTGTAAATCCACCACGGACCGCTAGGTAGAGGTGAGAGTTCCGTCTTTCCTAGCAGCACGCTAATGAGTATCAGAACGAGAAGAAATGAAGTTCCAGTTACAAAATTTAAAAGTGAGGTTGTAAAACTTTGATGTGAGTGTTCATTAATCTGACCATTAAGTGCTCGTTGAACGCCAACAACTGCCCCAGCAATACATCCGGCAGTTACCGCCCACATTGATAAATTATTAGCATCTATTCGATCAAAGACCGATACCAGTACGGCTAATACGGTTATGACAGCGGCGGCGATCCTTCGTGGTGAGATTAATTTCTTACCCCCGCCGGTTAAACCAATTCGATCAACAAATAAGGACATAGCAGTTTGGCCGGCGATTGATGTAACTGAATAAATCGCCACACCAATTAACGGAACAATTTGGGTTTGTATCGCCACAAAACTTCCGCCTAGTGCGCCAGCAAAGAGTTTCCAGCGTGCGATCTCTTTACGTGCTACAGCCGACCGTAAGTTTGAAATGCCATCTTTAATCTGACGATTAAACGCTGTAATAACTAAAATAATTAGTAGCCCGGAGCCAAAAGAAACGAGAGCTGCTTCTAAACTATTATTTAATCGATGGGAAAGTTCACCATTTGCTCGCGCCTGCAGAGCAATCATTACTCCAGATAGTGCGGCTAGAAGATCTAGGCGCATTACTTATGTGAGCCGTCGAACTTTCGTTTATCTGCAATCCAATCCATAAGTGCAAATAGAACTCCTGAAATAACAAAGGTTAGGTGAATAATAATTCGCCAGATAGTACCCTCGCCTACTTCGGCTTCGCCCGAGAGTTCAATAAAATCCTTTAAAAGTTCAATAACTGAAATTGCAACAAGTGACCCAATTAGCTTGATCTTTAAACCACTAAAGTCAATTGTTCCCATCCAGTATGGACGATCTTTTGAATCTGTTGCGACATCTATACGAGAAACAAAGTTTTCATAACCGGCAAAAATAACCATCAAAATCAAATTAGCCAACAAAGTTAAATCAAGCAAAGCTAAGAGATCTAAGGTGAACTCTTGCGCATTTACTTCGCCAATATGAATAGCTAAATGGTAAAACTCAATAATGAATCGGTAAGCCAACATAACAAGTGCGCCGACTAGACCCAAATAAAGCGGGGCCAGCAGAAAGCGGGAACGAAATAGGATGATTTCAATGCCGTTAGAAACTTTACTCATGAAGAAATTTTAACTCAAGCCTCTAAAGAAAGCGTGACTTGTAGCCACTCTTCCTCCATTTTCGCTTTTTCACCCCTTAAATCCTCAAGTTCGGAGGCAATTTGCAACAATCGATCGGCATCAAAGGCGGCGCTTTCCTGTTCGGCCACAAGTGCTTCAACCCGTAAATCTGATTTTTCCATCTGGCGCTCTAACCGAGTTAAATCCTTCTTTAGCTGGCGTTGTTCGGCTGCATTAGAACTCTTTTTTTCTTTTTGTTCAACAGGAGCTGAAAGCATTGCTTCAGCCCGCTGCTCTAGATACTCATCGACACCACGTGGCAGATCTCTTACTTTTTTATCACCTAATAAACCAACAAAACGATCACACACACGTTCTAAGAAATATCTATCGTGCGAGATAACAATCAATGTTCCGCCATAGCTATCGAGTAAATCTTCTAGCTCGGTCAAAGTCTCAATATCAAAATCATTTGTTGGTTCATCCAGAAGTAAAACATTTGGACTATCCATTAATAAACGAGTCAACTGTAAGCGCCGTTTTTCACCACCTGATAAATCTCCAACCGGAGTCCATTGCGATTCGCGATCAAAACCTAGTCGCTCGCACAATTGCGAGGCCGAAAGTTCTCTTCCCCCACCTAGTTCAACACGATTGGCGATTTTTTCAACTGCTTCAAGCACGCGCCAAGTTGGATCAAGTTCAGCTAAATGCTGCGTTAAGAAAGCCGCCTTAACCGTTACACCGGTAACTAATTTTCCAGCAGTTGGCGCAATCTCACCAGTTAATGTGCGCATCAACGTTGTTTTGCCAGCACCATTTATTCCAACAATTCCAATTCGATCTCCAGGACCAATATTCCAATACAAATCATCGATTAACTCTTTATTGCCAAGTTTGACTTGTAAGTGGTGTGCTTCATAAACCGTATTACCTAATCGATTGAGTGCAAATTTTAATAACTCACCTTGGTCACGCGGATTTGGTTCATCGGCGATTAAAACATTTGCCGCATCTACTCGAAACTTTGGTTTAGTTGTTCGGGCAGGTGCACCGCGACGAAGCCACGCTAGTTCTTTTCGGATTAAATTATTTCGGCGAGCATCCATAGCCGATGCTTGTCTGGAACGCTCGGCTTTTGCTAATACGAAGGCGCTATATCCGCCATCGTATTCTTCAACTTTTCCTTCTACGACCTCCCATGTTCGATCGGTAACCGCATCTAGAAACCAGCGATCGTGCGTTACAACAACAACTGCTAACCCTCGGCGATTATTAATGTAACCCGCAAGCCAAGCAACGCCTTCAACATCTAAATGGTTTGTTGGCTCATCTAACAAAATTAAATCAAGTTCATTAATAAGTAACTTTGCTAAACCAACGCGGCGGCGCTCACCACCTGATAACTGACCAAATTTACGATCAAATATATGATCATCAAAGCTGCCAAATAAACCGGTGAAGACCTCGCGAATATTTGGATCACTTGCCCATTCATGTTTTGCGGTATCGCCCAAAACAACTTCGCCAACAGTGCTTTCTGGATTAGCCAGATCTACCTGTGACAACAAACCAATCTTGGCACTATTAGTTTTAGTAACGCGTCCTAAATCTGGCGCTTCTACGCCAACCATAATTTTCATTAATGTAGATTTACCCGAACCGTTGCGACCAACAATTCCAATCCGGTCACCTTCAGAGACGCCAAGTGAAACCGCAACCAAAAGCTCTTTGATATCAAAGGCTTTGGAGACTTCTTCTAAGTTAACAATATTGCGCGCCACGGTAGGAGAGCGTACCTTTCAACCATGAAGGTAACTGACCGCGAATACGCACTTGAACTAGATAAAAATGACCCATTGGCCCATTTCAAATCCCAATTCGTGGTCGGTGACCCAGAAATGTGTTACCTCGATGGAAATTCCCTTGGTCGATTACCAAAAGCAACCGTGACAGCGATCAACGACTTTATGGTCAAAGAATGGGGACCAGAGGTTGTCACTGGTTGGGGCCATTGGGTTGATGAAGCTCAGCCAACTGGTGATTTATTAGGTGAAGCCGCACTTGGAGCAGCACATGGCCAAGTTTTAGTTTGTGACACAACATCAGTTAACTTTTATCAACTCTGTTTAGCAGCGATTGCCGCCCGCCCAGGACGCAAAACCGTTATCACCGATGCCGCAAATTTTCCAACAGATCGCTACATTCTTGAAGGTATTGCCAAGCAATTTGATTTAAAACTTGTTTTTATTCAAAATGAAGATCCAACAATTGCAGTGCACGAGCGAATTACGACAGATGTACTTGCACCTTATTTAAACGAAGATGTTGCACTGGTAACTCTAGAAGTAATTCAATATCGATCTGGTGCACGGACGGATATCAAATCTATTACCGATCAGGTTCGTGCAATAGGTGCTTTGGTTGTTTGGGATGCCAGCCACGCAGTTGGTGCCATCGAACTTAATCTTGATGCAAATGGTGTTGACCTCTGCATTGGTTGTACATATAAGTATGGAAATTCAGGACCTGGTTCTCCTGCTTGGTTGTACGTCTCAAAGCGGATCCAAAGTGAACTTCAAGTTCCAATTCAAGGCTGGTTTGCCCAAGATGCCCAATTTGAGATGGGACCAGTATTTGAGCGATCACAAACCATTCGTGGCTTTCAAATTGCCAGCCCATCACTTATGGGAATTCGTTGCGTACAAACAGCTTTTGCAATGATTAAAGAGGCGGGTATTGATGCAATTGCGCATAAGGCTGCTACTGGCACACAGATGATGATTGATTTATACGATGCTTGGCTGGCCCCACTTGGAATTGAATTAAATACTTCGCGTAACGCACAAGAGCGCGGTGGCCATATTTCCTTAGTTCATCCAGATGCTGCCCAAATTTGTATTGCGCTTCGACAGATTTCAAATGTAATTCCAGATTACCGCACACCTAACTCAATTAGGTTAGCCATTTCGCCGCTACCAACTTCTTATGTAGAAGTTTGGGATGGCCTTAACCGCATGCGTGAATTAGTTGCTTCAGGTCAATACAAAACAGTCCTAGAAGGCACTTCTCGAGTTACATGATAGAAAATACAGATTCCGCAATAACGTACACATCTTACCTAGCAGTTGATGAACTCTTGACTCTTCAACGCCCACTCTCTGCAGGACCCGAACATGATGAAATGTTATTTATTATTATTCATCAAACTTACGAATTATGGTTTAAGCAATTAATTCATGAAATTCGTGAAGCGCAGAGATCCCTTGAAACTGGAGATACCCATTATTCGATAGCAATACTTGGAAGAATTCGAACCATTTTAAAAACCTGTGTTACCCAAATTGATATTTTAGAAACAATGACACCTTTACAGTTCAAAGCTTTTCGCTCCTATCTTTCGAGTTCTAGTGGTTTCCAATCTGCACAATTTCGAATGGTCGAGGCCCTGCTGGGTCGACGAGATGACAAAATAGCGAAGCATTTACCACAAGAAATTCAAAATCAAATTCAATTAATAATCTCCTCAAATTCATTATGGGACTCAACTTTAAGTTACCTGTCGATACGTGGACATGCCATTCCTATTGAAGTATTACAACGAGATAAGACACTTGAGTATTTTGCCACTAACTCGGTGCAAGAAATCTTAATTGATATACATCGAACGAACCCTGAATCCTCCATGATTTGTGAACGATTAGTAGATATTGATGAGGGTCTTCAGGAATGGAGATATCGGCACGTGAAAATGGTAGAAAGAACTATTGGCCATAAGATCGGTTCTGGCGGATCCAGTGGGGTTAGATATTTATCAAGTACTTTGTTTAAACCAAATTTTCCCGATCTCTGGGAAATTCGATCAAGTTTTTAATTTAAGCCTTAGGATCAAATTTTAGCGGGAGTAATAAATAAGGATTGTAATAATCGATACAACTGCGCCACCAGAAATTAAGAAGTACTTTACCCACGGTTTAATACCGGCACGTTGCGCGGCTTTATTGGCAATTCTCTTGGTATGCATCATCGCGTTTCCAGCCCAAGCAAACTCTGTTGCCAAAATAGCTAAACCCGCAAGCAGGATTAAAATTCCGGGTCCTGGACCAATTAGTGCAATCGCACCACCCACCGTTACAGCACCACCAATGAAACCAATAATTAAACGCCAAACCAATCGGCCGGCTTTAGTTTTCTTAATCCAAATGCGAAATCTCATTTTGTTTTTGTAATTACCGTTTCTTTGCCATATGCGGCAAATGCAATCTCTTCTCTGCGATTACGATAACTTGTTGATGCACCCACAATCAAGTGCTCAAATCGTGTTGTGGATTTAATCAGCGGATGAAGTTCAGCTGAACTTACTTGGTCACCAAAAACCGCCGCCTGACCATCAATTTCTTGAACCTTGATATGAGGATTTAGAAAGCGGTAAACCAAGGCAACGCGACGTAATCCAAGGTGTGCCACATGTCGAAGGCCACGGTTGATATGTTCTTGAATCATTAAACGCCTATAAGTGATTCCCGAACCTTTGCTTTGCGCTGGATCGGTTGCTAATTTATAAAGCATTTCCGCGATTTCTTCTCCGCCTGATGTATCTGGAAGTTCAGCGCATTTTTCGCTTAACCGAGCGCGTACTTGCGGATCCTGCAATAACTTAACTTTGGCGGTTATATCCGCTAAATCAGCTTGGTCGGCGCGCAATGCATAACCAAAATCGTTACACCACTTGGCGCGAGCTTCTTGGTCATCAGTTCCACGAATATTAGAGACAAAAACCGTTGGTACCTGAGCCGGCAATAACTCGTGAACTCCGTTGTATCCGGTGGCACAAATAGCAACATCGAAAGCATGTAAAACATTTGCTAATGGAAAGTATCGTGCGACTTTTAGATCTAATCCTTCGGGCGCAAGTGATTTTCCATCTTTATCTATTGGCGCCTTTGTTAAAACGACCTGCAAATCTTTCCAACCCAATAAACCGGCCAGTGCCGCAGTCATCTTCTCGTTCACATCGCTGTCGCCCGTTCCCAACTGAACTAAGGCAGTGGGGCGATCTAAATCAAGACCTAAAGCTATACGGGCATCGTTTCTCGAGAGCGCATCCACTTCTCGGAAAAGTGAAACTGGCGCAGTTAAAACTGAATCTTTACGTTGCGCGGTTGGTCCAAAATCATAAGCACGAGCAACGTCGCCAGGTTCAAAAATCTTATCCATCATGGCCGACTGCAACGCTAAAACAAATCGTTGTGGCTTCTTCTGCCAAAGACCACGACGTACCCACACTAATTTAAGATTACGGTTTGAATTCTTCGCAGCAATTACACCTGGGTAAGGAACCACGCCATCAAAAGATAAAACTTTTGCGCCGGTCTCTTCAACTAAAGCAAGTAAGCGATCGCGTAAATAGATATCCCATTTTTCGCGAGACATCCACATGCGATCTCGACCCGGAATATATTCACAACGAACGCCAGTAAAAGATGAAATCTCGGCGATACCACCAGCCATAGAAACAATAATTGGATTTGCTTTATCTTTTAGCGCCATCGCGATCGCACTTGCCCGTGCCAGGTGTCCCATTCCAACTCCATTGCTTGTCGCAAGAATGATTGTTGGCTTAGTCATAAGTGAAGTCTACTGCCCCCAAGAAGTGTGAAGTGGTCGGCCTTCGGCATAACCTGCCGAAGATTGAATTCCGACTGTGGCTCGCTCTGCAAATTCAGTAATATTTTTTGCACCGGCATATGTAAATGAAGAACGCACGCCGGCAATAATTTCATCGAGTAAATCTTCGACTCCTGGACGAGCTGGATTTAAATACATTCGGGAAGTTGAGATACCTTCTTCAAATAATGCTTTGCGGGCACGATCAAATGCATCTTCCTGAGAAGTTCGTGCCGCTACTGCGCGAGCTGATGCCATTCCAAATGACTCTTTAAATAATCGCCCTTGCGCATCACTCTGTAAATCTCCAGGAGATTCATATGTTCCGGCAAACCAAGATCCGATCATTACTTGTGATGCTCCCGCCGCTAAGGCGAGCGCAACATCACGCGGATGACGGACGCCGCCATCGGCCCATACATGTGCGCCTAATTTCTTACTTTCCGCGGCACATTCTAAAACTGCCGAAAATTGTGGGCGACCCACACCCGTTTGCATACGAGTAGTGCACATAGCACCTGGCCCAACTCCTACTTTCACGATATTTGCGCCGGCTTTAACAAGGTCGTGTGTACCTTGCGCAGTAACAACATTGCCAGCAACTATTGGAATATTTGGATTAATCGAACGAATTGCAGCTAACGCCTCTAACATTTTTTTCTGGTGGCCATGTGCAGTATCAACAACCAGAACATCGGCACCTGACTCGATCAACGCTGCTGCTTTGGCAGCCACATCACCATTGATTCCAACTGCTGCAGCAATTCGTAACCGACCCTTTGCATCTAACGCCGGTGAATACAAAGTACCGCGTAGTGCGCCAAGGCGCGTCATGATTCCTACAAGATCACCATTTGCACTAATTACCGGTGCCAGCTTGTGACGCTGCGTCGTTAAGAAATCAAATGCTGCTCGGGCATCCAAAGTATCTGACATTGTCACTAGCTCTTTACTCATCACTTGATGCAACTGAGTAAAACGATCTACGCTCTTGCAATCATCCTCGGTAATAATTCCGACTGGCTTTCCGTTTTCAACTACAACGATGGCGCCATGTGCGCGTTTGTGTAACAAGCTAACGGCATCGGCAACTGTTGATTCGGGTGACAAAGTAATTGCAGTATCAAAGAATGGATGGCGTTCTTTCACCCATTTAATAACCCCATCAACAATTGTGTGTGGGATATCTTGCGGAATAACAGTAATGCCACCGCGACGAGCCATTGTTTCTGCCATTCGCCGACCCGCAATGGCCGTCATGTTCGCAACAACTAATGGAATTGTTGTTCCCGTTGCATCTATCGCGGAGAGATCCACATCCATTCGAGATGAAAGTTCGGATCTACTTGGTACCATGAATACATCGTCATAGGTGAGGTCGTGGGTTACTTCGTTTATGAATCGCACGTGGGTAAACAATACTCAGGTACACTAGAAAAATGTCTAATCCGCTCATTTCTGTACGTGGGTTGACCAAGGTTTTTGGTGATTTCACCGCTGTAAACGGCATCGATTTCGATGTCGCCAAGGGTGAGTCCTTTGGGTTGCTTGGCCCCAACGGTGCCGGTAAATCCACCACCATGAGAATCTTGGCCGCCACTTCTACTCGCACATCAGGTTCAGTAGAAATTTTAGAAAAAGATCCAGAACTTTTTGGACCACTCGTACGTGCACACTTAGGTGTCGTACCTCAACAAGATAATTTAGATAATGAACTTACAGTTTCCGAAAATCTTTACATTTACGGTCGGTATTTTGGTCTCTCTAAAAAATTCATAAAGGGAAAGATTGAAGAACTCTTAGAGTTTGCCCAACTTGAAGAAAAGCGCGATGTAAAAGTTGAAGCCCTCAGTGGCGGAATGAAGCGACGTCTAACAATTGCGCGTGGACTTGTTAGCGAGCCAGATATTTTGTTGCTCGATGAACCAACCACCGGTTTAGATCCACAAGCTCGACATATTTTATGGGATCGCTTATTTCGTTTAAAGGAACAAGGTGTGACTCTTGTTTTAACCACTCACTTCATGGATGAAGCCGAACAATTATGTGATCGTTTGGTCGTTATGGACAAAGGTTCAATTATGGCCGAGGGTTCTCCATCTGGCTTAATTAAGCAGTACTCAACTAAAGAAGTTCTTGAAGTTCGCTTCGGTAGTGATCGCAATAAGGAAGTTGCAACACAACTTGAACAGATGTGCGATCGAATGGAAACTTTGCCAGATCGCCTTCTTATGTATACCGACGATGGTGAAAAACTTCTGGAAGAAATTGCCGCAGCAAAACTTCATCCCACTACTTCATTGGTTCGTCGTTCCTCACTTGAAGATGTATTTTTGCGTTTAACTGGAAGAACGCTGATTGAATGAATACTGGTATTAATGTTCCTCAGATCCAACGTTTTGGCGCGCTATACATAGCTTCTGCCCGTTTAAAATCGATATCTAAATGGCGCACAATAATTGCCGCGGTTGATATTGGAAATCCGCTTTTTTATCTAATTGCCGTAGGTATTGGCATCGGTGTTCTAGTCGAACAAGGTTCGGGTACCAGCGAAACAAGTGGTATTAAATACATCGCATTTATAGCACCGGCCCTGCTGGCAAATACCGCGATCATGGGAATCATGGATGAAACGGTATTTCCAACGATAGAAGGATTTAAATGGCGCAAATTATTTTTTGCGCAAAATTCAACTCCTATCTCTGGTCGGCAAATTGCACTTGGAGTTTATTTAGCAGCTTTGTGCCGAGGAATCTTTTCGGTAAGCATTTACTACACACTTCTGCTGGCTTTTAATGTCGTTGATTTTGGTGTCAGTATTTTATTGGTACCAGTTGCAATTCTTGGAGGTGCCGCATTTGGTGCAATTATTTTGTTTGCTGCTGCAAAGATAGAAAAAGATGATCAGTTTTTTAATATTTTAAGTCGCCTTGTTATTATGCCAATGTTCTTATTTTCCGGGACCTTTTTCCCTCTTACTTCGATGCCCATTTATCTGCAACCGATCGGCTGGGTTTCTCCGCTGTGGCATGCCACTGAATTAGGTCGTGAAGTCGCCTTTGACTATGGAATTAGTAACGTCATGTTCCTTACTCACATCATTGTTTTGGTTTCACTTGTCGTAGTAGGAATTCGTCTTTCAATGAGCCAATTTGAAAAAAGGCTAGCTAAATGAAAAACGCCGCGCAGATCGCTGAAAGCAAAAAATCAACTGCAATGTATGCCGGCCGTCCATATGTTCTTTTAGAACGTGGTTGGTTGGCATTTAGAAGTTCTACCTGGATTCCAGTAGTTACCGGCTTTATCGAACCAGTTCTATTTTTGTTGGCATTTGGATACGGAATGGGTTCTCTTGTTGGAGATGTGACAACTGGTAGCACCACAATGGATTACACATTATTTATTGCACCTGGTTTATTGGCCACAAGTGCCATGAATGGCGCAATTTATGATTCAACGTGGAATGTCTTTTGGAAACTTAATGAGTCCAAGTTGTACAAGACAATGCTTTCAACGCCACTTGGGCCATTAGATATTGCACTAGGTGAAATTACTTGGGCTCTTATTCGCGGCCTTGTCTATTCACTTGGCTTCCTCACCGTTGTTACCGGGCTTGGCTTAACACCTAGTTTCTGGGCGATCTTGGCAATTCCGGCGGCATCGTTAGTTGCATTTGGCTTTGCCTCCTTTGGAATGGCCATTACATCTTTCTTTAAGACTTACCAGCAAATGGGTTTCATCAACATTGTGCTTCTACCGATGACGCTATTTTCAGGTTCGCTGTACCCAATTTCAGTGTATCCAGATTGGATTGAAAAAGTGATTATGGCTCTGCCTTTATGGCATGGAATCGAACTGGTAAGAGCCTTCTGGTTTGGAAATTTAACTAGTGGAGTATTTATTCACATCGCTTACTTTTTAGTGATGATCACTGCCGGTTTATTTGTTACATCTCGCCGGTTGCGCGCACTATTTCTTCGTTAAAAAATCAATTTTTCTGATAAAAACATGAGTTTTACGTCCAAAAACTAGACTTGCTTTTAAAATTTGGTATGAGAGAATTGGGTTAAGAAAAAAACGAACCGGGAGAGTACTTCTCAAACGAGTTTCAAAAGCTGAAACCTTTGCCGTACAAGTTTTACAAATGCTGACTCAGTCAAACCATAAGCAGACATTCAGATTCTTACCGTCTACATCAATTCCAGTAGATCCTAAGCGAGTCGAAAAAATTCTCAAGCAAGAATGGGAACTTTTCACCAAAGGTACAGACAAGAGCGCCCAAGAGAGCCGTAGATCATTTAAATCTATGCCACTTGGCGTCACATCTAGTTTTCAGCATTGGGATCCATACCCAATTTCAATTGCCAGCGCACAAGGTGCCTACATGACCGATGTCGATGGCCGCAAACTTTTAGATTTATCTATGGGCTTTGGCGCCATGCTTGCTGGTCATTTAAATCCAATTGTTGTTGAAGAGATTCAAAAATCACTACAACAAGGCATGCTCTTTGTAACGCCATCACCAACATCAACTGATGCCGCCGAACTTTTGTGTAAGCGCTTTGGTATTGATCAAGTTCGATTTACAAACAGTGGCACTGAATCAACGATGTATGCAGTTCGCGTTGCCCGTTCAGCTAACGGTAAAATGGGAATTGTTAAAGTCGAAGGTGGCTACCACGGAAGCTATGATCCATTTGTAGTTTCTAGTAAGCCTTCGCTAGATAAAATTGGGGATCCAGAAGATCCAACACCAGCGATAGATGAAAACTTAGTTCCAGGCGATATCTACGTTGTTCCTTACAACAACATTGATGCCCTACAGCGCATGTTTGAAAAAAATGCCAGAAAGATCTCCTGCTTTATTGTTGAACCAGTTCTAGAAAACCTTGCGATTGTTCTTCCTGATGCGGGTTACCTAGAACGTGTCCGTGAGCTATGCGATGAGCACAACGTCATCCTTATCTTTGATGAAGTAAAAACTGGTTTAACAGCGGGTGCACATGGTGCATCTGCTCGTCTTGGTGTTCAGCCAGATCTGATCACGCTTGCTAAATCAATTGGTGGCGGGGTCCCACTTGCCGCTTTTGGTGGCAAGAAGAAGTACATGGAGATTGTGACAAATGGAAAGATGGCCCACTTCGGTACTTTTAATGGTAATCCCCTGGCGATGGCCGGTCTACGCGCCGTTGATCGTATTTGTACCGATGCTGCACTTGAAGCAGCTGAGGTATTAAACCAACAAGCGTTAGATCGCATCAGTGCAATTATCGATGAGTATCAACTACCAGCGCATACCGTTGGTTTTGGCGTAAAAGGCTGTGTTACTTGGTCTACCACGCCAGTTAGAAACTACCGCGATTACAAAGCAACTGACTTTGGAATTGCTGAAGCACATTGGTTATTTGCACTTAACCGCGGAATTATTACGCCACCAGGTTTAGATGAGCAGTGGTTAATTTCTTTGGCCCACGGTCAAACTGAAATTGATTTACTTGTTGAAGATTTTCTCGAATTTGCTAAAGCACTGCGCGCTTAAAAGAAACGCCGCAGATTGATGGCAAAAGAGTCAGCTCTCGAAACAGCACGACAACAACTTCAGCGGGCGGTTGAACTGCTCGGACTTTCCGATAACGATTGGCAGACTCTGTCGACGCCAAGACGTATTTTGGAAGTTGCCGTTCCGCTACGTCGCGATAATGATGATGTCGAAATGTACAAGGGCTTTCGTGTTCAATACTCAACCACACGTGGGCCTTCCAAAGGTGGTGTTCGTTTCCACCCATCAATTGATTTAGATGAAACTGTAGCCCTTGCCATGCTTATGACTTGGAAGTGCGCCCTGACAAATCTTCCTTATGGCGGCGCCAAAGGTGGAATCGCTGTTGACCCAGCTACTTTGTCAGAGCGGGAAAATGAAAGACTAACCCGGCGTTATACATCTGAAATTTTGCCAATTATTGGACCCGAACGCGATATCCCAGCACCAGATGTTGGGACCGATGAGAAAAACATGGCATGGATGATGGATACATATTCGGTTAACGCCGGATTTTCAGTTCCTGGTGTAGTTACTGGTAAGCCGATCGTTTTGGGTGGCTCATTAGGTCGTAATTCGGCCACTGGTGATGGTGTTGTTATTTCAACTCTTGAAGCACTTCGTGTTCGTGGCTTAAATCCCAAAGGTGCAACGGTCGCAATTCAAGGTTTCGGAAAAGTTGGTTATTGGAGCGCTATTGGTTTGGAAAATCTTGGCCTCAAAGTTGTTGCCGTTAGTGATGTTCATGGCGCGGTCACAGGATTTGACAGTATCACTGAGTTATGGAAATTCTTTACTGAAAATAATGATTTAAATATGCCTGGAACTGAAAAGTTAACGCAAGAAGAACTGTTACATCTTGAAGTTGACGTGCTCATACCGGCGGCTTTATCAGATGCGATCACCGAGAAAACCGCACCTGGAATTAGGGCCAAGATAATAGTTGAGGGTGCAAATGCTCCAACGACCCCAGCGGGAGACCATATTTTAAATGAAAAAGGAATTCTTACTGTTCCAGATATTTTAGCTAATTCAGGGGGCGTAATCGTCTCCTATTTTGAATGGGTTCAAGATAAACAAAACTATTTTTGGAGTGCTGAAGAAGTTAAATTGAACCTAAATAAAATTATGATGCGATCTGTGAAGGAAGTGGAGGAGATCGCTGCAAATAAATCTGTATCCTGGCGCGAAGCTGCGCACATGATAGGTGTCGGTCGAGTTGCCCAAGCGCACAAGCTACGGGGTTTATATCCATAGTGTTAAATGCTTTTCATAAGATAAAAAGTCCGCACGACTTTCAATCTTTAGACGAAGAGGCCGAAATATCAAAAGAGGTTTACACTTAAAGGGTCTAATTAGAAGAGGTATCGCTATTATGTTTAAAAAATTAATAGATTTAGGACTTTCGTCTATTAAATCTGTTGAAAACTTTATCGATTCGGTATCCAAGACCAGATCTACTCGGTTGCAACGAAGAGTTCTAGGTCTAATTGTTATCACGCTGGTAATGTCCATTTTTCTATTTCTGATCTCGCGCTAAAAAGAAGAATAGCCCCCGGTGTGAAAGGCACCGAAGGCTAAACTTGTGCGCGCGAAGGGATTCGAACCCCTAACCTTCTGATCCGTAGTCAGATGCTCTATCCGTTGAGCTACGCACGCTTATTTATTTGTGAAGGGCAATAGTACCCGCTTTTTATACCCCGCCCAAATGC
>Ga0335396_10000536_pt1 | contig 52108 bp, 61 predicted proteins | sample FRY02_FD_205743 | JGI IMG/M metagenome (GOLD analysis project Ga0335396, IMG submission 205743) | Freshwater microbial communities from Lake Fryxell liftoff mats and glacier meltwater in Antarctica - FRY-02 (spades assembly) (version 2) | ecosystem: Environmental > Aquatic > Freshwater > Ice >...
GGAGTTAGCGGACGCATTTCCGTAGTTGGCATTGAACCCGACTTTTACGCCGTTGGGGCCGCCCTTGGTTGCGGAGTACCAAAACGGGGAGACGTCAACAAAAAGGTCACTGTTGGCCGTTGCCGTGTTCACGCCCTGTGGCTTACCCTGGCTTGACATCCAGTATGGAATCCAGCCGCTCACAATTCGGCTCGGTGGGGAGTCGGCAAATGCCGATGTTGTGAAACTCAGGCAAAAGAGTAAGGCGAGGACGAAGGCAATTGCACGCGTTACAGAGCGTGATCTTGGGGAAGGCACACTCCATTGTGCGTTATTGACCCGAATTGATCAACCCCACGGCTTATCTGGCGTGTTTACATCAACATCCGTGAAATTTCTTGAGCGGTCCGGGCTATTCGGGCACCAAATTCGACTTCACCGAATTCACGCGAGGAGATAATTCCCACACTCGCTTCGAGTCCGGTTATGCCCGTCAGTGGGACTGCCAGACCAAGGGTGCCTCCCTCAAGATTGGCAACCACCCACGGCGGATCAAGTGGTCTACCCGCGGCGGTTCGGGCGGCCAGAATTGCACGACCACCAGCACTCCCCTCGAGTGGTGACCTCGTACCAATCCGCATTGAGACGTGCATGTCACTTCGATTCGGTTCTGAGACCACGGCGACGAGACCATCATTTGAATCAGCGATCATGAGGTAGGCGGTACAGCCAAGCGCCTCAGCCAACATGCGCAATGCTGGCCCAGATGCTTCGCGGACTAGGGGTTGAATGACTCGGGCGAGTGCCAGTAGTCCAAGGCCTAGTCGGCACTTTCCATCAGATGATCTGCGTAAGAGCGAGTGGGCTTCGAGTGTGACTACCAATCGGTAGACGACAGTTCGACCAACGTCCAACTTTTGACTGAGGTCGGTAACACTTAGACCCTCTGGATGCTCTGCTAAAACTTCAAGCACACTTAATCCACGATCAAGTGTCTGCGAGGTTTCCTTGGTCACCCGCCAACCTAACCACTGCAATGGTCAAAAATCAAAGTGCCCCTCAAGTTCGAGGGGCACTTTAATTCAATATTAATCAGGCGACAAGAACCTTCGTCCTATTGCGAACGATGAAAGCCGCGATGACTTCGTAGATTCCGATGACGATCAACCAGATACCAACGACCCAAGCCAAAGTGACGAGGGACAGTGCTGGCTGCGACAGGACGACAACGCCACCGATCAACATGACGAGACCAAAGAAGATATTCCAACCACGGCCTTCAGCTGAATCAAAGCCCATGAACAAACTGGCGAATCCGCGGAAGAGGAATGCGATTCCGACGAAGATTCCTAGAAGTTCGACAGCGTTCAAAGTCGCGCTACGGATTGCGAAGACGCCTAGGATCACTGAAAGTACACCCGTAATCAGGAGAAGTACGCGAGTACCACCTGTGAGACCGGCGGAGAACGAACGCACAATCTCAAAAATCCCTGAGACGATCAGGTAAATTGCGAAAAGAATCGCGACGACAACAACTGTTTTATCCGGCCACGAGATGGCAAGGACGCCCATCCCAAGACTGATGAGTCCACCGAAAAGCAGCAGCCACCATACACGGCCGAGGGATGCCAACATGTTCTCGTCGGCTTCCATTTCAACTTGAGATGACATTAATTACCTCCATGTAGGTTCCTGAATTAAGCCTTGTAACAAACTTCCCCATGGTATTGCAAAATCCCTAATATCTGTGTCTGACATGCCTCAAATGTCGCATTTAATTCACTCTATGCAGAAAGTTCTTAGTTTCGGCACGCTGCGGTGCTTCAAATACCTCCGCTGCTGTACCAGACTCCCACACAACACCATCCCGAAGGAAACACACTTGGTCAGCAATCTCTTTGGCGAAAGACATTTCGTGGGTTGCCATAACAATTGTCAATCCTCCCGACCGCAGTTCGCGGACCGAGTCGAGCACTTCACCTACAAGCATTGGGTCGAGTGACGACGTGATTTCGTCGAACAGCATTATTTCCGGTTCCATGGCAAGGGCTCGAACGATCGCCACCCGCTGAGCTTGACCACCTGACAGCCGGTCGGGGTAATCCAAAGCCTTAGCCTCCAGCCCAAACCGCGTGAGCAATTCCATTGCTGTTGCTATCGATTCTTTCTTGGATTTTTTGAGGACACGAGTTGGTCCGAGAGTGATATTTTCTAAGACTTTCATGTGTGGGAAAAGATTGAAGGATTGAAAAACAATGCCAATTCGGCGGCGAATTGCATCAAGGTCAGCACTAAAAGCGGTGACATCAAGTTCGGAATTCACCACGATGCTCCCGGCATCGACCGTCTCCAATGCATTGATGCAGCGAAGCAGAGTCGACTTTCCTGAACCCGATGCTCCAATGAGAACGGTAGCCGAATGTGCGGCGACATTAAGTGAGATCCCTCGCAAAACTGAATGCGTATCGAAGGATTTCCATACTCCGTCAACTGCGATAAATGAATCTTGATTCACGCTGCACCCCCAGCTCGCTTCTTGCGGGCGGAACGGACTTGGATCCAGTCGGCGAACCGGGTCATGGGAATGGTCAAGGCAATAAAGATTAAGGCAGCGCCAACATAGGGCGTGTAGTTGAAGTTAGATGAAGTATCAATTTGGGCCCGGCGCAAAACCTCGATCGGACCCAACACCGCGACGAGAGCCGTGTCCTTTTGTAATGAGATGAAGTCGTTAAGAAGTGGCGGGGTCACATTTCGCACGGCTTGGGGCAGAACGACAAAACGATTCGTTTGAAATGACGAAAGACCCAATGAGCGCGAGGCCATTGTTTGACTTGGATGAACCGATCCGATTCCGGCCCGGAAAACTTCAGCCACGTAGGCACCATAGGAAAGCACGAGCGCAGCAGTCCCCCAAAAAATCGCGTCACTGGGAACACCCGTGAGTTGCAACGCTGGCATACCAAATCCCAAAAGGAAAATGATCAAGATAGTGGGAACTCCGCGGAAAATGTCGACGTAGAGCGTTGCCAGGACTCGAATCGGCAAAAAAATTGGAGACTTTAGGGTGCGGGCGAGAGCGACGAGCAGTCCAATTATCAAAATAAGCGGCTCGGCAATTAAGAAGATGCGAACGTTGAGCCAAAAGGCTTGCAAGAGCCCGGGGAAGGACTCGACAAACTGGTCGCCATTGAAAAATGTTTTTTGGACGGTTTCCCAACCTGAGCTGCGACCGATTAAAAGAAGGATCAAAATAACAAAACCCAGCAGGCTGGCTATTCCAATCAACGCATCCCGACGTGCTTTCTTACGCGAGCGCTCCTGGCGCAGTGGGTCAACAAAGACCATATCCGCGCCAGGAACGGGAGCGTTCACGTGTTAGTCGAAACTAATTTTCGCTGTGTTTCGCGGCCAGTCCCTTATTCCTTGAAGTATGGAGCAGTTGTTCCGGCCAACCACGCATCTTGGATCTCTTGAAGTTCACCGGAGTCCTTGAGAGTCGTAAGTGCCTTGTTGACACAGGTCACTAGTGGATTGCCCTTTTGAAGTAACAATCCAAATTCTTCGCCACCGGCAGCTGACTGGAATTGGCCTACAATTTTGCTGTCGTCGAACTCTGCTGCAGTTACGTAGTAGGCGGTTGGTAGGTCAACGACGATTCCGTCGATCTGTCCATTTTGCAATGCGCTCTTGGCGTCATTGGTGTCATTGAAGACATAAGGCTCATTGGTGGGTTGCACTACCTCGGTCACGAAGTCAAGGCTGGTCGTTCCAACTTGAGCTCCAAGCTTGGCCTCTTTGAGTTCGGTAATAGTGGTGGCCCCGGCAATCGGTGAGTCATTGAAAGCAACTACTGCCTGATTTACGGTGTAGTACCCGTTGGAGAAGTCAACGACCTCGGATCGCTCTGGAGTGATCGAGATTTGATTCACGTCGAAGTCAAAGTTCTTGTCACCAGGCGCGTAGGAAGTGTTAAAAGGAACAACTTCCCACTTCACATCTGCTGGTGCAAAACCCAATTGAGAAGCGACTGCATAGGCAACAGCTGACTCGAAGCCTTCACCATTTGTTGGATCGTCGTCAACGAAGTAGGGAGGGTAGGCAGGTGTGTCGGTGCCAATTGTCAGCATTCCTGGACTGATCGTGGTGAGGTTCTCAAAAGCACATTCATCAATTGCAGCGCTTTCGGAAGCGCTTTCTTCCATCGATGTTTCAGTAGTCGTTGTTTCTGTCGCGGTGTCTTCACTTGAGGAACAAGCCGACAGAATCAGGCCTGCAACCGCTAAAGATGCAACACCGGCGAGACGAATTGATTTTCTCTGCATTTATTTTCAGTCCCATCGAAAAAAGTTAGTTAAAGGAACGCTGGTTTGCGTGCGCAAATTCTCTCACTTGGATGACCAGTAGGAGCAGTAGCCCCTCTATTCACCACCCTTGGGTAGTGACTTGTGGATCTTCTCGCAGTCAGGACAAATTGGAAACTTGGAAGGATCACGATTTGGGGTCCATTTCTTACCACACAATGCTTTTACAGCCGAACCGGTGACCGCGCTTTCCACAATCTTGTTCTTCTCAACATAGTGAGCAAATTTTTCATGATCACCGTCATCGAAATTCGACGTTCGCTCTTCAGTAAGGACGCTGCCGAGTTCTTCAATTTCAGGGGCTGCAAGTGGGGTGGCAAGTGGAGTGCTCATGGCGCGAGTCTACTTTCATCAGGTTGCGGCAGGCTAAAGTCGTGGAATTTGCATATTTTTCATATACCCCCTAGGGTATAATTATGGCTACCGTTGAACTTACAGAATCCAGTTTCGCTGAAATAATCAAAGGAAGCCCCATTGTCTTCGTTGACTTTTGGGCTGCATGGTGTGGTCCTTGTCGGAATTTTGCACCGGTGTATGAAAAAGCCTCGGAGGCGAATGCCGACATTGTTTTTGCCAAGGTTGATACCGAGACCGAGCAGGGTCTCGCCGGAAATTTCGAAATTTCATCTATTCCCACTCTCATGGCGATCCGCGACGGCGTTGTCCTTTATTCACAAGCTGGTGCACTACCCCAAGAGGGTTTGGACAATCTGATCACAGCTATTCGCGATGTTGACATGGAAGAAGTCCGCAAGGAGATCGCGAAGGCAAGTGGGGAGACAACTGAGGACCAAAGAGCGGAATAGAGGACCTCAAGCCCCATCTATTGCATTCTCAGGGCTCATGAGCCTTTTGTCGTTTGGGGCGGTTTGAGTGACGATGACCGAGACGCTAGGGGAATCCACCATTTCTCAGCATATTAAGCCCTGCTACTAAACTCGAGTAATGAGTTCATTGAACACTGCAATTACCCAAGATCACGTACGTTCCCTTGGCCTCACCGGACGGGATTTTTTGCGCGAGCTTGATTTCACGGCAGTTGAATTTAATTCCTTACTTGATTTGGCCGCGCAGCTTAAGCAATCGCGCAAGGAAAACCGCGAGCCAGAGCTACTCAAGCGCAGGAACTTGGCCGCGATTTTCGAAAAGACATCGACTCGGACTCGAATTTCATTCAGTGTTTCCATGAGCGATCAGGGTGGAAACATCACATTTCTCGACGGAGCGTCAAGTCAAATAGGTCATAAAGAATCTCCCGCGGACACGGCTCGCGTATTGAGCAGAATTTTTGACGCGATTATGTTCCGCGGTAGTGAGCAGGCCGTGGTGGAGGAACTTGCCCAGAATTCGTCCGTTCCGGTATACAACGGTTTAACCGACCAATGGCACCCGACCCAAATGCTGGCCGACTTCCTCACCATGCGCGAGCACCAGATCGATCCGAATAAGTCAATGTCCTACTGCTACCTCGGCGATGCACGCAGCAATATGGGTAACTCGCTATTGATTATGGGCGCAATCATGGGATCAGATACCAGGATTGTTGCACCAAAAGAACTATGGCCGGATCAGGCCGTTATTGATCAAGCACATGGGCGTGCACAGGAAAGCGGCGCGAAAATCACGCTCACCGAAGATATCGCAGAGGGGGTAACTGGCGCGGAGTTTGTGCACACAGACGTGTGGGTGTCAATGGGTGAACCCAAAGAAGCGTGGCGCGAGCGCATTGAATTGCTCAAGCCCTATCAAGTAAATCAATCAGTACTTGACCTCGCAGGTCCAAATGCAAAGGCAATGCACTGCCTACCGGCGTACCACGACTCCAAGACCGAGATCGGTGCACAAATTGCCAAAGATTTCAATCTCCATGGCGGAGTTGAAATCACGCATGATGTCTTTGAATCACCTGCAAATATCTCATTTGACCAAGCAGAAAACCGGATGCATACGATTAAATCAATTCTCGTTGCAACCCTTGCCTGACCGACTCGAGCCAGACACGTTATGCGTCATTCAAGCGATCGCGTAATCCTTGCAATTGAGCATTTAGTTCTGCCGGTACTCGGTCCCCGAACTCTGCGTAGTACTCCTGGGTCAGATCAGTTTCGGCCAGCCACGAATCAACATTGACTGCAAAAAGTTCAGCGATTTTCTCCTCTGTGATGTCAAGGCCATCAATGTTGAGCGCACCCGGTGCGGGAATGCGGCCAATCGGAGTGTCGACCGCTTCAGCTTTGTCACTGAGTCGATTGACAATCCATTCGAGGACTCGGGAGTTTTCACCAAAACCCGGCCAAATGAATTTGCCGTCAGTGTCCTTGCGGAACCAGTTCACGGAATAGATCCGTGGCAGTTTTTCTACACTGGTGAATCCACCGATCTTGAGCCAGTGGCCCCAGTAATCGGCCATGTTGTAGCCGCAAAACGGCAGCATGGCAAAAGGATCCCGGCGCAGTGCACCAACGGTTCCTTCAGCTGCGGCAGTCTGCTCACTGGAAACGGATGAACCAACAAATACCCCGTGGGCCCAGTCAAATGCTTCAGAGACAAGCGGGACGTTGGTTGCCCGGCGACCGCCGAACAGGATTGCATCAATCGGGACACCCGAGGGGTCTTCCCAGTTGGCTGCAATCGATGGACACTGGCCAGCAGGAACGGTAAAACGGGCATTGGGGTGGCTTGATGGATCTGCTGAGGACGGGGTCCAATCCTTGCCCTTCCAGTCGATTAAGTGCTCCGGCGCTTCGTCGGTAAAACCTTCCCACCAAATGTCCCCGTCATCGGTGAGGGCCACGTTGGTGAAAATCGAGTTGCCGCTAAGTGAGCGAACAGCATTTGCATTAGTGCTCATGCCTGTTCCCGGTGCAACACCAAAGAATCCAGCTTCTGGATTAATTGCGTAGAGTCGGCCATCGTCACCAAAGCGCATCCAGGCAATGTCGTCACCGATTGTCTCGACCGTCCAACCGGGAATCGTTGGCTCGAGCATGGCCAGGTTTGTCTTTCCACAAGCGGACGGGAACGCCGCCGAAATGTACCTAACGTCGTTGGCTGGTGAGGTCAATTTCAAAATCAACATGTGCTCGGCCATCCAGCCTTCATCACGGGCCATGGCGGAAGCAATTCGAAGTGCAAAGCACTTCTTGCCGAGCAACGCATTGCCGCCGTAACCGGAACCATAGGACCAAATCTCACGAGTTTCCGGAAAGTGAACAATGTACTTGGTGTCATTGCACGGCCAAGCAACGTCGGGGATTGAATCACCGGCTTCGTCAACAAGTGGGTAACCGACGGAATGCACGGCCGGCACAAACTCGCCGAACTCGCCGATTTCATCCAATGCCGCTTGCCCCATGCGGGTCATGATTTTCATGTTTACAACTACATATGGTGAATCGGTAATCTCGACACCCAATTGGGCAATTCGTGAACCCAACGGTCCCATCGAAAAAGGAACGACATACATGGTGCGCCCACGCATCGCGCCTTTCATCAATGGAATCAACGTCGAGCGCATTTCCGACGGTTCCATCCAGTTATTGGTGGGACCCGCATCAATTTCACGCTGGGAGCAGATGTAGGTGCTACTTTCAACACGCGCCACGTCACTCGGATTCGAACGCGCGAGGAATGAATTGGGCCGTAATTCTTCATTGAGTTTGATCATGGTGCCGCCATCAACCATTTGGCTGGTCAACCGCATCCACTCTGCCTCGGAGCCGTCGCTCCACTCAATTGCATCAGGTTCAAGGAGGGTGGCCATCTCGTCAATCCACTCAAGGAGTTGCTTGTTTTGGGTGGGTGCTGCAGCGAAATCGAGGCGAACGGCCATGTGATCACTTCCTTGTGATGGTGGGCAGGCGGTTTTTCTGTTTGCTAAGGATGCACCTACAAATCCGATTCCGCTACCAATATAGGGGTGATCTACCGCACTTGTGACTAAAGGCACAAAGGTCTCAAATCTATAAAGGTGATGTAACCGCTTGCCTTGGTCAGGCCAGGGAGAGAAACAGCTTTTCCAGTTGCTCGCGGGTCATCGGAGAAGCATCGCCTTTTTCAAAACACTCCTGCATTCCTGCCGCAACTATTTTGAATCCGGCCCGGTCCAACGCTTTAGACACTGCGGCGAGCTGAGTAACGACGTCCGCACAATCTCGCCCTGTCTCAATCATGTTGATCACGCCATCAAGCTGACCCCGAGCGCGCTTTAAGCGGGTAAGTACCTCGGTATTGATTTCTGGTTCAAGATCCATGCCGTCAGACTACTACCATGTACCCATACCCGTTGGGGTATCCACGCTTGCGGCTAGAATCATATGTATGAGTGAAATAAGCCAGCATTCCCACGGAAAAAGTGTTCAACGCGAGCTAGTGCCAATTTCGCGAGATTTGCGAGTGATGATCCCCGACACCTACGCGGGCTTCGCTGCCCTTCAGACAGCAGCCATGGGTGAGGGCTCGCTGCCCACCAAGACGAAAGAGCTGATTGCCCTTGCTATTGCAGTTGTTGAGCAATGTGATGGTTGCATTGCAGCTCACGCCCGGGGTGCTGCCATAGCCGAAGCCACGAAGGAAGAAGTAGCCGAGGCCATTGGTGTCACCTTTCTCATGGCCGGCGGCCCTGCAACGGTCTACGGTCCCCGGGCTTACTCTGCGTTCTGTGAATTTGCTGAGCCTAAAGCGTAACTCTGCACCAATTGAAGTCTGCCCATGAGCGGGAAGATCGCTCTCGTTGGAAGTGGCGAATACCTGCCGGTCATGAACGACCTGGAAGCTTGGTTACTCGAGGGCCGCCCACGCACCTACGTACAGATTGCAACGGCTGCCGCGCCCGAGGGCGAACGCTCACTTGCACGTTGGCATCAACTCGGCAATGAAGCCGCGCAGCGACTTGATGCCCAACAGGTAATCATCGACATCAAAAATCGAAAAGATGCAGACAACCCGAGAGTTGCAGAGGCGATATCAGGTGCCGGGCTTATTTACCTCTCCGGCGGCAACCCCAACTTCCTTGCCAACACTTTACGCGAAACCCTTGCCTGGAAAATTATTCTTGCACAGTGGCGTGCTGGGGCATCCATCGCAGGTTGCAGTGCTGGCGCAATGGCTCTGTGCGGATATGTCCCTAATTTTCGTCACCCAAAGGAAGGTGGTGATTCAGGGCTTGGATTGATTTTTAATGCACGTGTGATTCCACATTTTGATCGATACTCCCGTTTTATCCCCGACTTTGCTTTAAGACCATTACTTACCGATGGGCAAAAAATAATTGGTATTGACGAAAATACTGCCCTGACCAGTAGCGGTCCGGGGGAAAATCACACGCGCGAGTGGGGCTTTCGGAGCATCGGCGAAGGTTCAAGTTGGCGCATTGAAGCTGACCGAAAATATCGAATCAACAGTCCGATCGAACTTCTGGTTGATTCACTTGGATGACTACGTTGACGAGTTTCCCGAAACGAAAGCACTCCGGCGCGGGATCCGAACTTTCAAACTCCGTCGGAGTCGCGTTACGAATTCGCAGCAGTACGCGGTTAATAATCCCAAAGCGTTGACCATCGACTACCAGGACGAAATTCTAAATTGGCCATCGCCGCCAACTCCGCTTTATCTTGATATCGGTTTTGGAAACGGAGTTTCAACCCTTCACTTTGCACTCCAAAAACCGCAGGCGGCTTTCCTGGCAATCGACGTTCACACCCCGGGTGTTGGAGATTTACTCTCTGAGCTCCACGGCCAAGAAATAACGAATGTCCGGGTTATGAAAACCGACGCAGTGGCCGTCTTGGAAAATATGATTGCACCCAATTCGCTCGCAGGCGTCTATACGCTCTTCCCCGATCCCTGGCAAAAATCTCGGCATCACAAACGTCGGATCGTCCAACAAGGGATTCTGGACCTCATGGATTCACGCCTAGTTCTAGGTGGCTTTTGGCATATTGCGACCGACTGGGACCACTATGCGCAATCAATTGACAACCTATTCGCCCAACCCACCAATAGAGTTAAGTGGAGCGGTGGGAAAACCACCCGGCCGGATCGAGCACTTACCCGCTACGAGGAACACGCAATCGGTGGAGGCCGCAAAGTCGTCGACTTCAAGTTCACTAAGAACTAGGGAGTTCGCTTCCCACACCGTGATGCACCCTGAAAATATTTTCAGGGTCATACTTTTTCTTCGCCGCTAGTAAGCGTGGGTACTTAGATCCCCACTGCTCCTCCTGCCAGTTTTTCAGAAAATAGTCGGTCTCGTTGAGATACGTCCCAGCATCAGGAGTTAAATCAATGATGTATTCCATTCCTTGATAGATCAGGTCGGCTGCTTCGGAGGCAACCGTCATGTTGGGCTTGTGACCTGGGGTGTCGGGGTATTTGTATTGCTGTGAACTACCCGAGATAAGGAGGGCCGCGGCGGTATATGCGCCCGGGTGAAGCGCCGTGTCGGCTTCGCGTTCCCTCGCAGCCGGATCCAAGCCAGATAAGCCCTTGTTGATTTGGAATATGTAGCCCATTTTCCGCGAAGCCAAGTACATTGCGTTCGCAAGGTCAGACCTTGAATCCTTGACCAAAGCAAGTGGAATCCACCGAGACTGATAACTACTCCAATAGACGGATAACTCACCTTGATTACCGGTCCACCAATACTGATTATCGGGTCGATTCTTGCGCGGATCCAAAGTCACAAATCCGGGCTTGGCGCTTTCCCAGTAAGCAGCGTTCCACAGATCTTCGAAAGGGAGAAAGTCCCACTCTGGAGAAACCGTGTAGTCATTTGGCCGCAGTGTCAATGGGTCAAAGAATGTCGCCCACAAGGCCTGGGCCTCGGCAAGGGGCAGATCAAGGAAAGTCAAACGAAATCCAAGTTCATTTTTAGAATTGAAAGCGATGCTCTCTCCCCAGTTCGGGTTGTCGAGTGCTGCCGGATAAAAATCAAGAAAACTCTCAATAAGTTCTCGGTAGGCCATATCAGAGTTTGCTTGGATGCCGCCGGTCAACAATCCCATGGTGGTTGGAATTGGATGGGTAAGCAACGTCACCTTCGCTGCGACACCAAAGGTTCCTCCGCCTCCACCCTTCATCGACCAGAACAACTCAGGATCCTGGTATTTGTTGACAGTACGAATCTTGCCGTCAGCGGTGACCATTTCGATCTCGAGAACACCAGCGGATCCGGTGCCGAACTTCTTTGAAAAAGAACCAAATCCGTTTCCGAAAGTAAATCCGCCACACGCTCCCACCGTTGTGCAACCCCCTCCCTGCACGTATCGGCCAGCAGCGGTTGCTAATTCATAAGCCTCCAGCCAGCGAGTGCCAGCCTCAACGGTTATGGCATCAATTCCTGCGGTACCTGCAGGCGCTCCCTGAGCAACGAAACTGTCAAGAATTTGAACGTCGCGCATGTTGTGAGTCCAGATGAGCAGAGAGTCAGTTGCCAAGTTGCGCCCGAGGTAATCGTGGCCCGTTCCCTTTACTGCGATCCGGACACGATTCTTGCGTGCAAAGTTCACGGCGGTTGCGATCTCTTGTGCACTCTTTGCTGCCACCGCGTAGGGACTTGCAACCGCGGTCCATCCACGAAAGTAGCCGGTGGACATGAAGGCACCCGGGTTTTCTTCATTCCAAAAAGGGTTCTTCAAATTTTGAAACACAGATTTCTTGGCATCAGGGCCCCATGGAAGACGTGGGCGCAACAAATTGCCGTTCACATTCCGCTTCAATTCCTGCCATTTCGTCTTAGACGGCCATGATGGCTTTAACGAACCAGGAGGGGGTCCGCCCATCGACTTCGCATTCCCGGTAGTTTGTCCTATCAAGGGGATCGCTGCCGCTACTGATGCGATTGACTTGAGGAGATCCCTGCGATTGAGTCGAGAAAACATTGTCATGTGTCTATGATTACTGATTCATCTCGCCGAGTCCACATTCTTGAGGGATCTGTGCGCAGTTGAGGGGTTAGCCCTTCAGCCCGATACACGTTACGCGCTGGATCTTCAGCGAGACAATATGGCGGCTTTCTTTAAGATAGAACAATGATTTCATTAGAGTCCTTGAGCAAGCTTTACGCGGATCACTCGAGTTCACTTAATGCACCGATCACACCCCTTACATTCGGTGGCACGGTATTTGATCGGCCAGCACTCATGGCGACGGTGAATCTTTCCCGTGACTCGACCTACCGTGAAAGCATCGCCATTAATACTGATGCTGCCATTCGCAAGTCTCGCGTCTACTTTGCGCAAGGAGCTGATCTTATTGACATCGGTGCCGAATCCAGCACCGCCAAAGCTTCACGGGTCACGGCGCAAGATCAGATCATCCAGCTCGTTCCCGTCATTGAGCAACTCACTTCGGATTCAATTCCAGTTTCTGCGGAAACCTACGAACCTGAAGTTGTCAAAGCCTGTCTGCAAGCCGGTGCCAAGGTCCTTAATTTCACCGGGAACCAACATGAAGAGGAAATCCTTGATCTCGCCAGTGAGTTCAATACAACTGTGATTCTGTGCTACGTCGGTGGTGCAAATGTGCGTGAAATTACCAATCTTGAGTTAGACCACGACCCGATTCCCGGACTCCAAGATTATTTTGCCAAACGAATTGAAACAGCTCTCCAACATGGTGTCGAAAATATTGTGATTGATCCCGGTATGGGTTTTTATTATGGCAACTTGGTCGATCCGCTGACCCGGGTTCGGCACCAAACTAGCGTGATTCTGAATTCATTCCGGCTACGTGAACTGGGCTACCCAGTCTGCCAGGCACTCCCCCATGCCTTTGATCTCTTTGAAGACGAGTTTCGAACAGCAGAGAGTTTCTTCGCCGTCATTGCGAGTCTTGGTGGAGTGAACCTTCTCCGCACGCATGAAATTTCAAAAGTGAGTTCGGTGGTCAGGGCCATGCAGGCTCTATAAGTGAACTGCGATCAGAACTAGATTCTCGAATTTTTACGATCGGCACGTTCAAGCCATCTCGGATTGATCTCCACTCCCCATCCGGGAGCCTCAGGTATCCGCACCTTGCCGTCCACTACAGCAAAAGGATCATCAAGGAATAGCTCATGCTGCCACGGATAATAGTCAAGACCTTCGATCGCTAGTTCCAAATATTTTCCTGCATTTGGGATCGCACCCAATAAGTGCATTGTTGCCACGGTGACCAAGGACAGATTCGCACTGTGTGGAGTCACGCTGAATCCATTTGCCTGTGCCAATTGGCAAAGTTCCAGAGTACGCGTCAGCCCACCCATGTACATGGCGTCTGGTTGCAAGATATCAACCACGCCGCGTTGCATGAGCACGTTCCAGACAATGAAATCCCAGTCTTGCTCGCCACCGGTGACATCAATATTCATCTCCACTAACGCCTGGGTAACTTCACGTGTTTGTTCGATTTCCCAATAAGGACACGGTTCTTCAAAGTGACCGATTCCGGCATCAACTAACAACTTGCCTACTCGAATTGCTTCTTTCGGGGAGTAGCAGGAATTAGCATCAACTAACTTGTCACATGAATCACCTAGAGCTTGCGAAACGGTCGAAATGACTTCCTCGGTTCGCCCTGGCCACTCATCTTGGTCATGCCCACACTCAGAGCCCACACGCCACTTAAATGCGTCGAAACCGTATTTATCGCGCAGCTGCACGAACCGCTGTGCCTCCTCCTTGGGAGAAATATCTCGACGCATTGAAGATGCATAAGCACGAAGTTTGCCTGCTTCACCACCTAACAACGCCACAACTGGTTTACCTTCCGCCTTACCTTGAAGATCCCATAATGCGGTGTCAATACCGGCAAAAGCACGCAGTCGATAGGTCCCGGGGAATTTGTGCTCCTTTTCTTCAACGCGACTCACTAATGCGCCAATGTCACTGGCCGGTTGGCCCAGCACCCAGGGCGCGACTTGCCGGTGCAGCACCTTCGCTGTTATGTCAGCGTTGTAGGTGGACGTCTGGCCCCAGCCTTCCAAGCCCGCATCAGTCGCGACGTGTACGAAAGAAACAAACTCGTTGCTGTAGGTGGTTATGGAATTAATCGCACCGTAATCATTCATTGAAAATTTCAATCATTGAACTTCAATCACGCAGGAATGCTCTTTGCAAAAACTGGCCGCGAATGGAATGAAAATCCAACCCGCGATCCAGGTGGGAAATCACTGATTCTCTCGCTAGCCGCCTGCACTGTGAGCAATGTCTTATCGGGGAGTTGCACAATGACCCGACACACCGAGCCAAGAAATGAAACATTCATAACCACGGAGTCGGACAGTGGATCAGGGACTAGGTCGATCGACTCTGGGCGAAGTAAAGCGAGGGCTGGGCCATTATTGGCTGAACCGGGAAGTACGGGTACTGAACTTCCGAGCAGGTAGGCGCGACCGTCACGAATATCACATGGCAGCGGAGTAGTAAGACCTACGAACTCAGCAACCAATGCTGACGTTGGCCGTTCGTAGAGCTCTGCAGGGCTGGCAATCTGCTGAAGTGAGCCCGCAGACATGACGCCGACACGATCAGCAATACCTAGAGCTTCTTCCTGGTCATGGGTGACAAACAGTGTTGTAGTTCCAAGCTCCAATTGAATGCGTCGGATTTCGTCTCGCAATTGGCTTCGGACCTTCGCATCAAGAGCTGAGAGTGGTTCGTCCAGCAGCAGCACGTCGGGCGCGATCGCAAGTGCCCGCGCTAATGCAACGCGCTGTTGTTGCCCACCGGAAAGTTGATGCGGGAATCTCTTTGCTTGGGTATCCAGGCCTACCAGCTCCAACATTTCAATTGCACGCCTTGCGCGCCCCACTTTGTTGCGCGATTCCTTGCGCAGGCGAAGACCATATTCGACGTTTTCCTGCGCGCTCATGTGTGGGAAAAGACTGTACGACTGAAAAACCATGCCCATATCGCGCTTGCTGGCGCGCATGTGAGTTATATCTTTGCCTTCCACCACTATTTGGCCAGAGTCGAGATCTTGAAGTCCAGCAAGCGCCCGCAAGGCGGTCGTTTTACCGCAACCTGATGGCCCAAGCAACGCAACCAATTCACCCTGCGCAATTTGCAAAGAAAAATCATTGAGTGCAACTACATGACCGAATGCGCGTCTAAGTGACTTTAATTCAACTGCTGGGAGAGAGGTAGCGTTAGTCGACACCTTGACCCACCTCCTGTTTCTTTCCTGATGTTGGTATTGCAACGAGTAGAACGAATGCAAAAATCAATGCGGCTAACGAAACAGCCACAGAAATTTGGCCTTCACGCTTGCCCAAAAGATTAATAACCACCTGCATAGTTTCGTAATTTAAAAGAGACGAAATGGTGAATTCGCCTAGTACCAGCGCGATCGAAATGACGCACGCACCCAAGATTCCATTACGAATATTCGGAATGATCACTTCGGCAATAGTTCGTGGCCAACTCGCGCCCAATGTTCGTGCCGCTTCAGCCAAGGTATTGACATCTACGCTTCGCAATGAAGTATTAACAGCACGGTAGGCAAATGGGAACGTCAAAATCGTGTAGATGAAAGCTAACGAAAGTGGCGATGAACCAAAAAATTGGGAAAGCCAGCGGTAGATCGGAGCGATTCCGACAACAATCACAATCGCGGGGATGGCAATGGGTAAAAGGCACAGAACTTCTAGCGGTCGGCGCATCAAAGGCAACCGCAGGTGGACCCAAATCATGGTGGGTACCAGTAACACTAAAATTCCAACAACTGCCAAGAACGCAAGTTGCAATGAAACAGCAATTGATTCGAGTAAACCTGGTGCACTTGGAATCGCAGCCCATGAGTCAAAGGTTCGTCCGCCGTCAACTCCAGCCCTTGTGCTGAAATCCGCCATCGCGACAATGGGTAATAGCATGTAAAAACCAATAATTGACAAAATAACTGCTCGCCAAATGCGGGTGATGCCTGTGAGTCTTTTCATTGCTCCCACCTCGAAACCCGACGTTGCAACAATACATAGCCGATCATCACGACGCCGACCACAAGAACCATGCCAAGTGCCAGCGCTTTACCAAAGGCGGCGCCTTCAAGTGCTACTTCACTCCCGAGCGCTCCTCGGATCTGCAATGGGACGATAGGCGAGCCTTGTGAAATTAACGCGGCCGCAGTTGCATAGGCTGAAAATGCATTAGCGAAGAGCAGCAACACGGCGCCCATAAAACTGGGAAGTAAGACTGGGCCACCAACGTGCCTCCAATAACGCCAGGTGCTTCCACCCAAACTGTCGTTGGCCTCGCGCCATTCACCGCGCAAACCTTCGACAGCAGGCAGGAATACGATCAGCATGAGAGGGATTTGAAAAAACGTATAAACAACGCACAAGCCCCAAATTCCGTATAGCCACGTTGGGTTACTGAGAAATGAATCTCCAAAGTTTTCAGAAAAGAAAAGCGTTACTAGTCCGTTGAAACCGAAGGTCGCCAAAAAGGCGAAAGCCAACATCACGCCACCGAATTGAGCGAAGACGCCCGAGGCTGCCATCGTCGCGCGCCTGAACATTCCATGTCGGCGGCTATTAGCCAACGCCCAAGCAAGCAGCCCGCCAAAAATCCCACCGAGGATTGAAGTGACTACCGAGATTTGAATTGAATTGCGGAACGCGTTCAAATTGACTTCGCTGGTTGCCACCGTGGTGACGTATTCCAAAGTAAATGAACCTTGGTCATCGATAAATGCTTGGGTGACCACAATGAAAGTGGGCCACAAAAAGAAAACCCCAACCAAAAGAAGGAAGGGGAGCACTCCGAGGTACGGCAAGAATCGGAGAATGTGTCGAAGACCGGCCCCTCTTTCAGAGGGACCGGTCTCGACAGTGTGCGTTTGAGTCAAGAGCTTTTAGCCTCCGACTGCTGCTGCCCAGTTGCCAACCAAGTACTCGGTTCCAACGACAACTTGCTGATCATTGGCGACAACGGGGTCACCTGTCACTGGAGGCAGTTTTGCAAATGCCTCAGCATCAAGGGTGCCCTCTGCTGAATACACGTCAGCCAGTACTGGACGTGCCCCGCCACGAAGCCATTCGTTCTGGCCATCTGGTGAGTACAGGTACTCCTGCCACAAACGGGCGCAGGCTGGGTTCGGAGCATCCGCATTGACGGCTTGGTAGTAATAACCACCGACGACGGCACCTTCAGGTACGAAGATCCTCCAGTCGATGCCCTTTTCTGCCAATCCAGCCACCTGGCCAGCTTGCAAGTAATCCCAGTCAAATACAACTGGAGTCTGACCTGACTCGATGGTTGCAGGTGTTGGATCTACCGGCAAGAAGTTGCCAGCTGCATTGAGATTCTTAAAGAACTCAACTCCAGGTGCGATGTCATCTACGTTGCCACCATTTGCGATCGATGCCATCATGACACCGTTCCAACCTGCTGACGCCTGTGTGGGATCACCGTTAAGTGCAACAGCGCCCTTGTAATCCGGTCCCAAGAGGTCACCAATTGAGGTGATTTCGGGAACCTTGTTAGCGTCGTATCCAATGGCCATGAAGCCGCCGTAATCATTCACCCAAAGGCCATTTGCATCTTTGAAGGCTGTTGGGATGTCAGCAAAGCGCTCAACCATGTATGGAGTGAACTTGTCCGTGTTAGCAAGAGCGACACCCTGTCCCAAGTCAAAAACGTCGGGGGCGCGATCTGTACCTGCGTTTGACACAGCGGCATTGATCTCATCTTGTGAGTTTGCATCAGGCTGCTGGCTGTCTACTTCGATGCCGTACTTGTCAATGAAGCCCTGAATGATTACGCCATAATTGGCCCAGTCTGGTGGGAGCGCAATCACGTTGAGCTTGCCTTCAGCCTCACATGCAGTAACGAGACCTTCCATTCCACCGAAATCAGCTGCCGAAGTTGCCGTGGCCGCGTCGACTCCTGCACCAGTGTCAGTTGAATCTGTTGAGCTACATGCTGTTGCTAGCATGAGTGTCGCCGCGGCAACGCCAGCAACGACCACTCTCTTCTGTACCTTCATTTATCCTCCGCTATTTTCACTTGACTCATCCTGCGGGAGTCGCAGCATGATGTGCTTAATCTGTGTGAACTCCTCCAGAGAATACACAGATCTTTCCTTGCCGTATCCGGATTTCTTGTATCCGCCCCATGGCATCTCGGCCGTTACCGCACCGTGATCATTTATCCATACGGTTCCGTATTCTAATCGTCGCGCTGCCTCGAAAGCCGCACCAACATCTTTGGTAAAGATGGATGCCCCCAAGCCATACTCAACGTCATTCGCAAGCCTGACGGCTTCCCCGTCATTGGCTGCACTTTGTATCGTGACAACAGGGCCGAATACTTCCTGTTGCACAATTTCACTATCTTGGGCAACATTCGTAAGAATCGTGGGTTCGAGGAAAAATCCCTCTATTCCGACACGATTACCACCCAAGACTACTTTTGCTCCCGAATCAATCGCCCGATTGAGGTAACCCTCGACGCGATCCCGGTGTCCCTCAAATGTGACGGGGCCCATTTCGATTTCGGGATTGAGTGGGTCACCAACTTTCATCTGAGACACCGTCGCGACGAGTGCTTCCATAACCGGTTCATAAACCTCTTGGGAGACGATGACGCGAACTGCCGCACTGCAGTCCTGGCCAGCGTTCCAGAAAGATGCCCATTTCAACGACTCGGCGACTTCAAGCGGATCCGCGTCTTTCAATACGATTGCGGGCGCTTTGCCCCCGAGTTCCAAATGAACATGTTTGAGAGAATCTGCGGCAATTCGGGCAACGACTTTCCCGGTCGCTGTCCCGCCGGTTAACGAAATGATGTCGATTCCGGTATGGGCGGCCATCGCGGCTCCAAGGGTTTCTCCTCGTCCCGTTACGACATTAAGAACTCCGGGAGGCAAGATCTCTCGAGCTAGCTCAGCCAATCTCAGGGTGGTCAAAGGTGTTTGCTCAGATGGCTTGAGAACAGCCGTATTGCCAGCGGCCAGCGCTGGGCTGAGTTTGGTGAGAGCGGTCAATAGCGGGTAGTTCCAGGGTGTGATCAGCCCGGCGACTCCAATGGGCTCCCTGCGGATTATTGAGGTGTAACCCTTCGCGTATTCACCAGATGCACGTCCTTCAAGCAGCCGCCCGGCTCCGGCAAAAAACTTGAGCCGATCTGCACCGCTTTTCACTTCACCCGCAACGGTCGAGATCGGATGCCCGCTATTCAATGCTTCCAGAGCAGCCAAGTTCTCGATGTCTTCAAGTAAGCGGTCCGCTAGCGCAATCAGAAATTCCGAACGCTCCCTGGGCGTCAGGCGTGCCCAAGATTTTGTCGCTGCACGCGCGGCGGCTACCGCGGCGTCGAGTTCCTTCAATGTTGTCTCGGGCACGTGACCGATCAATTGACCTGTCCCGGGGTTAATCGCAGCAACACCTTGATTACTCGCCGATCCAATCCATTGGCCATCAATAAAAGTGCCTGACGTAATCGTTTTCTTGGCTAAGGAATTTGTCAGTGCATTATTCAAAGACGAGGACACTGCGGGCTCCTTCACCATTGCGAATTCGGTCGAAAGCCTCGTCGAGGTCATCAAGGCCAATCCGGTGACTAATGACTTGATCGAGCAGGAGTTCACCTGACAAGTACTTCTCGACCAATATTGGTATGTCTCGGGAAATATCAGATGAACCGAAATAGCAACCTTTGATGGATTGTTCATTAACAAATGGCCCTGAATCAAGGGTCAGCGTTGAACCACTTTTCATAAGCCCGACAAGTGTGAGCGCACCAAATGCATCAAGGCTCAACCAAGCTTGAGAGATAGTTGCTTCATTGCCTAAAACTTCAAACGCGAAGTCCGCCCCACCCATCAATTCCTTGACGCGAGCGACTGGATCTTCAGTCTTGGAGTTAATGACATCGGTTGCACCTACAGTTTGTGCCAATTCCAATTTTTCAGTCGAAATATCAATCGCAATAATGCGACTTGCACCAGCAATGCGAGCGCCTTGAATGACATTTAGTCCCACCCCACCGCAGCCGTAAACAACGACACGCGATCCAGGTGTCACCTTCGCAGTGTTATGAACGGCGCCATAACCCGTGAGTACCGCGCACGAAATTAATGCGGCGCGATCAAGTGGCATGCGCTTATCAATTTTTACCGCACCCGATGCTGGGACTACTGCGTATTCGGCAAAGGATGAAACACACAAGAAGTGATTGATGCGTTCACCATCAGAACTCAGCAGAGACTCACCATCAAAGAGTCCACCGACGCCCATTGCATTACCTGCGGTCGTGCAGTAGTTCGGAATTCCTTGTGCGCAGAATGAGCACTCACCACACGAAGGAACGATCGACAGGATGACATGGTCACCGACTTCAAATGCAGATGGACCAGGGCCTACTTTTTCAACAACGCCGGCTGCTTCATGCCCGAGAATCGCTGGAAAAGGAACTAGGTTTCGCTTTCCATCAATGGCATTGAGATCTGATGCGCATAATCCACTTGCGTGGATTTTCACCAAAATCTCACCTGACCGTGGATCTCGTAACTCAACTTGCGCCAGCGTCATTACTTGATTAAGTCCACCCATAATGGCTGCGGACATAGTTTGTGGCACGTTCTCCACCCTGTTCTGCACTGAAAGTGCTCTAGTCGAAATACAAATTTGTTGCTATGACGCAACACTAGTTGCATTTTATTCGTGTCTTGGGTCACATTCTCTCTATTCACCAAACTGCAATAGATTGTTCACATGGCGCAACGGGTGCAGTCGGTTGAGCGAGCACTCTCGCTCCTAGAGGTCATCGCACTAGCCCAAAATCCACCAACGGTCACCGAACTTGCGGCCAAAGCTGGTGTCAACCGAGCTACCGCTTGGCGCCTTCTGAACACCCTCGAGTACTTCGACTTGATTCACAAGGATTCCCAAACCGGACGCTTTCATATTGGGTCTGGGATCCTTCATATTGCTGCTGCAGCCGACAGCCAACAGATCGCCAAGAAGGTGCGTCCTCTGTTGGAACAGGCCGCAAAACAAACTGGCGGTAGCGCCTACCTCGAAATTGACAGCCGGGGAAACTTAATTGTGCTCGACGAATGCCGTTCTGACTCATTGATTCAAATCGACCTTGCTGGCCTGAACGTCCCACACCATTGCGGATCTGTTGGCAAGTTATATCTCGCTTCACTACCTGTTGAAACCCTCGATAACTACCTCGGACAACCCCTGGAAAAGCTGTCACCGGAAACCATCACCGATCCAGTTGCGCTCAAACGAGAAATCGGTCAAGCGCGGAAAACTGGTATCGCATTGAATTACGGCGAGCACCGATCCGAGTGGTGCGGGATTTCAGCGGCAATCAGAGATACTCGCGGTCGCGATCTCGTCTACGTTAATTCAACGATGCCCAGTGCAAATATCACGCGCACTCAACTTGAAGGACTCGCACCGATTATGCAGTCCATTGCGCATTCGATGATGCAGTTGCTCACCGGAGCTGCTCATCAACCAGGTTGAGCTGCGTCCTAGGTAAAACCGACAGCTAAGCCAATCAAGGATGCCTATCCGGCACGCGATGTGAGCCAGTGACTCAGGCTTTTTCCACTTAGGTGAAGTTCACTCGGATTGGTTGCCGCCCAGACGTTAGCCAAACCATGGGCCGTGCTCTCCGCGGGGTCGAGTGCATTTGTTCCCACGACCGCAAGGACGGGACGGTCGTGAACACGACTGGTGGCGACACCCACAATTTTTCCTAGAAAGGACTGTGAATCGAGTCTGCCTTCACCGAGAACAACCGCGTCAGCAGTTTTTACCAGATCGTCAAAGCCTACGAGATCAAGAATGTAATCCGCTCCGGAAAATAAATTAGCACCCAAGCAAGCCCACAGCGCGCCAGAGAGTCCCCCGGCCGCCCCCGTCTGCGCCAGACCTCTTGGGTCGCGCCCGTACCGTTTCGCATAACGCTCCGCCACGTCATCGAGTTGTGCGGTGAGGATTTCCACCGTGCTGGGATCCGCTCCCTTTTGCGGGGCAAAAACTGTGGCGGCGTCTTCGAATTTCACGGTGACGTCGGACAACACTTCAATGCTGATTCCAGCTAAAACTTCTTCGTATCCCTGAATTGAGTCAATCGCGCCTTGTCCACCATCTGTGGTGGCGCTACCGCCTGTTGCCACGATGATCGTTTCCGCCCCCGCCGCAACTGCTGCGATCATCAACTCACCGACACCCGCGGTTGAGGCGCGAACCGCATCGGTGGGAGTTCGACCGCTGAGATGCAGCCCACAAGTCTGCGCCACCTCGATAATTGCCAGCTGTTGCTCGGGCACCCAGCCCCAACAGGCGACTACTTTTCGTCCCAGCGGACCCTGCACGAGGTGAAATCGTTGTTCACCACTTAAAGCAGGCAGAAGTACATCCAGTGTTCCCTCGCCACCGTCGGCTAACGGGCACTCGGTGGCGCTCAGACCTTCATCTCGGATACCCGCTGCAATGTATTGGGCCACCTGAACCGATGAGAACGTACCTTTAAATGAGTCCGGTGCAACAAGAATTGAAGTCATGGCTGCTCACTCCTGTCGCTGCACCACGTGCTCAAGTAGGTTACCGCTAAGCCAGCGACTTATTTGGCTTTCGACCAGGCGTTTAGCTCGTGGAATGAATGCGGAGGAATCACCACCCACGTGCGGGCTGACCAAGACGCCGGGTGTCCGCCACAGCGGGTGCTCCGGTGGCAATGGTTCCGGGTCCGTTACATCAAGTGCTGCTCGGATCCGTCCTTGTTGCACATGCTGCAACAAAGCCGCTGTATCAACAACGCCACCCCGTGCAACATTGACCAGCAGGGCGCCATCACGCATCCGTGACAAAAATGCATCGTCAACTAATCCGGTTGTGTGTCCGTCCAGTGGCACAGCCAAAATCACAATATCTACTTTCGGTAGCAAACTGGGCAGTTCCGAAATCGAAACGACACCCGGTCGTTGTGATTTGGCTACCAGGGTTACCTCGGCTTCAAATGGAATGAGTCGATTGGCAATCGCCCGCCCAACCCCGCCGGCACCGATGATGATCACCTTGCGGTCAACCAGGGAGGACCTGCGGTCGTGGATCCATTCGCCTTGGGGCATGGCCCGGGCAAAATCATCGATTCCACGCAGTGACGCCAACACAAGTGCAACGGCCAGTTCAGCAGTACTCGCGTCGTGCACCCCCACCGCGTTACACAGGGTCACATTTTCCGGAACGTACTCCAACGCCGCGTCAAAACCCACGGTGAGAAGTTGAACAACCTCGAGGTTCGGCATTTGGCCAATGAGTTCAAAGGTTGAGCGTGGACCCATGTAGGTGGGGACGTAAAACCCCACCTGGGAGAGGTCGACCGGAATATCTGAGTAACCAAGTTGCAGATCACCGGGCACGAGGACGGAGCTCATGTGAAGAGCCTACAATTTGCTTTCGATTTTAATCCCTCGCGATTACTGGATCGATCACTCTTAAACTGCGAAATCGAGAAAATCCACGATCGGCTGTGACAAGGGATGCACCAGCCTCCATGGTTGTCGCCGCGAGGTAGGCATCGGGAATGTCGTCGCCGGAAAGGTTCAAATCTTTGACAAAGTCGAGGAAGATTGACCACTGGCGATCACCCGGGCGATGCCAGCGCACCGAAGGGGAATCAGCCAATGCCGCGACGAACTCTAGGGCGGCGGCGGATGTGGACGGGATTCGCCAAATCCGCCGGCTGGTTGTGATCCGGACGAAGGAAAGCGCAACCTCAGGGAGCAGGCCCACCGCCTCGTGGTCATTGCGAGCAAGATCGAGCCACCGGCGAACTGCTTCGTGTCGGGAGACATCAGCACGGAAGGCGTCAACGAGCACATTAACGTCCAAGAGCAACACGATTAAACCCGATTTTCATCGAGTATTACTGCGAGAGCTCGGGCATCGTAGAGATCAACGCCGGGGAGGGTACCGCCGGATTCACCCGCAACGGGCAGCGACTTAAGCGGAGCTTTCAGTTCCTTTGCATCAAGGGCAGACCTCAAAGCCTCCTCAATGACTGAGGTGACACTGCAACCTCGCTCGGCGGCCGCGGCCTTCGCGCGGCGATAAAGGAGATCATCAATATCTAAGGTCGTTCTCATGATTGCACAATAACAGACTCTATTTGCAGAAATATGCAGCATGCCGCTCCGGGTCATCGAATGGGTAGCAGGTCACGCCGAGCAGTGAACCAGCAAAATCCAGCGACTAAATTTCCATCAGGTTTAAGACAATTAACGGTTTACACTCCGGGTGATTTCCCGTCACAACAACCGGATGGCACACTGGGTTCATGTCAGAGCAAACTGAAACTCCCCCTTCGGATGCCGACGATCAGCGCGCCAAATTCAAGGCAGCGCTCGAGGCCAAGAAAAACAAGCCGGGTCACGCCGGATCAAATCCCGATAGTGCCGGCGGTCCGGTTAAAGAGAATTCTGGGCGCTCAGGTGGAAAGCGCGAATTCCGTCGCAAGAGCGGCGGCTGAAAACATCAGCTGGCAATGGGCTGCCTGAGTAGTTGAATCATCAGCAAGGGTTAATCCATCGAACACCGTCAAAACGAGCAAAGTCTGCATCTTGGGAGTAAACGGTCCCACCGTTTTCAACCGCCAACGCCGCTAGGTGAACATCTGGAGTGAGGTCGCCTCCACGGCCCGCACCCGACATCAGCATCTCCATAACGTGTAAATGATCTGGTCCGGGCACCAAGGTCAATGTGATGGGAGCGGCCAGCCAACTACGAACGTCGCTGATCGCGAGTTCAAATGATTGCGGCCTCGGCATTATTCGCGGGTGCGTTGTCACACGCACGTATCCCGTAATCACCGACCAACCAAAACCAATATGTTCGGTGCCAGAAAGAGAAGCCGACCACCATGCCCATGCCTGTTCATGATGACTACTCTCGGTATTCATGGCATGCACCAGCAGGTTTACGTCAGGAACTATCACGTGGTGACCTAAAACTTTCGATCAGGTTGGTGTCATCCAAACTCGCAACGAGGGATAGGGCCTGGGTGAGGTCCACGGTGGGCTTGCCCATCGATCGTGGCTGCGGCAGCTCAAAAGTACCTGCGCTTTCCTGCGCCACTAATCCGCGACGGATGGATTGGTTGACAGCATCTCGGAAACTAATGCCGGACTCTTGGGTCAACTTTTTGAGCAACATCGCTACATCATCATCGAGAGTAAGGGTTGTTCGCATCCCCTCAATATACCCTGTGCGCACACACACATCAAGTCATGATGTTTTGATGCCTTCGTTGGCTGGGTCCGTGGTCATGTCATAAAAAAACCCATTTCCTCGTGGAATGTGAGGAAATGGGGTGGATTGTGGAGATGCCGGGAATCGAACCCGGGTCCGTGCAGGATTTTTCCGTCCTTCTACGTGTGTAGCTGCGCTATCGCTTTCTCGGCCCCCGCACTACGTGCAGCACTTTACGGTGGCAGCCCAGTTACTGTTTGGTTTTCCGCCCGTCTCCGTAACCGAGACGATTGGTGAGTCCCCTAGCGACGTCAGACCCCAATTCGAGGACGCATTGGGCTGACGGCTGATCTATCGGTTACGCAGCAAGTGCGTAAGCGTCAGCAGACTGCTTAGTTTTGGCAGTTATTTGTTTTTAAGGGTGTTTAACGAGATCACCTTAAATTCTCGACACGCTTCTCCGGTTAAACGACTGAACGTCGAAACCTTTCATCCCCTATTGATTTGTTTCCCTAGTCTAACCCCTTGGTCCGTCTTCCGACTAATCGCTGGGTTTCACGCTTGGCTTCACGCTCAGCAATGGCCTGGCGTTTGTCGTAACTCTTGCGTCCGCGGGCGACTGCGATTTCGACCTTGGCATAGCCGTCTTTAAAATAAAGTGAGAGCGGGACGAGGGTGACACCGGTGTCCTTGGTTGCTTGCTCGATTCGTTTTATTTCATCTTTTCGCAACAGGAGCTTGCGGGCACGGCGAGGTTCGTGGTTGGTCCAGGTCCCCATTGCGTATTCGGGGATGTGGATCTGGCGTAGCCAAATGCCACCATTTTCGTACTGGGCGAATCCGTCAATAAGACTGGCGCGGCCCTGTCGCAGTGACTTTACCTCGGTACCGGTCAGAACAATCCCCGCTTCGTAGACGTCTTCAATTGAATAGTCGTGTCGCGCTTTCTTGTTTTGGGCAATAAGTTTCTTACCGGTTTCACGTGGCATTGGTGGATACCTCCTCTTGGACGTGGACGGCTTCGAGTTCAGCGCCACGCTGTCCAACCCAGGAGACTGCAATGAAAAACACTGCGATGAACGCCATGACGACGGTCCACAGGAAGACATAGATATCAATTGCCGCACCGATCGGTGGAGCACCGGGGAGATAGGAACGCAAAATTGGCAACGCGAACAACAGGCCTCCCGTCCACGCGAGTAACGCTGCCTCGACTCTGCGGCGATTAGACAGAACAAGTATCGAAATGAATAGCGCAAGTAACGACACAATTGTGGCGAGCGCCACAAGCACGAGTGCAAATAATTTAGTTGAAAATGCACGACTGAATTCGGCACTAAGAATCACGGTGGCATTTCCCGTTTCGGCCACTGTCAGCGCACTATCCCAACCGTTTACGGCGCCGCTGGAATCAAGATTTACAGGTATCTCACCCTTGGACTCATTAGCCCCGCCCGATTGACGATCATAGAAATCCGCATTCACGAAGTAGGTACCGGAGTAGGCATCCAGCGGGTATTGAGCAGGTTCACCGGAAATGCCGAGGACAACTTCGGCTCGACCGAAAGAGGTGCCCTGCTGAATCCGAATTTCCTCACTCCCGTCCGGTCCGCTTACCGTTACTCGAATATTGTCAACAGCTCGGTTGTTTTGGTCTGAAACTCCGGCATCATTTGAACTCATGACCAAGCGAAAACTTGCATTGCCCGTCTCAGGGTTGACGCCGACGGGCTCGAAATTAATATCGATCCCAGAAGCGGTGGCACTGGCCGAACTTTTAAAACTACTGCCGCCCTCGGCAGAATAAAATGCCACAACCAGCCCGTAAATAACTACAAAAATCAGGGAGGTAACGCCGAGCAGGCTCCATCCTCGCTTGGAGAGTTGCCTGGGGTGAGGATCTTCGGCGAAGTCGGAGCCTGTAATTGTGCCCATCGACGCCTCCTTCACTTCACGTTCGGATCCCTGATATTTCGCTTTTGAATTTGTTAGCAAGGAACCTTTCGCATTGCTTGCCCGAACCAACCCATGGGATCATACGCCGTTCCGTTTACTCGGGTCTCAAAATGCAGATGTGGTCCGGTCGACCAGCCGGTTGAGCCAACCTTGCCTACCTCTTGGCCGGAGTTAATACCCTGACCAACCCTGACACTGGCCGAAGAAAGGTGGGCGTAAAAGGTCGTCAGGCCATCAGCGTGAACGAGCAGCACGGCATTGCCATACGGTCCGCGACGTGTGATTGCCGCAACGGATCCAGCCTTGGCTGAGATGACCCTAGTCCCGGAAGGGGCGCCGATATCAATCCCCGTGTGACAAGAGTTATAACCGTAGATTGGGTGAATGCGAGGGCCGACATCCCCACCTTTTGAGTGACCAGGAAGCGGCCAGGTGAGTGATCCGACCGGCGATTGGCTCGACTGATCTTGATTGGTTTGGGCTGCTGCGGCGCGTTCGGCAGCTTTCTTTGCGACAGCGACCGCCTTTTTTGCTGCAACTTCGAGGTTACGTTGCTCTCGCTTGAGTCGCTCGAAGCGATTCTTAATTTTCCCTTTGAAGACCGTTGCGGCTTGAACCGCTTGCCGTTTCTCTTTGCGTACCTGGACAACGGTTTGTTGTTTTTCTTTGGCTGATCGAAGCGCCTGCTGAGCTTTAACCTGCTCACGGTCTGCCTTTGATTTAGCCGTTGATGCTTTTTTGGAAAGTGCATTGAGTTTCACTTCTTGCATCGTGGCGTCTGCGCTCGATGCCAGGATTGTGCGCTCCATGCTTTGCTGTTCGCGGCTGACGTAGTTGACGGCTGCCATGGCAGCGGTGAAGTCTGCCGGATCCTGCGCGGACATGAGGACGGTCACTTCACTCAATGGACCTTCCTGGTAAACAGCACGGGCTACGTCATCCATGTCACCACGCTGTTGCTCCAACAGCCGGTTCAACCGAGTGAGGGCTCGGGTTCCCAGAACCAAGGCACTTTTGGCGTACTCAGACTCAACTCTTGCGGACAGAGCGACCGACTCTGCTCGCTTGGATTCACGCAATGCTGATTTCTTTTGAAGTTTCGCTTTCACCAGTGATCGTTGGGCGTCGGTTGCGGCGCTCAGTGCTTTTTGTAATTTAGTGTTTGCTTTACCAAGCGCCTGAGTCGTAGATTCCAAACTTGATTGAACTTGGCGCTGATCATTTTTGATCTCGTTCAGGTCGGCCGCCTGCGTGGGTGAAGCTAGGCCGGTGCCGGCCATGAGAAAGCACGCAAGGGACACGGCAATACCTGTGCGGGAGGGGACCACTTAAGCAGGATAAACCCGGGTTGAAAGTTCTTAGCCGGTTAGACCGGCGTGTTCGGGGACTAAACCCTCAAGTACTTCCTGAGGGTCAAGAAGGCAGCGACCCCCGAAAGCCCGATCCCCACAAGAATCAGAATCGGAGCGATTCCCACCACCGCGTCCCAACCCACAAATGCGGTGAATTGGAATGATGGGGCCAGAATCTGGTCGATCACGACCGCTTTAGCCAAAATCAACCCACCAACGGCAAGAATTGCACCAATTGCAGCGGACACGGCGGCCTCAAGTAAAAAAGGCAATTGAATGTAGAGATTACTCGCGCCCACCAGTCGCATGATGCCGGTTTCACGACGCCGACTAAAAGCTGCAACCCGCATGGTGTTGACAACCAGTAACACCGTGACAATCAACATAACGACAGCAATGATCAGCGCAATTGCTTGGAGTCCTCCCAGTAATCGGAAGAATTTGTCAAGAACTTGTCGTTGATCGTTGACCTGCTCGATACCCGGCCTACCGGAAAACGCCGACGCGACAACGTCGTACTGGGTTGGATCCGCCAGCTTTACCCGAAAGGACTCAGGTAATGCGCTTTCGTTGACGCTGTCAACGATGGGTGAGTTTGCAAACTGTTCCTGGAATCGAGCGAAGGCTTCCACTTGCGATTCGTAATAAATATCTTGGACCAATGGACGCAACGACTCCAGATCCGCTTCGATTTGATCGCGCTGAGCGGCAGTGACTGCACCGCCAGAGCACGAGGGGGTATCGCTGCCCTTAGCGCAAAGAAAGAGAGAAACTTCTACCTTGTCGTACCAAAAATCTTTCATAGTGTCGACCTGCGCGCGAACAAGCAAACTTACACCGAAAAGAGTGAGAGAGACGGCGACCGTGATGATGACGGCAAGGGTCATCGTTAAATTTCTTCGAAGTCCATTACCAACTTCGCTTGCGACAAATGAAGCGCGCATCAGCGGGCGTATCCGTACACGCCGCGCGACTGGTCTCGGACCACACGGCCATTTTCGAGTTCAACAACCCGGCGGCGCATCTGGTCAACTATTTGAGCGTCGTGGGTTGACATGACGACTGTCGTTCCCAATCTGTTGATTCGATCCAGGAGTTTCATAATCCCAACAGAGGTTCCCGGATCGAGGTTTCCGGTTGGTTCATCAGCGATCAGCAATTTGGGTCGGTTAACAAATGCTCGAGCAATCGCCACCCGCTGCTGCTCGCCACCGGAAAGTTCGTCGGGCCGACGCTGCTCTTTGCCTTCTAGACCGACAACTTCTAAAACTTCGGGGACCACCTTTTTTATATGCGACTTTGGTTTACCGATGACCTCGAGGGCGAATGCCACGTTTTCGAACACACTCTTATTGGGCAGCAATCGGAAGTCCTGAAATACCGTCCCTATCTCCCGGCGCAGGGTCGGAATTTTCCAGTTCGAAAGTCGGCTCAGGTCCTTACCCAGAACCCAAACATTTCCGGCGGTGGGTCGTTCTTCGCGTAGTACCAATCGAAGGAAGGTGGACTTGCCGGAGCCAGATGGTCCAACCAAGAAGACGAACTCGCCTTTTTCGATCTCAAGGGAGGCTTCTTCTAACGCTGGCCGATTTTGACTCGGGTACAGCTTGGTGACGGTATCGAACAGGATCACGGCGCGGTACTCCGTTTCAGTCGGGAAGGTTTCAGTCGGGTAGTCATCGAACAACCAACTAGCAGTCTAAGCGGGAGGGATCCAAATGCGTCATTACGGCGTGGCCGAATTGGTCTTTCTCCACCTAATTCCGGACTGGACCAGCTCATCAATTTCCCCGTCAAGCACCGCTCCCGTGTTGCCAGTTTCCTCATTGGTCCGCAGATCCTTCACCATTTGGTAGGGGTGCAGGACATAGGAACGCATCTGGTTACCCCATGAGCCGCCAGAGTCATCCTTGAGGGCGTCCATCTTGGCTCGTTCAGCCTGGCGCTGATTCGCCAGAAGTTTTGCCTGCAGCACGACCATGGCGGTCGCCTTGTTCTGGATTTGCGAGCGTTCGTTCTGACAGGACACGACAATTCCGGTGGGAATATGTGTGAGTCGCACGGCCGAGTCCGTTGTGTTCACGCCTTGTCCACCAGGGCCACTTGAGCGGTACACGTCAACCCGCAAGTCGTCGTCGGGGATATCGACACTCTCGGCCTGCTCCAGCACGGGAATCACTTCAACGTCAGCGAATGAGGTCTGCCGCCTGCTTTGATTGTCAAATGGCGAGATACGAACCAGCCGGTGCGTGCCTTGCTCAACCGAAAGTGTTCCATAGGCGTAAGGGGCTTTGACCGCGAAAGTTGCCGACTTGATGCCCGCTTCTTCAGCGTAGGACGTGTCGTAAACCTCGTAGGTCCAACCGTGACGCTCGCAATAACGGGTATACATGCGAAGCAGCATTTCGGCCCAGTCCGCCGCGTCAACACCCCCTGCTCCGGATCTAATAGTAATGAGTGCTTCGCGTTCGTCGTACTCCCCGGAAAGTAATGTGCGGATCTCAAGTTCACTCACCACAGCTTCTAGGGCTTTAAGTTCTTTCAACGCCTCTTCGATAGATTCTTGATCGCCGGCGTCCTCAGCCAGTTCAAAAAGAACCGGGAGATCGGCGTTTCTACTCTCAACCGACTCGAATTTGCGCAGTTCACCTTGGGTGGTCGACAACTTAGAGGTTACTTTCTGAGCATTTGCCTGATCGTCCCACAAATTCGGGACCGAAGCTTCGGCTTCAAGTTCGGTGATTTTCTCTTTCATGCGTGGTACGTCGAGCACCGTGCCGATACTGCCCACCTTGGTTGCCAGTTCATTTAGTCGTTCCTGAATTTCAAGTGAAGGCACAGTAGAACTTTACGAGTTGACCACTAAGGGAGCCTTATGGGGCGTAGTCCAACCGGGCGGAGGCACTGACTTCAACAGAATCAAACGGCAAAGCGTCAAAAAATGTGAGGCGTAGCGGTGCGTTAAGAGTAACCACGACGGATTTACCATCGGGTTCAATCGCAATGTTTGTAAGTGTCATATCCGAATCAATGGTCATCGCATTTGCATGTGTTCTCGCAATATCTTGGACTTGAGCCGAGTTCAGTCGGGTGGATTGCGTAGCTCCGGTTCGGTAGTACTCCTCAATGTCAATTCCCTGGGCGCCGGCAAGGGCAATGGAGTCGGCAATTGATTGCAGTTCCCGCTGTTGGATAAAGGCACTGGCACTGTCTGTCAATACCGCAAGGGCAAGTAGGCAAACACCGATCATGCCGATTCCTAAAAGCATGATGCTGCCCTCATCTCTTTTCACGGAGTGCCCGCTTGCCGGTATTGGTCAACCAGAAGTGTTGCTTGAGAGGTGATGGGCATAGTGACCAGATCTGAGGTACCCCAGCGGGGTACAAATGGCAGTGGGACCTGGGTTGTGATCTCCACCGAAACTTTTCCTCCAGGGGTGAGACAAGACATGTGATCGCACGTGATTGATATTTGCGGTGCCGACCCGGAGAGTCCATGGTCGGCGAACGCTTGATTCGCAGCAAAGCTTGCTCGTTGATTACCCGATGAATTGCTCAGACTGGTGACAAACGCTCTCACCCCTTCCCTAGCCGCCTGATTCGATGCGAATTGAGCGGCATTGAGGGTTAATACGGTGATCGCTATATAAATGAGTGGCAAAATAATGGCCACTGCCACCACGATGAATTCAATTGATGCGCTCCCTCGATCATTCCTACTCTGCGAGCGCATGACCGATGAGTTTCATTGACGTTGGGCCATAAAAACCGATCAGTGGCAGTTCTACCTCCACCACAACCGCGAACATCTCGTTGTCCCCTTCGGTAACTCGAGATGCGCTAATACTTTGCACGGCAGTTCCAGCAATATTGCTTTCCAAGATTGATCGGGTTCGTGACTCCGCCCGTGTCAGATCTCCGTCGACTAATGCCGCAACCCGTGCGCCTTCAATTGCCGCACTCGTGATGACTGTTCGGACGTGAATTGCCAACATCAATTGAAGAACTGCTAGCGCAACCAACATGAGCAATGGAGCGACGAGTGCAAATTCAACACTTGCATTACCCCGCTCGGACTTCAGTTGATTACCGAAATTATGCGGAGACACTCGAAATCGCGCGGTCCAAGATTCCGGTGAGTTGGTCGTCGGCAATAAGCCAGATTGCCGTAACCAGTCCTGCAGTCATGACGGCAACCAGCACCCAACCCGGGACATCCCCTCGGTCATTAGTCAATTTCGTGAACAACTTGCCCAACATCAGTTCGATTTTCATGTCATACCTTTCATTTAATAGTTTTTTTGTTTTTTATGGAATAAGAACTTCAAGACCACGCATTGCGGGAAAGAGTGCGATCACAATCACGGTAGGCAAAATAAAAAACACGACCGGAACCAACATGACAACGTCCTTTTTCCCAGCCAATTCAATTAAATGTTGTCGTTGTTCATTCCTGGCATCGGCTGCCTGAGCTCGAAGAACACCGCTTAATGGAGTCCCTCGCTCAATGGCAATTACTAGGCCCGAAACGAAACGTTCAACGCAGCGTGATCCGGTTCGCTCAGACATCGCCAGTAAGGCGTCTGTGAATGAGCTCCCGGCTTTGATCTCGGCGACACAGGTTTGTAATTCATGTGCCAGATCACCATGCCCGAGGTTTGCGATCCGGGTTAAGGCAGCGAGTGAGGTCTCTCCAGCGGTCACCGAAAAGGCGAGTAATTCTGCTAAGTCGGGGAACTGTAAATCAATTCGTTGTACTCGTTTGCTACCGAGTGTAGAAATGTGTTTGTCGTGAGCCAGGAAGCCGATACCGATCCCAATGACCGCGGCTAATCCAATGACAATCGGATTCGATCCCCTCGCAATCGACCACACCCCAATTAAAATTCCGGCAACTAGCCCCAACCCCGCCCAGGTAATTTGCTCCCACCGGAAGCGAGCCAGATCGGTAGTGCAGTCCCCCGTGGTTTTCCCAGCCTTCTGCAGTCTCTCCATTAATTTGTCCGCATTCCCAAATCTGGAGAGCCACTCTGAGTTAGGACTCAATAGTTCACGCAGCGATGACAATGCTCCGGATTGGCTTTCCACAGGCATGAGCACGTTGAGTTGCGGAATACTGCCGTTGGCTGCCCGAAGGACTCGCGCAGAAATACTGATCGGGGCCAGGGCTCGGTAGCGGGTGACTGCGACGAGGACTCCGCTTGCTGCCAACAGCCCTAAAACCGAACCAATTATTGGGCTGCTCACGCCGGAACCTCAAAGACAACCCGAGACTGCGTTGGCAACGCACCAATGCGCAACATGAGTCGATAGGCGATGAACGAAACCGCTGCGGCACCCATTAACACAATAGCGCCAAGTCCAGTCCTAAAGGCAGCCACCGCGTCAGGCCTGGTACACAACATTGCCAAAGTCAGCCAAGGCGCGGCAATCGACATGCGAGCCGCGGAAATAGTCCAACTCTGCCTCGCCTCAATATCTCCGCGCGTGATTGCATCACTTCGAAGAAGTGAACTGAGCGTTCGCAGAACTTGCCCTAAATCTGTTCCACCAACTTCGTAGGCGATACGTAGCGCAGCAATAACGCGGTCAGCGACAGGATCACCCAGCCGTTCCTGTAATGCATTAAGTGCTTGGGCGAATGAACCGGTTGAGCGGTAGTAGTCGGAAAAGTGCACGAATGCGTAACGCAGTGACATGGGTCCGTTTTTTGATAGATCAGCCACCGCTTCGGGGAGGGACATTCCTGCCCGAACCGAAGAAGCTAATGAATCAACCGCGTCGGGCCAACTTGTCCGCAATGCTTTTGACCTCAACTTTGAGCGTCGCTTGAGACTAAAGATCGGAACAAATGTTGCGCCAACCGCACCCATGAGAGCTACGACCGGAATTGAGGTAATGATCAAGACGATCGAACCTGTAACCAATGCTGCAATCGCCATTGTGGTGTAAACAGTCCCGGCGCTCACATTGGGCAACCCAGCAGATTTAACCAGCGTTCCCACATAGTTTTCTTTCGGTGCCCGTACCGGTCGATTAGCGCTGATTGACAGAAATATCAACAACACGCCGATTCCTACCGCCAGTCCAAGTACGGCGCCCATTAGGCCACACCCTTGAGAGGTTTCTGCGAGTACAAAATAGTGGCGAGGTCAAAGCCGTGTGCGACAAATCTTTCCGGGTGCGGCGGGTAACCACCTTTTCGCGTGAGTCCGGTTCCGTCATCCTTGAAAATCGCGCTCATTTCAATAATGTTGTTTTCCACTCGACCGGTGAGACCCGAGATTTCGGTGATGCGGCGCTGACCGCTGGGATCCGTGGCAGCGTGAATCACCAAGTCAACTGCTCCGGCGACAGTTGGCACGACGAAGTCACCAGGAATGTTGGCGCCTGCGAGAAGTGGGAGTGTGCAGAGTTTGGTGACCGCCTCACGTGCACTGTTGGCGTGCAGGGTTGACAGTGAAGGCATCCCGGAGTTCATGGCAATGAGTAGGTCGAGGGACTCACCTTGGCGAACTTCGCCGACAATGAGACGTGTCGGCCGCATCCGCAGTGCTTCGCGGACAAGCTTTCGAAGTGGAATCTCACCCGTCCCTTCCAAGCTGGCATCCCGCGTTTGCATGGCGATCCAGTCTGGGTGGTCAATTTTTATTTCGAATACTTCCTCGCAACTGATTACCCGTTCATGTTTTGGGACACAACCCAAAAGTGCGTTGAGTAGCGTGGTCTTACCAGCCTGAGTACCACCCGCCACCACAATATTGAGACCGCACCGAACGGCCGCGTCAAGGAAAGTTGCTGCCTGCTGGTTGAGGGTGCCCAGACTGACCAGGTCGAAAATAGTTTTGGGACGGACAATGAAACGGCGAATATTGACCGACCAGTGCTTCTGGGTCACTTCTGGAATCACAACATGCAAACGACTACCGTCAGAGAGGACCGCATCAACGAAGGGTTGGGACAGGTCAAGGCGCCGACCAGAAGTCCGGAGCATCCGCTCAACAAGGTCTCGAACCTGCTCAGCCGTAAGAATGACTCCGGTCAGCTCACTTCGTCCACCTCGAGCGATAAAAACTCGGCTTGGCTCATTGATCCAAATTTCTTCAACAGTTGGGTCATCAAAAAACTTTTGTAGGGGTCCATAACCAGAGATTTGATGATGTACTTCAAGTACCAAAGCGGGTACGTCGATCATTGATCCGCCAGCAAACAGATCAGAGACACTTTCTTGAATCAAGTGAAGGACCTGCGAGCTATCGCACACCGGATCGAGGTCAAGTGTTCGAATCTGCTCTCGAACCCTTGACTCAACAAGCACCGAATCCATGTTTACCCCTTTTAGTCTGAGCGCAGTTCTCTAACTCGGTTGCGCGCATTCAGGGTAAGTCGAATCGGGGTGCAAAATAAAGTGCGGATTTTCAAGCTGTGGATAAGTCGATCAGAGCAGGAAGCGATCCCAAGCGGCTTTGACGAACTCGGGGTGCTCCGACTGGGCCATGTGACCGGTGTCAGGCAATACGACCACGTGCGCGTTGGGAAAGTGTTTCGTGAGCCGGTGCGCGGTTCTGGCACTCACCAATACGTCTTCGCGGCCATAAATCGCCAGAGTGGGAGCCGTAACTCTCTCGGCAAGTTTCCACGGCCGGTTGGCACCGGTGAGGTCCGTGTTCGTTTTAAACAAGCCACGAAGTGATTGAAGGAAAGCATCGGTGTTGTACGTGAAATGATCCCGTTCTTTCACTTCTTCGACGGCTTCAGCGATTCGGATTTTAGAGAACTGATCTGGGCGAGCAGTGCACCCGTCAATTGTTGCTTGAACGCGATCCTCCGGCGATGTCTCAAAATATTTGGGAATCAACTTCTCGCCAACGCCAGGAAGGGCAATCGCCGGAAGGTGGACATTGCCTTTGGTTGCATACAAACTCGGAAACGCCGGCGAAATTAGAGTCAAGGAACGCACCAGTTCAGGTTTGCGAGCCGCCAGTTGCAATGCGATGGAACCACCCAATGAATTGCCGAACAGGTCAACCGGGCCAAAATCCTTGGCCAAAATGAATTCAGCAACCGCCCGTGCATGGCCCGACGGGGTGTAATCACCGTCACGTGGCGGTGGTGACATCCCGAATCCCGGGAGATCGACGGCGTAGCCGGTGAGTTGGGGCTCAAGGGCCAGCATCAGGTCGGTCCAGTTAAGTGAAGATCCACCCAAACCGTGGAGAAAAATACCAATGCGCTCTGGCGAACCGTCTAACCCTCGCGTAGTTCGGTAGGAAATCGTTCGCTTTGGGAGAAACTCAATGCTGCGTGCGTAAGCGTGCGGGGCCTCGATGCGTGGGGAAATGGGGGAAAGCACCTCCAAAGCGTACGCGATAAATAAATTCCTACACAAAGTAGACTTATCCCATGGTGTTAGCAGTGTCGGTTGAGTCGGTTGAGTCGGTTGAGTCGGTTGAAGAGTCGGCACCACGCTCGGCACGGCTGCCCAAGGCCGAACGTCGGGAACAACTCATGGCCGTGGCTCGTTCAGTTTTTGTCGAGCAGGGTTACCACACCGCAAGCATGGAAATAATTGCTGAGACAGCCGGAGTTTCAAAGCCACTGCTCTACCAGCATTTCCCCAGCAAGTTGGATCTGTACTTGGCGCTACTTGACGCTGGCATTGACGACCTACTCGCCAAATCGGACGCTTCGCTGCGCGACATCACCGACAATAAATTGCGCGTGATCGCAACGGTTCAAACCTACTTTGAATTCGTCGACGACCCCCAAGACGCGTACCGACTTGTCTTTGAGTCCGATCTGACCAACGAACCCGAAGTGCGGGCCCGACTTGAACGGCTTGAACGAGAGGTCATTAAAAGTATTGCCGCCGTGATCAAGGAAGATACGGGCCTGAGCGAAAGCCAAGCCACTCTCCTCGGTGCCGGTCTACACGGCATGGCCCAGGTTGCTGCGACGAACTGGTTGCGAGATCCGACACTTCCCAGAAGTGACGCCGCAGAATTAGTGTCACTGCTCTCATGGCGTGGGATTAGCGGATTCCCACTTTCGCATCCGCCCCAGTAAATCAGGTAAATAAAGCCACCCCAAGCAATAGAAAATCAACACTAGGAGAGGTAAGTCATGGACATCACTATTGGAGTTCAGCACGTTGCGCGCGATATTTCAATTGAAACGGAGGAGAGTGCTGAAGCAATTACGAGCAAAGTGACGGAAGCAATCAACTCAGATGGGCTACTCAGTTTGACCGACACAAAAGGACGAGTTGTTCTCGTGCCTGCCAGTAAAATTGCCTACATTGACCTCGGACCCGCCGCCGGCCGTCGCGTTGGGTTTGGTAAATAGTTGTCAGGCCGCTAAACCCAGATCGGCCATGCGCTTGGAGTGACTGTCCGTTAATCGCGCCAACATACGACCAATTTCAGCAAGGTCAGCGCCTGGCCGATCAACCCCGCCAATGATCAACGCAGCCAAAGCGTCACGTTCGGCGGCAACTCGTTGGGCTTGAGATAAGGCCTCGCCCACGAGCCTGCGACCCCAGAGTGCCAAGCGGCCGGCAACTTTAGGGTCTTCCTCGATTGCCGACCGGATTCGCTCAACGACGTAGGCCGCTTGGGAAAGGTCGTCACAGACTTCCAGCACCAATTCACGGGTCCGCGGGTCGACATAGGAAGAAATCTCTTTATAAAAATCGAGGGCGATTCCATCACCCACAAACGCTTTCATGAGTCCTTCAAGCCAGTCCGTCGGCTTGGTTTTAGCGTGAAAGTCTTCGAGGGTTTGTCGGAAGGGCTCCATCGCTATTTCAGGGTCGGCGCCCAGCTCGACAAGTCGATTGCGCAGCGCGATGAAATGCTTGAATTCGGTAGTTGCCAACTCCCCCATAGACGCTTTGTCGGCAAAGGAGGGCGCCAGGACCGAGTCGGAGGCCATTCGCTCAAATGCGGTCAATTCGCTCACGGCTAGCAACGCAAGAAGGTCGATAACCGCCGCCCGGTATTGCGGGTCATCGGTTAACTCATGCTCAATCGACTCCTGGGTCATGGGGCCCGAATCAACTCCGCTCACAAGTAGGTATCGCACTTGCCTAGGGCTAGCCAAGCACCATAAGAGTATCGGGGTACCATAAATTCAATGAGCTACTCGCTCAGGATCCCCGAAGCGGGCACTTTCCCGCCTCATTAACACTGGAGTTCTTCTGTCAACCACAATCGATGCCCTGCCGGAAAATCCGGCTGAATACACGCCGGCCCCGGCCAAATCATTTGCCGAACTGGGCGCGCACCCCAAAATTGTTTCCGCACTCTCCGCTAAAGGGATTGACTTTGCCTTCCCGATTCAAGAAATGTGCATGTCGATGGCCCTTGACGGCCGTGACATTATTGGTCAAGCCAAAACCGGAACGGGTAAAACACTCGGTTTCGGCGTCCCACTTCTTCAACGCATGCAGATTCCCGGCGGAACAACACCACAGGCGCTTGTCGTCTGCCCAACCCGTGAACTCGCATCCCAGGTTGCATCGGACCTAACAATTGCCGGTAAAGACCTCGGAGTTCGTGTCCTCGCGGTATACGGCGGTCGCGCAATTGAACCGCAAATTGATGCGCTCAAGTCCGGCATCGATGTTGTGGTCGGAACCCCTGGCCGGATTCTTGATCTTTCGAATCGTCGGAATCTTGACTTAAGCAATGTCCGCGTACTCGTCATGGATGAAGCCGACGAAATGCTGGACATGGGTTTCCTACCCGATGTTGAACGTATTGTTGCGATGCTCCCTACCGAGCGCCAAACTATGCTGTTCTCGGCCACAATGCCAGGGCAAATTGTTAACCTAGCTCGTAGGTATATGACTCAGCCAACCCATATCCGCGCAAGTGATCCAAATGATGAAAGCGCAACCGTTGACTCGATTGAGCAGCATGTGTGGCGTGCTCACCCGATGGACAAGATTGAACTCGTTGCCAAAATAATGCAGGCAGAAGGTCGCGGACTTGTCATGATTTTTACGCGAACCAAAAGAAAAGCGCAGAAGATTTACGATGAACTAACAGAACGAGGGTTTGCGGTAGGAACCGTCCACGGCGACCTGGGCCAAGGCGCTCGCGAGCAGGCGCTCCGCGCATTTCGTGCTGGCAAAATTGATATTCTCGTTGCAACCGACGTTGCCGCACGTGGAATTGATGTTGAGGGTGTGACCCACGTTATTAACTATGAGTGCCCAGAAGATGAAAAGGCCTATCTGCATCGAGTTGGTCGAACTGGCCGCGCTGGCAATTCAGGTGTTGCTGTGACCCTCGTCGACTGGGAGGACGTTGCTCGTTGGCAAATGATTGACCGCGCCCTCAAACTGCCGTTCAAGGATCCGCTGGAAACCTACTCGACAAGTGATCACGTTTACACCGGTCTTGGGATTCCCAGAGAGGCAACCGGCCGGTTGGCCAAGGGTGATCAAACCCGAGCCGGACTCGGCGCCGAAACCCTTGAAGATCTGGGCGGCAAGTCGCCACAACAAAAGCCACCGGCTCGCAAGTCTTCCAGTCAAAAATCACCCCAAAAGTCATCCCAGAGGTCGGGTAGTAGCTCGGCGAAAAAGCCGCCCGTGAGTAAGCCCGAAAGTGAGATTCCCAAGAAGGACCCCACGGGCAAGAGCCGTGAACGTCGCCGGACCCGCAGTGGTGACGGGGTCTAACTTCACACGTGAACTTCCGCGCACTCGCGAGTGCGCGCGATTAGCACGTGAATTTCTCGAAGACTCAATTCCACACTCACCGTCATTGGACTCGTCCAGGCTAATCGCCTCCGAATTGGTGTCAAATGCTTTCCAGTACGGAAATGGCGCTATTAATATTTCCCTCGAGGTTGGAGAGCAATTAGAGGTGAAGTTATCCGTCAGAAGTGGCTTTGACCTCGCTGCCAAAGAACCTAATCTAACCCGCGAAGTTGGAACTGAAGGACTCGTTGAGTCCGGACGAGGGCTGCTAATTGTCGATTCGCTCAGCTCGCGCTGGGGCTGGGACATTTCGGGTTCCACTTTGATCGTTTGGGCCGACGTTTCGGTCGACTAAGTCGTGGTGTAGCTCGCCCAAATTAGTAGGGTTGAAAAGAGTGCAACGGCAAAGGTGAACCAGCCCAGTCTGGCTACGTTAACAGTGGGTAATTCTTCGCGGAAAACTCCTAAGAGCACCGCGCCACCAAGGAATGCGGTGGGAATCGCGACCCACAACTCATTCGGTGGTGGGGCGATAAATGACAGTAGGAGTCCCAGGGCAAGGGCGACGGAAAGTACCCAGCGGTCTTCTCTTTGGAAATGATTGGGGTGGGCACGAGCCAAACCACGGTCGGTCAAAATGAAATGCAAGCTCATGACTACGGAGAAGAGGACGGCAAAATCGAGGCCGATTTCAATTCGGTCAAAGTTCGTGTACGAAAAAATGAAGCTAAGAGTTGCAACCATGCCGAGATGAATTCGATACAACTGCTTTGAACCGTTGGGGTTGGATTCCGCCTTGGCATCCAGGAAGAAAAAAGTGACGAGACCGATAAGGGCGACGAAAAAAAGTGACGACTGAATGAATAGGTCGGGTACTTCTTCGATGACACCCACTTGGGTGAACGCCTGTTCGCCATCTGCTAACTCTGGCAGCAAGTGCACGAACACGTATGCGATCGCAACACCGCCAGCAAAAGAAGCCACCGCATCTTGGCGGCTCTGCGTCCTGTTTAGGATCTTGCTGTCAAGAATACGAGGTGCAGCAATATGCGTCAGCGAAACGAAAGCGGTGAGAACTATTGCTAACACCCACGTTGAACTCACGCGCTCACTGTAGTTGCGTTAGCTCTTGATTTTGTATTCCTCAAGCAACCGACGGCCAATAATCATTTTTTGAATGTCTGCGGTACCCTCACCGATCAGAAGCATTGGCGCTTCCCGGTAGAGACGCTCAATTTCGTATTCCTTCGAGTATCCGTAGCCACCATGAATACGGAATGAATCCTCAACTACTTCCTTGCAGTATTCACTCGCGAGGTACTTAGCCATACCGGACTCGAGGTCATTACGCGCACCGCTGTCCTTGAGTTTTGCAGCCATGACCATCATTTGATGGGCGGCCTCCACTTTCGTTGCCATTTCGGCGAGGCGGAATGAAACGGCCTGGTGCTCGATAATTGCCTTGCCAAAAGTTTCACGCATTTGGGCGTATTCGATTCCCAATTCAAATGCCCGGAGCGCTAAGCCGCAGGCGCGTGCGGCGACGTTGACACGGCCAACTTCCACGCCATCCATCATTTGGTAGAAGCCCTTGCCAGGTTCCCCACCAAGTAGGTCGTCATTGGAGAGTTGCAGGTTGTCCATGATCAATTCAGTGGTGTCGACGCCCTTGTAACCCATTTTTTCAATCTTTCCGGGGATGCTGAGTCCCGGACGCACCTCACCAAAACCGGTAGGTTTTTCGATGAGGAAGGTCGACATGCGCTTGTACACACTGGAATCAGCAGGAGCCGCGTCATCGGTTCGCACCAAAACCGCGACGAGCGTTGAGGACCCACCGTTTGTCAGCCACATTTTCTGGCCCGTCAGCGAGTAGCCCTCGTCGTTCTTAACACCCTTTGAAGTGATTGCGGCCACATCAGATCCGCAATTGGGCTCGCTCATGCTGAAAGCTCCGCGGACTTCCCCGGTCGCCATCCGGGGCAGGTATTTCTCTTTTTGTTCTGGTGTCCCGTGATGCATGAGCATGTAGGCAACAATGAAGTGGGTGTTGATGACACCGCTGACGGGCATCCAGCCCCGCGCGATCTCTTCGACCACGAGCGAGTAGGTGAGCAGTGACTCACCCAAACCGCCGTACTCCTCCGGGATCATGAGTCCGAATACACCGAGCTCCTTGAGACCATCAACTATTGCCTGTGGATACTCGTCGGCGTGCTCGAGTTGGTTGGCAACCGGAATAATCTCATTGTTGACGAAGGTGCGAACCGCGCTCAGAATCTCTGTCTGAATGTCGTTGAGGCCTTCGGTGTAAGCCAAGCGAGTCATAACTTTCCCCTACTCATGTGATGCGAATTATTTTGGTTACTTCAATTATTCGGGCGCTGTGAATTGTTGCGTTCGAGTAAGGCCGGCCGCTCTACCTTTGGCCGCCATCACCAGTGCCATTTTGCGGGATGCTTCGTCGATCATTTCGTCACCCAACATCGCCGCGCCTTTTGCGCCACCACTTGCCGAGGTGAAGTATTCATATGCGTCAAGGATCATTTCCGAATGGTCGTAATCTGACTGGTCCGGTGAATAGATTTCGTTGGCTGCATCGACTTGACCCGGGTGCAACGCCCACTTGCCGTCGAAACCTAGGGCTGCCGACCGAGCCGCGACGCGACGGAAGCCTTCCACGTCTTTGATTTGCAGATAAGGACCATCGATGGCCTGTTTGTTATACGCGCGGGCGGCCATCAGGATTCGCATCAAGATGTAGTGGTAGGCATCCCCCGTGTCATAACCTGGTGGTTGTTCACCAACGACAAGCGACTTCATGTTAATACTGGCCATGAAGTCCGCTGGCCCAAAAATAATGGTTTCAACCCGAGGGCTCGCTTGAGCGATTGCGTCTACGTTAATGAGTCCGAGTGCATTTTCAATTTGGGCTTCGATCCCAATACGACCCACTTCTAGACCATTTGATTTTTCAAGCTGGGTGAGGAGCAGGTCAAGCGCGATCACCTGCTCCGCGGTTTGAACCTTGGGCAACATAATCGCGTCAAGATTGGGACCGGCTCCTTCTACAACTTCAATTACGTCGGCATACGTCCACTGGGTAGTCCAGTCATTCACCCGAACAGAGCGAATCTTTCCGTCATAGCCGCCCTCATTTAGTGCATTGACGATGTTCTTGCGCGCTTGCGGCTTAGCCAACGGGGCCACCGCGTCCTCGATGTCCATAAATACCTGATCGACCGGGAGAGTGCGCGCCTTGTCAAGCATTTTCTCGCTACTTCCGGGCACCGCCAGATTCGATCGGCGGGGCCGAAGTGCTCGTTCTGCATCCCCAGGCTTTGACATGGGCTCATGTTAGCGAGCAACTAATTTTCTCGCTCGCAGAATGCTCTGTGGGCTAGGACACACCTATGCTCGGGGGGTGTCCGGCGTCCGAGGTTCTCAACAGATAGCCCGCACCCTCAAACGAGCCCGATTAGTCACTATTTTCCTTTTCTTCTTCAACGGTATTGCCCTCAGCACACTCACGCCACGGCTGGCCGATCTACAGGGCCAACTCGAAATGTCAGATCTTGCACTTGGCGTGGTCCTCAGTGCTGGTGCTGCCGGGGGACTGTTCTTCGGCCCATTCGCCGCTATGGGGATGCGTAAATTCGGTAGCGGGCAGTTCTCCATGATCGCGCTGGTGCTGATGCTGCCACTTCTCCCCCTCGTTGGATTAGCCCCCAGTATTTTCATCCTCGGAACTGTGATTTTCGCCATTGGCGCCGTCGACTCGGTACTGGACGCTGCCCAAAATGCCCACGGCCTCCAAGTTCAGCGTTTCTATAAACGGTCGATAATCAACAATATGCATGCGTTCTGGGCTCTGGGAACGGTTACCGGTGCAATCATTGGCGCAGTCACCCTTGCCTTGGATTTCTCACTTACTTGGTCCCTATTTTTTGTCTCGGTCATTGGGTTGATCGGTGTCCTTGTTACTTACCGATGGTTGCTCCCCAAAAATCTTAATTCAGGAAACGAGCAGGTCGAGCTGGCAGAAGAGATCCGCGCAGATCACCTCACCGCGATAGATCCCAGTTCAATCGCACCCATGCAATCAATCACGCGATTCCATGTTGGCTCAATGCTCGCCGTAATTGGAGTATTTATATTCCTAGCCGTGATAGTCGAAGATGTCCCGCAACGGTGGTCATCTATTTATCTCACCGAACTCGGTGTCGACGGAGCTCAGGTTGGCCTCGGCGTTGTCGCCTTCACGATTGCACTGACGATCGGTCGCTTCTTCGGTGACAGTTTCGTCAACCGATTCGGTGAAAGGCGAATTGCCCAAGTCAGTATGGGAATCACCGCGGTGGCTCTCGCGGCAGCGTTGGTGGCCGGTAATTTCTACGCCTACATTGGCGCCTGCATTGTGGTTGGTCTGGGCATCGCAACCCTTTTTCCCGCCGCAATGCATGCGGCTACTTTTGTCAAGGGAACCAACCCTGAAACGGCAATTACCGTTGTGAGTTGGATCTCTCGCGCCGGATTCGTATTCGCACCGTTCATGGTCGGTCTTCTTGCCGAAAGGGTGGGTATTACTTGGGGAATTTCAATTGCGCTCTTTGCCGCCTTGATTCTCATTCCGCTCTCCCGAGTCCTACGCTCAAAAGTAGAACGCTGATCTCACTTACCTAAATTGGCGAAGTCTCCGTAGGGATTTCGCTTTTGGGGTTTGACTTGATCACCAGGATTACGCCAATAATGATCAGAGCCGCCGCCGGATAGATCGCGACCGGTGGCGTCTGACCCAGCCATATTGCTGCGACCAACGCCGCCCCTGGCATCTCAAATAAAATCGCAAGGGATACAAATGTTGCCGAAGAATTCGCCAAAACTTTATTCATCAATGTGTGGCCCAGCAACTGCGCGCCCAGAGTGATCCCCAAAATCATGAGCCACGCATCTAGTTCAAAGCCAACTAATTCCTGTTGGAAAATGAACGTCAGCGGCAAGATTGTCAAGGCCGCAATTCCATAAAGTGGAAACGTCATGGTTGCAGTTGAAACACTCTTTCGCACTTCTGCACCTACCGAAACATACGCCGCAGCAAAAATTGCGCCCGCCAATGCAAGTGCATCACCAATTAAATGTCGAGTGTCGGTGCGGATATCAATTCCTGTCAGAACCAACACACCCGAAAGTGCGATCCAAATTCCAATCCAAGATCCGCGACTAATTCGTACCCCTTGTGCTCGAGCTATGAACGCGGCCCAGATCGGTTGCGTTGCGACAAGTGCTGTTGATGCGGCCACGGAAGTGAAAACAAGGGAAGGGATCCAGGTCGCAAAATGCAACCCGAGAAAGAGCCCAGAAATTGCGGTCAGACGCCATTCTCTGCGGGTCAGGGCTCGAAAGGAGTCGCGTTCCTTACAGGCAACCCAGATCCCGGTCAGTCCGCTTCCAATCAAGCAACGCCAAAAAGCTATGGCGAGCACCGGTGCGGCGGTCGCGGCGATCACGGGGCCGCTGAGAGCAATAAAGACGATTGCGACCGCTAGCGCAATGAGGTCGCCTTTGGGAGGGAGGCCGAGGTTGACAGCACCGCGATTTAATCCCCCCTGCGATGCTGTACTCACGGATGAAGCCAACACCATTGACTCAATCCTGCGTTGATCAGCCCAACATGTTTTTTCACGGCCCCAGATAGCGGTAGCCTGCGCAGGTGAGCACGAATCCTCGAGTCTTCCTCGCCCGCCTTAACGGCCTGGGAGTATTTGACCCAAATGGCGACCAAATGGGGAAGGTTCGAGACGCGATTGTCGTGATGCGATCAGGGAATCTCCCGGCGCGACTCACGGGTTTGGTTGTTGAAGTTCCACCCCGTCGTCGAATTTTTGTTCCCATGACCAAGGTCACCACTATTGACTCGGGGCAAATAATTGTTACGGGCACGGTAAACCTTCGCCGCTTCGAGCAGCGCAAAAATGAAACTTTGGTCACGGCAGAGCTGCTCGACCGATCCGTGACATTACGCGCTTCCAGTGATCCGGTGACCATTCTTGACGTCAGTGTCGAACAGTCACGAAGTCGGGAATGGTTGGTTGACCAACTTTTCGTGCGAAGAGCAACGAGTGGGTTTCGCCGCAGAGGTGAGAAGATGGTGGTTGACTGGCATGACGTTTCGAACATGTCATTACCTGCTCCTGACCAACCGGCCGAACAATTACTTGCAACGATGGAGACGTTGCGTCCAGCCGACGTTGCGTCCATGCTGCGTGAACTTACTCCCAAACGTCGAACTGAAATTGCCCGCGAACTCGACGATGAACGATTGGCTGACGTGCTCGAGGAAATGACGGACCAGAACCGTGTTGAAATCCTGGAAGCATTAGAAGCCGAACGAGCAGCCGATATTTTAGAACAAATGGATCCGGACGACGCCGCCGACTTAATCTCCGAACTACCGCCCGAACGCGCTGAAGATCTGCTCACCCGAATGGAGCCGGACGAAGCCAACGACATCCGACGACTGTTGAGCTACGACGATTTTTCTGCCGGTGGCATGATGACAAGTGAGCCAATCGTCATGGCACCAGACGAAACCGTCGCTGATGCGCTCGCGCGAATTCGCAATCCAGATCTCTCGCCAGCACTTGCGTCACAGGTGTACGTTTGCCGTCAACCCACTGAAACTCCAACGGGCAAGTTCCTAGGGGTGTGTCACTTTCAACGGTTATTGCGAGAACCACCATCCTCTTTGGTGTCCTCGCTCGTTGACACCTCACTTGAACCGATGCGACCGGACACTCCACTTTCTGTTTTAACGCGAAGTTTTGCCGCCTACAACTTGGTCGCGCTGCCCGTTGTAGACGAGACCGGTTCCCTTGTCGGCGCGGTGACCTTCGATGACCTCGTGGACCACATGTTGCCCCAAGGTTGGCGCGAGGCACCCGACGGCTGGGAAGAGGAAGAGTCGGGGGTGACTAATGGCTAAGTTACCGCTGGACTCGAGCCGCAAGCGGCGACTGGACCAACCATTAGAACGCGGCCGTGCCCGTCGCCCGAGCTACGATCCAGAATTTTTTGGTGCCATGTCTGAGCGGGTGGCCCGCTATATCGGGTCATGGGCCTTTATCGCCTGGATGACGGTGGTTGTTGTCTCTTGGGTAAGTTGGAATGTGCTGGCTTCGGATAATCTAAAGCCCGATATTTATCCCTTTATCTTTCTTACCTTTTTACTTTCACTGCAGGCTTCCTACGCTGCACCACTCATTTTGCTTGCACAAAACCGGCAGACAGACCGTGATCGGGTTCAATTCCAAGAGGACCGAACCAGAAGTGAGCGGATCCTCGCCGACAGTGACTACCTCGCCCGGGAAATCGCTGACGTCCGCGACGCGATGGGCGAGCTGGCAACCCGCGATTATTTGCGCGGTGAATTGCGTGACCTGCTCGAGGAAATAGTCGACCGCCTGGATCGAATTGAAAGCGCTCAATCACCGGCTCCAATGCCGGTTTCCACATCCCCGATAGCATCTGAACATGGCCTTCACCAACAATGAGTCCGACACCTCCGGCGCCGGCATTGACCTAGCAGCGGTTCATGCAGCCCTCGCAGGTGTCGATGACCCAGAAATCAACCGACCCATCACCGATCTGGGAATGGTAAAAGGGGTTGACCTCCGGGAAAATGGATTAGTCGAGGTTGGTATTTTCCTTACCATCTCAGGGTGCCCCATGAAAACCACAATCACCGAGCGCGTAACCGACGCCGTGATGCAGGTTCCGGGAGTTGTAGAGGTGCTGGTTGAACTTGATGTCATGTCTGATGAACAACGAGGCAAAATGCGCGAGACCCTTCGCGGTCGGGCCGAAAAAGAAATTCCGTTCAATAAGCCTGGATCTCTCACCAAAATATTTGCCATTGCATCGGGTAAGGGTGGAGTTGGTAAATCTTCGATTACGGCGAACTTGGCGGTTTCATTAGTTGAACGTGGTTACACCGTAGGACTCCTCGATGCCGACGTTTACGGCCACTCGATTCCTAAAATTCTCAACGCAATGACGCCACCCACCATGGTGGATGGCTTAATCATGCCTCCGCAAGGTAACGGCGTTCGAGTCATGTCCATGTTGTCCTTTAAGCCAGGTGGAATCGAACAGGCTGTTGCTTTCCGAGGACCAATGCTGCATCGCGCCCTCGAACAATTCCTGACCGATGTCTGGTGGGGCGACTTGGATTTTTTGCTGCTTGACCTGCCACCGGGTACCGGAGACATCGCACTGTCAACCGCACAGCTTCTACCCCACGCCGAACTGATTGTTGTTACCACTCCTCAACAGGGGGCGGCTGACGTCTCAATTCGCTCAGGCACCCTTGCCGCGCAAACAAATCAAAAAGTATTCGGTGTAATCGAAAACATGAGTGCTTTTCCCTGCCCACATTGTGGTGAACCAATTGATCTATTTGGTGCCGGCGGCGGCCAAGCAGTTGCGGACGGCCTGACCAAGACCCTTGGAACAAATATCCCGGTCTTGGGAAAAATTCCCTTTGATGTTCGCTTACGTGAAGGCGGAGATAAGGGCGAGCCACTCATCAGCGCATTTCCCGAATCTGATGCCGCAATCTCGATTGCGGCCATCGCAGAGCAATTATGTGCAAAGCCCCGCGGCCTTGCCGGCATGAGTTTGAATATCACACCAGCCGGACGTTAAGGGCTAGGTGGCGTCTGGGTCAAATATCGGCTTATCGGTTTGGGCAGCCGGCTTCTTTTTATCTGTGGAGGTATCCTCGGCAAACAAAGAAGTTGCAAGGTTTCGTGGGTGATATTCACCGAGACTTTTTACGGTATTAATCGTGTCTTGGAGATCTAAACCGGATGATTCGGAAAGGTCCCTACGCGCCGAAGTGCCCATTTCACGGATTTGACGCAACCATTTAGCCGCATCAGCGGCGGCTCTCGGTAGTTTCTCCGGACCGAAAATGAGGAGCCCGAGTACCCCGAGAGCAATCATCTCCCCGATCCCAATATCAAACACACTATTAGATTACGCCGAGTGCGCTGAGTTCACCGAGTGAGGTCCGTCCCCCTCTCTCCAAGTGTCCTAGCCGATTGTGGTCGACGAGCCTAAAGTCAATTCCAGGGTTGATGCCTGCCCATTGCGGGTAACCATGACCTCGATTTGCTCACCCGGAGCGTAGCTCCGGATTGCAACGACCAACTCGGTTGAGTCAGCGACTTGCCGGCCGTTAAATCTGGTAATCACGTCTCCCACTCGAATGCCCGCCTTTTGTGCCGGACCTCCCGGGGTAATTTCACTGATTTCAGCACCCTCGCCGGTAAAGGCTGTATTGAGCACGACGCCAATGATTGGCGTCTGCGAATCTCCCGTTGAAATTAACTCTTCGGCTATTCTCTTCGCGGTGTTTATCGGTATGGCAAAACCAAGTCCGATTGACCCGGTTTCTCCCCCGATTGTTCCGGCCAGAGTCGCGATCGCAGAGTTGATTCCAATCACTCGGCCGCTGCCGTCAAGAAGTGGTCCACCTGAGTTTCCCGGGTTGATTGCGGCATCAGTTTGAATAGCATTGATGAATGCCAATTCACCACTGCCCCCAGCCGTGACCGGTCGATCCAAAGAACTGATGATCCCCGAAGTAACCGTGCCATTAAGTCCAAGCGGTGCCCCAATTGCGATGGCCGCTTCACCAACGCGAACAGCACTCGAGTCACCGAGCACCGCAGCGGGGAGTCCAGTCTTATCAACTTTGAGAACCGCAAGGTCATAGGAAGTATTGCGACCGACGATTTTGGCCACCGCCTTTTCACCGTCTTCGAAAACCACCGTGAGTTCACCACCGTTTGCTGCCGGCGCAGCCACGTGATTATTCGTGAGAATATAGCCATCAGACTGAACTATGAAACCCGAACCGCTGCCAGAATTACCCCCGGCTTCAATCAGAATTGAAACCACACTGGGTAACACAGATGCCGCGATTGCGGCGACATCGGTTGTCGCGACGTCTAATACCCCGGCTGCTTGCGGCAGTTCAATCACGTTGCTCGAGCCGCTCGTATTCTGATCTCCATTTGATCCGATCAGATACCCACCAAGTCCTGCCACACCACCCACAATGATGGCGGTCACAGCCGAAATGATGACCGTTCCCAGCACGCCTAGCCCGCGGCGATCAGATTTACCCGGGGGCGGCGCAGGATTTGCCGGTGGTGCTACGAAATTGGTTGGTGGAAGTTCACTCACTCGAGAAGCCTAACGCGCACTAGCGCACGTTTGCGAGGGCTAGCCACTAGGATTTTAAAAGCAACTAAACCAATAGGTGCCAGCGTCGCAAGGAGTGAAATGCCCCATTCAGCAATTACAGCCGGTGCCGCCGAGTACACCGAGAGCTATTTGGGTGAGTTTGACGCCGAGCACGCGGGTGAAATCCGAGACGCCAGACTGCGCGCTGCCGATCTAGGTCTTGGGTGTGTTAGCGCCCAGGTTGCATCCCTGCTGGAGCTGCTTGCGGCTTCAATTCAAGCGCAAGCGATTATCGAAGTGGGTACGGGCACCGGGATCTCTGGCGCTGCACTCCTTGAAGGAATGAAAGCTGGCGGGGTGCTGACCAGTATTGATCTTGAAGCGGAATACCAGCGTCACGCCAAGGAGCTCTTCACCGGCCTTGGCTTTGAGTCCAACCGCACGCGACTCATTGCCGGGCGGGCACTTGACGTTCTGCCGAGATTCTCTGATGGTGCGTACGACCTCATTTTCATTGATGCGGAGGCCGGGGAGTACCCGGCAATTCTGAATCAGGCAAAGCGGCTTTTGCGGATTGGCGGGTTGGTAATCTTTCACGGGGCATTTTCGACCGGCATGGCTGATCCAGCGACCCGCGACTACGAAGCAACCGCAATGCGGGATATGGCAACCGAATTGCGCACTGATAGCGACTGGTTGCCCTCACTTCTCACCGTTGGTGAGGGGCTTTTCTTGGCCTCACTACAAAGCCGGGATTGACGTACTTTTCTAGGCGAAAACTTCGAGAAGCTTTGCCCCAAGTTCTTTGGCTTCGTCGGCCTTGAGCTCGACGACTAGCCGCCCACCACCCTCAAGGGGAACCCGCATCACGTAACTGCGAGCCTCTTTGGTGACCTCCATTGGTCCGTCTCCGGTACGTGGCTTCATCGCGGCCATAAGTGTGTCCCCTTCCAGCCAAGTCTTTGCGGCGACGGTGCGCCCATTAGGTTCCCGGGCAGGCCCGGATCTTAAAGGTCATTATTCCGCATGACCCCCTTCCCTACCGACTCGCCCTCTCATTAGCGGGATCGGCGCAAGGGCCGAGCCGGTACCTCCCCCATCGCCTTCACGGATTTCTGCACGGGAGCGTCGATCACGGTGTTTATGTCAATATCAAAGTCAAAGTCAATGTCGATGTCGATGTCAATGTCAAAGTCAATGTCCATAACCACGTTCACGCCAAGACCACGGGCCCTGGTGTCATTCACGTTTAACTTCTCAGGTCTTGGGTTTGGCTTCCAATTCGGTGATTCTGTCCTCAAGTTCA
>Ga0335396_10000549_pt1 | contig 51316 bp, 45 predicted proteins | sample FRY02_FD_205743 | JGI IMG/M metagenome (GOLD analysis project Ga0335396, IMG submission 205743) | Freshwater microbial communities from Lake Fryxell liftoff mats and glacier meltwater in Antarctica - FRY-02 (spades assembly) (version 2) | ecosystem: Environmental > Aquatic > Freshwater > Ice >...
TTCGTGAACCGGGTGAAGGCACGCACACCGCAACGTGTGTGGCGTGTGGAGTCGCAGCCTGGGGAGGAGCTGCAGGTCGATTTTATGCAGGGGCCGATGGTGGTGGATGCCGATGGCAAGCGACGTCAGGCGTGGATTTTGCGGATGGTCTTGAGCTGTTCACGCAAGGGATACAGCGAAGCGGTTTTTCGTCAGAACACCGAGAGTTTCCTGCGGGGGTTGGAGAACGGGTTGCGCTACTTCGGAGGGAGCGCACACCTGCTCAATTTGGACAACTTGAAGGCTGGCGTGCTCAAGGCGGATTGGACCGATCCGGAGTTCAACCCCAAGTTTGCGGAGTTCTGTCGGCATTACGGAATGACGGCGATGCCGTGCCGGCCGTACCACCCTCAGCACAAGGGGAAAGTGGAGCGGTCGGTTTCTTTTGTGAGGGGCAGCGCGTTGAAGGGACGGGAGTTCGAGAACTTGGCGGCGCTCAACGAGCACCTGCGGCACTGGGAAGAGACGGTGGCTGACACGCGCATCCACGGGACCACTCGCCGGCAGGTCGGAGCGATGTTCGAGGAGGAGAGGCCGCACCTTCAAGCGCTGCCGACATCGCTTTTTCCCGCCTATCAAGAGACGCGGCGCACGGTGCATCAGGACGGCTTCGTGGAGGTGGCCAAGTCGTATTACGAAGCGCCGTTGGAGTGGATCGGCCGGAAGGTGTGGGTGCAGTGGGATGGCCGGCGGGTGGCCATCCTCAACGACAAGCAGGAGTGCCTGATCACACATGCCCGGCTGGAACCCGGCAAGTTCACCCGTACGCGCGACGTGCGCGGCCTGGACGGGGGCGTGGCTTTCAATATCCAGCGCTGGTCGCGACAGGCGGCCACCTTGGGATCGGCCGCATCGCAGTGGGCCATCCAGTCAGTGGAAAAACGCGGTGCCGAGGCGCTGCGTTCGATCATGGGACTGTGCGCCCTGGCCCGCACCCACCGACCGGCCCGCATCAATGCCGCGTGCGCCAAGGCTCTCGCCGCCGGAGCGGACACCCCATTGCGCTTGAAGGACCTCAAGCGCCTCCTGCGCGCCGGCACCAGTGCCCCCAGCCAGACGCTCATGCCTTTCCTGGACGAACACCCGGTCATCCGCTGCCTCGACCAGTGGTAGGTGAAGCCCCTCGACCTCGGCCAGGTGCTTTTGCCTCCGCTCGAAAGTGAGAAACTCAATCGCCCCCAAGGGCAAAGCCGTCGCCACATGGAGGCCGTCATGCTCGTGGTACGTGTAGCGTCGCTGATCCGGCGTGGTCACCACGTATCGGTCCGGATTCCACGGCAGCCCCAGTAAAAAGAGCCGGGCCGCCCCCGCGGAATCAATCGTCAAAAAGGGCTGGCTTCCCTCCGGAACCTCCAGCCGCTCGGTGACGCCGGGGTCGGGCTCAAAGGACGCCCGGTAGATCGCCCCCAGAAACGAGGACGCCGCCAGTTCGGGCCGGAAAGTGAACCCCGCGCGCGGCCCCTCGGGGGTGGTCAGATACACCCGCGTGCCGTGCCGGAACGGCGTGGCTCCAAACAAATTGGCCCCGGTGTCCGGCACCGTCTCCCCGATGTCCGCATCGGCCAGGCCCAGGCTCCACCCGTGGCCGAATGCCCCGCTCTGACCGGCCTTAAAACTGTTGTAAATGCGCCGCACCTCGAGCGGAAATCCCGCCAGCTCGACTTTGAGATCGGTGAATTCCCGGCGCAAACGCCCGAGCTTGGCCTCCCCGGTCACCTCCACCGCCAGCGGCTCCACCCGCCCGAGACCAAGGTCGTTCCACGCCACCACCCGGATGAGGTACGATCCATTGGGAACCCGGGTGGCATCGAAGACGCCGATCGCCCCGTCCGCCACCGTCGCGGTGCCGGAGGCGAAGCGAACCCAGCCGGGGGCCTCGCTCCCGAGATTGTTCAGATCGACCGCCTCCGCGGGCGCATAGTCGGCATGCCACTCGCGCAGCGGCCGCTCGCTCTGAATGCTCCCGAGAATCTTCCGCGTCAGAGTGACGCGGGAGCCGCCCGGAGGGTCCCGCAGGGCGATCACCGGGCGCAAGCTGCCCTCATCCACCCCCTTGGCGATGACCTGCCCGGTCAAGACTTCCAATCCTCCGCCGGACGGCCGCGCCCGCGCCAGCAGAAAATAGATGCCGTCCGCGAGCGCCGCCGCCGGGAAAACCCCCATCAACTCGCTGTGGAGAAATCCGGTTCCGCTGCCCAACCCGATGTAGTCCGGATCGTCCTCCGCCAGCGCGTAGGGGTCCACCAACTCGATGGGCGCGTACTCCAGCGACCAGTCCAGCGGGGAGGGACCTCCGGTCACCCCGAGGACCGGGACGTCATCCACCGCCACCGTGCCGGCTCCGGGGGACACGAGGCGCAGCATCACGCCACCGGCGGGCGTCCCGCCGGGCCCCAGGAGCGATGGGTCGAACGGCGCGGCACCGTCGGCCGTGGCGACATAGAGGTCCCAATTCCGCGGCGTCTCCTGGCCGGCCGTATCCACGGCCACCGCCGTCAGCGTGACCAGCCCGGCCCGCGGCGGGGTGAAGACGGCTTGACCCGCCGCATCCAGCGCCACGACCGCGCCATTGATGGACAGCCGGACCTCCCTTACCCCCGACATCGTCGGAGGCGCTGACCCGCACGGTTGCGGCTTCACCGCTGCGCACCCCGCCTCCGCGCGACGTCGCCACCTCCACAAATACCCGGGGCGGATCGTCTCGGAACAGCCGGCCAAAATCGACCCCCCCGACCGTTTCCGCGCCCTTGATCACCACCTCGCGAGCGCCGGCCCGCGGCGGCGCGAGGTGAATGGCCTCGAACCCGACCAGATCGAACCCGGGGATCGAACCCACGCTGCTCAGCGAGCGCAGACGAACGAACTGGATCGGTCCGGTCACCCCATGGGCGGCCAAGTCCACCCCGTCCGCGCCCGCGGACTCGCCGATGGTCCCGACCGGCACCAACGCGTCCGCCGTCGCTCCCACCGACACTTCCGCCGCTTCGCCGGCGGAATTCAGCGCAATGATCTGCAGATCGTCACCCGGCCCATCGACGATCCGTTCCTCGAAACGCACCACAATCGAAGCCCCCTCAGGCAGCGCCAGGAATTCCGTGGCGGAAAATACCCCGATGGCCGGAAGCCGCGCGCGTTCGCCAATGGGTTTGGTGACCAGGGTGGGCGGGACCGGCTGCGGGGTCACTGGAAAGATGATCGTGTTTAACCCCTTCCACGCATCGGCCGCGCGGCCGTAGGGCACGGGGAGCGCGCCCTGATCGGAGTGAACGTAGGCCACGACCTCGTCCGGCACGCGGTCTGGAATCGGCGAAGCCCCGCCGTCGGGCCGGGTTTGCACCGTGGCCGCCGGCAGTTCCTGGCGCACATGATAGACGCCGGGGCGCAGATGGGTGAAGACATGCCTCCCCGCCTCGTCGGTCGTCGCCGCCGGCTCCTCATCCCCCCTGCTTCCATTGTAATCGAGGTCCAGATACACGACCGCGCCAGCCACCGGCAGGCCGTCCGCGAGGTCCCCATCACCATTCGGATCGGTCCGCACGACACCCTCGATCGTCCCGCCCTGCGGGTTCGGGGTCAGCGGATCGGTGAAGGTGCGGAAGACCTCCGCGCCATCGGACAAGCCGTCCCCGTCGGTGTCGGCAACCAGCGGGTTGGTGCCCAAAAAGGATCCTTCCTCGACGTCCGCCAGCCCGTCACCATCGGCATCGCCGGGCTCCATGGCCTCCAGCCGGAAATAACCGTTGCTTTCGTCCATCGACAAGGGGGCCGCCAGCTCTCCGGTGCCGACGGCGGTCACAGCCCGCTCCAGGTGCCAGTCCCGGAGATCGGCCGACCGCCGCCCTGATAGGAAGCGCCGGCCGCACCCTGCCATCGCAGCACCGCGCCCTGCTCCGGAAAGATCAGGTCCGCCTGCAAAAATGAGGCCGCGTCGAACGGGCCGGTCCCCGAGGAATATTCGGCCAACGCGTGAAATCCATCCCCGTCGTGATCAATCCACCATTCCCACGGGGCCAGCCCATGAAGCTTGAGCCAGTAAGCGCCTGGCGACTCGCTACCATCGCTGGCCACAACGGGACACAAAGCGAGCCAGACTGCGGCCCAAACCGGCCTCCGCAGGGCGGCCACGGCGATGCGAAGCATGGAAATCATCATGGCCCGAATGGTTCCTCGGATGTGACAAAACTTTATCCCCCCGCTCCCCCGTGCCAAGTCATTTGTCCGCGCCGTGGGCCGGCGACGCCCCCGCTGGCGCTGGCCGCTTCTCGCCACTCCCAGTCTCGGGCGGGTCCGGAGGGCCTTCCTGCACCGGCACTCTCCACCCTGGCAAGGAGGCCCCCCCGGCGACCGTTTCGCGCCTCCAGCGCGCCCGTTCCCATCGCTAGTCGGTGCGGCGCACGCGGTAGAAGCCGGTTCCGGCCGGCGCCTCGGGCACGGTGACCGTGCTGGTCTGCTCGGACGCGGTCGTCGAGGTGCCGTCCACCGGTTCCCAGCCGTCCGGGACGAGGGCGGCCGAACTTTCCACGACATAGTTCACCCCGGGCAGGCTGGTCCACGTGATGTCGACGGAGGGACCGCTGCGCGCGAAGCCCACGATGCGGAGCGCGGAGCCCGGGTCGAAGGGGTTGGTCCCGGCGAGCAGTTCGCTGGTGTCGCTCTGGCCGTCGCCATCCTGATCGCGCGCCGGGGAGGATTTGCGGACCGACACGTCGTCCAGCCACATCGTTCCTTGGCTGTCCAGTCCGCCGCCGGATGCGAGAGTGAGGAAGAGTCGGGTTGCGCCCTCCGGCACGACGAGCGCCCGGCCCCCCATGATGAAGGGCGAGGTGGCCGGATCGCCGGTCCAGCCGGGGCTTTGCCCGTTGACCACAAAGTGCTGCTGCGGACCGATCGGGTTGTCGGCATCGAAGAAGAGGACGGAAAACCGCATCGGTCCGGTCAGGTCGTGCAGGGCGTGCCACGCCACGTCGATCAGGTCGCCCGGCTCGGCCAGGCCGGCCAGTGGAATGAAATTGTACCATTCTCCGTAGGCATCGTCGCGGGTGTCCCGCAGACCCAGGGCGTGGGACGAGCTGACAAAGGCGTCGCCAGCCAGCACCGCAATCGCGCTGTCGCTGCCGCCGCGCTGCCACCCGCCCGTGACCACCGCCAGGGCCGGGGTGTCGAGCTGCACGCCTTCCTCGAACCGCGGATTGCCGAGGAACCCGCCGGTCAGCACGGTGTCGGGAAACACGCGGCGGGCCACCGAAACGTCCTCCAGCGCCATCACGCCCAGCCCTTCCACCGGCCCGGCCGACACCAGGGCGAGCCGGAGCGTGACCGCGCCGGCTGGCACCGCCAGCATCTCCCGGCGTTTGCTCCACGGCGATCCCGCCAGCGTGCCAGCCCAGCCCGCACTTTGACCGCTGACAACAAAATTGTTCTCCCCGACCACCCCCGCCGGCCCCAGAAACAAGGCGGTCACGCGGAAGGCGGCCCCGGCTCCCGTCACCGCGAACTTTTGGAAATACTGCAGATCCAGCGAGTCGCCCTCCCGCACGGCGGCCGGCAGCGTCAGATCGGCATACCATTCGCCATAACCGGTCGTCGTCGTGTCCTCGAGCGCCAGGGCATGCGCCGGGCTGATCGAGGTGGCCCCGGTGACCACGCAGACCGCGGGGTCGTTGCCGCCCCGGTTCCACGGGGTCGGGGTGCCGGTGGGCAGGCCGAGATCGGCACCGGCCTCGAAGGTCGGGTTCGGCCAGAAGTTGCCGGCGAGAATCTCCGAGCGCGAAGGAGCGGCCACCGAAAGGTCGTCGATCAGCATCACCCCGGTGCCCTCCTGGCCGCCGCCGGAAACGAGGGCCAGGCGCAGGGTGACCGCACCAGCCGGGACCAGGAGCGTCTGGTTCCGCTTCACGAACGGCGAAGCCGCCGCGCTGCCGGCCCAGCCCGCGCTCTGGCCGGAGACGACGAAGCTGCGGTCGTTGATCACCCCGTTGCCGGCAGCGAGGAAAATCGCAGTCACCCGGGCCTCCGCGCCCGGGGCCAGCGCGTGCATCTCCCACCATTGCAGGTCCAGCACATCGCCGGCCTGCACCGTGCCCGGCAGCGCGGCATCAGCATACCATTCCCCATAGCCGGTGGCACTGGCGTCGTTGAGGGCGAGCGAATGCGTCGGGCTGCGGGCCGCCTCGGCCGAGACTTCGCAGATGACCGGCTCGTTGCCGCCGCGACTCCAGCCGACCGGCTGCCCGGCGACGGGAACGTCCAGCGCCGCCCCGGATTCGAACCCCGGGTTCGGCCAGAAATTGCCCGCCAGCACTTCCGGTTGCCGGCGCACCTCGACCGAGAGGTCATCGATCACCATCAGTCCCGTGGTTTCCAGCGATCCTCCGGAAATCAGGGCGAGCCGCAGCACCGCCGCCTCCGCGGGCACCACCACCGCCTGACGACGCGCCACCCAGGGCGATGCGGCGAGGTCACCAGTCCAGCCTTCACTCTGGTTCTTCGCGACGAAGTGCTCGGCGTTCAACGCCGATCCGTTGCCGCGCAGCCACAATGCGGTCACCCGCATCTCGCCACCGCCCGACACCTCGAATTTCTCGCTCCACCGCACATCCAGCACGTCACCCGCAGCCGCCAGCCCGCCCAGTGGCTGGTCGGCATACCACTCGCCATAGCCGGCGGCATCCTGATCGTTGAGAAAGAGGGCATGGGTCGCGCTGACCGAGGTGGCCAGCGTGACTTCGCAGACCTGGGCATTGCTGCCGCCGCGATTCCACGACCCCGGCGTGCCGGTGGGCTGATCCAGCTCCACACCCTCCTCAAAGGTGGGGTTTGGCCAGAAATTTCCCGCGGGAATCTCGCCCGGAGAGGAGGCGAGAGTCAGGCAAAGAAGCGGGAGAAGCACGGCGGGACGACGGAGTATCATGACGGGGATTTTCATGGGGATGTTGAAGGATCAACTGATTCCGCCCGGAGTCGTTCACCCGCACGAAAGGCGGATGACGGGTAAAATGTATCGCATCCTACGGCCTCCCCCCAACGACACAAGCAGTGTTCCGGCCGCAGGGGTGCAGGACAATCATCTGGCGTGGATGTATGCCGACATCGGCAAGCGCGTGCTCATCGCGGATTGGAATCCCCAGGCAAACGTGACCTCCATGTTTCTTCCGCAGGAGAAGCTTGAGGCGCTGTGGCATGGGATCCTGATCACACGCAGGAACAAAGCGTGATCGCTCCGCTCACGCCGATGGCCATGGAAGCCCGCAAGCCGATCTATCACCTGAAATCAGCAGATGGCCCCATCGGCGCACACACCTACGCGCTCAAGGAGTGCGAAAAAGACTACCGGAAACTTCCACCAGATCGACGAAAGACTTTAGATGACCGGTGATCTGCCGGCAAGGTGACTCGAGGTGCTTGGGAATGTCGGGCGACGGCATCAGCCGCCGAGGTAGGCCTCGCGGACCTGCGGGTTTTGGCGCAGAGCGGCGGAGGTGTCCTCGAGCAGGACCCGGCCGGTTTCGAGCACGTAACCATGCTGGGAAATGGCGAGGGCGAGATTCGCATTCTGCTCGACCAGGAGGATGGTGATGCCGCGCTCCTTGTTGATGGCGACGATCTGTTCAAAGATCGAGCGCACGAGCATCGGGGCGATGCCGAGCGACGGCTCGTCCAGCATCAGGCAGCGCGGCTTGCTCATGATCGCGCGGGCGATGGCCAGCATCTGCTGCTCGCCGCCGGACATGGTGCCGGCGGGCTGGTGGATCCGCTCCTTCAGGCGCGGGAACATCTGGAAGCTGAACTCCAGGTCCGCCGCAATGCCGGCCTTGTCGTTCCGCAGGTAGGCTCCCATGCGCAGGTTTTCCTCCACCGTCAGATTCGAGAACACCATGCGGCCTTCGGGCACATGACAGAGTCCCTTCGCCACAATCTTGTGGGCTGGCAGGTTCCCGATCTCCTCGCCTTCATACCTCACGCTGCCGCCGCGCGCCTTGATCAGCCCGGAAATGGCCCGCAGGGTGGTTGATTTACCCGCGCCATTCGCCCCGATCAGGGTCACGATCGACCCCTGCGGCACCTTCAGCGACACCCCGTGCAGCGCCTTGATCGAGCCGTAGTTGACCTCCAGGTTTTTAATCTCAAGCATGCGCATCACCTCCCTCGGTTCCCAGATACGCTTCGATCACCTTGGGGTCGTTGCGGATTTCCTCCGGCGTGCCCTCGGCGATTTTCACCCCGTACTCGATGACCACGATCCGCTGGCAGATGCCCATGACCACCTTCATGTCGTGCTCGACCAGCAGCACCGCGATGTTGAACTTGTCGCGGATGAAGCGGATCAGATGCATCAATTCTTCCTTCTCAGTCGGGTTCATGCCGGCCGCCGGTTCATCCAGCAGCAGCAGCTTCGGCTTCGTCGCCAGCGCCCGGATGATCTCGAGCCGGCGCTGGTCGCCATAGGACAGGGACTTGCACGGCACATGCGCCGACTCCCGCAGCGTGAAGATGTCGAGCAGCTCGAGGATATCCGATTCAATGACCGCTTCCTCGCCGTGGTACGCCGGGCCGCGCACCAGCGCGTGGGCGATGCCGTGCGGCTGGTGCATCACCATCGCCGTACGCACGTTGTCAAAGACGGACATCGAAGGAAACAGGCGGATGTTCTGAAACGTCCTGGCGATGCCCAGCCGCGTGATCTGATGCGGTTGATGGCCGGGGATGGCGATGTCGTTGAAGTGGATGCGGCCGGCGGTGGGAGCGTACACGCCGGTGATCAGGTTGAAGACGGTCGTCTTGCCCGCGCCGTTCGGTCCGATTAAGCCGATGAGCTCGCCCGGATTGATGCCAAAGCTCAGATCGCCGACGGCCCGCAGGCCGCCGAACTGGATGGTCACATTCTCGAGTTTCAGCCGCGCGCTCACGCCCGTTTCCTCCGGTGAAAGAGACTGGCCGGCAGCAGGCCCTGGGGACGCACGATCATCATCACGATCAGCAGCAGCGAAAAGACGATCATCCGGTACTGCTCGAAATCGCGGAGGAACTCGTTGAGCACCGTCAGCACCACCGCCGCTAGAATGACGCCCACCGTGCTGCCCATGCCGCCAAGAATGACCATGACCACGATATCGACCGACTTGAGAAATCCAAAGCCTTCCGGCGAGATCGTCGTGCGCAGGTGGGCGTAGAGGGCACCGGCGAGCCCGGCGAAGAACGAGCCGGCCACGAACGCGATCACCTTGTAGCGGACGGTGTTCACGCCCATGGACTCGGCGGCGATTTCATCGTCGCGCACCGCCAAAAAGCCGCGGCCGTAGGTCGAGTTGACGAGGGCGCTGATCGAATAGATGGCGATGGCGGCGACGGCGAAGACCCAGAAAAAGCTGGTGTATGGCTCGATGCCCTTCAGTCCGAGCGCGCCGCCGAACGGCCCGTCGCTGTCCGTGTTCTGAAGCACCACCCGGATGATTTCGTTGAATCCCAGCGTGACGATGGCCAGGTAGTCGCCACGCAGCCGCAGCGACGGCACGCCCACGATCCACCCGCACACGGCCGCAGCCAGGCCGCCGACCGCGAGCGCGACCAGGAAGGTCAGGGACTCCGCGAACCAGCCTCCGCCTCCGAAAACCCGGATCATCGACGCCCCCATTTCCAGCGTCACGATCGACGAGCCATACGCCCCCACCGCCATGAAGGCGGCGTGGCCGAGCGAAAACTGCCCGGTGTGGCCGTTCACCAAATTCAGACTCACCGCGAGGATCACGTTGATCCCTACATTCAGCATGATGTCCAGGTAGTAGTCGTCAAGATGCGAGGCGCATAGCGACACCGCCAGGCTCACGGCCAGGGCCAGCAAAAGGGCGAGTTGGGACTTGTAGCGCTTCATGATCAGACTTTCTCGCGTTCGACTTTGCCCAGCAGGCCGGAGGGTTTGAAGAGCAGGATCAGGATCAGGATCACGAACGCCACGCCGTCGCGATACCCGGAGGGGATGCCCAGCGTGTCGCTGTAACCGGCGACGAGGGTTTCGGTCACCCCGATGATGAGGCCGCCGAGCGCGGCGCCGGGAATGTTGCCGATGCCGCCGAGGACCGCCGCGACGAACGCCTTGAGGCCCGGCAGCACACCCATGAACGGCTCGATGCTCGGATAGAGCGAGGCATAGAGGATGCCGCCGGCCGCGGCCAGAGCCGAGCCGAGGCCGAAGGTGAACGAGATCACGACGCTGTTGTTGACCCCCATCAAGGCCGACGCCGTCGGATTGAGCGAGAGCGCGCGCATCGCCATGCCCAGCTTGGTTTTCATCACGATGAAGCGCAGGCCGATCATCAACGTCACGGCCGTGACCAGCACGATGACCTGGGTCATGGTCACCGTCAGCCCGCCGAGGCCGCCGATGTTCACTTTCGGAATGATCGCCGGAAACGGCTGCTGGGTGGCCCCGAAAACAAGCTGCGCCGTGTATTCCAGCAGCAGGGAGACCCCGATCGCGGTGATCAAAACGTTGAGCCGGGGCTTGTCGCGCAGCGGCCGATAAGCCAGGAATTCAATAAGGATCCCCATCGCCGCGCAAATAACCATCGCCAGCAGCAGCACCACCAGAATCGCCAGCGGCCAGGGCAGGACGGCCAGCATCGGCCCCATCAGCTTGTGCAGGTACAACCCGGTGAAGGCACCGAGCATGAAGACGTCGCCGTGCGCGAAATTGATGAACCGCAGCACGCCGTACACCATCGTGTAACCGAGCGCGATCAACGCATAGATCGAGCCGAGGAAGAGGCCGTTGAGAAGCTGCTGAAGGAACTGGCTCAAGAAGCGGCGGGTGGCGGGTGATGCATGGCCGAGCGGGCGGTCTTCGTGGCGGAGCGTGGCAGGCGGGATTCCATCCGCCGGACCAACGGCCGGCGTCCCTTTCAGTGAAACCCCGTGCGGTCGAGGCCTCGGCAGCCGGGGAACCAGCCAGCCCCAGCGACTACGGTGCCAATGTCTCCACGTAGGTGAATTTCCCGTCCTTAATCGTCAGGATCACCGCCGATTTGTTCGCATTGCGCTTTTCGTCCAGGGTGATCTTGCCGGTGATGCCGTCAAAATCCCTGGTCGCGGCAATCGCGTCCCGCAGGGCCTTGCCCTCGGTGGTGCCGGCGCGTTTGATCGCATCCGCCAGAATCATCGCGCTGTCGTAGCCGAGCGCCGCCATCGCATCAGGGACCTTGCCGTGGGTCGCCTGAAATTTCTTCACGAACGCCTGGATTTTCGGCGACTGGTCTTCGTTGGAGAAGTGATTGCTGAAGAAGCTGCCTTCGATCGCCTGGCCGGCGACCTCAACCAGTGAGGGCGAATCCCAGCCGTCGCCGCCGAGCAGCGGCACCGTGATCCCCAGTTCCCGCGCCTGGCTCGCGATCAGGCCGGTCTCGTTGTAATAACCGCTCGCGAAAATGGCATCCGGCGCCCCGGCCTTGATCGCCGTCAGCTGCGCTTTGAAATCCTTGTCGCCCGAGCCGTAGCTCTGCTCGCCGGTGATGGTCCCACCGTTTTTAGCGAAGTATTCCTTGAAGTACTGCGCCAGCCCTACGCTGTAGTCCTGCTTGGTGTCGGTCAGAATCGCCACCCTCTTCCAGCCGCGCGACATCGCAAACTTGCCCATGACCGTGCCCTGAAAGGGGTCGATGAAGCAGACGCGGAAGATGTAGTCGCCGACTTCCGTGACCTTGGGATTGGTCGAGGCCGGCGAAATCATCGGGATGCCCGCCTTCTGGCAAAGCGGGGCCATTTCCAACGACTTGCCCGAGGCCACCTCGCCCAGCATCGCGACGACCTTCTCACGCGAGATCAGCTTCTTCGCCACCGTGCCGGCCTCCCCGGGCTTCGATTGATCGTCCTCGGTGATCAGTTTGAGCTTCTTGCCGAGCAGGCCGCCGGCCTCGTTGATCTCGTCGATCGCCATCTTCGTGCCGGCATTGGAGGAGGTCCCGAAGGTGGCCGTGCCCCCCGTCATCGCCGCCACCTCGCCGATCACGATCTCCGTCGCATCGGCCCCGCCGCCGCCTTTTTTGCAGCCGGTAAAACCCAGAACCAGCGCACTTGTGAAAGCCGCTGCCACAGCAAAAGATCGATTGGAGAACATCGGGCGAACGCTAGGCAACTCCCGATGGCCGGGCAAGGCGGAAATCGCCGCCGTAACCGATCCCCCACGCCCCCCGCGGGGCCGGGATCCCATTCTTCCATCTCTGCACGGATCCGCCCCGCCGGCTCCGGCCTTGTTTCCGCCGCCCGACCAGCCCTCCAGGTGGCGGGCGCGCGCCGGGGCATTCTGGAGAATTCCCCATTCTTTTTTGTGTTCCCGGCGCTCTTTTGCGGTTAATCACCCCCGACCCAGGATGAATCTCCGGCGCGCGCACATCATCCTGATCGACATCAGCGGCTACACGCAGTTCATCCGCCTGCACCGCATGAGCCTGCTCCACGCCGAGCGGATCATCACCGACCTGCTGGAGAGCGTCATCGATGCCGCGGCTCCTCCGCTGGTCCTCAATAAACTCGAAGGCGACGCCGCGCTCTTTTACGCGTTCGCGGATGAGGGCGCAGGTACGGCGGAAGAGCGCGAACGGACGAGCGCGTCCGGGGTGCTGCGGCAGCTTCAGGGGTTTTTCGGGGCCTTCCGGAGCCGGGAGCGGGAGCTGGTCAGCGAATGCTCGATCTGCGTTTGCGACGCATGCACCAACTCCGGAGACCTCCGCCTCAAGGTCATCGCCCACACCGGCACGATCATCGTGAAGCGGATGCGGCAGTTCGAGGAGATTGCCGGGGAGGACGTCATCCTGACCCATCTGCTCTTGAAGAACTCGGTGCAGGCCGACGAATACCTGCTGCTCACGGAGGCCTTTCACGCCCTCTCGGGCCCTCCCGACACCGCCCCGATGGAAACGCGGCGCGAAGACTGCATGGACGCGGGCGAGGTGACCATCCACCTCCACTATCCCTCGGGAACGGCCGCTGCGCCCCCCGCCGCGCCACTCTGGAGCCGCCTCGCCACCACCCTGCGGCTCGAATCCTACATGGTGCACCGGCTCCTCGGCAAATCCGCCCGACCGTTCCGCCATCTGCCGCCACCGCCGACCGATCGCCCCGGTGCCCGCGACCAAGCCTGAACCATCGGACGTGAACCACGGAATCAGGCATCGCCGCGGCGGCCTCGTTCGTACCACCACTCCATGACCAGGCCCCGCGCTCCAATTTTCCACGGCTTGCCGGCGTGCCGGGCAGTCGCGCCCCACCGGCGGCGGCACCCCGCGTGACCCTCATGACACCTCAACTCGACCGTCGCGCCGGCCTCGCCTGGGGACCGTTCATCGGCGATGCGCTTGCCATGCCCGTTCATTGGTACTACGACCGCGCCGCCCTGCGGCGCGACTACGGCTTCGTGCGCGCGTACCAACCCCCGCACAACCCCCACGACGGCAGCATCCTCTGGCGCTCAGCCTACACGCCGCTCAATGAACGCGGCGACATCCTGCACGATCAGGCCCGCTACTGGGGAGAACGCGGCATTCACTATCACCAATTCCTCCGCGCCGGCGAAAACACCCTGAATCTGCAGCTCGCCAAGGTGCTCGTCGACTCGCTGCTCTCCCGGGGCGCGTACGAGGCCGACGACTATCTCCGGCGGTATGTCGATTTCATGCTCACCCCGGGACGCCACCGCGACACCTATGTGGAGGAGTGTCATCGAAAATTTTTCACCGCTTACGCCCGCGGGACCGACCCCCGCAAGTGCGCGGCCGATGACATTCACATCGGCGGTCTCGCCAGCGTCGGCGTGCTCGGCGCCTTCTTCGGCCCCGAAGTCGCGGCCGCCCGGGCGGCCGTGCGCGAGCATGTCGGACTCACCCACCGCGCGCCCGAAGTGCTGGCCGCCGCCGACGCCATGGCCCGCATCGCCGGCGACGTGGTCGACGGCGGCGGGCTCCGCGAGGCGGTCCTCGAACACGGCACCGATTGGATTTCCCGGCGCAAAGTCGCCCAATGGTCGCGCGAACCCGACGAGGCCGTCATCGGAGAGCGCCTGAGCACCGCCTGCTACATCGGCGACGCCATGGCCGCCTCCCTGTACCTGGCGTGGAAATATGCCGACGATTTCGAGGCCGGCCTCGTCGCCAACACCAACCTCGGAGGCGACAACTGCCACCGCGGTGCCGTCGCCGGCGCGCTCCTCGGCGCCGCCGCCGGCCGGTCCCGCATCCCCGCGCGGTTTATCGAGGACCTCGACGACGCGCTCCCTCTCCGGACCCGGCTCGACCAGTTGCTCGCACTCCCGCCGGCACTCCCTTCACCGACCGCCCGGACCCGGGCGGAGGAGGAGGCGTGAGCCGCCGCGCCCTCACCGCGGGATTTTCCCGGTTTTGCCCGCGCGGCAGCGGTCGCTGCAATGGCGCACCGCATCCCAGACCTTCTCCCACTTCTTCCGCCACGTGAAGGGGCGCCCACAGACGAGGCAGGTCTTCTCCGGCAGATGCTGCTTTTTCATTCCGTTCATTGTCCGTGGAACCGCGGGGGTGCGGCCTGGTTTGGGGTCGCGCCATCCGAAGCTGGAGGGTGGATGGAACGTAGCATTCTTCAAAATCGGATCAGGGCGCACGTCCCGAAATAGCGAAATCATCCGAGACACCCACTCAAACGAAATCATCCGAGAGATAGCGAAATCATCCGAGACACCTAGCGAAATCATCCGAGACACCCACTCAAACGAAATCATCCGAGACACCCACTCAACGTGATAGCGAAATCATCCGAGACACCCACTCAAACGAAATCATCCGAGACAAACGAAATCATCCGAGACACCCACTCAACGTTGCACAACAGAAACGGGCGTTCGGTGGGTGTCCCCATTTTCCACCATTTTCCTCTGACGGGAATTCGGGGCCACCAGGCCTACCAGTGCCGCAATCAAGCCGTTGCTTTTGCTTCGTCGTTGAACGAGGCGGCACCGATGAACAACGAGCACACGGTCCAGAGAATCGAGTCGGAGATCCGGATTCAGGCCACGCCGGCGGTGGTCTGGGACAACATCACCAACGTGAAGCTCGAAGCGTTTGCCGATTCCGCTCATTTTTCGCCGTCTCGACGTGCCCAAGCCGCTGCGGGCCCAGCTGCTCTCGGACGGCGCGGGGGGCAGCCGCACCGCGCACTTTGCCAACGGGAAGAAATTTGAGCAGAAAATCCTGATTTGGGAGCCGTATGCCCGCTATTCCTTCCAGTTCAACCCCGAGCCGGGATTTCGGGTGGGCTACATCTTCGAGCTGTCGGCGGGTCTGTTCCGCATGCTGGCCGGCTCGTATTACCTGCGCCAGGATGAGGGCGGCACCTAGCTCAGGCTGGAAACCGAGTACAGAGAGATCTGAGACACCGGTCGATCCTCGGAAGGTTTATTTTTTCGAGAGCTGCTGTTGTGGGGTGGATTGTTTGTCCGTTGACCCGCGGTCTGGGAAGTTGGGAGTTCGGATGGGGCAAGGTTTGCACTTGCGGACAGTGTTCGCCAGAGTATTCTTTCCGTATGGCCACGGCCCGCCGCCTCCTTGTCGATCCCGCTGAGGGCGGGGTTTTTCACTGCATTTCCCGTTGTGTGCGCCGAGCGTATCTGTGTGGATTGGATGCGCTGACCGGTAGGAATTTTGAGCATCGTCGGGGGTGGGTGCGGGATCGGCTGCGGGAGTTGGCGGGACAGTTTGGGGTGGAGGTGTACGCCTATGCGGTGATGTCCAATCACCTGCATGTAGTGTTGGGCGCTGATCCCGGGCGCGTGAACGGGTGGATAGACGAGGATGTGGCACGCCGCTGGTTGACGCTTTTCCCCGGCCCCGGCGGCAAACGGGGGCAACCACCGGAAGAGCCGGCCGTTGCGGCGCTTTGTCAGGATCCTGGTCGGCTCGCCCTCTGCCGCAGCCGGCTGGCGGACGTGAGTTGGTTCATGCGCTGCCTGAACGAACCGATCGCACGCCGGGCCAATCGCGAGGACGACTGCACGGGTCGATTCTGGGAGGGACGCTTCAAGTGTCAGCGGCTGGAGGACGCCGGGGCACTGCTGACCTGCATGGCGTACGTTGATTTAAACCCGGTGCGCGCCGGCATCGCGACCACGCCTGAGTCGAGCGACTACACCAGCGCCCAGGACCGAAGCGGGGCGGTGCGGGCTCGCCGCGGCCTCGCAGCCGCCGCCGCGGCGATCCCGGTGGCCACCTCGGCTCAGGAAGCGCTTGCGGAGGAGGCGCGTGGAGAGGCGCAGCGCGACCACTGGCTGGTTTCCTTCGGCGCATCGGATGAATTCGTCGCGGCCACCGGCGCATCGGCGTGGTTGGCGGGCCTGGGCGAGGCGAATTATCTGAAACTGCTTGACTGGACCGGCCGGGAGATCCGCGCCGGGAAACGCGGTCACCTCTCCGATGACCTGCGCCCGGTCCTCGAACGCCTTGATCTCGATGTCGAGGCTTGGGTGGAAAATGTCGCACGCTACGGCAGTCTCTTCCACCGACTGGCCGGCAAAATCACCCGCCTGCGTGCCTGGGCTCGCGCCAAAGGCCATGCGTGGCTCCACGGTCATCGCGGCGCCCGCCTTCTCTACGCCAAGCCCGCCTAGACCAGGGATCCACGCTGATTCCGGCCACGGGTCGCTCCAAAAAGCTGGCAACTGCGCGCCTTGCTCGCCGCAGGGTGAGATCAGGGTAATCGTGCTCTCGCTGCGACAATCGGCCTCCGCCTCCAGCCCCGTCGCCTCGCATTCCAGCCCAACGAACCGGGTAACGGTCGGCCGGAGGGCGCACGGCCCGCCAAAAATCAATTCATCCCCCGCGGTACCCGCGGGCTTTTCGTCCCATGCTCAAATAATGGGTGTCTGAGTTTACACCCGTCTGAGTTTACACCCGACCCCGCCACCGGCGTCCCCTCGGTGCAAATTTGCTGGCCCCGGCCGGCCCGGCGGCGATCATTCTATGCACCGTGAACACCCGGCCCCATCTTCAACGCCGCATCCCCGCCATGAACCCATCATTTTTGCCCCTCGTCGCCGCGCTCGCCCTGAGCGTGGGCGCACCCGCCACCGTCGCCCAGGACATCGCCAAAGCCCCTGCTCCTGTCGGCGAAAAGGCCGCCAAGCCGATGACCGACGAAGAAGCTAAAAAAGCGCGCGACGAGGAGGCCAAAAAGAAGGAAGCCGAACAGAACAAGTCGGAGGAGGAATTAAAAAAGGAAGCCGAGCCGCTCACTCGCCGCCTCAAGGGCGAGGCCGCCGGCAAACTCTTGGAAGTGGTGCAAAAAGGTGATGACGACGCGCTCAAGGCCACCGGTCTGCCCGCCGCCACCCTCGAAACCCTCAAAGCCGAACGCCCCCACCTCAAGGGTCTCCACAGCGTGCTCGCCAACGAAAAACTCGGCAAGGAGGTGCTCAAACAACTCGTCGCCTACGGCAGCTCGTCGAAGTTCGCCAAGTCCATCGAGGACGAGGCCAAAGCCAAGGAAAAGGCCGAGAAGGAACGGCTCCGCGAAAAGAAGAAGGCCAAACGCGAACGCGACAAGGAAGAATCCTAAGGCGGCCCGCCTCAAGAGACAAAACTCAGCGGTGCCGCCACCGCTGGGCCCGCCTCGCGGTTCAGCTTCCGGCAGGCCGCATCGCAAATGTCCATCACCAGGGGCTCGCTGATCGCATAAAACACCTGCGCCCCCCGGCGCTCGCGCGAAAGCAGCCCGGCGTCGTGCAACACCTTGAGCTGGCGCGATATGTTCGCCTGCGAGGTGCCCAGCGCCCCCTGCAGTTCGTTCACGCTCCGCGCCCCGGCCTTCAGCTCCTGCAGCAACGCCAGCCGCGTCGCGTCGCCAAAAGCGCGGAACACCGCCGCCAGCCGTTCGAGTCCGGCCCGGTCAAAAGAAGGATCATTTTTAGGTTTAAATATTGACATATGCGTATGCGCTTATATACGTTGTTGAACACAACCTTCAACCTACTTTTACCATGACTGCAACTACTGCCTTGATTTCTCCTTCCGAAACGGCCCGCTTGCGCACGGCAGCGGACACGGTTCTGCTTGATGTGCGCACCCCGATGGAGCACCGGGAGGTGCACCTTGAGGGGTCGCGTTTGGTGCCCTTGGACGCGCTTGACGCGTCGACGCTGACGAGCGAGCTGGCCGGCAAAAAGACCGTGCTGATCTGCCGCAGCGGCAACCGCGCCCAACAGGCGGCCGCGAAGCTGGAGGCGGCGGGCTGCCGCGATGTGGTGGTACTGGAGGGCGGGGTGCTCGCGTGGCAGGCGGCCGGCCTGCCGGTCAACCGCGGGAAAAAGTCCATGTCTTTGGAGCGCCAGGTGCGCGTGGCCACCGGCCTGATGGTGGTGGCGGGCGTGGTCCTCGGCACCTGGGTGCATCCGGCGTTTTACGGGCTGAGCGCCTTTGTGGGGGCCGGCTTGGTGTTTGCTGGGCTGACCGACTGGTGCGGCATGGGCCTGCTGCTGGCCAAGGCACCCTGGAACAAGGTTTCCAGCGGTCCGGGCGGGCAGCCGGCACCCACCTGCTGCGCGAACTGACCGGTTCTCCGCTTTCTCCCGTTCAAACCCCGGTCCATTCCGGCACCCTTCGTTCACCCCCGATCCTCACCCCCCATTCCCATGTTTCTCCGTCAATTCTTCGACCCTCATCTTGCCCAATACTCCTATCTGCTCGGCTGCCAGCGCACCGGGGAGGCGATCATCATCGATCCGCTCCGCGACGTGGATCAATACCAGGCCGTGGCCGCGGAAAACGGGCTGCGCCTGACCGCGGTGGCGGAGACCCACATCCATGCCGATTTTGTGAGCGGCGCGGCGGAGTTGGCCGCGGATCCGGCGGTCAAGGTGCTGGTCTCGGCCGAGGGCGGGCCCGACTGGCAAAGCGAATGGACCGCGGGCCGCGACAACGTGGTGCGCCTGCGGCACGGCGACGTCTTTCTGGTGGGCAACCTCGAGTTTCGCGCGGTGCACACGCCGGGCCACACGCCGGAGCACATGACCTATCTGGTCACCGACCATGGCGGCGGTGCCGACGAGCCGATGGCGGCCTTCACCGGCGACTTCATCTTTGTCGGTGATGTCGGTCGGCCGGATCTACTGGAATCGGCGGCCGGCGTGGCGGGGGCGATGGAGCCGAGCGCGCGGCGGCTGTACCACAGCCTGCGAGAATTCGCCGCGCGGCCCGACTGGCTGCAGATCCTGCCGGCGCATGGTGCCGGCAGCGCCTGCGGCAAGGCGCTCGGCGCGGTGCCAGGCTCGACCCTTGGCTACGAGAAGCGCTTCAATCCCGCGCTCCACCAGGCGCTCACGAAGTCGGAGGACGACTTTGTCGCCTCCATCCTCGAGGACCAGCCCGAGCCGCCGGCCTATTTCGCCAGCATGAAGCACGTGAACAAGGCCGGCCCCGCCGTGACCGGGCCGCTGTCCGCGACGCCCGTCCTGACCATGGCCGAGGTGGTGAACCGGTCCGCCGATTCCGGGGTTGTCGTGCTCGACACCCGCGGCGACCGGCAGGCGTGGCTGACGTCGCATCTGCGCGGCAGCCTGCACACGCCGCCGGCCAAGTTTTCCGATTTTGCGGGCTCCTGGCTCCGGCCGGAGGACGGCGTCATTCTCCTCGTGGAGGACCCGGCCCACGCGGGGGATTTTGTCCGGCAGCTGCTCCGGATGGGTTTCGATCTGGTCCTTGGCGCAGCCCCGGTGAGCGCGCTGCCGGAGGCGGGTTCCGCCCTCGTCACCACGCCGTCCCCCCGCTTCGCCGAGCTTCCCTCCCTCCTCGCTGGTGCCGCTCCGCCCCATGTGCTGGATGTGCGGCGGGCGGCGGAATTTCGTGCTGGCCACCTGCGGGGGGCGCAGAACATCGCCCATACCAGGCTGCGGGTGCGGCTCGACGAGGTGCCGGCAGACCGACCCGTGGCGGTGCACTGCGCGTCCGGGGTGCGGGCCGTCGGGGCCGCCTCGGTGCTCGAGCGCGCCGGGCGCCAGGTCCTCTGCGTGAACGATGCCTGGGCCAACTGCCCGGCATCCCTGCGTTGAATCTTCGTTCATTGAATCCGCCTTCACCCTCGCCACCGCCATGGACCTCATCGCCCTGCTCTCCGGCCTGCTGGTGGGTGTCTCTCTCGGGCTGACCGGCGGGGGCGGGTCGATCTTCGCCGTGCCGCTCCTGGTTTATGCGCTCGGACTCCCCGCCACCACGGCCGTGGGCCTCAGCCTTGGGATCGTCGGGCTCACCGCGGGATTCGGGGCGACCCTCCGGCTCGGCAAGGCCGAGATCGACTGGGTGGCGGGGTTGGTTTTTGCGGCGGCCGGCATGGCGCTGGCCCCGCTGGGGGCTTGGCTCGGCCGCCAGATGCCGCCGGCCCTGCTTCTGAGCACCTTTGCTGGATTGATGCTGTGGGTCGGCTTCCGCATGTGGCGCGGCCGCAGCGTGGAAACCACCGCCCCCGGCCCGTGCGTCCGGCGGGCCGGCGGCCGTCGCGGATGGGGATGTTATTTCCGGCTGCTCGCGGCCGGCAGCGCGGCCGGGGTGCTTTCCGGCCTCTTCGGCGTCGGGGGCGGTTTCATCATCGTGCCGGCCCTGCTCTATGTCACCGGCATCAGCCTGCATCGGGCGATTGCCACCTCGCTGCTGGTCATTTTCCTCATCTCCCTTTCCGGAGTGGCCGCCTCCCTCACCCACGGCGGCGTCTGGCCGTGGCGGATCGCCGCGGCCTTTCTGGCCGGCGGGCTCGGCGGCATGCTGGGAGGCAGCGCGCTGCGCAACCGGCTGCCCGCCGCCCGTCTGCAAAAGGTCTTCGCCGTCGGCATGTGGCTGGTCGCCGGATTCATGCTGGCGAGGAACGCCCCCGCCCTTTTCCGCGCCTGATCGTTCCGGACGCCGGCCTTCATTCCTTTTCCATCATCCACATGACCAAAAAACGTCTCATCATCGTCGGCGGCGTCGCCGGCGGAGCCAGCGCAGCGGCCCGGGCGCGCCGCCTCTCCGAACACAGCGAAATCATCCTACTTGAGCGCGGACCGCATGTCTCGTTCGCCAACTGCGGGCTGCCGTACTTGGCCGGAGGCGAGATTTCCGAACGGGATGACCTGCTGCTGCAGACGCCGGAGAGCCTGAAGGCGCGGTTCCATCTCGACGTGCGCGTCGGATCGGAAGTGACTCGCATCGATCGCGCGGCCCGGACCGTCCGCGTGCGCGAGCTGGCGACCGGCCGCGAGTACGAGGAGCGCTACGATGCCCTGGTGCTGGCCACCGGGGCCGCGCCCGTCCGGCCGCCCATTCCGGGCATCGATCGGGCCAACCATTTTTTGGTCAGAAACATCCCGGACCTTGACCGGATCGGCGCGTGGCTGGGGAGCGGCGGTCCGCGCCGCATCGTGGTCGTTGGCGGAGGCTACATCGGGCTCGAAATGGCCGAGCAGCTCCGCCAGCGCGACCATGAGGTCACCGTCGTGGAGGGTCTTCCGCAGGTCATGGCACCGCTCGATCCGGAGATGGCGGCGTGGCTACATGCGGAGCTGCGCGAGCACGGCGTCGGCCTGCATCTGAATGAGCCCGTGGTCGCCTTTGAGGCACCAACGGACCAGGAGCCGGCCGGGGCCTCCATCGTCGTGCTGAAAAGCGGACGGCGCCTGCCCGCCGATGCGGTCATCCTCGGCCTCGGGGTGAGGCCCGAGGCGGGCCTGGCCCGGGAGGCGGGCTTGGAGATCGGTTCACTCGGAGGCATCCGCGTCAACGAACATCTGCAGACCAGCGACCCCCATATCTGGGCGGTCGGCGATGTCATCGAGGTCCGGGACGGAGTGACCGGCCTGTGGTCGTCGATCCCGCTGGCCGGGCCGGCGAACCGGCAGGGGCGCATCGCCGCCGACGTCATTTTCGGACGATCCTCGATCTACGGCCGCACCTGGGGCACCGCCGTGCTGCGGATGTTCCGGCTCACGGCCGCCTGCACCGGGGCCAGCGCCAAGAGCCTGCGCCGCGCCGGCATCCCGTTCGAAGCCGTCCACCTCCACCCCGGCTCGCATGCCGGTTATTATCCCGGCGCACAGCCGATCGCCATGAAGGTCCTCTTCGCTCCCGGCACCGGACGCCTGCTCGGCGCGCAGGCCGTCGGCCGCGATGGGGTGGACAAACGCATCGACGTGCTGGCCACCGCGTTGATGGCTGGCCTGACGGTCCACGACCTAGCGGAACTGGAGCTCGCCTACGCCCCGCCCTTTGGGTCGGCCAAGGATCCGGTCAACCTGGCCGGCATGGCCGCGCAGAACGTGCTCGCGGGCGATGTGGCGATCGTCCAGTGGGACGAGATCGCGGGCCTGGACCCGGCCACCACGCGGCTGCTTGATGTGCGCGACGACGAGGAGCGGGCCGCTGGCTTCATTCCGGGCTCTCTCCACATCCCCTTGAATGAATTGCGGCGGCGCCTCGAAGAACTCCCGCGCGACCGGACTCTGGTCGCCTACTGCCACAGCGGCCAACGGTCCTACTTCGCGGCGCGCCTGCTCAGCCAGCACGGGTTTGACGTGCGCAATCTGACCGGCGCCTGGCGCACGTGGAACGCCGCCCGGCATCAGGCCGAGCCGGAGCCCGCCGCCACGGGCCAGCGATGATTCTCCCCCCTACGACTTTGCGCTCCTGAGCTCGCCACGTTCACCGCAACCTCCCGTGTTTCCCCTCCACGCTCTGCCCATCCCGCCGCCCCCAAAGCCACCGATGACTCCCGCCCAGCACCCCAGCATCCCAGCGTCCTGGTCGGCCGGGTCGCCGCCGGAATCACGGGCGCCGTCCACCCCCCCGCCGCGACCACCCTCAATCACCGCGCTGCTATGACCCGCCTGTTCCCCCTTCTCCTCCTGCTCACCGCCGCGACCAGCGCCGCGCAGACCGAACCCGGCCCGTCCACGGCCGGGCCGAAGATCGTGGCCGAAGCCTTTGGCAAACTTAGCGCCGCGCTGGCCGCGGCGGTGGCCAAAGACGGTCCGGCGGGGTCCGTGCCGGTCTGCGCGGAGAAGGCTCCGCAGATTGCTGCGGAGGTCGGAAAAACGCATGGGGTGGCCGTGCGCCGCGCCAGTGCCAAACCGCGCAATCCGAAAAACGCGGCGGACGAGGCGGAGCAGGCGGCCCTCGCCTCCTTTTCCGAGGCGCTCCGAAACCAGGAGGCCCCCAAGCCGCGGACCATCACCCAGGCGGATGGTCGCGTGACGTACTTCGCGCCCATCGTGCTCGGGCTTCCGCTCTGCCTCCAGTGCCACGGCACGCCCGGCCGGGACATCGCGCCGGCCACGCTCGACGCCATCCGCAAGCGCTACCCCGAAGACAAGGCCACCGGCTTCAAACTCGGCGACCTGCGCGGCCTGTGGCGCGTGACTTTTCCCGCCCGCGGCTGAGATGCCAGCCTTCCCTGCCCCCTCCCCTCTCCCCCCACCAAAAGCCATGAACCTGATCCAGCGTCATCTGCTCGGCTTCTGGGGCCACGTCCTGATGGCCGGCCCGCTGGCGGCCGCGCACCAGACCGCGGATTTTTCCCCGATCCATGGATCCGGGCACCTGCCGTTCAGCCTGCGGATCGAACAGGCCCATGCCGGCCTCGAGCCAATGCCGACGCTGCATTCATTCGTCGCGGCGCAGTGGCAGGGGCGCTGGTTGTTCCTGGGCGGACGCACCAACGGCCTGCACGGCATGACGGGACAGGCTGCCTTTCCGACCGCCTCCGCCAACACCGACGTCTGGGTGGTGGACCCCGCCGGTCAGCGCACGTGGCACCGGTCGCTGCACGAGGCCGGCCTGACCAGCGTGATCGTCGACTTCCTCTCGGCCACCAATCACAATTTCGTCCAGGAGGACCACCTGCTCCATGTCGTTGGCGGCTACGGGTTCGACCGCGCCGCGGCTGACTACGTCACCTTCAGCGACTTTGCCTCCATCGACGTCCCAGGGCTGATGGCGTGGGTGCAGCAAAGCCCGGAATCTCCGGCTCCGTCGGCATCCATCCGCACCATCCGATCGCCGCTCTTCCAAGTCACCGGCGGCGCGCTCAAAAAAGTCGGCGCTCATTTTCTGCTCGTTTTTGGCCAGAATTACCCCGGCCGCTACCGGCCCAATTTCAATGGCACGTACACCCGGCAGGTGCGCCGGTTCTCGCTGCTCGGCGATCCGGCCGCACCTGTCCTCGATCCGGCGTCGGTCTATCAGAGCCCGCCAAACGACGATTTCCGCCGCCGGGACCTGAATGTGGTGCCGGTGCTCCGCCGGGACGCCGCCACCGGCACCCTCATCGATGAAGTGCTGGCCCTCGCCGGAGTCTTCACTCCGACCACCGGCGTGTGGACCGTGCCGGTCCCCATCAGCGCGGCGGGCGTGCCCTCGCAACCCGACCCTCTGGCCGCGACAACCTTCAAACAAGGGCTGCACCACTATCACAGCGCGAAAACAACCCTCTTCGACCGGGTGACCGACGACACGTTCATCCTTCAGTTCGGCGGGCTGAGCGCTTGGTTTTATGATGCCCAAGCCTCCGCGTGGGTTGGCGATCCGCTCGTGCCGTTTGTGCAGCATCTCAGCTGCGTCGTGCGCTCGGCCGCCGGGGAGTTGCACCAGACCCTGCTGCCGGCGGAATTCCCCGACCTCCGCTCGGCCACCGGCGCCCGCCTCTTTTTCGGGACCAACGCCGAATTCCTCCCGGCTCCAGGAGTGCCGCTGCTGCGGCCCAGCATCATCGATCTCGCCGCGCTGACCGGTCCGCTGGTCATCGGTCACATCTACGGAGGAGTGGTATCCGACGCACCCAACAACGGCGTCACCCGCGCCGGGGGAGAAATATTCGCCGTCATCCTCGAGCCCGCCCCGCTCGCCGCGCCGAACCTCGACGTCACCATGCCCGCCGCGGACAGCCTCAGCCTTTCGTGGACGGTCAAGGACGGGGTCCGGTACCTGCTCGAGCACTCGCCCAGCCTGGAGTCATGGACCGAACTGTGGCCTCCGCCCACGACATCGCCCGTGACCCTGCCCACCGGCGGGGTTCAACGCACTTTTTTCCGCCTCCACGGCCGATCGCCGGCCACTCCGCCTCTCTGAAATACCACACCCCCAAACATCCCATGAAAACACCCATCCAGCCCACCCTGCTCACCCTTGCGGTGCTTTGCTTCTCCATGGCCCTGCCGCTCCAGGCGCAGGGGCCCGGCCGCGGTCAAGGCCGCGGTCAAGGCCGCGGCCCCGGCGGCCCCGGCGGCTTCCAGGAAGCCATCCATACGCTCTTTGACAACCATGAAAAGATCAAGCGCACGGTGGAAATGACGGACACCGGCTACACGTCACGCACGGTCTCGGACGATCCGGAAATTGCCAAAACCCTGCAGAAGCACGTCAAGGAAATGCAGGATCGCCTCGGTTCCGGGATGATGATCCGGCGCTGGGATCCGGCGTTCGCCGAACTCGTCGAGCACTACCAGGAAATCGATCACGAATTCAAGGAAGTCGACGGCGGGGTGGAGATGATCGCCAGGGGAAAAACGCCGGAGGCGGTCAAGGTGGCCCAGAATCACGCCCGGATCGTCAGCGGCTTCGTCAAAAAAGGTCCGGATCAAATGCACAAAACGCATCCCGCCGCGCTGGCCGGCGGGGCGGCACCGGCCGATGCGGCGTCCAACGATGCCGGCGGCAAGAAAAAAGAAAAAGAGAAGACCACCGCCGCCTGTCCAAAGTGCCACGGCCAGGCGAAAGCCAAAGCCGACTGCCCCCCATGCCCGCAAGGTGCCGGCCCGGCCGGCGAAGGGGAGAAGAAAAACGCCGCCGAAACGAACTAATTCAACCTGAGGAAACCCATCATGACATCATCCCGCTGGAACCCCTATCTCGTTGGCGCGCTCATCGGCGTGCTCAGCATCGTCACCTTCACGCTGGCCGACAAGCCGATCGGCATGTCGACGGCCATCGCGCAGGCCTCCGGGGCCTGCGCCCTGCCGTTTGCCGGAGCAGAGGGCGTGGCGGCCAACCCCTACTGGGCGAAAAAGGCCGTGCCGAAGTGGGACTACGGCACGCTCTTCCTGCTCGGCAGTTTCCTCGGTGCGCTTGGCAGCTCGCTGAGCAGTCGCTCGTTTAAGCTCGGATCCGTGCCCTCGCTCTGGCGCGACCGTTTCGGCCCGTCCGTACCCAAGCGGCTGGCCGCCGCCTTCATCGGCGGCGCGGTCATCATCTATGGCGCGCGGCTGGCCGACGGCTGCACCAGCGGCCACGGGATCAGCGGCTCGCTGCAGCTCGCAGTCAGCAGCTGGACGTTCTTCATCGTGCTCTTCCTCTCCGGCATTGTCACCGCCTTCGCCCTCTTTCACCGCGGCCCTTCCGCCGGAGCCCGCTGACCCCGCACCCCGCATCACCCGCCTCCCAAATTCCCCGACTTCTCATCCCATGACATCCCTGCTCGCCTTCATCACCGGATCCAACCTGCTTTGGGCCGGTCTCTGCTTCGGCATCGTCTTCGGCTGGCTGCTGCACCGCGGCGGCGTAGCCGACTACAACGTCATCGTGCGCCAGTTTTTGCTCCAGGACTTCACCGTGCTCAAGGTGATGTTCACCGCCATCGTCGTCGGCGGCGTGGGCGTGTGGGTGCTCCACGGCCAGGGCCTAACCAATTTCCACATCAAACCGGCCGCCCTGCTCGCCGTCGTGCTTGGGGCCGTGCTCTTCGGCATCGGCATGGTCGTGTACGGTTACTGCCCCGGCACCGGGGTGGCCGCCATCGGCACCGGGCGGCTCGACGCCCTCGTCGGCTTTTTCGGCATGATAGCCGGAGCCGCGGCCTATGCCCTGAGTTACGACTGGGTGGCCGACCACATCCTGCCGGTCGCCGACCTCGGGAAAAAGCGCCTGCCGGACCTGGCTTCGTTCCCGGAATGGGTTTGGTATGCGGGCCTGGTGGTCATGGCTGCGTGCGTCTTCGCCCTGGTCGCGCGCGTCGAGAAAGTCCGCGCCGCTTTCAGCCAGAACCCGTGACCGCCCGCGCCCGCGGCCAGTGGTGCGACCAGCCGTTCCCCCCCCCCGCATCCCATGACCAAAACACAACGACCCGGCACCCGATGGGTGGTCGGGCAGCTGGTCCTGCTGGCGGCGCTGGGCGCGACCGCGCCGTGGCACCGCGGCCAGTGGCCCGCACTGGCCGGCACCGTGCCCGGAACCCTGCTCCTCGTGTATGCCGCCTGGACCGGGCTCGCCGGCGTGCGTGACCTGGGCCGCAACCGCACCCCTTCCCCGGTGCCGCGTCCGGACAGCACCCTGGTCACCACCGGCATCTATGCCCGCCTGCGCCATCCCCTCTATGCCAGCATGATGGCCATGGGCTTGGGCTGGGCGCTGCTCTGGTCCAGCGCCGTCGGCCTCGCCCTCGCCGGCGTGCTGGCCGTCTTCCTCCACGCCAAGGCGCGACATGAAGAAGGCCACTTGTGCCGGCATTTTCCGGACTACCCGGAATACCTGCGCCGCGTCCCGCGCTATGTCCCCTGGGCCCGGCGGGCGGGGCCGTGATCCCAGGTCCACGTGGGGCTGCCCCTCTCGTCCCGGGTCAGGTCACGCTCGCGGAATAATTCTTTCATGGGGATTTTCTCCGGACTGTTTATTTCCGCCAGCAGCTAAGCGCCCGGCGGTTGCCGGCTAACGGGAAAATACCTTGATTGCCAGCCAGCACGTCCGCTCCGGTCGTGTCCGCCCTCCCTTCCATGCGGGGCCTCGCCGAGCGCCGGGTTGTGCGACGCCGGCCGGGAAAATGCTCGAAGCCTCCGGAGCGATCGTCGAAACAAAAAACACCGGTTGAAGCCATGGGGGGGACCCGCACCCGCGGGAGCACGGGAGCAACCCGACATCGAAAGATCTGGCCGAAAACTCGCGACGATGGCAAAATCAGCCTTTCCCCTAACCCCACTACCCCCATGAATTCCTCAAATTGGTGCTCTTCAGCGCTTCTGGCCCTTGGACTCTTCCCCCTCTCCCTTCCCGCAGGAACGTGGAGCTTTACCAACCTCAGCGGTGACGACACCGAGACTGGGATCGACCCGGCCAAAACGTACACGCATTTGATTGACTTCGGTGCGGACGGGGGGGCGGCCACCATCAACGGGGTCGAGCTCGCGGCGAAGGGCATGACCGGACTCAATTACAGTCTGGCGGGAACGGGGGGCAGTTTTGTCAACAACGGGCAGGGGATCTTCACCGACACCGGGACCTATGTCAGCGCCACCAACACCGGGACCAGCCCGGTCAAGGCCGACACCGATGAGGACGGACTGCTCGACGGCGTGGAGTCCAATTCCGGCGTCTTCGTCAGCGCGGCAAACCCGGGCAGCCACCCCCTGAAGGCGGACAGCGACTCGGACGGATTCAATGACAGCTTTGAGGCTCAAAACGGATACAACCCCAACGCCGCGGCAAGCACGCCGGAATCAGACTTGGATATTCGCACGGCGATCGAATTCCGGTTTAATGCCGCGAACGCGGTCAGCTATCGCATTGAGGGCTCCACCGACTTGGCTGCATGGACCACCGTGGAAGCGGCGGTCACCGGCAACGGCGGGCGCGTCACCCGCTTCTACACCACCGAAAACACCCCGATTCGGTTTTACCGCGCCCAGCGCAACTAAGCCGCCTGCTCCTGCAACGCACGCCGGCGGAGCGCCATTACGGATCTCCACTGGTGGCCGGGCCTCCTTTCTAAAGGCAGCGATTCCGGCATAGAGTTGGGAGCGCGCGGTCCGTGCCCCTCCTGGATGCCGTTGACGGCGCACATCCCCACTGCGCACCATGAAACCGATGTTTTTAACCCCACTCAGCCGGCCCGGCCGCAGGCGGGTCCCGGGATGGCTGGCCGGAGGCAGGTGCACGCGCGCCGTGTTTGCGGCCGTCATCGCGCTGGCTCTGGCCAGCCCCGCGTCCGCTGAGGCGCGCCGCCCGCGAGGCGAGGCCGACCTACGGTTCTGGCTGGAGAACATGGTGGTGCACCACGGGTACTCAAAGAAAGAGGTGGCGGCGGCGACCGGTCTGCCGGCGGCGGACATCGAGGCCGCCCTCCAGCGGTTCCAATTTCCCGCAGCCCCGCCGCCGCGGAACCCGTCCGGACCGCTGAAGGTGCTGCCGTATCCCGGCGGGCGGCATCCCCGGCTGGGGTTTTTCGACGGTGCCGTCGATCCGCAGCGCGACACCAAACTCAGCGTCTTCGCCCCCTGGGACGGCGGCGGCCACGTCGTCGTCGACGTGCCGGAAGCCATCTGGTCGAATCTCGGACTGACCTACCTCGCGCACACGCACATCGACACGATCTGGTCGACGCAGGGGATCCGCCTGGAGCCGTTGGAGTGGAGCCGGCGCGCCGACGGATCGCTGGCCAGCGAACGTCGGCTGCCGAATGGCATCGTCTCCGGCGTGCGGGCCACGCCGCATCCGGGGCATGTCGCGTTTCGCTGGTGGCTGCGCAATGGCTCCGACCAGCCGCTGACCGGGCTGCGCGCGCAAGTCTGCGCCATGCTCGGGCGCGCCACCGGGTTTTCCGCGCCGAGTGACGCCAACACGTTGCTCGATCCGCCGTTTGCCGCCGCCCGGGACGAGGCCGGCCGCCGCTGGGTGATCACGGCCTGGGACGCGCTCGACCGCGCCTGGCAGAACCCGCCGGTGCCGTGCCTGCATTCCGATCCGGCGCTGGCCGACTGCCCGCCGGGCGAAACCCGCGAGGCGCGCGGCTGGTTGTGGTTTTTCGAAGGCGGGGACCTGCCGGCCGAGCTCGCCCGCCTGCGGCGCGAGTTCCTCGAAAAGCCGGCCGCGGCCGTCCCGCGGCTCGAACCGGTGCCGGACAAGCTCATCGTGCTCACGTTCGACAACTCGTGCGCCTCGCATGCGACGGTGGTGGCCCCGCTGCTCCAGCGCCTGGGATTTGGCGCGACGTTTTTCATCACCGAGGGGTTTTCCTTTCTGACCGGACAAGACCGCGTACCTGACGTGGGAGCAGATTGCCGCGCTGCACCACGACGGCTTTGAAATCGGCAACCACACCCGCAGCCACCATGACTTGGCTCAAGGACAACGGGTATCGCGGCATCGCGCTCCGCGACCTGGCCCGCCACGTCGACCCGACCGATGCGCCGCTCGAACCGATGGCCGTCATCGAGCGCCGGCAGGCGGCGCTGCCAGCGCGGTGACGGCGGCCGGTTGAGCGCGCCGTCCGGCGGATTGCGCCTTGCGTTTGCCGGCGGCATAGCCTTGATCGTGATCGGCGGATCGTTCCCCGCCTTTGCTCGCAGCCATGTCCGCGCTTCTCTTCCGCCGAGTTCTAGTCGCCACCGAATCCACCCCGCCGACCGAGGCGGATGTGCTTATTGAAAACGGGGTCATCCGCGGCGTGGAGGCGCGCGGGTTTGCGGCTGCCGACGTGCCTCCGGGCGCGCGGGTCATCGAGGGCGGCGGCACCAAAATCCTTTCGCCGGCATTTTTTGATCCGCATGTGCACCTGCGCGAACCGGGCAAGATCGCCGCGGAGACGATCCAGTCGGGCACCGAGGCCGCCATCAATGGAGGCATCACCGGCGTCGTCGCCATGCCGAACACCACCCCGGCAATGGACAGCGGGCCGATGGTCAAAAACGCCTGCGAGATCGCGGCCCGGACCGCCCGCATTCCGGTGTACGTCTGCGGGGCCATCACCAAGGGCCGTCAGGGCGAGGAGCTCGCCGCCATCGCGGCGATGAAGGCGGCCGGCGCGGTGATGATTTCCGACGACGGCGACCCGGTCGAAAACCCCCAGGTGCTGCGCCGCGCCATGGAATACGCGCGCGATTTCGACGTCATGCTCGCCAGCCACTGCGAGACCAAGGCGCTCTCCGGGCCCGGCGCGATCAACGAAGGCCGGCAGGCGTACAAACTCGGGCTCTTCGGCACGCCCGCCCTGAGCGAGGAACTCTGCCTGGCCCGCGACTGCCGGCTCGCGCAGTTCACCGGTGCCCGCCTCCACATCCAGCACGTCACCACCGTGCCCGGCATGCGCACGATCGAGCGCTACAAAAACGAAGGCGTGCGCGTCACCGGCGAGGTGGCTCCGCACCACCTGCTCTTCATCGACCAGGACATCGGCGACTACGACACCAACTACAAGATGAACCCGCCGCTCCGCACGCCCGAGGATCGCGCCGGACTGCTCGCGGGACTGAAGGCCGGACTCTTCGACTGCATCGCCACCGACCACGCCCCGCACACCGATTTCGAGAAAAAGCGCGAATTCGTCGCCGCCCCCAACGGGATCACCGGCCTCGACACCGCGGTGGTTTCGCTTTTCCACCACTTCATCCGCGAGGGGCATTTCGGCTGGGACCTGCTCGTCCGGCGGTACTCGGCTGAACCCCGCCGGCTGATCGGACTGCCGCCGGTGACGATTGCCGCCGGCCAGACGGCCGAAGTGGTGCTCTTCGATCCCGAGGCCGCGACGACGTTCTCGCGGGCATTCATGAAATCGAAGAGCATCAACACCCCGTTTCTTGACAAGACCCTGCACGGGTCGGTGGAAATGGTGGTGCTGGGCGCAGCGGTGCTCAAAGGCTGAACGACGACCGTGCCATGGCCATGCCCCTCGCCTGCCCCCATCTGCCCTCGCCGGCGCGCCCGCTAACCGCGGCGTCGATCAATGTTCTGGGTGCCGATCGCGGCCCGGCCTTTTATTTCCTCGCCCTTGAATGCGCGCAGGCCCTGTGGCTGGCGGGCCTGCCCGCCCAGGCGCTGCTCCTGATCAACCGCTCCTTGTCGGCCGATTTGCGGGGCGGCGAACCGGTGCTCAGCGAATGGCCGCCGCCCTACGCCGCGGCCGCCTGGATCATGCGGCATCGGGGTGAGGACCAGTTCGTCGGCAACCCGCGGCGGCATTACCAGCATCTCGCCACCCGCATGGTCGAACCCCGCCGGGAGCTGCGGACGTGGCGCGCCTGGGCGTGCTGGGCGATGGCCTGCTCGCTTTTCCCGGAGCTGCCGGCCGACGAAAAACAGCTCGCCGAAGAAGCCGTGGTCGAACCCACCGACGGAGAAATTGGCGGTCACCTTGAGCGTCTCGGCCTGCCCGGCGAGGTCCTGGTCTGGCAGCGGGCGCTGGCTTCGGCCAGCCCGGCCGACGCCCCGGCCGCGTGAGCTGCGGCGCGGCCGCCCCGCAGGCGGTTGTTGAAATCCCCTGCCCGCATCCCCTAAAAGAGCAAGCCCGCCGCGACGCCAACGTGGTGGGGGCACGTGGGGATCAGGCCCCACCCGGCGCGGAAAACTACTGGTGGGAAATCCGGTTGGTTCCGCCTTGCATCAGGATGCCGGTGCCGCCGATGCGGGCTCCGGCGCTGTTGGCGGGCACCAGGCGGCCCGGACCGGCCGCACGGTGGACCGGCCGCTGCTGCCCGGGAGCCATCGCGGGGCGGTGGCCATAAGAACCGCGGGGCGAGAACGCGAGGGGGTTGCCGGTCCGCACGGCGAGTTCCGTGGGGTAGCGATAGCCCCCAAACGTCTGGAAGGGACGCACATTGGAATTGGTCACCGCGCCATTATAGAGCGGGGCGTTGGGCCCGATGTATTTGGTGATCGAATAGTCCGGGAACAGTCGGTCGCGGTTCCACTGGTCCGCGCGCTTTCCGCGGCCGGGTCCGCCGCCAGGCCCGATGCCGCCGTCGAATCCGGAGCCATACCCGTAGGTCGGCACGCCGAAGTCGGCAAATCCAGGGATGACGTACCCGCCGTCGTACGCCGAAGCCGTGGCCACCTGCTGGCGCAGCAGCTCCATCTGCAGCTTGATCGCTTTCTCCTCGACCTTGCGTTCGCGGGCCTCGGCCCGCGCCGCGGCCGCCTTCGCCTTCGCTTCCTTTTCGGCGTCCTGATGCTCCTTCACAAAGGCGGCCGCCGCCTCCGGCTTGTAGCTAAAGCGCGTCTGCAGGTCGTCCGGCAAGTACGCAAAGGGAATCTTCGCGATGCCCTTCGCATGACGAAACATCAACCCATCCGGGTCATTCTTTAGCACCTTCACTTGGTGAAAAGTCTGGCCCTCAAGCGTGGTGATCGAACTCACCGCTCCTTCCTCACCCTCGGCAAAAACCGGGCTGATGGTCAAGATCAGTGAAAGAATGAGAAGTAACGCATTTTTCATAACTTAATGACAATACCAGATTCTTCTCGACTTGTCAAGAATGAGCATCGAATTTGCTAAAATTATCACCCTTACAGTGTGACCGCCAAATCGACCGCCCTCCCCACACCCCAGCGATCGTCAATCCGGCCACGCCCCCAAACCAAGCCCAGGGTTGCCCATGGGGACCGCCGCATCCACGACTGCTCCTGGAGGTAATCGTCGTAGGAAAAGCCAGGTCGGTTTCCAAAAACCACTCCCGCCCCATTCGAAAGCGGATTCCGAGCCCTGAAATCGACATACAAGGTCAACCCCTGGAGAATGGCTTCGCCGTCGGACCCCAGCAGATCCTGACGAGTTACGATTTCCGGTTTTACGTCGTGATCGCGGAGGATGCGCAGGGCATTGGAGGTGCGCGCCCGGCCGGGCTCCGGCGCGCCGACGCGTTCAAGACTCGATCCTCCGAGCAGGGAAGGCAGTCCGATCAGGCGCAACAGCGAATGCGTCTGCTCCTTGGTCGGCGGCTTCTGCGGATCAATGCCGAGCGGGCCGAACGATTCGTGGATGAGGGTGGCTTGAGCTTTACCTTGATGGGCACGCCACCAAGCGTGCCAGCCCTCGGCGGGATTGCCAGCGTCGTGCGCGGTGAGCGCGCGCAGCTGTTCGGCGGCGTGCGGCGGCCCCACGCAGCCCAGGCAGCCATTGGCCTGGCCCTCGGCGGGCAACCGGTTCATAATCAATTTTATGGCTTCAGTATCGCCAAGCCGGCCCGCACGAATCATGGCATCATGCGAAAAGTATCCCCTTCGAAATCGATGGCGGATGCCGTGCTAGCGAGCCAGGCGGTTTTCGCCGCTGGCGACCGCATTCTCTGACAATTCATCCCGTGCGGGATCGATCATCCGAAACCAGAACCAGCACCCGAAAAGGGCAGCCGACACCGCCACGACACAGAGCCCCCAGCCCACCCCACGCCCTAAGCGCCGGCGCGGCGGGGTCGATGGCGATGGGAAGGCGTCGTTCATGACAGCATGCTGGAGCGACGACAGACCAAGTGTCGAGCCAAATATCGGCGGCAACCAGAATCATGGCCCGAATGACAGAGGGACAGGTACTTTATCCGTCCCTCGCGCGCGCAGCGCGGCCGAGGTGGGACCGGACTTCCAGGCCGGTAAGCGGCGGGCGCAGACTCTGACCATCCCGCCCCCACCTCCTTCCGCGTACCCGCGCGCGCCTCCACACTCCTCGAGGGGAAAAACCGCTTGAGCAGGCGGGTGCCCGCTGGCTGCGGGGCGTCCTCACCGCCTGCGCGCCCGGAGGTCGCGCCCCACCTCGCCCGCCGCGCTGAGGTGGACCCCGAAATTCGGGCCAGGGGCTAAACTATGATTGTGGTGGCGTCGGGTGGCCGATAGACACCGAACCTTCTCCCTGAGGCTCATGAGGCGACCATTCGCCCCCGGCCTCCTGGATTGCCCCCGCCTCCAGGGCCCCCTGCCAGCGCTTCGAGTGGGGCGAGCCACCCGTCGGCTCTGGAAAGAGGGCACCATCAAGCGCCGACATGGGCTGGGGTGCCGGCTTCACGGCCGGCACCCCTCATGGGCGCTGAAGACTTGTCCAGCCTTCTGCGCTATTTACTGAAGACCTTGATGTTGCCACCGCCAGGACCACCGCTGCCGAGGGGTTGCAGGACGGAGGTGGTTTTGTCCCAAAGGGTGGATCCATTGTAGATTCTGATCGAATAGCCGTCCTTCCTGGCCGGCGAATGGAGGTCGCCATCGAAACCGTCAAGGATGACCGTGGCATTGCCGAAGCCGTCGACAACGTCACCGGTAATGGCATCGATTTTCTGAACCACTCCCTTGAACTGGACGCGACCACTGTCCACCAGGGTCCCGGAATTGGCCGGGTTGTGGTAGAAAGACATGATGGTACCCGCCCAGGCAGTGTCCTTGACCTTCCAGTTGTAGCCTGCATCGCCATGGATCATGTAGACCGAGTTGCCCGTAAGGGTGACTTTGTTCTTAGCCACGTTGTAGTTGGCCACAAAACAGAACGTCCCTTTGTCGCTGCTGCTAAGCAGGTTTTGCACCCAGCCTCCCCCGACCATCCGCCGGTTCGTGCTGCCGAAGTCGACCTGCACGCACCCTTCGGCATAAGGGAAAGTGCCCGTACCGCAGGAATAGACGAGAAACGCCTTCACGTAGTAGGCGTTCGGCACCGACAGAGTAGTCACGGGCACCTCGGCTTTCCCAATGGCATCGACAGCTGAGGTGGCGGTCAGTATCAACGCAGGCGTAACCGCTGTCGACCAGACCTCGAACTTCACTTGAAGATCCGACCACTGAAGGCAGGAAGTGTCGGGCCAGGGACCAAGCTCAGCCTTCAGAAGCACCGTGGCCTTGGCCGCCGTCGGTCCCGCCGTGAACACAAGGGTGTCCCCGGTGTACGCGGCGCTCGGCAGATCGGGCTCCACAAGCACCAACTGCGTGCATTCAGCCGTGTTGCCACAGGCATCGGTGGCGGTCCAGGTGATCGTAGTGCAGCCGACTGGGTAGGCAGCATCCAGGGCCTCAGCGTCATCACTCCGAACCCAGGTCACTTCCGGCGGCGCACAGTGGTCGTCGACCACAGGTTGGCCGATGTCCTCGAGGTCGATTGTCGCGGTGCAACTGCCCCCCACGGCCTGGATGACGACATCATCCGGGCACGTGATGGTGGGATTAGTCGTGTCTTCCGTCCACCAGTAGGTGACACTGCGTGGCGCGGACGGGTTATTGGCTTGATCGGTTGCCGTAATGGTGAATTTACGGGTTTTCTCACAATCCACCCCGCTGTCCACATGGCTCACAGTGATGGTCACCGAGCCGCTGCAATTGTCACTGGCTTCGACCCCGGCTTTGACATCGGCTTCGCTCGGAATACTGCTTGGGTTGCATCCCAAATCCCCGCCACCGGGCACGGACGAGATAACCGGCGCGGTCGTGTCCTCGACGGTGAACGTGGTTGACGTCTCCGCGAAGTTCCCCGCGTCGTCCGTCGCCGTCAGCGTGATCGTCGTCACTCCCAGCTCAACCAGCGTTCCGGCCGCGGGTGACTGCGTGATCGCCGCCGACGCATCGCAAGTGTCGCTCGCCGTGCTCGACCCCGCCACGTTCGGCACCGCCGCCTGGCACGTCTCGGCTGCCGCCGACCGCCACGGTGCCCGCGCTGCGGGTGGGCAACGGGGCGTCCCCGACCTTAGGATTCGCATTGCGCGATGGGTCGTGCCGCGCAGCATGGATCTTGCTGCAAGGATTTTTGACATGTTCCGCCACGCTCCCGCGCCACTTCCGAGCCTGCCCGCCGCAGGCGGTGTCTTGGCGTCGTTGCCTTCCTTTCGGTGGAAGGCCGCCGGCGTATGAGTCCAGCCGACGAAGCCCCGTTGTTGTTCAGACCCTCGAATTTTGAGAGGACTCGATGGTCCCTGGTGAGGCGGGCGGCGTTCCGTGGGGCGGACGATGATTCCCATTTGGACGAATTTTGCCGCATTTACTGGTATCCGCTGTATGCGGCGGCCCGGCGCAAGGGCCAGTCACCGGAGGACGCGTGTGATGCGGTGCAGGTTCTTTTCACTCATCTCATCACGAAAGACACGCTGCGCATCGCGTCGCCGGAGCGCGGGCGGCTGCGGTCCTGGCTGCTGACGCTGCTGCACCATCAGATTGTCGACCACGTGCGGGCCGAGCGGGCGGAAAAGCGGGGTGGCGGGCAGGTGCGGTTTTCGCTCGATGCGGAGCAGGCCGAAGCCACCCTGCAGGCGGATCCCGCGCTGCATGTGGACCCGCACGAAGCGTGGAGACGCACGCTGGCAGCCTCGCTGCTGGACGACGCGGTCGAAACGCTGGCAGCGACGTTCGAGGAGGTGGGGAAAACCGAACTTTTCAACGCCCTGCTGCCGGCGTTGGAGGGGCCGTTGCCGGACACCACCTACGACGAGGTTGCGGCCCGGCTCGGCACCACGGCCGGCGCGCTGCGCATGGCGGTGCTGCGGATCCGCGAACGATTTCGCCGGATCCTGCGGACCAAGGCGGCGATCGCGCTGGGGGTGGAGGACGGACCGGACCTGGACGAAGAATTGCGCGAGCTCCTGGCCGTGGCCCCCCCCTGAGGGCCCGGCGAAGGGTCAGGGGAGCGCCGCGATCCCCGGAAAGCGCGGGCCCGTCTGGTCAGAGGACCGGCGTGTGTGACAAAACCCTGCCTGCTCCGTAATCTCATCGGACCCATGCCTCAACCCATCTCCTCACCGGCCGGCCCGCGCGCTCCTGCGCGGGGGTTGGATCTTGCCGCGCTGGCCGCCATGGGGCTGGAGGGTACGGAGGCGCCGCCGCCGACCGTGCCGGGATTTCGGGTGGAGACACTGCTCGGCTCCGGCGGACTGGGGAAGGTTTGGAAGGCGCAGTGCCTCGCGGACGGGACGACCGTGGCGCTGAAGCTTCCGCATCAGGCCCAGGCCGACTTCGCCGAGCGGCTCCGGGGCGAGGCGGAATCCCTGCGGAGGCTGGACCACCCGCACATTCTGCGCTGCCTGGGCTGCGGCACACTGGCTGACGGGCATTGCTGGCTGGCGCTGGAGTACGTCCATGGCGCGCCGCTGTCGAAGCTGATCCCCCAGCATGGATTCGCCTGGGCGGAGGCGCTTGGGTATTTCCGCGCGATCGCCGCGGCCGTCGCTTATGCGCACCAGCGGGGCGTCCTCCATCGCGACCTCAAACCCTCCAACGTCCTGATCGGACACGATGGGCGTCTCAAGGTCGCCGACTTCGGGCTGGCCCGTCCCCTGGATGAACGCGTGGTCACCTTTTCGTTGACCCTTTCCGGCATGGTGGCCGGAACCGCCGAATACCTCGCGCCGGAATGTTACGCGCTTGATTATGCACCGGCCGCGGCGGCGGACATTTACGCGCTGGGCATCATTCTGTATGAACTGCTGACCGGCCATCCGCCGCGTGGCGCCTGGAAGCCGGTCTCGGAGCAGGGGCGGACCGACATCCGGGTCGACGAAGTGCTGGCGCGCGCGCTGAATCCGGATCCGGCGCAACGCCATCCGACCGTGGAGTCGATGATGGCGGAGATCGAGCAGATCTCCCGCACTCCTCCTCGGTACGCGGGCACGCCGCGGGTCACCCGGCCGGTGCGCTTTTTCGATGCCGCCTGGACGGCGCTGGGGCTCTTTATGTTCCTGGGGGCGCTGGGACTCGTCGTCCGCATCGAAAAATTCGGCATCGGCCTGCCGGTGGATCTGATCGGCACCGAGACCATGCGCATTGGCACGTTCCAGGGGATCCTGCTGCTGCTGGCGCTCTCGGTGCCGCTCGGCCTATGGCAGATTTTTCGCCTCTGGCGGTTCCGGGCGGTGCCGCTGCGCGAAGCGCTGCCCTCGCCTTTCGGGCTGACGCTGGGCCCCTCCCGCATCGCTGCGGCCAGCGTGGCCTTGGCGCAGTTTTTCTGCGTCCTCGCGCCAGGGGCGCTGGGAGTGGTCGCCTGGAAGGCGGCCTGCACGTACTGGCTGGACGACACCTCGGCGCCCTGGCAGCAGGGGCTGGTGGTGACCGAGGGGTATCGGGGCATGGTCGCCCACGACCCCTGGAAGTGGCCGGAGAAGGGAAAGGAATACTCGCTGCGCGAGCGGTCCGGCTGGATCACCGACCCGCTCAGCACCCAGATGGACCACACGTCCTTTACCCCCGGCCTCGTCCCCCGGGTCATGGCCGGATGCGCGGCGTGGTACGGCGCGACCCTGGCGCTGACTGGGGCAGCCGCGCTCTGGTCCTGGTGGCGGTTCCGCAAATGGGGCCGCGCCACCGCCCTGGTGGCGGGGCTGTCGCTCGCCGTGCCCCTGGTCCAGGGGCTCGCCGCCAAGCAGGTGGCCTCCGGCCAGCGCGACTCGGCGGCCATTCCCCACGATGCGGTTTATTTTGACTCCCACGCCGTCGCCGCCTTGAAGCCGATCCGCGCGATTGCGGGACTGGGTCCCGGTGGGGGGGGAATTTCCGATGAGGAATTGTCACTGCATTTCGCCGATTCGGTGCGTTTCGACGACGGCCCGCCGGCCGATCGCGCGGCCCTCGGGCCGGCGCTGGCACATTTCTCCGCGCCTTTTCGCGCGTCTCATCGCCGCCTGACCGGGCTGCTCCATCGCTCCGCCTTCCTGCCGGATCGCGAGCGCTTTTCCGCCATGCTGCTGCTGGAAGATTGCCGCGATGCCCCGGGTGCGCCGGCCACCGGCGCGCTCACCGCGATCGCGGCGCACGGGCGCGTGGCCTGGGGCCGGGGAGTGGCGGTCGAGCGGATGGTCCATCGCACCGAAATCCTCTGGTCCGCCACGCCGCGGCCCCTGAGCACGGAGGACGCGGCCGGCTGGGCGCAGGCGCTCTTCGCGGGACTGGCCAGCCCGCCGCCCGCCGGCCAGCCCGATCCCCTTTGCCCGCTCTTTCTCCCCCGGTTGCTCAGCGAACAGCCCTCCTGCCAATGGGACCCGGTCCTGGTCATCACCCCGCGGACCGGCCAGTCGATGATCGACAACCTGCGCACCTCCTGCGCCCGCGGCGCTCGTCCCCGGCTCGCACGGCCGCCGCCACCGGCGTTGGAGCAGACAGGCGGCCGCCGGCGCCTCGTCCTCGACATCGAGGACCGCGGCAGCGCTTCGGAATGGTCGGTGGACCTTGTTTTTACCGAAAGCGGCTGGCAGTGCGCGCGCCTGGTCTTTTGACCCCCGCTTGGTCTGTGATCGACCGCTGGCGGGAACTTCAGTGCGGTACGGTGGAGAATTCCGGCCCGTCGTCTGACGACGCCGACACGAACGGCACGGGGTGGTCAACCTGCTGAAGAGCGCCATGGGCAGTCCGCTCCACACGCCGCACGCCGCAGGCCGGCGGCCGGGTCGTGGCGATGAAGACGTTGTCCATTCAGTGGCCTTCCCCAGTTGTCCATTCAGCGGCCTTCCCCATCCATGCTGATGCGCACTCCGAGCACCAGCAACCGGCTGGTCCACCCCTCCTCCAATCCATTTTTCCACGAGCGCACCGTTTTTGCGTTGACGCCGAGCTTTCTCTCAAGCGCGTATTGACTGAGTCCCACAAAAGGGGATGACCACGATTGGCTCCGCTTTGAAGCCGGCTGGAATGATCAGGAGAGCGTGATGACATGGGGAAGGCGTGAGGCGGCCTTTTCAAAAGTCACGAGATTCAGGCTGCTGGCTGCGTATTCCGCATGGATGAGCCGGTCGAGGAATCCGGGCTGCGCCGTAGCGAGGCCATCCATGGCGAGTAAATCCAAAAGCCCCGGTTGAACCACGAACGTTGGTGTGGACAAAAGTATTGAAAGTCCGGCCAGGACCTCGGCTTTCGGCATCCTGTAGTGATGCTGGCAGGCGAAATAGGCTTCGGACACCACGAGGTTCGATACGAACACCACGGATCCCGACTCTTCGACCTCGGCGAGGTACCCACGTGCGAGGACAGCGAGTGGAACGGGTTGGCCGGTGAGCAGCCGCATCAGGACGGAGGTGTCCAATCCGGCCCGAATTTCAGGTCGGCTCATTCCAGTTATTCGCGATGTTTTCCCGCATGGTTTCCACGGAGTGATCGCTCACGTTTCCCGGAACCAAGTGAGCCAGCGGGGCCTTGAAATTCCGCCAATCTACCGAAGGCGAAGGCGCCACCGTCCGTTTCCGGTCACGCAGCCATTGCTCGAAAAGGCTGATCGTCACCTCGCGCACCGTCCGCCCCTCCCGGGCAGTTTCTGCTTTCACCTCGCGATACAGTTCATCAGGGATCTGGAAGGTGGCTTTCATCGATACAGCTTGCTGTATTGCTGGCTTCGCGTCAAGTCTGATGGCCCTTGATATGGGGAGCCTTAGGACCTGAGCTCGAGGGGGACAGAGGGACAGGCACTTTATTGTTTCCCTCCGAGGGAGGCTCGGGCGCACCATCGGGCGCAACTCACGCTTTGACAGGGGCCCGGAGCCGCCTAGAGCAGTTGAGGTATCCGGTGACGTCACCGAGGTTTTTGACATGAGCGACCACGCGATACCCCTGGGACTTTCTTTTGATGATGTTTTGCTCGTTCCGGCCCGGAGCGGGGTGTTGCCGGGGGACGCGGATGTGTCGACCAGCCTGACCGGGCGGATTCCTCTGAACATTCCGATCGTATCGGCGGCCATGGACACGGTGACCGAGGCGGAGTTGGCGATTGCGCTGGCCCGGGAAGGCGGACTGGGGGTGGTGCACCGGAACATGCCGATTGACGAGCAGGCGGCGCAAATCGCACGGGTCAAACGTTCGGAAAACACCGTCATCCCGGACCCGTTCACGGTGCGGCGCACGATGACGCTGGCCGAAATGGGACGATTCATGGCCGACAAGGGGGTGGCCGGCTTCCCGGTCGTCGACGCCGAGGGGCGGCTTGAAGGCATGGTCACCAATCGCGACATCTGGTTCATTGAGAACCCCGACCAGCGGGTCGAGGACGTGATGACGCCGCTCGGCCGCCTCATCACCGCGCCTGAGGGCACCAGCCTGGACGAGGCGCGGAGGATTTTGTACAAACACCGGATCGAAAAGCTCCCGCTGGTCGATGCCTCCGGACATCTCGCCGGCCTCATCACCAGCCAGGACATCGAAAAGCGGCAGCGGTACACCAATGCCTGCTTGGACGAAAACGGCCAGCTCCGCGTCGGCGGCGCGGTAGGTGTGGGCGAGGATGCGCTCGATCGCGCGCGCGCCCTGCAGGCTGCGGGAGCCGATGCGCTTTTCATCGATGCGGCAACCGGCCACACCACGCGGGTTCTCCAAGTCGTCGAGCAGATTGCCGCTCTCGGGGTCGAGGTGGTGGCGGGCAACGTGGTGACTGCCGAGGGTGCGCGCGACCTGCATTCGGCGGGCGCGGGCGCGGTCAAGGTCGGGGTCGGTCCGGGCAGTATTTGCACGACCCGGGTGATTGCCGGCGTCGGCGTTCCCCAGTTTTCCGCCATCCAGGCGGTGGCCTCCTGGGCCCGCGAAAACGGGGTGAGGGTGATTGCGGACGGCGGCATCCGGTATTCGGGCGACGTGGTCAAGGCCATGGCCGCCGGCGCGGACCTGGTGATGCTCGGCTCGCTGCTCGCCGGCACCGCTGAAAGCCCCGGCAACCTGATCCAGCACCAGGGCCGCACGTTCAAGGAATACCGCGGCATGGGCAGCCTGAAGGCGATGCGCAAGGGGTCGGGCGACCGCTACGGTCAGAATTCCTCGGGCAAACTCGTTCCCGAGGGCGTGGAAGGCCGGGTGCCGTACCGCGGGCCGCTGCGCGACACCGTTTTTCAGCTCCTCGGCGGCCTGCGGTCCGGCATGGGCTATGTTGGTGCCGCCAACCTGCCGGAACTCCGCGCCAAGGCCCGCTTCACCCGCATCACCGCGGGCGGCCTGCGCGAGAGCCATGCCCACGACATCGTCATCACCGAGGAACCGGTGAATTATCAGGTCGGGGTCTAGGGATTACCGGCCGCCGGCCCGCGCCGCAGCCGGCGGTTCCTCCCGCGCGGACGCGCCTTGACGCCCCCGCTTCCCGGCCTCTACCGTCCGTCCTCACGATGAACCGCCGCGCCTTCACCCTTGCTGCCGCCGGAGCCGTGCTGGGCGGTCTCCGACCCCGCGCCGCGGCCGCCACCGGCCCCGCCGACGCCTTCGAACGCCAGCGCAAAGAGATCGAGGCCAGCGTCAATCGCGGGCTGAACTACCTTCTGTCCCAGGAGGACATGGAGACCGGAACCTTTCCCGATGGCGCCTACGGCCGGTCGACCGGCATTTCCTCGCTGGTCGGCATGGCTCTGCTCTCGACCGGCCACCGCCCCGGCACCGGGAAATTTGGCGCGGCGCTCGACCGGCGGATCGATTTCGCCCTGCGCCATGCCAAGGAGAACGGCCTGATCGAATCGGGCGACCACGGGCACGGGCCGATGTATGCGCACAACATCAGCACGCTTTTTCTGAGCGAATGCTCGGGCATGGTCAGTCCCGAGCGGCAGAAGCGCCTCGACCCCGCGCTGGCGGCCGGCACCAGGGTCCTGCTCGATGCGCAGGCGGTGCGCAAAGACCCCGACCATCAGGGCGGCTGGCGGTATTTTCCGAATTCCACCGACAGCGACCTGTCCTGTTCCGGATGGGCCCTGATGAGCCTGCGTTCAGCCAAGCTCAACGGCGCGCCGGTGCCCAAGGCCGCGATCGACTCGGCGATCGAGTACGTGCTCCGCCGCCAGAACAAACGCAACGGCCACTTCGGCTACATGGGCGACAGCGACCACGCGGACACCCTCACCGGCGCCGCCCTGCTCAGCTTGTGCGTGTGCGGAAAATTCGACGACCCGCTCGTCATCAAGGGGGCCGACTGGGTTCTGAAAAACTTCAAAAAACTCCCCGGCAACCAGTTCGAATATTACGGGAACTACTACAACGCGCAGGCTATGTTTCAGATGGGCGGCAAATACTGGCAGACCTACGCCGACTGGATGTACGAGCACTATTTGAAGGAGCAGGAGCAGAATGGCGACTGGGAGGGCACGAGCTATGGCCGCGTCTATTCGACCAGCATGATGATCCTCGCGTTCACCGTGCCCTACCGCCAGCTCCCGATCTACCAGCGCGACGAGCGCGTGGACGAGGAAACCTAGGCCCGATTCAGCCAGTCCCGGGCGGGAGGCGCTGGCGGCCCGGCATTTCCCGGCTACGCTGGGGACGTGAAAATCCCGTTCTTGTCTTTGTTCGCCGGCGTCGCGGCCGGTCTTTCGGCCCCCCCGGCGTCCTTTGCTGAAAACTGGCCGTGTTTCCGCGGCCCCTCCCGCCAGGGCGTCTCGGAGGCGCAGGCGCTGCCTGAACGGTGGACCGGGACGGAGAACGTGAAATGGAAAACTACGGTTCCCGGCGAGGGGCATTCGTCGCCCATCGTCTGGGGTGCTGACGTTTTTCTGACCACCGCCGACGACGCCGGCCGGTCGTGCCGGGTGTTGTGCCTGGACGCCGCCACCGGCGCGGTGAAGTGGAACACCGAAGTCTTCACCCAGGAAGCCGGACGCAAAGAAACGCGCAACACCCACGCGACCCCCACGCCCTGCACGGACGGTCAGCGCGTCTATGCCGTCTTCGGCTCCGGCGGCATCGCGGCGGTGGATTTTTCCGGAAAGGTCCGGTGGACGTTCCGCGACTTCCGCTTCTACAGTCGCCACGGCCTCGGGGCCTCGCCGGTGCTGGAGGACGGCCTGCTGCTGATGCCCTGGGACGGGAGCACCGACCCGGCTCAGGAGGGCGCGGAGCGGGAGCGCGTCGGCTGGCAGCTCCCGTGGGACCGCTCGTTCGTTTTTGCGCTCGACGCCGCCACCGGCACCCTCGCCTGGAAAACGCTGCGCGGCTCCTCCCGGATCGCACACATCACGCCGAACGTCTGGACGGACGAAAGCGGGCGCCAACAACTCGTCAGCGGCGCCGGCGACGTGCTCCAGGGGTTCGACCTGAAAGGGGGGAAGCTCCTGTGGACGGCGAAAAATGACGGGGAGGGCGTGACCCCGTCCGTGCTCATCGCCGACGGGATCGCCGTGCAGGCCAACGGCTACGGCGGCGCGGATTCGGTGCGCGCGTTCAGGCTCGCCGGAGCGGCCGGCGACGTCTCCGAGTCGCATTTTGCCTGGGAGCAGGAAAAGAACGCCCCCAAGCTGCCGTCGATGATCTACGCAGCACCCCATGTCTATTGCATCACCGAGGCCGGCATGGCGTGGTGCGCCGACGCCAAGACCGGCGAGATCCAATACCGCGAGCGCCTCGGCGGCACCTTCTCCGCCTCCCCGATCCTCGCCGCCGGAAAAATTTTCATCACCGCCGACGACGGCACCACCTCCATCCTGCCCGCCACGCCGGCCTTTGCCGTTCTCGGCTCCAACCCCCTGGGCGAAAAGGTCCAGGCCTCGCCCGCCGTGGCCGGCAACCGCCTCTTCATCCGCGGCGAGACCCATCTGTTCTGCATTGGGCAGTGAGGCTTCAGCCCGCCGCGGGCGGGGGCGGCCGGTTCCGCATGCCCGTCGCCTCCCGCACCCCGTCCCCGCCATGACCAGACACCCCACCGCACTCCTCATCGCCGGGGCGCTCGCGCTCGCGGCCCCGCTGCTGTCCGCAGCCCCGCCCGATGCCGCCGACCCGGCCGCCCGCCTCCGGCCGTATGCGAAAAACCCGTGGTACTGGCAGTACCAACAGCAGCCGGTCCTCCTCCTCGGCGGCAGCACGGACGACAACCTCTTTCAACTTCCGGAGCTCGCGGCACACCTCGACACCATGGCCGCGGCCGGCGCGAACTATGTCCGCAACACCATGAGCGACCGGAAGGACGGGGGCTTCGAAGTCTATGCCTTCAAGCGGCTGGCCGGCGGCAAATACGATCTCGCGCAGTGGAACGACGACTATTGGCGGCGGTTCGCCGACTTCCTCCGGCTGACTCACGAGCGCGGCATCATCGTGCAGATCGAGGTTTGGGACCGGTTCGATTTTTCGATGAAGAACTGGCCGCCACATCCGTTCAATCCGGCGAACAACGTCAATTACACGCACGAGGAATCGGGCCTGGCCGCGGCCTACCCCGACCATCCCGGGGCCAACCGGCAGCCGTTCTTCTTCACCACCCCGAAGCAGCGGAACCACGCGGTGGTGCTGGCCTTTCAGGAAAAATTTGTCGCCGAGATGCTGCGCCATGCGCTGCCGTATCCGCATGTCCTGTACTGCATGGACAACGAGACGAATGGCGAAGAGGCGTGGGCGGTGCACTGGGCGGACTTCATTCAGGCGCGGGCCCGCGCGGCCGGAGCGGAGGTTTTTCTCACGCAGATGTGGGACGACTGGAACCTTCAGGGGGAACATCACCGGCGCACCTTCGACCACCCGGAGCGGTTTGCCTTTGTCGACATCTCCCAGAACAACCACCAGCAGGGCCAGCCGCACTGGGACAACTTTCAATGGGCGCGCCGCCACCTCGCGAAGCAGCCGCGGCCGATCAACACCGTAAAGACGTATGGCGCGGACCGGAACAAATTCGGCCACACCAACCGCGACGGCCTGGAGCGCTGGTGGCGGCACCTAATCGGAGGTGCGGCCGCGGTGCGATTCCACCGCCCCGACTCCGGCCTCGGGTTCTCCGCACCCGCCGTGGCCGCCGTGCGCGCCGCCCGCAAACTCGAGTCACTGGTCAAACCCTGGGACCTGGAGCCCGCCCCCGCCTTGCTGCGCCAGTGCGATGCCAACGAGGCGTATCTGGCCGCGAAACCAGGCACCGCCCACGCCGTGTATTTCCCCGATGGCGGCGCGGTGGAACTCGACCTGCGGGCCGCCACCGGCCCCTTCGAGGTGCGGTGGATCAACATCCAAACCGGCGACTGGGGGCCCCGTACCACGCTGGACGGCGGCGACTGGCGCCCGCTCGCCCCACCAGCGGCCGGTCATTGGGCGGCCGCCATCGTGCGGCCGTGATGGCCGGGCGGGCTCACGGCATTTCCGCACACCGCACCCGGTAAAACCGCGGTCCGGGCGGGGGCGCGGAGTCGGTGGCGGTGGCGCGGCCGCCGGCATCGGTGCGCAGGGAGGCCAGGGTCTGCCAGGCGACAAGGTCCGGACTGGTTTCGAGCAGGTAGCCGGCGGCGGGGGCGCCGAGGAAACCGATGGTGACATTCAGCCCGTCGAGGGCGACGGACAGGTCGCCGGGAGCGAAGCGGAACGCGGGGGTGGCGTCGGCGGTCCCGGGGGAGCCGCCGCAGGCGAGGCTGGAGCGCCAGCTGCTCTCGAGCGACCAGGCGTTCGGAGCGGAGGCCGGATCGCGGAGCACCAGCGAGTACCCGCCGCCATCGGTCCCCGGCTGCCAGGTGTCGCCGTAACGGAAGTCGAGGACTTCCTCGCCGACACCATCGACGAGGCGCAGCCGCTCCCCGCCATTCGACAGGCTGCCCTCATAGACCCCGGCGACCGGCAGACCGGAGCCGTGGCGCTCGGTGAAGGCGGCGAGATTTTTAACCAGGAGGAGGCGGGCTCCGGGTGCCAGCGCAAGCACCGGCACGGCCGGGGCGAAGGTAAAGCCGATGCCTTCGGTGAAGGTGGCGCCAGTCAAGTCGAGCGGAGTGTCGCCGAAGTTGGTCAGCTCGAGGAATTCGTATTCCTCCTCATTAAACGAGCCCCCGGGCGCGGGATGAAACATCAATTCGGTGACCCGGAGCTGCCGCTGGGCCGGGGTCGGCTGCGCCGGCGTGTTCACGGTGGCGACCGTGCGGTCGTCCGCCGGATTCGAGGGATCGCGGGGATCGATGAGGGTCAGGGTCTCCCCGCGGGCCGACAGCGAGCCGTCGTAATTCCCCTGCACGAAGAGCCCCTGGCCGCCGCGGGGGCCGGTAGTGCGCGCGCGGAAGGCGGCGGCCTTGTTGGCGAGATGCAGACTGGTGCCGGGCAGGAGCACGCTGCCCGGCCGGAAGGTGTGCGCGACGCCGCCGGCGACCTTCCAGCCTGAGATGTCGATCGCGACCGGGCCGGCATTGACCAGCTCGATGTATTCCTCCTCCTGCCGTCCGCTGGCCGGATTGGGGTCCACCGCGCCAAAGGTCACCACCGCGGCGGGATCCTGTGCGGTGGCCGGGATGATCCGCCGCGAGGCGTTCGCGTTGGTCGGCGCATCAAGGAAGGTCACGAAGAGTTGCGTCCGACGCTGCGGCAGCCAGGATTTGATCGAGCCCACGGTCTGACTGGTGTGCGGGTCCAGCGGCGCAAACCATCCGTCGGCGCGCTTTTCAAAGTCGTAGCCGTCCGCCGGGGCCGGCGACCGGGGCTGCAGCATGGTGTCCATGAGCGTGCGCAGGCGGCGCAGGTACATGGCGCGCGTTCGCGGGTTGGCATGCAGCGCGTCCCAGAGCCGGTTCCATTGATTGGCATTGTCCTTGGCGTGCGCTTGGTCGCCAAAAAACGGATGCGTCCACCATTGCCCGCCGTCCCCCGCGATCCCGAACGACCAGTCCTTGTCCCAGGGAATCAGCTTCCACTCGCCCGAGTTGTTGGTGTCGCGGTAGAAATAAAAATTCTTCCGCACGTCATCCGAGTCATTGATGATCGCCCGGACCGCCAGGTAATTGACCAGATTGCCGACGTCGAAATTGTCGAACATGAAGAGTTCGCGGGCCGCCGCCGGGGTGGTGGATTTCAGGGCGTCGACGACGGCCTGGAGGTCGGCGTTGTTCTCCGTTACCCGCGTCCGCTTTTGCACGCCGTTGGTGGTGTCGGTGAAGACCGGGTTCAGGTCGCTGCGCTGATCGAGCTTGTAGAGCGCGCCGTCGCGATCGAGACCCACGCGGTCGAGCAGGCGTTCATCGACCTGCTCGACGAAATACGCCAGTCCGCCATTGCCGCCGGAGGTGTCGGCGGCGGCATTGGCGCGCAGCATGAGGGGAAAGGCGATGCCGGCGGGGTGGCCGGTGCGGCGGAAGGTTTCGAAGGCCATCGCCGGGCGGACGAGGGTGGGGTCGGACGAGGTGCCGTTGATGTTGGCTTCCTCGACGCGGCCCACCTCCTCGTTGATCAGGGCGTGGAAGCCGGTGTTAAAATCGAATTTGCGCGAACCGGACGAGGTGGCCGCCCCGCGCTGGCGGATGAACACGTTGTCGCTGAGTTCGCCGTTGAAGAAGACGGCCCCCCGGGTTCCGGTCCGGGTGTTGGCGGCGGACGTGCTCGGGGCAAACCAATACCAGACCGGGAGCCGGGTGCTGACCCGCGGGTCCGCGATCATGGTGCCGAGGTATTCGGGAGAATTGGTCGGGCTGGTGAAGAGCGGCCACCGCGAGGCGCGCCCGTCCGCATCGGTGGCGGTGAAGAACCAGCGCACCAGCTGCCCCTGAGTGTACGCCGACTTCGGCACGATCGCCCCGTACACCCCATCCCCCGCCGCTCCGTCGCCGTGCTGGCCGTCGTCCGCCATCGCGGCCTGCTGCACGGCGGTGAACATGACCCGCCAGGTCAGCTTGACCTCCGCCACCGCCGCGAAGGTGCGGTCGACGCGGCAGGTGACGGTCAGATCGTCGTTGACCGTCGGGTTGTTGGGCGGCGCGGGGGAATGCGCCGTCTCGCTGATCAGGGGGCCGGGGGTGGTGGTGCCGGTGGAGTTGGGCTGCTTCGGCGTCGGAGTGGTGAAATACACCCGCGCGGAAGCGTCCTCGGTCACCGCCGACGCGTCCAGCTGCAGCGAGAGCAGGAAATCCGGGTTGTCCGTGGACAGGTTCAATCCCTGGACCGCCAGGACGTTGGTGCCCGCCTGGAGGGAGGAAAGCTGGCTGCTCAGGTCAAACACCTCCTCCTGGACAGCCTCGCTGGTGGGGTTGACGGCCGTCGCCACCGAGTTCCACTGCGGAGGAGCCGGGGCGTTGGCCGAGGCGGCCGGCACGCCGTTGAGCCAGACCGAGAGGCCGTCGTCATGCCGCGCCCGCAGCGTCAGTTTGGAAACCCCGGCCGCGGACGACACGGCAAAGGGCACGCGCAGATACGCCGAACTGTTGCGCCCGTGCATGGCGGCCCGTACATCCGTCCGGATGAGCCCGCCATAGTTAAACGTGGGCGCTCCGCCGGCCCCCGCGGTCGCCAGGGTATGCCGCTGGCTGATTTCCTGCACGCTCAGCGCGCGTTCAAAGAGGGCGACTTCATCGATCTCGCCGTCGAAGAAATAATCGCCGGCGGTTTCGGTCCGGCCGGCCCCGATGCGCAGCGGCCGGGTGGCATTCTGCTGATAGGCGGAGGTCACTTCCTCGGCGAGCAGGCCGTTGACAAAAAGCTTCATCGACTGGGTGGCGGAGTCGTAGGACCCGACCAGGTGGGTCCAGCTGCCGGTGGCGACCGGGGGTCCGGTGGCCACGGTCCAGGTGGCACCGTTGCCCAGCCAGTACTGCCAGCGACCGTCCTCACCGGCATACAGGGCGAAGCCGCGGGTGGGCGAGCTGTTCCGGCAGGTCACCACCGACCTCAGAGTGCCCCCCGCCACCGCCGGGCGCGCCCAGGCCTCGATGCTAAAACTCGGGGGATTAAAGGCCGCATTGGCCGCCACGTCGATCTTGTCGTTCACCCCGTCGAATCGGACGCCGACATTGGCCGCCTCAAAACCCGCGAACGCGGCCGGACGCGGCCCCTCCTGCCCGAGGACCGCCCCGTTGAGCACCTGGCCCGGCGCCGCCAGGGAGCCCAGGCTGGACACCGCGGTGCCGGACGTTTCCGACAGCCGCCAGTACGCCAACGGAAGGTCCCCGAGCACGTCGCCGGCCACCCCGGCTCCATCCTCATTCTGCCCGGTCTCGAATCCGATCGCCGCCGTGGAGGGCGTCCATCCGGTGTCGTCAAACCCCGACACCGTCCAGGAAACCCCAAGGGCTCCATCCAGCGGCACATGGACCCGCGCCGCCGACGCCGGCAGCACGATCGGCGTGGCCACCGTCCGGCCGCCCAAGCCGAACGAGACATCGGGGAGCTGCGCTGGATAGACCGGGGCGAATTCCGTCGCGCGCGTGCCGTCGGGGCGCACCAAGGCCAGGTATTCACCGCCCGCACTGAGCCGGAAGTTGGCATGCAGCGGATGGCCCGGGGAGCGCCGGTTTTTGCTTGAGGCAAACACGATCACCCGGTCTCCGGGAGCGAGGGTGACGGCGGGAAACCTCCATTTGGCGGGATCGGCGCGGTCATCGGTCAGCGACCAGTCGAGCAGCGGCAGAGCCTGGGCTCCGGGATTGTGGACTTCGATCCAGTCGGAGCGATCACCGTCCTCATCGGCCAGTCCGGAAGTGTTGTCGGCGAGGAATTCGCTGAGGACCGCCTGCGCCGGGGCGGGGCGCGGCATTGCCAGGACGAGGGCGGTCAACAGGCTGAGGGAAGAAGAGACGGCAATCCGGGACATCGTGATCATTGTTCCCCGAGTCCCTCAGCAGGGAAAGGGCCGAATTCGCCGCCAGCGGGCCCGACACGGCGGATTTTTGCACGGGGTTATTTGGATCGGGCGGTGATGGTGGCGAAGGCGAGGCGATGGTTAAATTTGTTCATGGAGTCGTGGAAGTCCTTGAGGGTTGATTGTCGGAGGTTTTTTCGTC
>Ga0335396_10000592_pt1 | contig 49493 bp, 49 predicted proteins | sample FRY02_FD_205743 | JGI IMG/M metagenome (GOLD analysis project Ga0335396, IMG submission 205743) | Freshwater microbial communities from Lake Fryxell liftoff mats and glacier meltwater in Antarctica - FRY-02 (spades assembly) (version 2) | ecosystem: Environmental > Aquatic > Freshwater > Ice >...
CAAAACGGCGGGGATTGTCGTGCACGCACAGGGCGGGTGGGGTAAGCACAATATGATTTGTTTGTGCTTCGCACAATCCATAATTCTTTGAGATACCACTAAACTCTCTCGAAGCCGGAAACGAACGTACACAACGGCGAAGCAAAACCAAAAATTTCCTTTCAATTTCTTTTTCCGCTTCGCGGTGGAGGGGTGGGGGGAGGAGACGCGAGGAAAATGCAAGGAAATTTTTTGGTTTTTGCACACGCGAGTCCGCGAGCGTGTCCGAGGCGCATTGATTCGTTTCCCCACGCAATCGGAGCGTACAAGGCAGTTTCAAGCCACCACGCGCTCCGCGCGTGCGATTAGTCGGAATCAGGGTTCAACTCAAAATACATTCGAACTTTGTCCAATACACACCGCCAGTTGAAAAAAATATGGAATACTCTCACTATTCCCGAGCAAGTGAAGCAATATTTTTTCGGAACAAATTGGTTACTGAATTGGAAAGTTGGTTCCCCTATATATGATTTCATTTAAAGATAAAGTGCTGAATATTGTAAAGAACATACCAAAAGGCAAAACCATGAGCTATAAAGAAGTGGCCGCTAGAGCGGGTAATATAAATGCCTCCCGCTCGGTAGGCAACATCATGGCGAAAAATTTTGACCCCGCGGTGCCTTGCCGTAGAGTCATAAAGTCTGACGGAAGCGTTGGCAATTATAGCCGCGGCGGAACGAAAAATAAAATAAAAATTTTGCGTAGCGAGGGTGCAATAAAATAGCATTGAAAGAATTTGCCCCCCGCTTCCTCGGGCGCGCTAGCGTTGGGGAATGACCGAAAAATCAGTTTCTGCTGAACGCATTATTAAAGCGCCGCCCGGAAAGATTTTTGAGTTGCTAGCCGATCCGAACCAGCATTCGCTCATCGATGGCTCGGGATCGGTGAAAGCTGCTCGGCCGGGTAGTCCCGAACGCTTGTTTTTGGGAGCAAAGTTTTCGATGGACATGCGCATCAAACTTCCTTACCGGATCTCTAACACCGTGGTGGAGTTTGAAGAAAACCGACGGATTGCGTGGTCGCATTTCGCGCGCAATATTTGGCGCTACGAACTTGAGCCGGTGGTCGGAGGGACAAAAGTGACTGAGACCTTCGACTACTCCAAAGGTCGAGGTTCGTGGCTGATCCAACGCATGGGCTACCCCAAAAAGAATTTGGCCGCGATGGAAGCCACCTTGGCGCGACTTGCCGAAGTAGTCGAAGGGCCTTAACGCCTAGACTTGGATTTCTTCGGAGGGATGACCGAGTGGCCGAAGGTGCTCGCCTGCTAAGCGAGTAGGGGGTGTTAAACCTCCTCGAGGGTTCAAATCCCTCTCCCTCCGCCATGAACGCAGAAAAGAATAAGAGTATGAACGATGCATTGAAATCGCCGGATCCGCTAGTCGTTACCGAGTTAGCCCAACACGGTGCGGCGACGGTGGGCGAATCGGGCGGTCGCACAATGGCCGCGCGCATTAAGCCCGCGTGGACCGGAGCGCAATTAGTCGCGCCGGCCTATCCGGTGCAGTGCACCACCGGCGACAATTTGGCGATTCATTACGCGGTTACTCGCGCTCCCGTGGGTTCGGTGCTGGTGGTCGATGTTGGCACCGAACGAGAGTTTGGTTATTGGGGTGAGGTGCTTACCACGGCGGCGATAACGGCCGGTCTCGCGGGCTTGATTATCGACGGCTGTGTGCGCGACGCGGCCGCCTTGACTCGGCATAAGTTTTCCGTTTTTTCTACCGGCTTGGCCTTGCCGGGCGCGTCTAAAAATAGTGGGGGCATGGTGGGCGACCCAGTAATGGCGGGCGGGGTAATGGTCGCCGCTGGCGACTGGGTAGTAGCCGATGTCGACGGGGTAAGCGTTATCGCCGCGGCCGAACTCGACAATGTAGTTTTGGCCGCCCGAGCGCGGACTGAAAATGAAGAAGTTATTTTTGACCGCCTACGCGCGGGCGAAAGCACAATTGAAATTCTTGGTCTCGACTCGTCGGTTATTAAAGACGCTGACGCGTAAAGCGAGACGAACAGATTATATCTCCACCAAATTGTTGGGGCGTTCACCGGCGAGAACCGCCACTACTTCTGTACACGCGGTGCGGGCCATTTGTTGGCGAGTAGCGTGCGATGCCGAACCGATGTGGGGAAGCAACGCCGTGTGGGGCGCACTGAGTAACCGTGGATTAATCGCACTTTCGTCGGCGTAAACATCTAGGCCGACACCGAACAACGCTCCCGATTCGAGGGCATCAATGAGGGCATCCTCGTCAACTACGGGACCGCGCGAAGTATTTATCAACACCGCGTGACGGGGTAGTCGGGCGATGCGCGCCGCGTCGAACAACATGCGAGTTTGGTCGGTAAGGGGAACATGAATCGAAACTATGTCGCACTCGGCGATCATGGCGTCGAGGTCGGCGCGCCAGCCCGGCTGATGAGTGTCGTTACGAGTGTGATGTAAAACCGATATTCCGAATCCGTCCGCGCGCCGCGCCACCGCTTGGGCAATCCGGCCGTATCCCACCAATCCGAGAGTGGCGCCGTGGACATCGTGGCCGAGGTATTGATTTATCCCCCACCCTTTCCAGCGTTGCGCGCGCAAGTCGGCTTCGGCTTCCGACACGCGTCTGGTGGCCGCGAGTATCAGTAAAAACGCAATATCGGCGGTGGTTTCGTCGAGCACACCGGGTGTATTACATACCGCCACATTGGCGGCGTGGGCAGCGGCTAGGTCGATGTTGTCGTGACCAACCGCCACATTGGCGACTACTCGCAGCCGACCACCGTCGGTGGTGCCGGCTTTAATAACTGCCGCGTCGATCCGATCGGTTAGTAAACACACCACGGCATCAACATCGCGCACGGCCGCGCAAAGTTGTTCGGGAGTAAAGGGCAAGTCGTCGTCGCGGTCGACGATCTCGTGTCCGACTTCGATCAGCGGGTCGGTTCCTCCCGCGGGTAAATGCCGAGTTACTAATACGCGCGCCACGGTTAGCGTTAGTGAGTGGTGTAGTCGATGGGCGGCGCGCCTGCTATTGCTACCGCAAATGCCAACGCCCGAATTGCTGCATTATCCGAAACTGGCCGAAGGCTGTGCACTGCATTAGGCGGAATGTGCACGAGGTCGCCCTGCGCGATTTCACACTCTTCATCTTCTATAACCATTATTCCCCGTCCCGAAGTTACGTAATAAAACTCATGAGTGGGGTGCGAGTGCGGATCGACGCAACCGCCACCCGCGACCTCAAACTCGCTAACTAATTCTAAATGCCCACCCCGAGTGATCTCTTCCATCTCGCGCGGTTTGATCAACCACCACACCGGCACCGTCCCGTTGTGTTCAACAACCGGAGCAACATCTTGAGCCGAGCGTATGTCCATAACTTCTCCTTTAGACCGGCAACTCTATTGGGTTAGCCACTAGTGAGTTCGGCCGTCGAAAAATCTGGCATTCTGTGGGCATGGATGCGGCCGAGACCCTCACGAGCCAACCGATAACCGCCCCCGCGTGGGCCCCCTTTGGGTGGTTGCCCGCAGTCGATACCGATCCGCTCGATGCCCAAAACGCGCTCAAGTTCGCTTGGGACGACCCGCACCTAAATGTAATTAGCCATACCGCCGACGAGATTGAGCGCACCGCCACCGGTCTTATTTGTGATCGTCTTTATCGTCACACCACCCACACCCAAGCCTTAACTCCAATCAATGTCGATTCGTTACTGGTAGTGGCGCCACCGGGAACCGAGTTTGGTAATGACACCGACCGCCGTCACTTGCGCGCTTTTCGACTGGACCGGTTTATAACCATCGTGTTGAACGCGGGTACTTGGCATTGGGGTCCGTTTCCACTGGGAGCCGAACCGGTAAACCTGCTTAATCTGCAGGGACGCGGTTATGAGCGCGACAACGACTGTGTTGATTTAGCTCTCGCAACCGGTGGAGTAGTGGAAGTTTTGCGTTAGCCGAGTTTGGCCAACGCGTCGGCGTATTCCGACTGCGTACGCGCAGTACCCAAATCGCCGGTGGCAAACGAAGCAACAATTTTTCCGTCAATGTCGATGACATAAGTAACGCGGTTGGCGCAACCCAAGTCTTCGTTGAACGCTTCGTAGGACTTAGCCACCGCACCGTGGGGCCAAAAGTCGCTCAACACGGGGAAGTCGAAACCTTCTGACTCAGCCCACTGGGCTTGAGCGAAGCGGGAGTCGCAACTAAGCGCAATCACCTGAGCACCATCGCGGATGTAGTCGCCGGGGTTGTCGCGCAATTCGCACAACTCGCCGTGGCAAACACCGGTGAAGGTAAACGGATAAAAAACCAGTACGACTGGCGAGGTGCCGCGGTAACCCGATAGGGAAACCTCGTTGCCGGATTGGTCTTTGAGTGCGAAATCGGGAGCGACGGTTCCTGCGGAAAGCATTGATTCTCCTTGAGCTGGGTGGTCAGTTACTGGCAAAGTTAGCCGATGGATTAGCTAATTCGTAATTGGGGTCAATAATTAGCGGGCAGCATGCGTTCGACAAAAAACGAAAACACCAAAAAGGCGATTAAAAACGGAACCGCGCCACCGACCCATACATACCAACGACGACGGCGGCGGCGTAATACCCACCACCAAAGCCCACCGATGGCGGCGGCGATGAGTCCTGAGATCACTGCGGGCGCCCCACTTCCGCCCGAATCGCTTATGCCGGCGCGATTATCGGCGCCGCTAGAGGTGCGGTCGCTCACATTGGGAGCCAGCGGAGTTTGACCCGTCGTGAGATCGGCAAAAATCACCAACCGTTCGGCGGCGGAGAATTTTGGATTACAGGTGATGAGAGTGAGGGTGGCTTTAGTCGTCGCTCCGCTCGTGCGGGGTGACAGTACCGAAATATTGCTCGGATCAACCACGAGCGATTCGCGCACTTGGTAGGCGAATGCGCCTTGAGTAGTGCGAACCGTAATTTCGTCGCCCGGTTGAAGCTGATCAAGATCAGAGAACGGCGCCCCGTAGGTGGTGCGGTGACCCGCGATAGCCGCATTACCTAACTGGCCGGGGCGGGGATGATCGGGATAGAGGCCGGGGCCGGTGCGCAACTCTTTGGCTCCAATGCCGTTGACCACAATTTCGTCAACTCCGATTTTGGGGATACGAATTTGCCCGACGGCGTCACCGAGGGGAGCGGGGGGCGGAGCGGCCGTTGGCGAGCCTGCGCTCGCTCTCAACGTTTGTTCAAACTGATCGTTAAGTTGCGATTGCTCGCGCGCGGCATAGATTCCGGTGCCCCAGAGTTGGTAGACGACAAAAATTAGAAGTAGAACACCAACCGCGATTAGCGTGCGGCCTAAGGTCCCGACGAATTGTCGCACCGGATGAGTCTAGAAGGGGTTAGTTTGTTTAGCGGGTGGGCCGAGCAAACTAGGGCTGCCCTAGACTGCCACTAACGCGCTCGTAGCTCAATGGATAGAGCATCTGACTACGGATCAGAAGGTTGGGGGTTCGACTCCCTCCGAGCGCACCGGTTAATCAGCGTTATAAACCCGCATTTTTATTGCCGGAACGCGCGGGGTTGCCTACTCCTACAAGATCCTGAGCGGAGAGCCGACCGCTCCCGTCTGAGCCGACTACGGGTGGAAGCACGACACGCGCTGCGGGCGCGGCTACAGTTTGGCTCGAGTCCCCCCAATGAAGGAGCCACTGTGAACCTGATTGACAATTGGAAGACCGTCGTCTTTGAGCGCTACGCCAAATTCGACGGACGAGCTCGCCGACCGGAGTGTTGGCTATTCATCCTGGCGAACGTCATCGCCTACCTCGTCCTCTCTCTTCTTATGCTGGTCTCGAGCATTTTCTTCATCGTGTACGTGGTGTGGGCCTTGGCGATGTTGATCCCGAACATCGCGGTCGAAGTGCGACGACTTCACGACACCGACCGAACTGGCTGGTGGTTGCTCATCAGCTTGATCCCGTTCGTCGGGTTCATTGTCCTGCTGGTCTTCCTCGTGACCGACAGTACGCCGAGTGACAACCAGTACGGGCCCTACGAAGCGGCGGGGCCCGCATAGTCGGCGGAACGCGCGCGACTCGTAGCCAAGAGAGCCCCAACTACTCGCGGTTCAGGTCAACTCGGGAAGGGATCCCGTGACCACTTCGAACGCGTATTCGTAGTGCAGTTGTTGCCCGCCGCAGTCTCACCCTGTCGGGGCACTTAGCTGTTTGATTTTAGGAATTAAGATTCCAATAAACTGCGAAGCATCCAAGCCGTTTTTTCATGAATCTGCAAACGCTGAGTCAAAAGATCGGCCGTGGCTTCATCGTTGCCACTTTCCGCGATTGGGAAAACTTTTCGAAGCGTTTTGGCCACTGCTTCATGACCCGAAACGAGTTCGGCGATCATGTCTTTAGCGGCGGGCACTCCTTGGTTGATTTTAATAGTGCTAAATTCTGCAAATTCATCGTAGGTTCCTGGCGCATAAACGCCCAATGAGCGAATCCGTTCGGCAATGAGATCAACCGCCATTGCCGATGTCTATTTCCATATACAAATCTTGCCTTAATCCGACGGCGGCACCCAGCCCAGGCAGTTGCTTGCTGTCGTTCGGTGGAGCGGGGTGGCCGCAGCCGGTGAAGCGCAGCGAGACCTCGAGCGCCGCGGATCCTGCGTTTGGGTTCCGACGATTCCGACCTACGCTAGCTATATGCCGGCAACTCAGAGAGAGTCGTCGGGAGATCGGAGGTGGTCGTGGATCTGGTGGAGCTGGCGATGGTCTACGACGCCGATGCCGGTGTGGTGGGGGAGTTGCGCTATTTCTTCGGCAAGCTCGCCGGACGACACTGCGGACTCTGCGACATCACCCACGGGACTCTGCGTCCGAAGCCGGCGTTCGAGGATCTCCGTTACTCCATGGGCATGCCGGTCCAAATATGGCACCGTAACGAGCAGCCCGCCGACGTGGCCGAGTTCACCGCTAGTCGCACACCCATCGTGGTTGGCCGACGTGCTGATGGGACGTTGGTCGAGTTGCTCGCCGCCGCCGCGCTCGACGGTTGCGAAGGCGACGTGGAACGCTTCGCGGTGAAGCTCGACCGAGCACTCGTCGGAGTCGGATCCCGCGGTGATGGAGAGATGCCGTGATTTCTAATAAATGATGTCAGCGATTTTATTCGGTTATCGGAGGAGTCCCAGTTTCCGGTGGGCTGGGTTCCGGAGCGGGTTCCGGTGACGGCTCGGGTGCCGGCGGTTCGCACTTCACCTGTACATTCAAACCTGAGTTCGGCACGATTGGGAAGTAGGTTGATTGCCAGATTATCTTTGCTTCTGTTTGTTCCGGGCATTCCGTAGAGTTGTTCAAGGTTAGGTTCAGGCAGGACGGTACATTACTGCGTGCTTGGCTAAATGACATACCAATCACATACGGAGCCCCACAACCCACATCTACCGGCGCCGCCGGCGGGAACGGATTATAGTTACGCGCTTCACTATTGTTCAGGCTAATAAGGTTATGACAGTCCGTAATAATGTTTCGTTTTTCCATTGAAAGTGTTTGGAAGTAATTGAACCCACCACTGCCTAGTTCAAATCGCTCCGCCTTACTTATTCTTCCGGCAAAACATTTGGTGTATTCATCCTGCGTGGCTGCGGAGAGACCTAGTACCACGGGATAAGGATCTTCAGCGGGAAGCGCGACCGGCGCGGCAGTGGTAGTAGTGGTTGCTTCTGTTTCTACAACAACCGATTTTTCTTCTTCACTTGAGTTATTGGTAGTGGCGATGAGGGCACTAGCGACCCCACCCACCATCAGAATTGGTAGACCGATCGCCAAGACTAGAAACTTGGTTCGAGATGTGGACGAGAAAAGTTTCATCACTTTTGAGCATACGCTCATCGGGACGCCCGTGTCAGGTCTAGCCGGGCGAGATAGTCTGACTGTTCAGTCGAAAATACAGTAAGTTAATTTAGTGATTTCTAAATCGCGGGTTGCTGTCGGTCTGCTTGGCTTGGCGTTATTAGCGTCGAGTCTGACCGGGGTGACGGGATCGGCGACGGCCATGCCTCGCACCGCAACGACTTCCGATGACCAAACTCCGTGTGCCGGTTCGGCGGGAGTTGGTTCACCGGTGCCCGCTGAATTAGGACCGGGCGATCTTGTTGCGGCCACCGATTTAACTGGTCAATACCGTTCGAGTTCGGGATTTCCGCAACGGTCGCGGGCCTGGCGAATTCTTTATGTATCTACTGGAGTTGACGAAAACGATCGGCAATTGGTGTGCGGTTTAGTTGCTGCCCCCAAAACTGGGCCCACGTCGACTGATTCACGCGGTCGCATTCTCACTTGGGCCCACGGCACTACCGGCGTTAAAGAAAGTTGCTTTCCATCATCGGATCCGGCTGCTCGCTTTTGGGGCAAGACCCCTAGCGGTATTGGATCGGCTTCTTGGGGCTCGCTGCTCGGTGCTCATAACGGCTCGGCTCACGACGGTCCGTTACAACACGCAATGGACAAAGGCTGGGTCGTAACTCTTCCCGATTACCAACCTGATAATTATTTGGTCGGCCGGATTGCTGCTGCCAATGTGCTCGACTCGGCTCGCGCCGCCACGCAGTTGATGCGACAAGAATTTAACGCGGCGGCGCCAACTGATTACGACTACCTGACATGGGGACATTCGCAAGGTGGTCACGCGGCAATGTGGGCGGGGCAGTTAGCCCAGAGTTATTTAAACGGCACTACACCGAGTAAGCCCACGGCGGCTTTACGTTTAGTGGGAGTGGCGTTAGAAGCACCGGCTAGCAATTTTTTGGTTCAACCGGAGCGACAACCCGGAGTGAATTACGGCGACGGCTTGGCCGACTGGGATATGCACGAGAGCGTTAAGATGGTCGGTCTATCGATCGCCGCGCTTGAATTACAGATAGGACCGGCATTATTTTCCTATATTTTCGGATCGTGGAGTCAGTTGGCCAGCGAAACTTCGTTAACTCCGAACGCGGCGTTTCCGGCTTATCCGACTACGACCGAACCCTTAGCGCTGAAAAATATTGCTACTGCCAAAGGACGAACCACCGTTGCTCGGGTGATGTCTCAGTGCCTGATTGGCGCGGGAGCAAAGAAAGTTAAAGCCGCAGTGGCTCAATACCGCAATGCTAAGCAGAACCAGATGCTGGTTTCGCCGCTTTGGAATTTACCCAAAAATTATAAAAATGGTGATTACTTCAAGGGTGGGCTCGATCGAACTTGCGCCACCACCACCGAGCCGGGGTTGGTGGCATGGTGTGACTGGCTGCGCTGGAATCTTCCTGGCCCGATGGGAGTTAACCCTTATCCGAAAACGCCCATGTGGGATGGTCAACCGGTACCGTTACTGATTGCTCAAGGTAGCAACGACACCGTCGTTCATTGTGTTGTTGCCGACGGTGAGTCGTCAACCATCGTTCCCTCGGCCGCCAACTGCATGGCGAAAGCCTTGTTTGATTCGTTAGCCACCGAGGTTTATTGCCCCGCAGACACCAGCCCCAAGGGTTATTTAGAAATGATTGTGGTGCGCAAACAAGCACTTAAGAGCCCCGCCTCGCACTTATCGATTCCGGGCGAATTCGCCGTCCGCGGGTTGGCCCGATCTGATTTGGTCTTTTCGGGTTCGCCCATTGAAAGATTTTTTAGTGGCGCTTTTGACCATTCTTTGCGTCCTAGTTGCAAAAACCAAGTAATCAATCTCAGTTAGGGGTAACTCCAAACGAATGCTGGCGGGTAACCGCGAATACGGACCCACCGGCTCGTCTATCAGTTCTCGGTGCTCCTCGACGACTCTTTGATTCCTGGTCGATTTTCGCCCCGTGTCGGAGGTGTCGCCAGCCACCCGAGGGTTGCTGCGACGAGTACTGCGAGGAAGATCGAGCCGCTCCACAGCGCTGCTGACCATTCCAGCCGGCCCGTGGCCGCGAGACCCGTGAAGTACACCGACCACGTCACCGCGGCGAGCGTGGCCGCAGTTGCGGGGCGGCAGTGTCGAACCTCCGAGCGACCGCGTCGGCGGCGATCCCACCAGCGGCGACCGCCGCGATCACGAACCACTGACGGAACTCGCCGAGCGCCGGCATCGCGATCGCTAGCCAGATGAACAGCGCCGAGATCACCCCTCGCGGCGGCCGCGCCGGTCGCAGCAACAAGAGCAACGCTATGACTAGGATCGCCGTGGTCACCAGGACACCGGCGATCCCCCAGATCTCGCGGAGTTGTCCGAACGCCTCGGCGTTTACAACGTCGAACTCGTGGGTGTGGGTCCTCGTGGTCGGGAACGACGCGGCTGACTCCCGACCGAACGGCGACAGGTAGGAGGTGAAGAACACTGCGATGGAGGTGCCGAGGGCAAGCGAACCGGTCGCCGGCCACCAATCGCGACGGACCGACTCCGTGCCCAGGTTCCGCCACCCGTTGCGGAGTGGACCGCTCAGGGCGAGCACGCCACCGACGAGCAGCACCAAGTGGGTCGGGCTGAGCAGCGCCTCGTTGCTGACTTCGATGCCGATCGCCTCGTGCCAGATCAGGTCGAGGACCGCGCCAAGGCCGAACAGGGCGACGCCGCTCAGGGTGACGCCGTGGCCGATGGGCACGGCGTCAAGCCACCGGTCGTTGTGCCGGTGTCGTCGCAGGACCGGGACGATCCCCGCGATGGCAGCAACCCCGAATCCGGAGTACAGAATCAGGTGCCACGGGGTGAAGAACGACTCCGGCTCGAGCTCGACATGGGCCAGACCGTCGAGGAAGAGCCCGACCACCATCCATGCGCCCGCCGCGATTGACGCGAGCTCCTCACCGGTCGACAGCGCAACGGCGGGTTGGGTCGGGCGACGTGAGGTCTGCTGCATGTCGCCAGCGTAACCACTCAGGTAACCGGGGCGGAGGTTGAGTCGAGCGCCGGAGTTAGCCGGCGGCGCGAAATGCCCGAGCGAGCAACGGCGAATACGGACCCACCGGCTCGTCTATCAGTTCTCGGTGCTCCTCGACGGCTTCTTGGTCGCGGACTTGCGCTCCGGGATCCGCAGTAATCCGTTCGGGAGCCATAAAACGGCTGGGCGCGCTCGGCGCGGGTGCGAAATGTTCGGGTAGCGCGGGGCGCATATCCCGGAGTTCCCATTTTCGCGGCGGGGTCATGGCGTCGGCGTGGCGGCGACACAACAGTCCGGCGCACTGAGCAGAGGTTTCGGGGATCGGAATTATCCAAACCACTCGAGCCAGACCGTCGAAGTTATAGCCCGCAGTAGCGGGTGCTTCGCAGGCTGGTCGGGCACACCTTTTCCCCATGAGTTCACGGTAACGGCCGGCGCGGCGATAATCGTGGATTTCGCATCGGTAATCCGGATAACCCGAGTAATCCTGATAATCCGGATAACCCGTTAGGCCGAGTTTAACCGTTGGTAGGAAACCCGAGATTAGGACCGCGCGTAGCGGGGTCGGCCCACTGGCTGGTCACGACCTTGCCTCGGGTATAGAAATGCACGCCTTCGAGACCATGCACATGAGTGTCGCCGAACAAACTTTGCTTCCAGCCTCCGAATGAGTAGTAGGCCATGGGTACCGGAATAGCAACATTGATGCCGACCATACCCGCGTCAACTTCGCGTTCGAAGCGCCGCGCCGCACCACCGTCGGCAGTAAATATCGCCGCACCGTTGGCGTAAATGTTGTTCGAGATCAATTCGGTAGCTTCGTCGTAAGTGTCGACTCTCACCACGCATAGCACCGGCCCGAATATTTCTTCGCGGTAAATACTCATCTCGGGAGTGACTTGATCGAATAAGCAGGGACCGAAAAAAAATCCCCCCTCGGGTTTCACTAGCCCGCGTCCATCGACTACCAACGCCGCACCTTCGTTGAGGCCGGCTTCGACCAGCGAGCCCACGCGGTCGCGATGGGTTGCGGTTACGAGCGGCCCCATTTCGGCCGCGGGGTCATCACCCGCGCCAATAGTCAGTGCTTCGGTGCGGATGCGAATCGCGTCAACTAGTTCGTCGGCAATGTTGCCGACTGCCACCACTACCGAGATAGCCATGCATCTTTCACCCGCCGATCCGTAACCTGCGCTCACTGCGGCATCGGCCGCGGTTTCGAGATTGGCGTCGGGCAAAACAACCATGTGGTTTTTCGCGCCCCCCAACGCTTGCACTCGCTTACCGTTAGCCGCGGCCGTCGCGTAAATCGCGCGCGCGACGGGAGTAGAGCCAACGAAGCTTATTGCGCGTACATCGGGGTGCGCGAGCAATGCATCGACCGTTTCTTTGTCACCGTTGACAACATTAAAAACTCCGTCGGGTAAACCGGCTTCGGCCAGCCATTCGGCGACTAATAACGAAGCCGACGGGTCTCGATCTGACGGCTTGAGTACAAAAGTATTCCCGCAACCAATAGCGACTGGCCACATCCACATGGGCACCATTACGGGAAAGTTAAACGGAGTGATACCAACGCAAACGCCTAGCGCCTGGCGAATTGAGTGCACATCGGTGTTAGTGGATACCTGTTCGGAATAGCGACCGGCGAGGAGACTAGGTAGGCCGCAGGCGAAATCAACTACTTCGAGTCCGCGCGCGATTTCTCCTTTGGCATCGCTAATCACTTTGCCGTGTTCGGCACTAACAAGTTTGGCGAGATCGCCGGAGTGACGCTCAGCGATTTCGCGAAAAGCAAAGAGCACCCGAGCGCGTCGACCAAGAGGGGTATCCCGCCACGAAGGGAACGCCGCCGCCGCCGTCTCCACCACCGCGGCCACATCATCGTTATCGGCGAGTGCGACCGACCGCGCAATCTCACCCGTGGCGGGGTTGTAGATATCGCCGCGGCGACCTGATTTGCCTGACCAGAGCCGATTATTTGTCCAGTGCTCGACTACTGGGTTTGATTTAGTCATAGAACTAGAGGTTAGAGCCTGTCCGTTACCCCAGTTGCAGTCAGTGGCAATCGGACTACGCTTACCCTTGCTAGAAGCGCGCTCATAGTGAGCATTAATAAAAAATCTAATTACATGGGGGGAAATAAAAATGCGAAAACTTTTTGGCGTTATTGCGGTGGTCGGATTGGTTTTGGCCATAGGCCAACCAGTAGGTGCGGCCGAAAAAGGAAAACTAAAAGTCGCTACCAGTTTGCCCGCACCGGGGTTCTGGAACGGCGATTCGCCCCAAACTCTTGATGGTGGTTTGGAGTGGGCCATGGCTGCTGACATTGCTGAAGAACTTGGATACTCAGGAGTTACTTATAGCAATGTGTCGTTTGACGCGTTAGTGGCCGGTAAGGCTAAGGGATTCGACCTCGCGTTGTCGCAGGTAACGATTACCAAAGCTCGTGGCAAAGTGGTTGACTTCACCGTTCCTTATTTTTCCTCAGATCAAGGAGTATTAGTTAAATCGGGAACCAAAATTACGAGCAGTAATCTAAAAACTATTCAGTGGGGTGTGCAGACCGCGACCACCGCGCAGACTTTCCTGAAGAAGAAAATTAAGCCTACGAAAACTCCCCGTTCTTACGGTGAGACCTCGCAGGCTTTCGCGGCTTTGCAAGCGGGTCAAATCGATGCAGTACTGCTTGACACTTCAATCGTTCTTCAGCAGGCCTCGGCTTCGGACGGAGTGTTCGAAGTAGTGGGTCAGTTCAGGACTGGTGAAGAGTACGGCGGCATCTTGCCTAAGGGATCCAAATTGCTCAAGCCGATCAACAAGGCCATCACCAAGCTTAAGAACAACAACACAATCGCTAAACTTGGTGATGAGTACCTCACTGCTGAATACGGTTCTGACCCGCAGAAGGTTCCGTATCTGAAGCCGTAGTTGAGCGTTCGACCTCTAGCTGAGAGATTGCGAGGTCGATGGCATTAGATATTGATGGGGGGCCGGGCCGCGAGGCCGGGCCCCTTCATCGCGCTGACAAAGATTCACGAGCCACCCGCGACGCGAAGCGGTCATTTCGCGCTATGGGATTATCCGCTAGCGCGGTCGGACTGGCAGTTGTCGGTGGAATCCTGGCGATTATTTCCGCGCTCGGGAGCAAAATTAGTTTCTTGGGTTGGTTCGCTTTAGCTTTACCGGTCGGCATTGTTGCGTTGAGTTATGCCCGCCGGGCCGAAGAACGCGTGGTTGATGTTGATGGCGCAGTTAGCGACGAGAGGCGTTCCCGTCGTGCTCGCCGCGTAGCAGTGCTAGCCATCACTCTTGGATCTGTTTATTTATTAGTGCTCGCAGTATGGAGTTCTTGGGACGGTTTCGTTGATGTCGCTAATACGTTTTTTTCGTGGGACAACATCAGCAAAAGTTTTCCTGCGGTTTTCGCGGGTTTCAAACTTAATATCGCAATCTTTATCGTGGCAGAAATATCCGTTTTAATTTGGGCATTAATAATCGTTGTGATGCGACAATTGCCAGGGCGGGCGGCATCCCCTTTGCGCTGGATTGCCGTTATTTATGTGGATGTGTTTCGGGGTTTGCCGGCCATCGTCACTATTTACTTAGTGATATTCGGTTTACCACTGGCCGATCTCCCCTTAATTTCCGACTTGGAAGATGTCAATTTATTGGTACTTGGTATTCAGATCGACCAACTGTTTATTCTTGGCGTATTGGCGCTTACTTTGGTCTACGGCGCGTATGTAGCCGAGGTATACCGATCGGGAATAGAAAGTGTGCACTGGAGTCAGAGTGCTGCGGCACGCGGACTCGGTCTTTCGCAGGGTAAAACTCTGCGTTTTGTAGTAGTTCCCCAGGCGGTACGGCGAGTTATCCCGCCGTTGATGAATGATTTCATCGGTCTCCAGAAGGACACCGCGTTGCTAAATGTCGCCGGTGTGCTGGAAGGGTTTAACTTGGCTCGCATTTATGCTGGTAATAATTTCAACCTTTCTTCGGTTACCGGCTTGGGCATTTGCTTTTTAGTGATCACTATTCCAATGACTCGTTTTACCGATTATCTGGTGCGGCGCGACCAGCGAAAAACGCAGGCGAACTCCTAATGGCGCTGGTTGAGGTGCGGGGCGTGGTCAAGAAATTTGACGACACTACCGTGCTTGACGGCATTGATTTCGAAGTTGACAAGCATCAAGTGGTCTGTTTGATCGGAGCATCGGGCTCGGGCAAATCAACTCTATTGCGCTGCATTAATGGTCTTGAAGCAACTCAAGCCGGAACCGTTACGATTGATGGCCGTTTAGTCGTACAAGATGACATAAAACTAAATCGTCTTCGCCGCGATGTCGGTATTGTTTTTCAAGCGTATAATTTATTTCCGCACATGACCGTTATCGATAATGTGATGTTGGCACCGAACAAAGTTTTACATTTATCTAAGTCGGAAGCGCGTGAACGAGCCGAAGAGTTACTGGCGCGCATTGGCATGTCGGATAAGGCGAAAGAGTATCCCGATCGGCTATCGGGCGGCCAACAGCAGCGGGTAGCCATCATTCGAGCGTTAGCCATGCAACCTAAAGTGTTGTTGCTTGATGAGATAACTAGCGCCCTTGACCCTGAATTGGTAAACGAAGTTTTGCTCATGATGATCGAGCTAGCCCAGCAGGGTATGACGATGGTGGTAGCCACTCACGAAATGTCGTTCGCGCGTGATGTTGCCCACAAAGTGTGCTTTTTGCACTCTGGGCACATTGTGGAGGAAGGGCCACCCCAGAAGATCTTTACCGCACCGAGTCATCAACGCACTACTGAATTTCTTCGCCGCACTCTTGAGTCGGGGAAACTATGACGACACGGATAAAAACTCGCGAAGGTTTCGCCTCGCTTCCCCTCGATCCTGAAGCCTTATCTCGGTCGCTCGCGCCATTAGGTGAGGCCCGCATGCTGCCCGCTGCGGCTTATACCGATCCTGAAGTGCTGGCGTGGGAGCGAACCAATATTTTTGATGCGCGGTGGGTGATGGCTGCGCATATTTCTGAGCTGGCCGATCATGGTGCGCAAGTAGCAGTAAAACTCGGCAACGAAAGTGTGGTGTTAACTCGTACTGAACCGGGTGGTATTTGCGCGGTGGCTAATGTATGTCGCCATCGCGGTCATGAACTTTTGGCGGTAGGTGAAAGTGCCTGCCGACCGGTCTTGCGTTGTCCTTATCACGGCTGGGTTTATGACCTTGATGGCCGTCTCCGTCACGCGGCGGGTGGAAACGATATCCGCGCCGAAGAGTTCTCGTTGGTTCCTCGTCGTTGCGAAACTCATAGTGGTTGGATTTTTGTTAATGCTGACGGAAATGCTCCGCCTCTTGCCGATGAGATTGTCGGACTTAATGAAGTGTTAGCCCCGTACGAAATTGAAAAGTTGGTTTCGATTGCCCGTCACGAATACGAAATTGCCGCTAACTGGAAAATTGTGCACGAAAATTATCAGGAGTGTCTGCATTGTTCTCGCCTACATCCCGAATTGAGTCGAGTTAGTCCACCCGATAGCGGTGAAAATATTGCTCCCGGTCCGATTTGGGTCGGCGGTTGGATGGAATTGGCCAACAATGCCGCGACCATGTCGATGGACGGCCGCGCGATTGGGCCACCGTTGCCCGGGCTTGACGATCGGCTAAAACGTCGAGTCGCTTACTTTGCGTTATTGCCTAACCTTTTGATTAGTGCCCACCCTGATTATGTTTTGACGCATCGCCTTGAGCCATTAGCCCCCGATCGCACTCGAATCGTCTGCGAGTGGTTAACCGATACGGCCACCGCGGCTGACCCCAAGTTCGACCCGTCGGGCGCGATTGAGATATGGGATCGTACGAATCGCCAAGATTGGAAGGCCTGTGAATCGGTACACCGTGGGATGATTTCGCCGGCGTATTCACCCGGCCCGTTGCTCGCGCGCGAAGATTCGGTTGCGATGGTGGTGCAGTGGTTTGCTCGGGCGTATTTAGGGCTTGATCGTTAGAATCATTTTGAGTATGGCTGCTACTTACGATTCTTCTACTTACGATTCTTCTACTTACGATTCTTTAGGCAAAGTTGGACTACCCGAACCGGTTTCACAACTGGCGGCTCGGCCGTGGGATGCGGTGGTGGTTGGCGGTGGTCATAACGGGCTAACCGCGGCGGCGTATTTGGCGATTGCCGGAAAGTCGGTGCTGGTACTCGAAGCGAAAGAACGCTTGGGCGGTGCCTGCACTCTCGATACGCCGTTCACTGACGAACGGTTCCTCATTAGTCCGTGCGCGTATTTGGTGGGATTGCTACATCCGCGCGTAATTGAGGAACTTGATCTTGAACGGTTTGGCTACCGCACTTTTAGAGTAGATCCGAGCCAGTGGACGCCGTTCGAAGACGGTACATCGCTATTTCAATGGGACGATCCCAAGCGTTCGGCGGCGGCGGTACGCGCGATTGCGCCCCAAGAGGTTGATGGATTTATGGCGTACGAAGATCTCTTTGTGCGCATTCGCGATCGTTTGCGCAGTGGTCCCCGCGGTGATGTATGGCTCGGCGATTCACCTGATCAGGCTGCCCTCGAAGAACTGTTCGCTGATGACCGTGAAGCCGCTGAAGTAATTTTCGGAGCTTCCATTGCTGATGTAGTTGAAGCCCATGTGCGCGACGAACGACTGCAAGCAGCCTTGCACGGACAAGGGGTTATCGGAACATTCGCCGGCCCGCGCGACCCCGGTACCGCGTGGGTACATGCCCATCACAGTTTGGGGTTAATAGGCGGCTGGGGTTTTGTTGAGGGCGGAATGGGCCGAGTCTCATTTTGTCTGGCCGATGCGGCGCAAGAGGCGGGCGCAGTTATTGCCGCCGGAGTTACGGTAGCGGAGATATTACCGGGCGAAGGAGTTCGACTAGAAAGTGGCGAAATAATAATTGCTTCCGCAGTTATTAGTAACGCCGACCCAGTCAAGACAGAAAAGTTGCTTGGTGCCGCGAGTTCTCCAAGTTTTAGCGCTCAAGTTGCTTCGTGGTCTATAACTAGCCCAGTAATTAAGTTAAATTGCGCGCTCGACCGGCTACCTACATTTACTGCGGCTCCAAACGACTCCACAATTTTTAACGCGCAAGTAGAAATTGCGCGCAGCATTGATTTAACTCAGGCCGCTTGCGACACCGCGCGTGAGGGTGGAGTTCAACCTGAATGGTGCGAGTTGTATTTTCAGACTCCTTACGATCCATCGATAGCACCACCGGGAAAACATGTAATGAGCATTTTTGCCCAGTACGTTCCTTACACTTTGGCCGAAGGAACTTGGGATAGTCGTCGAGAAGAAATCGGCGATCAAGTCATCGCCACAATTGCCCGCTTTGCTCCCGATGTTGCTGATTGCGTTACTGCGCGTCAGGTTTTGGGCCCGCCCGATGTTGAAGAGCAGGTTGGGTTAACCGGCGGACACATTTTTCAGGGTGAGATTTTGCCCGAACAAATGTGGGAAAAGCGGTTCACCCCCCGTACCGGAAACGCGGGGGTCTATCTGTGTGGCGCGGCCACCCACCCCGGCGGGTCGGTGATGGGGGTCAATGGTCGTAACGCCGCTATGGCGGTACTCGCCGACTCGAAGTAAATACGCGGTTCTTGCGTAGCGTCAGTAGATGCGCGCGACTGATCTCGATGAATACGCTTTCACCGAAGAAGCCCCGTGGGTTATCGACCCCGCGGTACTTACTTGGAACACCGGTCTCGATCAGCGCCGAGCCCGTACCCGCGCCGAATTACCTCGCCTGTTGGCTCACCGCCGCCTGCCTCCGATAGGCCGTTCCGCGCGAGTGATTGGGGCCATCGGGCTAGCGCTAGTGCAGTGGCGGCTTAGCGACGCCCAGACTCCTCGTTCGCGAGCCGGATTAGCCAGTCGTTTACGACGCGCGTTCGAAACTTTAGGTTCGACTTATGTGAAGCTCGGCCAAATAATTTCTGCTTTTGAGGGGTTATTTCCTGATGAGTTAGTAAATGAGTTTAAAAAATTGCGTGATCAAGTTAAGCCCGAACCATTTAACGAAATTCGTGCTCTTATCGAACAAGAATTGGGCCGGCCCCTAAACGCGGTATTTTCCGAATTCACCGAAATTCCGATTGCTGCCGCGTCAATCGCCCAAGTACACGCGGCCCGTTTAATTACCGGCGAGACCGTAGTAGTTAAAGTACAGCGGCCGCGTGTGGCGGCTTTGGTAAAAGAAGATTTGCGCGCCCTGTCGTGGCTCGCGCCATTACTAGTGGGGCGAATACCGGTAGTCGCGTTGGCTAATCCTCCGGCTCTCGTCGAACTTTTCGGTGAACAAATCGTCGAAGAACTCGACTTCAGGCTTGAAGCTGAAAATATGCTCGACCTCGCGCACATATTCGCGGCCACCGACCAGCGCACGATGGTGGTACCACGACCACATCCAACTTTGGTAACGCGTCGAGTTTTGGTTATGGAACGACTAGACGGGTTTTCTTTTGAAGATATTGAAAGTATGAATGCCGCCGGCATCGACACCACTCTGGTCTTGCGGGCGGGATTGATTGCGTGTCTTGAAGGCGCGTTGCTTTACGGGGTTTTCCACGGCGATCTTCACGGCGGCAACTTGGTAGTGGCGCCGAGTGGCCGTACGGTGTTATTTGATTTTGGGATTACCGGTCGATTGGCCGAACCGCAACGCTTGGCATTCTTGCGCTTACTTCTGAGCGGCACTTCGGGCGATGTGCGGGGACAATTGGCCGCGCTGCGCGACCTGGGCGCGTTTCCTTCCGACACCGACCTCGATGTGGTCTTCGAAGATCTCGGACTTGACCAGCCCCCACTCGATCCTGAGAGTATTTCCGCCAATGAATTGGTGGGCGAACTGCAGGAATTGGTGAAGAAATTATTGGGCTACGGTGCTCGGGCACCCAAAGACCTCATGTTGTTTGTAAAAAATCTAATGTTCCTAAATGCCGCCGCGGCAACTCTTGCTCCCGATCTCGACCTGATTGGCGAAGTGATTCATATCCATACCCATTTCACGCTTACTCACGGTGACCGGATCGCTCAAGATTTGGGCGTGGCCGCTACTCAGCAGACCATCGACCTCGACTCCGTAAAAGCCAGTTTTTTAGTTTCACCGGATACCGATCGAGTTACCTTTAGTGAACTGCAAGCGCGTCGTCGCACCATCATCAAGCGGATGGGCGACGCCGATACTAAACGCAAGCGATGAGCGAAACGCCGGCACCCAGTTCGCCCCGCGTCCAAAACGAACAGACTGAGTACGCATCGCGTTTAACTCGTAAACGAATTGTTCTTACCACGGTTGCGGTTATGGCGGGCATGTTCCTTGCCGCGATCGACGGAACGATCGTATCGACCGCGTTGCCAACCATTGTGGGCGAGCTCGGTGGTATCGATTCTTACGCTTGGGTGTTTTCGGGTTTTATGCTCGCCGAGATCGCCACGATTCCGCTATGGGGCCGGTTGGCCGACATGTACGGCCGCAAACGGATTTTTTTAATCGGTATGGCGGTGTTCTTAGTCGGTTCGGCATTAGCCGGTACTTCGCAAACTATGACCGAGTTGGTTATTTGGCGCATGGTGCAAGGTTTGGGCGCGGGCTGTTTGCTTCCTGTAGCCCAGACCATCAGTGCCGATCTCTACACAATGGAGCAGCGAGCCAAAATTTCGGCGGTCTACGCAATTCAGTTCGCGGTGGCGGCAGTGCTAGGACCGTTTATTGGTGGTTTTCTCACCGATCAGTTGTCGTGGCGGTGGGTGTTCTACGTAAATATTCCTATTGGCTTAGTAGCGATTGCTTTGGTTGCGTTTGTGATGATCGAACCAATCGTGGAGCATCATAAACATTCTTTCGATTGGCTGGGAGTATTTTTGCTGCTGGGCTGGACCGGAACGCTGGTATTTGCCTTAGAGTCGGCTGGCCGTAATTACGCATGGGGATCACCCGAGATCCTGGGCCTGCTCGCAATCGCGTTTGCGCTATTCGTGGCTTTTGTATTGGCGGAGCGTCGAGCCAAGGAACCGCTATTTCCTCTTGAACTAATGAGGGTTCCTTCTTTACGAGCGTCGGCAGTCATAACGGTATTTCTCGGAATGTCAATGTACGGAGTGCTGTCGTTCCTTCCGCTCTACGGGCAGACGGTTTTGGGATTATCGGCGACCGGCGCCGGTCGAATTTTGATTCCACTGATGCTGGCCATGATGGTGGGGTCGGCAGTGGGCGCGCGCTTGGTATTGCGGCTCGGGTTTCGCATCATCGTTACCGTCGGCGGGGTGCTGGTGTTGATCGGCACATTCTGGCTAACTCAACTGACGACTGATTCCACTCAGTTGATACTGAGCGCTTATCTAATAATTATCGGTCTAGGCATGGGCCTGATATTTATGGCGACCGCACTCGCGGGACAAAACTCAGTTGGCCTAAAACACATGGGTGTGGCAACCGGCTTGATCAACTTCACTCGCCAATTGGGCGGCTCTATCGGAGTAGCTATTGCCGCGTCGGTCATGCTTTCTACTCTGGCTACGCGGTTAAACGATGTGTTCGGAAATACGGGAATAAATGTCAACGATGTTTTATCGCCCGCTAAAACGGGCACCAAAATTCCCGCGGCCATGCAGTCGTTAGTGGCCGACGCGTTTTCGAGTGCGCTCAATGCAACTTTCACGGTGGCGTTTGTTCTGTCGGCGGTTGGTTTATTGACGGTCTTGATGATGCCGCGCGGCCGGGCATCCGATTTAACGGTCGATCGCGGAACTTATTCTGGTAGTGAAGCTGAACTCAAGCAAGAGATTGCCCTTGACTCATTTTCTCCTAGTGGTGAAATGATGACGATTACTCCGCCCGACGAGTAATCCGGCTTGGCCGTGTCGGTATTAGTTTTGCGAGTCAATCGACCGCGTTGCCAACCATTGTGAGCGACTTATGCTGGTAGAAATGTTTGCTTCAATTCCCAGTCCGACGAATGGGGCTCTAAACCTCGGACCAATTCCACTGCATGTTTACGGCTTGTTGTTGGCTATTGGAGTGGTGGTGGCGGCCGTCATCGCCGAACGACGATGGGTGCGCTGGGGTCAAGACAAGCAGGTTTTCCAAGACGCATTGTTTTGGATTGTTTTGGGTGGAGTGATAGGCGCGCGGCTTTACCATGTGCTAACCGATTACCAACTATTTACTGGTGACTGGTTAAGAATTTTTGAAATTTGGAAGGGCGGTTTATCTATCTGGGGGGTAATGGCTGGTGGCCTAATCGCAGTAGTGATCGTGGCGCGCGTGAAACACATAAATACATTTTTACTTACCGACGCAATTGTTCCGGGGCTATTAGTAGCGCAAGGCATCGGCCGCTGGGGAAATTATTTCAACCAAGAACTTTTCGGCAAGCCAACCAATCTTCCTTGGAGTTTAGAAATTGATGTCATCAATCGACCGACTGGCTTTGAGTCGTTTTCTAAATTTCACCCCACATTTCTCTACGAGTCGATTTACTGTTTGTTGTTAGTGGCGTTAATCTTGTGGGTCGAAAGGCGTTGGCGTTTACGCACTGGCCAGACCTCGGCGCTTTACCTCGCGACCTATTGTTTTGGTCGGTTCGGTTTTGAAAATCTGCGCATTGACGAGGCTCGGGTTGTATTGGGCCTAAGAATTAACGCGTGGGTAACATTGGTAGTGATGGTTATAGGGATCATTTGGTTCATTGTTGCCGGCCGTCGCGGCCAAGTAGACCCCGGTCGTTATCCCGATAAAGCGCAAAGCCTCGACTCCAACGCCGACGCCGACTCCAACGCCGACTCTAGGAGCGCCTAGCCTTGACCGTGACCACCAAAAATCCCTCGTAGCAGGAGTTGCGCGTGACGACATCAACGACCAATGCCGTCTTATCTACTTCGGCGTCTGCTTCGGCGGCCCGCGCGGTTGGGGCCAGCAAAATCTACGGCTCGGGCGATGCCGAAGTACGAGCACTCGATAATGTCGACGCCGAGTTTGCTCGTCATTGCTATACCGCGATCATGGGGCCGTCGGGGTCAGGCAAGTCGACTCTCTTGCATTGTCTCGCGGGGCTCGATCGGCTTACCACCGGCCAGATTTATTTGGGCGATACTGAAATCAGTTCACTGTCGGAAAAACAACTCACCCTGATTCGGCGCGACCAAATCGGATTCGTTTTTCAGGCTTACAACCTGATCCCTACGCTTACCGCGCGCGAAAATATCGTTCTTCCTATTGCGCTAGCGGGACGCAAGCCCGACGCGGCAATCTTCGACCGCGTGGTCGACACCGTGGGACTGCGGGATCGTTTGTCGCATAAGCCCACCGAGCTTTCTGGTGGTCAGCAACAGCGAGTGGCAGTGGCTCGAGCGTTGGTAAGCCAACCGGCAATTATTTTTGCCGATGAGCCCACGGGCAACCTCGATTCGCGTGCCGGTTCTGAAATTCTGGGATTTATGCGCCGCGCGGTAGATGAGTTGGGACAAACCATTGTGATGGTTACTCACGATCCGAATGCCGCGAGTTACGCCGATCGAGTGGTGTTTTTGGCCGACGGAAAAGTCACCGATGAGCTAGCTAATCCAACTACCGACAGCATTATCGACACTATGAAAAAACTCGACTCCTAGATTCTGAGTCGTGCAAGGGATTTTGAGTCGACCCACCAATGATCAAATTTACGATCCGTAATCTTTTTTCTCGCAAGTTTCGTCTGCTCCTTACTTCATTAGCGGTAGTCCTTGGCGTTGGCTTCATGGCTGGCACTTTTGTACTTACCGATACGCTTGGTTCAGTATTCGAAAATTTATTTGCTGATACTACGCGTGGAGTAGACGCCGTTGTGCGGGGGAAAGAGCCGTTTAAAGATCGTGGTCACCACGGCACGAGTACTCGGCCGCCGGTTCCCGATTCACTAGTTACTGAAGTGACTTCGGTATCGGGCATACGGGGTGCCGAAGGAAATATCCTGGGCTACGCGCTAGTACAAAATAAAATCGGTGAAGCGATTCAGACTCGGGCCCCTACTTTTGGTACCGGTTGGTACTCCGAAAAGGTTGCGATAAATAAATCTTTGGTGCGGATTCCGAAGTGGCAAGGTGCCGCTAGCCGGCGCCCAGTTGCTGATAACGAAGTAGCGCTCGACCGTGCTACCGCTGAATCAGGAAAATTTCGTATCGGCGACTCAGTAAGTATTTCGTTTTTATCGGTTCCGCCCCAGAGTTTCACTCTGGTTGGAGTGCTTGATTTTGGCGGTAACGAAAACGGTTTAGCGGGCGCTACTCTCGCGGCGTTCACTCCGGCCCGCGCACAAGTTTTATTGAATCGTTGTCCCGGCGCGACCGGAGTCTTGGAGTGCCCCACTGGCGCGGGCTCGTGGGATCAGATTGAGGTGTTGGGCGCTAAAGGAACTTCCGAAATAGAAGTGCGCAATTCCATTCGAGCAGATTTCCAATCAGCGGGTTTGAAGTACGACGTAATCACTGGTCAACAATTAGCCGACGAGCAGGTAGCGAATGTTAAACAAAATCTTTCGTTCTTCAACACATTTTTACTAATTTTTGCTTTGGTTTCGTTATTTGTCGGAGCCTTTATCATTTACAACACTTTTTCGATTACGGTCGCCCAGCGAACGCGCGAATTGGGTTTGCTACGCGCTCTGGGTGCTTCGGGCGGCCAAGTTATTGGCGCCGTTACCTTGGAAGCCTTAATCGTCGGTATTTTTTCATCGGTTCTAGGTTTGGCCCTCGGTGTTGGTTTAGTCAAACCTTTAGAAGGCTTGTTAAGCGCGTTCGGGCTCAACTTGCCGTCAGGTCCGATGCAAATCTTGCCCCGCACGATCGCAGTTTCGTTAGTCGCCGGAATTTTGGTGACGATGGTTTCGGCAATCGCCCCAGCTCGCCGCGCGGCCCGAGTTGCGCCCATAGCGGCACTGCGCGATCAATCGCTACCGCCATCGTCGGGTCGTCGTCGTTACCTGTGGGGCGCACTTGCCACGCTGTTGGGTTTACTGGCTATGGGCTACGGCCTGTTCGGATCGAGTGGAAGTAACGCAGTGGTCTTGGTTGGCATCGCCGCGGCAATTATTTTTCTAGGCACAGCCATGCTGAGCCCGCTATTAGCTCGACCGGCTGCTCGATTATTAATGGCACCGAGCCGCAAGATAACCGGACAACTTGCCGAGCAAAACGCGGCCCGTAACCCTCGGCGCACCGCGTCTACCGCGTCGGCTTTGATGATTGGTTTGGCGCTCGTAACCTTGATCGCTATATTCGGCGAGTCGGCCAAACAAACTTTTGCCACCGCCATTGACGAACAAACTAAAGCCGACTTCGTTATTTCACCTAAAGGATTTTTGCCGTTCTCTCCTGAAATTGCTACCACGGTGCGTAATCGATTCGAAGCAAAGTTCGGTTCCCCCGGAACGGTGGTTCAGTATCGCGACGCTCCAGTAGAGGTGAGCGGATCGGCCACCAGCGCTTTCGGCCTATCTCCCGATTTCCAATCCACCAGCAACGTTCCGGTGCGTAATTTCGACCGCGCGGCATTTAAGCAAGGTGGGGTAATAATTTCCGACGCAGTAAACGGAGCCCGGCGCTGCCTAGCCAGTTCGACTGCTAAGGCTTTGGTTCCGTGTCGAGTCGGCACTTTTTTGCCCATGCGGTTTCCGTTATCGGGAGTTGAGGCGGTAGCGGTAGCGGTAGCGGGAGTATTTGTCGATGCTAAAGCAATTGGCTACCGCGGTGATTATTTAATTTCGTTATCCGATTGGGATTCTCGCTTTATCGACGCGTTTGACCAGTTCGTTATTATTTTGCGTCCCGATGGTGCGTCGACTGCGGCGGCAGCCAAAATAGTCACCTCGGTGGCCAAAGAATTTGGCGGAGTTAAGGCGCAAAATAAGGCCGACTTTAAGGATTCGCAACTAGCACAGTTTGATCAAATCTTGGGTCTCATGTATGTACTACTGCTGTTTTCGGTAATCATCGCTCTTATCGGAATCATCAATGCTTTGGCGCTGTCAATCTACGAACGCACGCGTGAGATCGGGTTATTGCGCGCGGTGGGCATGAGCCGTCGCCAACTACGAGCAGTGGTGCGCGACGAAGCGGTAATCGTTTCGGTATTTGGTTCGCTACTGGGGTTAGTAATCGGTATTGGATTTGGCGCGGCCATAGTTACCTCACTACGCGATCAAGGGATTTCGTTTTCGCTGCCAGTTACCCAGTTGGTTATTTTCGTAATATTGGCGGCCCTAGCGGGAGTAACCGCGGGAATACTTCCGGCTCGCCGAGCCGCCCGCCTCGACGTCTTACGCGCGATTTCGTCGGAATAGAGCAGTATTAAAACTGACGAACTAGTAGGCATCAGCACGCCCTAACCGCGATGGACCGCTAAGTCGTACTATCAAGGTCGTGGTCACACCGAATCGCGCCGGCATAGACGACGTTGAATCTTCTGATTTTGTTCGCATTCGGGACGAGATATACGCCGATATCGGTGATCAGATTATGGCGGTCACCCCCGACGCCCCGGTGGCCGTGTTGGGCGCGGGACTTGATGATGTTGAGCCCGGTCGGCGCTATCTAGCTGCTTTGGCCCAAGGTGGTTGGGCAGTTCCGATGTGGCCGACGGCTTTCGGTGGGCGCGGATTTGATCCCCGCGCCACGGCAATGGTCAGAACAATTTTATCCGAATTCGAACAGCCTGATCTCTATCCGTTTTTAGTGAGCTTGCATGTTGTCGGTCCCACTCTTATTGATCACGCTCGCGCGGCGCAGAAAGAGCGGTGGCTACCGGCGATTAGTTCGGGGCAAGAAATTTGGTGCCAACTTTTTTCCGAGCCGGGCGCAGGTTCTGATTTGGCCAATGTGTCAACTCGTGCGACACGCGACGGTGATGTCTGGCGAGTAACTGGTCAGAAAGTTTGGACCAGCCGGGCGCATTATTCGCGCTGGGGATTATTATTAGCGCGTACTGATGCGGGGGTTACTAAACACGCGGGGATTACTGCTTTTGCGGTCGATATGGGCGCTCCGGGGGTTGAGGTTCGGTCATTACGACAGATGAATGGCGATGCTCATTTCAGCGAAGTTTTTCTCGACGAGGTAGTAGTTCCCGACTCAGATCGAATAGCCGAACCGGGCCAGGGGTGGGCAATCGCGCGCGACGCCCTAGCTCATGAGAGGGGAGCGATCTCGGCAACTAATACGGGCATGGGGATGCCGGTTGAACGGCTCGTCGAATTGGCTAGCACTTCTGATCCAGTTCGACGCGACGCGGCGATGAAGGTCTATGTTGCGAGCAAAGTGGCGAAACTGACTGCGCAACGAGCGCGTGAAAATAAAAGTTCGGAGTTGGGCCCAACCGGTTCCGCCGCAAAACTGCGAGGCAGCGCGTTGTTTAAGGACACTGCGAATTGTGCGTTAGGAATTTTAGGAATGGCAGGAGTCGCGGCGGCCAAGGATTCACGACCAACCGAGTCGATAAACGATGCCGACAGTGCCCATCTTGACGAATGGTGGTCGCTGTTCCTTACTAGCCCGTCTATTTCGATTCGGGGCGGGACCGACGAGATCCAGCGCAATATCGTCGGCGAACGGGGTTTGGGTCTTCCCTCAGAACCTCGGGTTGATCGTGATCAAGCATTTCGCGACCAGATTTAAATCTGGCCGGAGTTAAATCTGGCCTGAGTTAAACAATGCGGCTTTCGTTGTTGCCCCAATAACGATCGCGCAGAAGGCGTTTGTAAAGTTTCCCAGTAGGCTGCCGAGGCAATTCGGCGTCAAAATCGATTGCCACGGGGCACTTGTAGTGGGCGAGGTTATCCCGACAAAATTTAATAAGAGTTTGTTCGAGTTCAGGACCAGCCGTAGCCATGTCGATTGGTTGCACTACCGCGTGCACTCGTTCGCCCATTTCGGTATCGGGAATACCAAATACCGCGGCGTCCATTACCGCGGAGTGGGTTACGAGCAGGTTCTCGGCTTCTTGAGGGTAAATGTTTACTCCACCCGAAACAATCATAAAGTTGCGGCGGTCAGTTAGATAGAGGTAGCCCTCGGAGTCGAGGTAACCGATATCGCCTACCGTTGACCACCCCTGTTCATTACGGGTATTGGCAGTCTTTTCTGGATCTTTGTGATACTCAAAATCCATAGCGCGCGCACCCGGTTCGAAATAGACCCCGCCCGGTTCGCCGACCAACATTTCGTTACCGTCGTCGTCGAGAATATGGATAGTGCTAAAAAACGGCCGACCAACTGAACCGCGGTGCGTTAGCCACTCTTCGCTGGTGATCATGGTGGATCCCATGCCTTCAGTAGCGGCGTAGTACTCAGTAATAATTGGTCCCCACCAGTCGATCATGCGTTGCTTAATTTCTATTGGGCAAGGGGCGGCGGCGTGGATAACCGTACGCAGCGAAGACATGTCGTAGCGGTCGCGTGCTTCGGGGGGAAGTTTTAGCATGCGTACGAACATGGTGGGCACAAACTGTGCGTGAGTTATCTGGTACTTCTCAATACTGGCGAGACAAACCTGAGGATCGAAACGCTCCTGCATTACTACGGTGCCACCGCACCTAGTAATGGCAATAGAAAATTGGAGTGGTGCGGAGTGGTACAACGGTGCCGGCGACAGGTAAATAGTTTCGGTATCAATGTTGTAAGTCTGTTGAAATCCGGCCAAGCCACCAGTGGGGTTACCTACCGGTTTGCGATCGAGTTGGTAACGGATTCCCTTAGGTCGCCCAGTCGTTCCTGACGAATACATCATCGCGTGGCCTTCGAGTTCTTCGGCCAGCGGAGTGGTGGGGTAAGCGCTGATGGCAATTTCCAAGTCTTCGTAGCCGTTCCGCGAAGTTTTTTGGCCAGTTTCGTGTGCGTCGATATTGACGATAAGCCGAGTAGCAATTTTGTCGGGCAGCACGAGATCGTCAAGAATTGGAGCGAGATCACTGGAGACGATGATTGCCGCGGCGTCGCAGTCGTCAAGTATGTAAGCCACTTCTTCGGCGTTGAAATGAAAATTGATTGGAGTGAAGTAAATACCTGAACGCTGGGCGGCCCAGGCCACGCTTAGATAGTGCGCGTTATTAGTCATGTAGATGGCGATGTGATCACCAAAACGCAGTCCGCGATCGTAAAGCAAGTTAGCAAGCTGGTTCGACCGATCGTTAAGTTGCTTGTAGGTGACTATCTCGCCACTTTCGGCGCAGATAATTGCCGGGTGATCGGGATTGACGACCGCGTGCGGTTGTGGCCACATGATAAATACCTTTCCGCGTTAATTCGAACGACTAGTTTTTCTGCTCGCGCTGGATGCGCTCGTCTTTTTCTCGCACAGTTGCAGCCAAGTTAGCTGCAAATTCAACCAGTTGGTTGCGTAAAGCAGAATCGCTAATCGCCAGAATTCGAACGGCGAGCAACCCCGCGTTACGAGCATTGCCGACGGCCACAGTGGCGACCGGAATCCCAGTCGGCATCTGGGCAATAGAAAGTAATGAATCGAGACCGTCGAGTTCGGCTAGTGCTACCGGTACGCCAATGACGGGAAGAGTGGTCATCGACGCGGTCATACCGGGCAGATGGGCGGCCCCACCTGCTCCCGCAATGATCACCTGCACTCCTCGATCGGCGGCGGTGCGCGCATATTCAGCCATGGCATCGGGAGTGCGGTGAGCAGAAACGATACGAACTTCGTTGGTTATTCCGAATTCGTTGAGTACATCAACTGCGCCCTGCATGACACCCAGATCGGAGTCCGAGCCCATGATGACTCCGACTATCGGCGCAGTATCGCTCACGCCCTTTACGATAGTCTGCTGGTGTGCAGACCCGCCTTACCGATCTTCTTGGAGTCGAATACCCGATCATGTTGGCCGGAATGGGTGGCGTGTCGTACCACCGATTGGCCGCGGCGGTGTCCGAGGCGGGTGGTTTTGGTTGCCTCGGTGCCGGTGCCATGAGTGCGAGCGAAATGGTCGAAGAAATTCGTGCAACCAAGGCGCTGACCGATAAACCGATTGGCGTCGACCTGCTCACGGTGCTGCCCGACCAAATGATCCGCAATGTTGAGCTCATGATCGAAGAAAGAGTTCCCGTGTTCGTAGCGGCCCTTGGCGTTCCTCGTGAAGCTATTGATCTTTGTCACGACAACAACATCATCGTGGTGAATATGTGCGGGAAAGTTCGCCACGCGATTGCTGCAGTTGAAGCTGGTTGCGACATGGTTGTCGCGCAAGGCACCGAAGCGGGCGGTCACACCGGCTTGGTCGCCACCATGCCGTTAGTTCCACAAATAGTCGATGCGGTTGGCGACCGGGTGCCGGTAGTGGCTGCGGGGGGCATCTTCGATGGCCGCGGTATCGCGGCCGCGTTAGCCCTCGGTGCTGACGGAGTCTGGATCGGGACTCGGTTTATCGCTACTCCTGAAGCCCGTTCGGTACTGGGCTACAAAGATGCATTGCTGGCTACCCACGAAGACGGCACGATAGTGAGTCGAGGATTTTCGGGCAAACCCATGCGGACTATTCGCAACCAAACCACGCAGCATTACGAAAAACATCCCGAAGAGTTGTTGCCGTTTCCCGACCAACTCGGAGTTTCGACCGCCGAAGGGTTTATGCACCTATCCGGGGGTGACGATGCTTCGGGGGTCGATCCGGAACGAGAGTGCTATCCCTGCGGCCAAGGCGTTGGTGCTATTGATGGGCTAGTGCCCGCCGGTGAGTTGGTTGTGCGTCTGATGAACGAAACCGAGCAGGCGCTAAAAAACTTAAGTCGGCTCTAATCGAAATTAGCGAGGCGAAATTAGCGGGGCCGGTTTTCTTCGACTAGATCGTTTTCGTACATCATGGTTACTAAATCTTCGAAAGAAACTTTTGGTTTCCAGCCAAGTTTTTCTCGGGCTTTGGTTGCGTCACCGAGCAGGAGATCGACTTCGGCCGGGCGTTCAAACCGATCGTCTTGCAAAACGTATTTCTCCCAGTCATCAATTTCGGCCGCGGCAAATGTGCGCTCAATGAATTCTTTGACGGTGTGGGTCTCGCCAGTAGCAATCACGTAGTCGCCGGCCTGGTCCTGCTGAACCATTAGCCACATCGCCTCAACAAAATCTCCCGCGTAACCCCAGTCGCGTTGGGCGTCGAGATTTCCGAGAGTAATGGTTTCTTGTAGTCCTAATTTGATACGCGCTACGCCATTAGTAATTTTTCGAGTAACAAACTCAAGACCACGACGGGGTCCTTCGTGGTTGAAACAAATTCCGGTAGAGGCATGCAGTCCGTACGATTCGCGGTAGTTGACCGTCATGTGGTGCCCAAAAACTTTGGCTACTCCGTACGGAGAGCGGGGATGGAACGGAGTCGATTCGCTCTGCGGAGTTTCGCGTACCTTGCCAAACATCTCCGACGACGAAGCTTGGTAGAACCGTACGGGGTTATTTTCTGCTCCGCCTACTATTCGAATGGCTTCAAGCATGCGCAATACGCCCAGCCCAGTTATGTCGGCGGTTAATTCGGGTTGGCGAAACGATAGGGCCACGAAACTCATCGCACCCAAGTTGTAAACCTCGTCGGGCTGGACTTGTTCGACTGCGGCGACTAACGAAGAAAGGTCGCGGAGATCGCCATCAACTAATTCGAGCGCGGGATTTTCTTGGGCCACGATTTGCGCCTTGGGATTGTTCTGACCGCGAATGAGACCAAAAACTTGGTAGCCCTTGGCGGTAAGAAATTGCGACATGTGGCGGCCGTCTTGGCCGGTAATACCGGTTACTAATGCGCGTTTCATAATCGGACAGTTTAGGACGAACTAGGAAACTCAAGCGCCGCGAGAGTGTGCGCCGAATTCCAGTCGGGATCGAGTTGGCTGAGGAAATCCTCGCATCGTTGCGCTTCGTCAGTTTCTCCGATGGTTTCTGCGGCGCGGCCAAGTCCGGCTAACGCGCGTAGAAAGCCGCGGTTAGTTTCGTGTCGCCAGCGCACATAGCCCGATCCTCGCCATTGGTTTTGACGCAAGCGGTCGAGCCCGCGGTGATAGCCCACTCGAAAAGCGGCGTAGGCTTCGACATCGTCGCGCGCCAACATTCCGAGATGGGCCCACGCGTCGAGATAAGTCGGCCACTGGGCAACTACCGCCGAGACCGCGTCTCGCCGTTCGGAATTATTTTTACTGATAGCTGCGGCCAACGCGGCGCGCGCGTCGTCGGGTTCGGCGTCGAGTACGGTTTCGGGCGGGCCCGAAGGCGTTAGCGATACTGGTTGTTGAGTCATACTTTTATAAGCCTAGGCGGTAGCCCTTGCTTATAAAAGCAATGGCCGACTGAGAGAGTCGTTGGTCTCGCCCGTTACCATTTGGGTATGGCCCCACCGCACGCATCCACCCGTTTAGTGTTGGCTCGCCACGCCGTCACCGCCCAAACCGGCCCTTTGTTATCGGGTCGATCAGCCGGCATTGATCTTTCTGAAAAAGGACGCGGACAAGCCGAAGCATTAGGCGTGCGTTTAGCCGCATTGCCCATCACCGCGGTTTATGCCAGTCCTATCGAGCGCACCACCCAAACCGCGATAGCGATAGCCGCCCATCACGATTTGTCGGTGCAATCGCTAGAAGGAGTCTTGGAGGCCGACTACGGAGAGTGGACCGGACAAAAACTTAGCGACTTAGCTAAAACCGATCTTTGGAAAGTTGTTCAGCGCACTCCGTCACGCGCCACATTTCCCGGCGGTGAAGCTTTAATGGCCATGCAGACTCGTATGGTTGTTGCGCTTGATGCAGTAGTAGCCAATCATACTGGCGAATTAGTAGTGGTGGTTTCGCACGCCGATCCCATCAAGGCCGCTATCGCGCACTACACCGGTGTACACCTAGATTTATTTCAACGCATCTCAGTGGCACCGGCATCGGTGACCGCGTTTTCTTTTAGTGAATATGGAGTATCCATGTTGAAGTGCAACGACACTGGCGACCTGGAAGAATTAGCCCCAACCAGTTCCCGAAAATCTTCCCGAAAATCTTCCCGAAAATCTTCCCGAAAATCTTCCCGAAAATCTTCCCGAAAATCCTCTGGGAAATAATGGATTCGGTTATTGAGTTGCACGATGTTCAGACTCTCGGCACCGGTGCAGTGGGTGAGCCGGGGAACCGAGAGTTTTTTGTTCAGGCGGGTAATTCATTAATGCAACTTACGGTATTAGTCGAAAAGCAGCAGGTAGCCCTGCTCGCTACCGAAGTGACCTCTTTCCTCGACCATATTGCCGAAGAACATCCCGAAGACATGATTGGTCTACCCGATCAGGAGGCCCGGTTACGCGAGCCCGCCGTTCCTTTATTTCGAGCTCGGCTTATCGGTCTGGGTTTTGATGCCGAACTCGGATTAGTGCTTATTGAACTTCGCGAACATGTCGCCGATGATGATGAGGAAGGCGAAGGTTTTGATGCCGATCTTGCGGTCGCGCGCGACGAATTAACCGATGAACACGAAGAAGACGGTTATGTGGCCCGCATTTACGCGACGCGCGCGCAAGTGCGGGCATTGGCGGCACGAGGTGCGGCTGCCGTTATTGGGGGTCGGCCCGAGTGTTCATTGTGCGGAATGCCAATGGATCCGGATGGGCATCGATGTCCGCGCTGGAATTAACTTCGGCGCAGATCGCCACGGTATTGCGCGAAGGCAAAATCGAACTGCTAGGCCAGATGCGCTATTCATCTAACGGAACATTTTTAGTAGAAGTGTGCGCCGATGGAGTAACCGTGCCGGCGGTTTACAAACCGCGTCGTGGTGAACGACCATTGTGGGATTTTCCCAACGGCACCCTGTGTCAGCGCGAAGTGGCGGCTTACGAAGTTTCCGAAGCCTTGAGTTGGGGAGTGGTGCCAGTTACAGTTCTTCGCTCTGAAGCACCACTAGGACCAGGCGCGCTGCAACGATTTGTCGACCACGATCCCGAAGAGCATTACTTCACTTTGCTGGAAACTCACCAGGATCGATTTAGACAATTTGCTGCATTCGACATTGTGGTGAATAACACCGACCGTAAGGGCGGACATTGCTTGCGTGATCAAGCCAACGAGTTGGTGATCGGCATTGATCACGGCCTTACTTTTCATCCCGAATGGAAATTGCGCACCGTAATTTGGGACTTCGCGGGCGAACCGCTAGCGGATTCTCTGATTAACGATCTGACGCGCGTGGCGGCCGAGGGGTCCGAAGGCGCGATGGCTAAATCGCTGGCTCCGCTGCTGTCCCCTAATGAATACGACGCGATTATCCAACGCTTACATTCGCTACTGCGCGCCACTTGCTTTCCTAATCCCGATGAGGGCTATCACTCCGTACCGTGGCCGCTGGTGTGATGTTACTGCGGTCAGGATTTTTTAATTTTATAAATCGTAAATTTGTCGATGACGGTGATGATACGGTATTTCTTTTTTATTAGTTCGGAAAGACGCGAGAAACGACTTAAAGGTGTCCACTCCGCGCTCCGAATATTGGCGGTGGCGGTATCAACAATGAAACGGGGCGGATGGTCGGCCATGTCTTTGAAAAATAGATCCCAAACCTCGGGGTCGCTATCTTCGGGTGCGGCTTCCGACCCGGGTCGGCCAGGGTGATTGCCGGCGAGGAAAGTATTTGTAGTTACGAACCGAGTGGCGGGTTGAACTCCCGACTCGTAATAGATTTCGGGCACGCTGCCCCAGACCAGCAGTCGGTCGTTAGCGCTTGAATGCGCGGTCAGGTATCGACTCACGGCTTGGTACTTGGGCTCCGAACCGAAGGGTAAAAAGAAATAACCCGCGGCTGAAATGATGAGCGCGAGTATTCCGGTCGCGACGATGGTAATAGTTGCTACTCGTTTAGATGAGCGAGACAAAGCACCGGTAGCCAGCAGCACGACGGGCGGAATGAGTTGTAGGTAGTAGTGACCAAAAAATCGCAGCCCAATAAGAATTGAAATAATCGCCGATGCAACCCACAACCAGAGATCAAGATCATTGTTGCCGTCCAATGATATTTTCTTCCGATTAGTCCAGGCTTTTGGTAATTGCACCACCATGGGTAAGTTGCAACCGATCCACGCCAAGGTCATTAGTAAAAATGAAAGCACGACATACGTAGAAATAGTTTTAACTCCTACATACGATCCGTTTCCTATAACGGTCCAGTAAATAACTTGGCCCGGACCTAGCAACAGCGCCATCAGTACGAGGGGCACACCAAAGCCGCCAAGAGTTTCGGCTATACCTCGCCGGCCCCGAGCGCGCGTGATTAAGTACAAAACGGGTAACAAGGTGATGGCGCCAGTTTGTTTAGCCAGAGTGGCTAACGCCACCGCCAGCCCGGCCGCGGCACCGTGCCCTCGGCGCGCCAACAGAATCGCTGCCGTCATCGACGGCAACATAAATATTTCAAAATTGGCCGCCTGACCATCTTGGGGTGCCGCGGCGACTAAGGCGAATGCGCATAACAATCCCGCTATCCACGCCGCGCGGGAGCCGTAGCGACGGCGAGCTTCCAACGCCAGAAGAATCGCGGTCAGGGCGGCGGCACCCATTGCGACCACTCGAACTGTCCACAACTCGTTGGTATCGAATATCTCGAAAGTGGCTGCGTAGAGATACGGAACTAGAGGCGGTTTACGGTCGGTGGCCTCTTTGTAAAGGTCACCACCCGCCTGAATCACTTCCGCCTGAGTAGCAAGAAAAGTTTCATCGGAGTTGAATACTTCAACAAAGAAGGCGGGGAGCCGCAACGCGACTGTGAGGGCGATTACCGCGAGAACCAGTAAGAACAGTTCGCGTTTTCGCGAACGCGGGTCGCGCGCGGTTACGTCGGCAGCAGGGGTTGATATTTCAGTACTCATACAAGAATTTTGGTCATCGAAAAATTAAATCTTTCCAATACTATTGTTACCGTAGTGCGGTTGGAGCGAGGGTCAGGCCGGGCGCGATATTGCCGATAACGGGTCGCGGAAGAAGCGCGAACGAGGTAGAACGCGGTCGGCTCCCGCAACGCGAGCAGCCTCCGCACTCTCGACGTCGACGTGGGGGCCGTAGGCAATGATGAAGGCCGCGGGAGCGCGACTTCGAATCTCAGTGATTATGGGGCCAAATTCTTCAAGGTTGATAATAATTATCGCAGCAGTAATCACTGCTTCAATATTATTGGCGGTCTCTAGTTGAGGGATTAGTGCTTTTAACTGGCTGGTGTCGATAAGATCGCGTGTCCAGATCGCAATTCGCTCCGGCATTTTAATTTGGTGGCGTTAGCAATCGAAAAATCAGGGTGCGATAGCGCGGGGGGCGGCCAACGCGAACTCAGGCCAGCGCTTACGTGATTTTGTCGAGAGTTTGCGCATTAGTTCAATCGCACCTGGGTCGTCGTCGCCGGGACGAGTTTCGATCCAACCGTCGCGTTGGATATTGTCCATCAATTCTCGTCCGACATCAGTGCGCACGATAGTTAGCGTCCAGTCGGCGAACTCACCAATTCCTCCGGTGGAGATATCTGCGTGCTCCGCGGCAAAATCGGGACACAGTTTGCATCCTTCGCGAGTCCAAGCATGACATTCCTTCAGCGGAACTTCGTGGTATTCGCCGTCCTTCATCCAAATTTGTAGACGACCCTTGATATTTATTTTTTTTATTCCGGCCCGCTTAATTCCGTACTTGGCGTCGAGCAATTCATCAAAAATCGCGTCGTCAAAAGTTTTTGAGCAAAGAAGTCCGATGTTTAGGCTGATACGGCGCGCCACCTTGCCGACTTTGCGTTGCTTCATTATTACCGGCGACGACGATTGGCAACCCATTCCTACTAGCGCGATGCGCTCCGCGCCCCCTTCAACTGCTTCGGCGTAAGCCATCAGGTTCGCGCTATAGGTGTACCGGCTACCCGCTGACGCGATGATGTCTTCTTTGGTGCGCGCAACACCAGGAATTGCTTTCCAAGTTGACCCATCACCTTCTAAGTACGAGACAAGCGCGGCATCAATGACATCGTTTTCGAGTGCGTACAGAAGTAAAGCCGAAACTAATCCGCCGTCTTGTCCTACTTCGCGAAGCACCTCATCAGTAGCGCGGGCGAGCACGATATCTTTTGAGATTCCGGAAACTTCTTCCGGCGCGCGTTGGCGACCAAATAGAAATTCGTCAGCTTCGGTTTCCCAAGTGCGAAAACGAGGACACGCGCGCGTACAAGCAGTGCAGCCCTTTTGTCCGTGCGAGCAGTCGCCGGGCGAGAAATCGGCTTCAGTCTGGAACGGTTTGTAAATGCCCGAGTCGTCTCGATAGCCCAGAACATCGTGGGGGCATACGATCACGCAGCCCGCACAGCCGGTACAGAGCCCGGTCGTTACGACTTCGTCGTAAAGGTGCTTCCACTGCAACTTCTCTGATGCCACTTCTAAAGTCTGCCACGTACGCGTCGATTAGTACTGATTGGATTGGCCGGATTGAGACCGACCGGTACACTGGACATATGTCGCAATTAGCCGGTGGATTATTGGTGCGAGAAGAGTTTGAAGTGGGGGGCATGACCTGCGCCTCGTGTGCGATTCGCATCGAAGGAACCTTGGCGAGCCGCACGGGCGTTCAGGAAGCGGTCGTCAATTTTGCCAATCACCAAGCCACCGTCGTCTATGACCCCACCATGGTGGCGCGGATTGATCTGACTGGCTTGGTGACCGATTTGGGTTACACGGTAGAAACGGCCGTCCCCTCGCCCGAAGAAGAGATCCGCGCCCTCCAGAAGCGTTTAATCAGTGCCGTTGTGCTCACCATACCGGTGGTGGCGATTTCGATGGTTCCGGCGTGGCAATTTTCGGGTTGGATGTGGGTCGCGTTAGTACTGGCCACGCCAGTGATGTTTTGGTCGGGGGCAAGAATTCATTTAACCGCGTGGCGCAACCTTCGGCATCGGGCGGTATCAATGGACACGCTAATTAGCTTGGGAACCCTTGCGGCTTACTTTTGGTCGGTAATCGCGCTGGTGTTCTTGGGCGCCGACGCCCACGGCGGCGATATGTCCGTTGGATCAATGTTTTTGGATAGCGGTTCGGCTTATGTTTATTTTGAAACATCATCACTAATTATTTGTTTAGTTTTACTCGGTCGTTATTTTGAAGCTCGGGCCCGTTCGCGTTCGGGCGATGCGCTGCGATCTCTATTAGACCTCGGAGTAAAAATGGTTCGCACCGAAGATGGGCGCGAAATTCCGGTCGCCGATCTCAAACCCGGCGATCGCTTCGTAGTTAAACCCGGTGAGCGCATTGCTACCGACGGACTCGTTGTTGAGGGTCAATCTTCGGTAGATACTTCGATGCTTACGGGTGAGCCGCAGCCGGTAGAGATAAGTGTGGGCGACGAAGTCGTTGGCGCCACCGTAAATATTGCCGGCCGACTTGTAGTTGTGGCGTCGGCGGTGGGCGAGCAAACGGTTTTGGCGCAAATCATTCGACTCGTAGAAACTGCGCAAGGTTCTAAAGCCCCGATTCAGCGCCTTGCTGATCGTGTATCGAGCATTTTTGTGCCGGTGGTTTTAGGGATTTCCTTACTTACACTAATTGCGTGGCTGGCAATTGGCGCGACCCAAGGCGAGTTTGACACCAACCGAGCGATCACTGCCGCGGTTGCGGTATTAGTTATTGCGTGCCCGTGCGCTTTAGGGTTAGCGACTCCCACCGCCATAATGGTGGGCACTGGACGCGGTGCGAGTTTGGGTGTGCTAATTAAAGGGGGCGAGGTATTAGAAACCGCCTACGCGGTAGATACCGCAATAGTTGATAAAACCGGAACGATTACTGAAGGAAATATGCAGGTAATCAAGGTATTAACTGCGCCCGATGCCTCAGCAGAAGAAATACTCAAACGGGCCGCGGCGGTGGAGTATGCCTCCGAGCATCCGTTGGCTCACGCGGTAGTTGAGTACGCCCACGCCCACGGCATCGAACCACTATCGGTAAGTAATTTTTTAAATGAACCTGGTCGAGGAGCGCAAGGAACTGTTGAAGAAGTCGCGATACGGGTTGGTCAAGTTGATTTTGTGGGCGCATTACCCGTCGAGTGGTCAGAAGCACTAACCGAAAACTCTCGTTCGAGCGTGGTGGCGGTGGGCTGGAATAGCGCAACTAAAGGCTTATTTTTTATTGACGACAAGATAAAACCCACTTCAGTCGCCGCGGTGGCTGCCCTTCACGATCTTGGTCTAAATGTGATCATGGTTACTGGCGATCGACCGCTCGCCGCCGACGCCGTCGCTAATGAAGTTGGAATTGATACCGTGATCGCGAGCGCATTGCCCGCGGACAAGTTGAACAAAGTCAAGCAATTGCAAGCAGAAGGTTTTAAAGTGGCGGTGATCGGTGACGGTGTTAATGACGCGCCTGCGTTAGCGCAAGCGGATTTAGGTATTGCCATCGGGACCGGTACTGATGTGGCAATCGAAACTAGCGACCTCACTTTGGTCTCGGGCGATTTACGGGCTGCTGCCGACGCTATTGCGCTAGCCCGCCGAACCTTCACCACTATTCGCGGCAATCTATTTTGGGCATTTTTCTACAATGTGGCGGCGATTCCGTTGGCCGCGGTTGGGCTACTCAATCCAGTAATTGCCGCTGCCGCTATGGGATTCTCGTCGGTCTTCGTGGTCACTAATTCGTTGCGACTCCGCCGCTTTAAAGGTTACCGAGAGGGACATTAAGCGGCGTACGCTTTATTCTCCGTCGTAGTCACACGGATTTTATTAACCCAAATTCTTATCCGAATAATTCAGGAGTTAGTTGGTGGCAAAAATAGCCGACATCTTAAGGCAAGGGACCTCAGTTTCGTTTGAGTTTTTTCCGCCCCGTACCGACGAAGCGGAAGTAGTTCTGGCTCGCACTTTGGTTGAGCTAGAACCGCTGCACCCATCATTTGTATCGGTAACTTACGGCGCGGGCGGGGTGACGCGTGAGCGCACCCACGATTTAGTGGTCGAGATTGAGCGGGACACACCGATGACGGCGATGGCCCATCTAACTTGCGTCGGTCATACCCAAGCCGAACTGACCGAGATCGTCATTCGTTATCGCGATGCCGGCATCGAAAATATTTTGGCGCTGGGCGGTGATTTACCCGACGGCCCCAACGCGGTTTCTGGCGAACTTGAATACGCCATTGAGTTGGTGCATTTAATCCAAGCCGCCGGTGATTTTTCGGTCGGCGTGGCCGCACATCCTGAGCCCCACCCCCGTTCGTTATCGCGGGAGCAAGATCGTGATAGGGGTGCTGAGAAACTTAGCGAAGCCGATTTTGCGATCACTCAGTTTTTCTTCGAGGCTCATCATTACTTTGACTTAGTTGAAGATTTTCGCAGCCGCGGAATTACTACACCAATTATTCCGGGAATTATGCCGGTGCTAAGTATCGCGGGAACTAAACGCATGACCGAACTACAAGGATCAGAATTTCCGAGTTGGTTTATGAGTCGATTGTTAGCAGTCGAAGAAGATCCGACCGCGGTGCGGGCGTTGGGCATTGAAGAATCCACCCGTTTATGCCAAGAACTGTTAGCCGGCGGAGCACCGGGCTTGCACTTTTTTACTCTCAACCGTTCAACCGCTACGCGCGAGATTGCCAGTAATCTCGGACTACCTAAGCGGTCTTAGTTAACGCGATTGGCGGAGGGACTGGGATTTGAACCCAGGGTGAGTTTCCCCACAATGGTTTTCGAGACCATCCGATTCGGCCGCTCTCGCACCCCTCCGGTTACGAGCCTAGGCGGTTACCGCGACGACGGGCTGAGTTAAGCGCGTTTGGCGGCAAAGAATTCCGACAGCAGCGCGCCGCCAGCTTCGGCCTGAACTCCGCCGGTTACGGGATATTCGTGATGTAAACGAGGGTCGGATCCGAAGTGGTAGAGGCTTCCGAGCGCGCCCGCTTTAGCATCGGCGGCGCCGTAGACGACATGACCAATACGAGCAGCACCGCAGGCTCCCGCGCACATGGGGCACGGTTCTAGCGTTACTACCAGCAAGCATTCACTTAATCGCCAGGTTCCTAGAGCAACGGCGGCGGCGCGTAAAGCAATAATTTCCGCGTGCGCAGTTGGATCATTTAACTGCTCGCGCTGATTGTGGGCTTGGGCAATTACCAACCCGGAGTCGAGGTGCGCGACCACCGCGCCCACCGGCACATCGTCGTGATCAAGAGCTAGCCGCGCTTCGCTGAGCGCCAATTCCATAAGCGCCGCGACAAATTTATTTTCTGCGGCGTACTCAAATTCGATTGTTGGTTTAGTCTTTTCTTTAGCCATGACCTCAGTTGAGTTAGTCGATCGGTAACGGGGGCACTCGCCGGAATCGACGAGCACCCCCGCTCCTAGAGCGGAGAGACTGGGATTCGAACCCAGGGTGAGTTTCCCCACACACGCTTTCCAAGCGTGCCGATTCGGCCGCTCTCGCATCCCTCCTAACATTGAGCGTACCGGTCGAGATGGACGGGAAACTCCGAGGCGCTACGCTCATCGGGCGGACCGTGCTAGGCGGGGAGCTCGTGGTTCCCTGAACCCTCAATCCACGTACGAGGGGCGGAATCCCTGCCTGAGGCTCGGCCCGCTGAACGTTCGGCCCCGTGCCTGGTGTCGACGGTCGGGTCCTGCGCAGCGGAGCCCCGCAAACCGAGTCAGATCCGGAAGGAAGCAGCTCTCAGCGGTGTCGCTCCGAGTGCCGCAGGCGAGCCTGACTTGAGCCGGGTCGGGTTACTGGCGTTCGGCGGCGTTGGGTCGATGGTAGGTGCACGGTCCGCACCTCACTTTGAGGTCAATCCGGTCGGTACAGTCAGGGTCGGTACAGTCAGGGAGTGGCTTATCAATCCCTGTACCGCACCTATCGGCCTCAGCGGTTTTCGGAACTCGTCGGTCAAGACCATGTTGTCAACGCGCTGCGCTCGGCGGTACGCGATGATCGCGTTGGTCACGCGTACTTATTTTCGGGTCCTCGGGGTACCGGTAAAACTACTTCTGCTCGCATTTTGGCAAAAGCGCTTAACTGCTTAGATCTCGGCGCCGACGGCGATCCGTGTGGTGAATGCGAAAACTGTCGAGCAATTGCCAACGGAACATTTTTTGATCTAATCGAACTCGACGCGGCATCAAGCGGAAACATTGCGTCGATCCAAGACATAATCGAAAAAACTCATACTGGTCTTGCACCGGCTTCGCGCCGTAAAGTATTTATAATCGACGAGGTCCACGCGCTGGGCGGAGGCACGAGCAAGAACGCACCTAACGCGTTGCTAAAAACTTTAGAAGAAGCACCCGATCATGTGGTATTCGTGTTGGCCACTACTAATCCAGAAAATGTATTGCCAACCATCAGGTCGCGCACGCAACACTTTGAATTCACCCTGCTCACTACCGACGAACTAGTGGCTCATTTGGCCGACATCTGTGCGCGCGAAAATGTTGAAGCCGATCCCGAAGCGTTAAGCATTATCGCCACTGCCGCGGCCGGGTCGGCCCGTGACGCCCTTTCTTTACTCGACCAAGCGTTGGCTCACGACCGCGCTCATCTTGATGGTGCGGCGGTGGCCGAACTTTTTGGCGGAACGGCATACGAATCTCGGATTGAGATACTGAATGCAATCGCCAGTGAAGATACGGCAGGGGTATTAATAACCTTGGCCGGCTTACTCGATACGGGCCATGACCCGCGCCGAGTGGCGGAAGATTTATTGCGGGCTACGCGCGATGTATTTATTTTGAATGCTGCTGGTGATCGGATCGCGGTTGCTGCGCCCTCCGAAGATCACGAGCGTTTGCGCGCTCTAGCCGGAACTTTGGGCAATGCCACGCTCGTGCGGATTATCGAAACTTTGGGCGAAGCGGTTACCGATATGCGGGGCATGGAAGCAGCCGATCCTCGCTTGGTGCTAGAAGTTGCGTTGGTTCGACTAGCCCGTCGTGACGCGGGCCCTCCGTTGCAGATGGTCATCGAACGATTAGAACGACTTGAACGCGGCGAGGGCGCGGCGGCGGGTGAAGCGCGACCGCCCATAAAAATGCCGACGCTTGAATCGCGCTCCGCTACGACTCCTGAAGTTGTTGCTAAACCAGAACCGGAAACTATGCCGGAAACTATGCCGGAACCAGAAACTAAACCGGAACCGGCGCCCGCTGCACCCGAACCGGAACCGGAACCGGCGCCTGCTGCACCCAAACCGGCGCCCGCGCCGGATACCAAATCGGGACGAGTACCCCGACCTACTCTGGGCGCGTTGCGGCGCGACTCCGCCGCTAATCCGCCGCCCCCGCCCCCCCCTAAAAAAGTTGTGGTCGAACCCGAACCCGAACTGGTTATCGATCCCAACGCACCGGTTCCCGAACTCGCCGCGGTAATTGAAGCGTGGGCTCAAATTGTTCCCGAACTCCCGCCCGCAACACGCGGAGCAATTAGCGGTGCGCAGCCAATTCGTATCGACGACAATGTGTTGATCTTTGGCGTAGCTCCCGAGCTACTTGCCGCGGCTAAGCCTCGATTTAAGGGGACGGCCGAAAAAGTGCGTACGGCATTGGCCCAACAACTCGGATTTAATTTTCAATTTTTACTTGAAGCGGCCGTCCACCTATCGACCGCCGAGCCGAGCGTGTCAATCGAAACGAGTACTGAAGACGAAGAAACTATAGACATCAGCGATACGGTTAGTGCTCCCGACGAAAATCCCGACGGTCTTATGCATCTCTTAGAACGCGAACTGGGCGCTACCGTCGTAGAAGAAGTTTCAAATAAGGAGAAGTAATGGCTAAGCAGAAGCCGCCCAAGCGGGGCGGATCAAATCCAATGCTCCGGCAGGTGCAACAAATGCAAGCCGACATGGCTTCTACGCAGGCCGCGTTGGCGGAAGAAACAGTCGAAGGGTCGGCTGGTGGGGGAATGGTCAAAGTAACCGCTACTGGCGCGGGTGATATTCGCGACATTTCAATTTCGGCCGAGGTGGTTGATCCTGACGATATCGAAATGCTCGAAGACTTAGTAGTGGTCGCGGTGGCCGATGCACTGCGGGCCGCGAAAGAACTTCAGGGTCAACGAATGGGCGCGGTGACCGGCGGTATCGACCTCGGTGCGCTCGGGTTTCCGGGTTAAGGATTAGAGGAATTTGGGTCAAATGAATAACTTTTTGATTATGGGTATTAAGTGAACGTTTACGAAGGCACGGTCCAAACTCTCATTGACGAGTTAGGCCGCTTGCCCGGCATCGGACCTAAATCGGCCCAACGCATTGCTTATTACTTACTTAAGTCGCCGGCCGAAGATGCCAACCGTTTAGCCGCGTCAATCACCGAGGCTAAAGCGCGCGTCACTTGGTGCCAACGGTGCTTCAGCATCGCGGAAGGTGAATTGTGCGGGTATTGCCAAGATGATCGACGCGACAATGCATCATTGTGCGTGGTTGAGGAACCGCGCGACATTGTGGCCATAGAGCGCACTCATGAGTTTCAGGGGCGCTACCACGTGTTGCAGGGAGCGATCTCGCCCATTGAAGGTATCGGTCCTGAACAATTGCGAGTTAAAGAGTTATTACTACGAGTCGAAAAAGAAGATATTAAAGAAGTAATTCTTGCCACTAACCCCAACATCGAGGGTGAAGCCACGGCTATGTATCTAGGCCGATTATTGCAACCGTTGGGACTTAAGGTGACGCGTTTGGCGAGCGGGCTTCCGGTGGGCGGCGATCTCGAATACGCCGACGAAGTGACTCTCGGCCGTGCTTTTGAGGGCCGGCGTGAGGTTGAGGCGTAACCAGCTTTAGTAGCCAGTTGTTGTTGCTAACGAACTATTGCCAATGAACTATTGCAAGGCGCGGCTAATTATTTTTCCGACCGGCTCAAGAGCGACCAAAAACCCGTCGTGACCGCTGGGGGATTCGATTACTTCTACTCCGGCCGCGGCTGGTATCAGTTCGGCGAGCTCGTGTTGCAAGCGCAACGGGTATAGCCGATCAGACGAAACTCCGGCCAGAGTTACATCGGCTTTGATGCGCGCCAGCGCACTCGCCGCGCCGCCGCGCCCGCGACCAACATCGTGGTGGTTCATTGCTTCGCTGAGCACGATGTAGGAGTTGGCGTCGAAACGACGGATGAGTTTTTCTCCGTGGTATTCGAGGTACGACTCCACTGCGTAACGACCACCCGCTAGCGGTTCTTCGTCACCTTGATGATTACGGCCAAACCGAGTATCAAATTCAATCTCGGAGCGGTAATTAACTTGACCAATACCTCGCGCGATCGAAAGCCCCGTGTCGGGCCCCGCGGCCGCTTCGTAATAGTCGCCGCCGTGCCAGTTGGAGTCGGCCTTGATGACGCGTATTTGTAAAGAAGAGAGCGCGATCTCTTCGGCCGTGGCGACCGCACCAACTGATACGGCAACCATGCGGGCAACCCGTTCAGGAAAACTTATGGCCCACTCCAATGCGCGCATTCCACCCATCGATCCACCAACTGCTGCGGCCCAAATGTCGATACCGAGTTGATCAGCCAACGCCGCTTCGGCCACGACCTGGTCGCGAATAGTCAGACGCGGAAACCGCGGACCGTAGGCGCGACCATCAGCGGCAATTGACGATGGTCCGGTGGTGCCTTGGCAGCCGCCTAAAACATTAGGACACACGACGAAGTAACGGTTGGTGTCTATGGGGGCATCGGGTCCGATAATCCCTTCCCACCAACCTTGCTCGCGGTGTCCGGGTTCGGCGAGTCCCGCGGCGTGACTATCACCGGTGAGGGCATGAAATACCAACACCGCGTTGTTACGCTTCGGATTGAGCGTTCCCCAACTTTCGTAGGCGATGGTTACATCGTTGATCCGACCACCGGTTTCGAGTGCGTGCGGACGCGTCGCGAAAAGTTCTACAAACTTACGCGACCCGGACGGGTCGCCCGGCCGCCAAGCACCAGAGTTAGGCGCGGGAGTCAATTTTCAATTCCCGCTTTAGTTCAGTCTGATTTAGCGGCGCGGAATCCTGCGTCAAGGTCGGCGAGAATGTCGTCGACGGTCTCAATACCCACGCATAGCCTGATGAGTCCGGGAGTAACGCCCGCCGCCTGCTGCTCTTCGGGCGTGAGTTGGGAGTGAGTTGTTGAAGCCGGATGAATAGCCAAAGTGCGTACATCGCCGACGTTAGCGAGATGGCTAATCAACTCGAGGTTATCGACGAACTTCTTACCCGCTTCCATGCCACCTTGGAGTTCGAAGGCCATGATGGCACCCCGCCCGTTAGGGAGGTAACGCTGGGCCCGCTCGAACCACGGACTAGAGATAAGACCGGGGTAGTTAACCCACTCAACTTCGCTACGCTGCTCCAACCACTCGGCTACGGTCTGCGCGTTTTGGCAGTGTCGTTCCATTCGCAGGCTTAAAGTTTCGAGACCTTGAATGAACATGAATGCATTAAACGGTGAAACCGCGGCGCCAAGATCGCGCAACAGCGTGAGGCGGGCCTTGAGCGCGTACTGCGCCGGCCGTAATGGCTCGGGTAACTGCGAGTAGATCACGCCGTGATAGCTCGGGTCGGGTTCGGTAAACATTTTGTGGCGGCCACTGGCGGCGTAGTCGAACTTGCCGCCGTCGACAATCACACCACCAATTGAAGTGCCGTGACCGCCGATGAACTTGGTGGCCGAATGCACCACGATGTCGGCGCCGTGGTCGAACGGAAGGCACAAGTAAGGAGTAGCGACCGTATTATCGACAACTAACGGAATGCCCGCCGCGTGGGCTACGCCCGATACCCCTTCGAAATCGATGACATCGCCCTTCGGGTTACCTATGGTCTCGGCGTAAAAGGCGCGAGTATTGGGTTTGATGGCGGCTTTCCACGCTTCGAGATCGTCAGGGTCGTCAACGAAATCTACGATGATGCCCAGTTTTGGGAAAGTGTAGTGAAACAGGTTATAAGTGCCGCCGTAGAGCGATGCTGACGAAACGATGTGGTCACCGGCTTCCGCGAGGTTTAGCAGCGCGTAAGTTTCGGCCGCTTGACCGGATGCGGTGGCTAATGCGGCCACGCCTCCTTCGAGTGCGGCGATGCGGTCTTCAAAAGCCGCTTGCGTCGGATTCATAATCCGGGTGTAAATGTTGCCTAGTTCGGAGAGGCCGAAGAGCGCGGCGGCATGATCGGTGTCGCGAAATACGTAACTGGTGGTTTGGTAGATCGGGACGGCCCGTGCTCCGGTAGTGGGGTCGGGTTCAGCACCCGCGTGGACCATTTTGGTTTCAAAACCCCAAGACTCTGACATCAGTTACTCCTTTTTGACTCACGACGAGATGCCCCACGGTAGGTGCATAAATACGACTAGTCAACTCGGCTTTAGAAAGCCCTCCGTGCGCACCCGAGCCTTTTGTGAGCTATAACTCTGTTGCTAGAAAGTTGTTGCTAGTTTACTAATTCAATCTGACGCTACGAAAGGGAATTTTATGACTGCTTCAATGCCCAGCGGCGCGACCGTGGGAAAAATTCGTAACCCGTGGACGGTGATCGGGCTGACGATTATCACTTGCGGTCTTTACCAGTGGTATTGGTTTTATATGATCTTCACCGAAATGAAGGACTACAGCGGTAAAGGTATCGGCGGAGTGCCAGCACTTCTCTTCGCTTTTATTTGCGCCATAATCAACATTTTTGTTGGGCCGAGCGAAGTGGCCGTGCTTTACGAAGCTGATGGACGCGAGGCTCCGGTGTCAATGATGACCGGTTTTTGGATCCTGCTTCCGATTTTGGGCGGCTTTATCTGGCTATTCAAAATGCAGAACGCGCTCAACGGTTACTGGTCTTCTAAAGGTGCCGTCGCCGCGTAACCAACATAACTAATTAGGCATAACTAATTAGGCATAACTAATTAGGCGCGTCTTTGATTGACCCACCGCGCGCATCGCGCGCGGTGGGGTAATCACAAAACCAGATTTAGGCAACCAGATTTAGGCAACCAGATTTAGGCAACCAGATTTAGGCAACCAGATTTAGGCAACTGGGCTAATAGTTTGTCCACTCAACCGTTTGTAGGCGTGGGCTACCGCAATCGCAGTTATGCCGTAGGTAAATAGCACTCCAATTAAACAAAGAAGCAAGCCCACAATGTTAATGAGGGTGAGCAAAATGATTAGTCCAAATAGCGACCACCGGTAGCCCTTAGTGATTTCGGCTGACCGCTTTAGAGCATCGATCGGACTTGTGTTGGGATTTTGTACAATCGTATAGCCGTGGAACATAAATATCACCGCCACAATAATTCCCGGAATAATCAACAGAATAATCCCGACGAATACCGCAATTCCGAACAGAACCGCGGCCACTAGATAGTTGCCGAATCCGGCGGTTTTGAACAGCATTGAAACTGTTGGCGTACGGCCTTCGGTAATCGCAATTGACGCGCGGATTAATCCCATCGCCAAAATGATTCCGACGATCCAAACAATCAATTGGGCAATGATAAAACCGATATTGATGTCGTTTGATTCGATCAAACTAGAGGTAAGTAAACTAACCAGAACCTGGATTGCAATAATCACTAGCGTGATCAAAACCATCGGGCCGATATTTTTTAGGTATGCCGCCCATCCGTAAGAAATGGATTCGCCGACTCGGTACGATGACCCCGGAGAAACTGGAGTTGATTCGGTCATAACTTGCTCCTATTCATTCAGGACGGTTCATTCAGGACGGGGCTGAGCCTAACCGGTATTGAGTAACCGGGTTAAAGCGGTTTACCGGTGGCATATTTATAGAGTTGCCATATCCACATCACGGCCAAAACTCCGGTGACTAGCCATAACGGGATTACGAAACGCTTGATTCGCCACTGCACAATTAACAACAAGGCGATCGCTACGGCTAGGTACGCCGCCGGATTCATTAATAAGGCGTAAGTAAAATCACCGTGTACTAGTGCCGTAACGCCCCGAGTCATTCCGCAGAGCGGACAGGGGATGCCGGTTATGAAGCGAAACGGGCACGGGGGCACGGTCTCAACCGGAATGAGAGGACGCACCGCGGCTACTGCGATCATGCCCGCGCCCATGATCCGCAGTTCGCGCGCCCTCATAGTGACGACTCGCGAAGTTCTGGAGTCGGTTTGTTGGGTGGGGTGGTTATGAGTCCTAGTGGTCACCCGCGCAGCGTAGCCAATAGAAGTCGTTAAGTCACGGCGCGATATTTGCGACCCTCGAACCGGTGCGATTGCTAGAGAGTTTTTATGATGGCCGCGTCACCTTGACCGCCGCCGCCACAGAGAGCTGCGGCCCCCATTCCTCCACCGCGTCGTTGCAACTCATTGATGAGAGTGACGACAATTCGGGCACCCGACATTCCGACGGGGTGACCTAGCGCGATTGCGCCTCCATTTACATTTACAATGTCGCCGTTCACGCCTAAATCTTTGATAGAGGCCACACCGACGGCGGCGAAAGCTTCGTTGATCTCGAATAGGTCGATATCACTGGCAGTTTTGTCAATTGGTTCCAGCGCGCGCTTGATGGCTCGCGACGGTTGGTGCAGGAGCGAGGCATCGGGTCCGGCCACCATTCCGTAACTTACAAATTCGGCAATCGGAA